>OERR01000130.1_pt1 | contig 19667 bp, 5 predicted proteins | sample 1540051 | NCBI WGS metagenome assembly OERR01 (sample SAMEA3891884, study PRJEB23780) | metagenome | biome: terrestrial biome; feature: animal house; material: Caecal content | place: Italy | collected 2015-05-05 | reverse complement strand
GTTAGTAGCAGTTATGATAATATCGCAGTTAATTCCATCGAATGCAATTCATGCATCGGCACAGGCATCCGTATGGAGAACCTTTGCGGCTGGAGAGTCTACGAATGATAGTGCAAAAAGAGCCTATTTAGTATTGCAAAATCCAGAAGCAAAGGGATTAGAAGCAGGAAGAGTCCAAATGACATTTCGCTCCAATGTAGAAAGTTTAAATAAGACATATATAGGAGTAAAATCTTCTTCTAATCAAGATTTTATTGGTATTGCAACAGATACAACGAATAAATGGTTTATTCAAAATAAATCTCAAGATGGAACAAAGAATGGATGGATTGGATTAGAGAACGTGACAGCTCCAAAAGAAGGAGAAGAAGTTAAATTAGATATTAAGTTTGATACAAATGAAGAAAATCCAACATTGGAAGTTTCTATCAATGGAGAGACAAAGACAATTAGCCAGACAGTAAATGGAGGCAATAACAAGACATTAGAATTACTGAGCACATTAAAGGAAAGTGGAATTGCGCTTATACTTGGAACTCCTTCTGCTAATATTAGTTTTAAAGATTTTACTGTAAGTAAGATTGAAAACGGAGAAGAGACGGTTGTAGTAGCTAATGGAGCAGATGAATGGGCTTTGAGTACAGAGGAAAATGGAGAAACTTATGATGATGGAACAAGTACCGAAGAACCTGGAAAAGAGCCAGGAGAAGAAGTTCCAGAAATATGGAGAACATTTTCCGCAGCAAGTGGAAGCAATGACCAGAATCAATCATTTTTAAAACTTACAAATCCAGAAGCACAGGGAATTGATAAAGGCCGTATTCGCATGGTTGTAAAAAGAAGTGGAAAGAACTATTTTGCAATTCATGCAAAAGGAGTAAACAAGTTTATTGGCGTTGGTGCCGAAAATGATTGGTTTTGGCAGGCAAGAGGAACCGAAAATGGAAAGACTTATAATGGATACACAAGTACTGGAGTAGCTGCATCAGGAGAAGAAACAGTATTAGAAATGAAGTTTGAAGGAACCAAACTCTGGATTACGATTAATGGAACTCCTTGTAATAATGGAAATGCTTATGAGCCAACAAGCAATAAGCCAGGATTAGAGTTACTGAATGTTTATAAAGAATTTCCAATCGGTATTCAGCTTGCAAGTGGAACAGTTAAATTTAAAGATGTAGAAATATTTAAAACGAATGAAGATGGCACAGAAACCTGTGTAGTAGGAAAAACAGAAGATACTTGGGAAGTTGTAAATGCGGGTAGCTACGATCAAGGTAAACCTACCGTTTATGTAAATGTTACTGGTAAAGTTATGGATGAGTCTCAAAATCCGATTGCAGGTGCAAATGTTCGGATGGGAAGTTATAATGAGACGACAGCGGAAGATGGAAGCTATAAATTTTCAGGTATTCCAGCAGATGAATATACATTAGTTGTTTCAAAAACTGGATATCAAACTACTTCAACTCAAATCCAATTACCAGAAAATGATTTTACAGTAGAGGACATTGTATTAAAAGAATCAGAACCAGTGGATTATACTGCACCTGATACAATTGCTTCTGAAGAAATGGAAGTTGGTATTGATAATACATTCCCAAGAGTAATTGGATATACAATGAAAACAGAAGCCTTAAATGGCAAAAAAATGCTTGGAGAAATTGAAGCAAACAATACAATTGTATTGAATAAGACAGGCTTTTCCAATGCAGGAGTCGTTGTTACTCCAAAGGTTACTTATACAAAGACTGCGGATAATCAGGCAACTTATGTAATGGAAGTAAAAGATGATGCCAATGCAATTGATGCTACAATTACTTCCACATTAACTGTAGAGAAAAATACATTAACTTATAAGATTACAAGTATTGAAAATCATAAACCAGTTAGTGTGAAGACGATTCAAATTCCAGCGTTGAATTTGCTTTCTGTCAGAAGTACACAGTCTGCTGCATCGTTCAGTGGTGCTAATATGTCCACGAGTGTAATTCAAAGTGGAGATACGCATTTTGAGGTAGATGGTACACAAAAAGAGTCAGTAGCTGGATATATGTATGCGTTTGTATCTGCGGATGGATTGAGCGCAGGTCTTTGGAGTAATTCAGAGGCAACGGTAACAAAAGATTGGCAGCGTGTTGTTGCTACGGTATCCAATGAAGAAGGCTATCAAGATGTTAGCTTAGCAAGTAATTATTGGATTTATCAAAAGGGAGAAGGATATCGTGCAGAAAATACAGAAGAAGAACTCCCTTGTACAAAGATTGCCATTACTGGAGATGAGAATGAAGATGGTACCGTGAATTGGCAGGATGGTGCGATTGCATATCGTTCCATTATGAATAACCCATATGGATGGGAAGATGTAAAAGACATGGTATCAATGCGTATTTCTATGAATATGGCAAGTCAGGCACAAAATCCATTTTTATTGACCTTAGATAATGTAAAGAAAGTTTACCTTCATACAGACGGTTTAGGACAGATGGTATTGTTAAAAGGATATGCAAGTGAAGGTCATGATTCTGGTCATCCAGATTACGCCAATATTGGGGAACGTATGGGTGGTGCAGAAGATATGAAGGTATTACTCGATAAAGGTTCCGAATATGGAGCAAAATTTGGTATTCATGTCAATGCGAGCGAAATGTATCCAGAAGCAGAAGCATTTGATGAAGAATTAATCAGACAGAACCCAACTTACCCAGATGAATACAGTTATCAATGGAATTGGGGCGATTCTGGATATGGAATTGATGCGGATTTTGATTTGCGTTCTGGTCGTCGTGCAGAGCGTTGGAATGAATTAAGAGAAGCTTTGGGCGGCGATGAAAACAAACTGAACTTCATTTATATTGATGTTTGGGGCAATGGAGCAAGTGGTGATAATAGTACATGGCCAAGCCGCCAGCTGGCAAAAGAAGTAACAAACTGTGGATGGCGTGTTGCAAATGAATGGGGCTATGCAAATGAGTATGATTCTACATTCCAGCATTGGGCAACCGATTTAAGCTATGGAACACAGACATCCAATGGTATTAATAGTGCGATTACCCGTTTTATTCGTAACCATCAGAAAGATTCCTGGGTTGCAGATAATCCAAAATATGGTGGTGCAGCAGTAAATCCATTGTTAGGTGGATATGATATGTCCGACTTTGAAGGTTGGAGAGGACGCAATGATTATGATGATTATATTTACAATATTTTTGATGATGATATTGCATCCAAGTTTGTACAGCATTATTTTGTAATGAAATGGGTAGAAGGTGAAACAGTAGAATTGGCTGGTTCTGAATGGACGCCAGAGATGGAAGTAACCTTACAAGATGAAGCAAGAGAAAATACTCTAGTAATTACAAGACAATCCAATGATCCAGATGAAGCTGGTTATCAGCTTAGAACGATGACATTTAACGGAAAGAAGATCATGGATGGTGAAACTTATTTGATTCCTTGGTTCTGGGATCAAAATGGGGATGATCTTGCAGAAGAAGATTATAAATTATACCATTGGAATCAAAAAGGTGGTACAACAACATGGGAAGTTCCAGAGGGATGGAGCGGAACAGTAAAAGTATATCGCCTGACAGAACTTGGAAAGACAGATGAAACGGATGTGCCGATTGTAAATGGAACGATTACATTAACAGCGGAAGCTGGTACTCCATATGTAGTTCATAAAGGAACAAGTGAAAACCCAGAAATTCAATGGAGTGAAAACGCACATATTGTAGATACTGGATTCAACAGCGGAACATTGGAACATTGGACAATTGAGGGAGAAGGAGCTTCTATCGTTAAAAACGCAACGGCAAATCCAATGCTGCGTTTGAACAATACAGAAGATGTAGTTTCTTTAACTCAGACATTAACAGATTTAACCCCTGGACAAAAATATGCTGCATATGTAGGTGTAGATAATACTGCAAATGCAAAAGCGTATATTGAAGTAGAGGCAGGAGGAGAAGTTATCTCCAATTATACAGAAAGATCAATTGCACAGAATTATAGTAAGGCATATGCGCATAATCGAAATTGTTCCACAACGATTGAAGATCCAACTCGTCCAAGTTATTTCCAAAATATGTATGTATTCTTTACTGCTCCAGAAGATGGCAGTGAGGTAACGTTGACGTTGAAACGAGATGCAGGAGAGGGAGCTGCATATTTTGATGACATTCGTATTGTAGAAAACGAATCGAATCTTTGGAAAGATGAAACGACCTATGTACAGGACTTTGAACATGTAGCACAGGGATTATATCCATTTGTATTAGGCGGAGCAGAAGGTGTTGTAGATAACCGTCCGCATCTTTCTAAATTACATGCTCCTTATACACAGGCAGGATGGAGTGGTAAATTAGTTAATGATGTTATTGATGGAGAATGGTCAGTAAAAATTCATGGAAAGAATGTAATACAGAGAAATAACGTTGTTTATCAGACTATTCCACAAAACTTCCGCTTTGAACCTGGAGTATCTTATACAGTTAGTTTCCAATATGAATCTGGAAGTAATGGAACATTTGCAGCAGTAACAGGTGACGATACTAAAATTTTGACAAATGTACCATTGGAAAAAACAAATGGAACAGCCAAAACTTATACATTTAATATTACAGGTTCCGAGTCAGGACAAAGCTGGATTGGTATTTATTCCACAAATCAGCCTGCGGAATCAGATCCAAGTTTTGCAGAAAAATTAGGAGCAAATTTGGCGGATTCTAAGAACCAGGCAGTAGGATACACCGATTTCATTTTAGACAATTTGACGATTACTTCTCGAAAAGCAAATGTTTCAGATCTTCAGCAATTAGTAGAACAATCGGAACAATTAGTAAAAGAGAATTATTCGGAAGCAACATGGAAGTCATTTAGTGAAGCATTGGAAAATGCAAAAGAAGTATTAGCAGATACAAGTATGGATCAAGATACCGTTGATAAAGCAAAAGAAGCATTGCAGACGGCAAAAGATCAGTTAGAAGTAATTGCAGGCATTGTTACTGGTACAATAACCGATAAAGATGGCAACAAATTATCTGGTATTACAGTAACTGCAAAAGCGGATGAAAAAGAAATTACTGCGGAAACTGACACAAATGGTGTTTATGTCCTCAATGGATTGACATTTGGTGAATGGACAATTACGGCAGAAAGTGATCAGTACGATGCAGAAAAAGCAATCATCACAACTTCAAAAGAGGAAGTAAAACTTACAAAAGATTTTGTATTAGAGCAAGTAAATGTTACAGTTACAGGAAATGTAACACAAGTAGGACGTCCAGTAGAAGGCGCTACAGTTTGCATTGCGGTAAATAACAAAGCAATAACAGCGGTAACGAATGCAGACGGACGTTATGAATTAAAAGAGATTCCAGCAGGAACTTATGTTGTAACAGCAGAAAAAGAAGGATTTGATCCAGCTTCTACTACAGCAAAGATAACAAAAGATGGAAATATAAAAGTAGATTTAATGTTGGCTCCGATTTCTACACAGCAAACTTATGCAAGTGTAGATGGACAAGGAAATTCTACATGGGAATATTTAGCTACAAATCCAAATAGTATTAGTATTCAAGTAGTAAATGGAAAGACAGAAATGTCATTCCAAGATGGTACAAACAATGCAACCAATTTTGTTCGTTCTACAGTAATTCCAGGATTTGAAAATGGTAGTGTAGAAATGGATCTCATTGCACGCAGTACCGCTTCTAATGTAGGATTTATCCTTCGTATGGTAGACAGCAGTAATTATATTTCTGTTGGAACAAAGGATAAAAACAATGAATGGTGCATTAAAGTAGTAAAAGATGGTGTTGTATCAGAAAAAGATTTTACAGCTCCAGAATGGAAAACTGGTGAAACACTCCATGTGAAGTCAGAAATTGTTGGAAATACGATTAAAATGTGGCTGAATAATGAGTTAGTATTGGATGCAGCGATGAATGCAATTCCAACAGGAAAAGGATACGTTGGTCTTGGCACATCAAAGGCAAATACTTTAGTGGCAGACAATATGAAAGCAACGATTTATGATACCGCAGGTACCGATGTTCAAACAATCGCAGGATATGTATCAGAGAATGGAAATCCAATTGCAAATGCAGAAATCGTATTGTATGCTTCTGGAAATACCGAAGAAGTGCTTGCAGCCGCAAAAACAGATGCGAATGGAAATTATAAATTCTCAAATATTCCATATGGAGATTATGTTGTTAGAGCGATTTATGGAGAGAGTCAAGCAGAAGCAGCAGTTAAGGTAGCAGAAGCCGCTTTCTACTGTTTGGCGCCAGCAATGGATCTGAAAGAAGCAACGGATACTGTGGACAAGACAATTTTACAGGCAGTAGCTGATATTTACAGTACTTATGACGAAACGGAATATACGAAAGAGAGCTGGGCAGTATTTGCACAAGCATTGGAGGATGCACAGGCAGTATTGGCAAATGAAGCAGCAACACAAGAAGAAGTAGATGCCGCATTAGAAACATTAAAGAATGCTGCCTCTGGACTTACAAAAGCAGAAATTCCAGTACCAGTTGATAAAAATGCTATTAAGGTAGTTGCAGGAATTTATAAGACTTATGACGAAACGGAATATACGAAAGAGAGCTGGACAATACTTGAAGAAGCTCTGAAAGTAGCAGATCAAGTAATTGCAGACGAAGAAACAACGCAAGAAGAAGTAGATGCTGCATTACAGACGTTGATTGATGCAGGCGAAGGATTACAAAAAGCAGAAAAACCAGTAGAAATCAATAAAGTAGGTCTGGAGGTAGCAACTACAATTTATGCAACTTATGATGCAGCCGAATATACTGAAGAAAGCTGGGCAGTATTTGCACAAGCATTGGAGAATGCACAGGCAGTATTGGCAAATGAAGCAGCAACCCAAGAAGAAGTGGATCAGGCATTAGAAACGGTAATGAGTGCAGCTGCAGGATTAGAAAAAGTAGAAACGCCAGCAGAACAAACATTAAAGATTTCCTATCGTACGCATGTACAAAACGACGGATGGCAAGACTTTGTATCCGATGGAGAGACATCAGGAACACATGGAAGAGGACTTCGATTAGAAGGAATTGAAATTCGTTTGGATTACAATAATCTTGGAGGAGGCATTGAATATCGTACGCATGTACAAAATGAAGGCTGGCAAGATTATGTAGCAAATGGAGAAATGGCAGGAACAAAGGGAAAGAGCTTACGTTTGGAAGGCATTCAAATTCGTCTGACAGGAGGCGTAGAAGAGAAGTATGATGTATATTATCGTACACATATCCAAGATAAGGGATGGCTTGGCTGGGCAGTGAATGACGGGAAGTCAGGAAGTGCAGGACTTTCTAAGCGATTGGAAGGAATTGAAATTCGCTTAGTAGAAAAAGGAGGAGCAGCTCCAGGAAGTACAGAGGGAGCTTATCTGACGAATCAGAAAGAAGCGAAGCCAAGTGTTAGTTACACGACGCATGTACAGAATGAAGGCTGGCAAAAAGAAGTAAGCGATGGAGAAATGGCAGGAACGAAAGGAAAGAGTCTGAGACTGGAAGGAATCAAGATTCGAGTAAATGGAGACGGACTGCAAGGAGGAATTGAATATTCCACGCATGTACAGAATCTTGGCTGGCAGCCATATGTATCGAATGGAGAGATGGCAGGAACCAAAGGAAAGAGCTTACGGTTAGAAGGAATTAAGATTCGTCTGACAGGAGAGTTAGCGGAGAAGTATCATGTGGAATACCGTACGCATGTACAGAATGAAGGCTGGCAAGATTGGGTAAGAGATGATGCAGTATCAGGAACGCATGGAAAGGGTCTGAGACTGGAAGGAATAGAAATCCGTCTGGTTAAGAAATAAAATAATTCATACAAAAGATAAAAACTGCGGCATAAATGAAACATTCTCATTTATGCCGCAGTTTGCTTGGATTTTAGTATTTACAGAAATTTAAAATTATGCTATGATAATACCATATATGAGTAAGATAAATGGTCGCGGCTGCATATGCTGAAAAGCAGCAGGTGAGGAAAGTCCGGGCTTCGCAGGGCAGGATGCCGGATAACGTCCGGTGGAGGCAACTCTAAGGCTAGTGCAACAGAAATATACCGCCAGAATTTTCTGGTAAGGGTGGAAAGGTAGCGTAAGAGACTACCTCTTGTTTGGTAACAAACAGGGTATCTGTAAACCCCATCCGAAGCAAGACCGAACAGAAAGCGTAAAGTGGCCCGCTTGCTTTCGGGTAGGTCGCTCGATCATTTTGGCAACAAAATGACTAGATAGATGATCATTCATGACATAACCCGGCTTATCGTCTTGCTCATATAAAAAAGAGGAGGTTGTAAAGTATTTTTCGTAATTATGAAAATTATTTTGCAATTTCCTTTTTTTATACAAGTGATAGGCGATTTAAGGAGGAATTATGGCAATTAATAAAGTGATGCGTGCAGCATTAAAAGCCCTTTCTGATACCGATTTGGACTTGAAATCATCTCGAATGCTTGCAAGTTTAAAAGAATTGGATCCAATGAAACCATTCTATAAAACGATTAATGATAAAATTATTAGTGATCATCATGAAATACCAGTACGTATTTATTTTCCAGAAGATGAAATGATTATCCGCCATGGGCAATATGGAGGTACTTGTCCAGTGATTCTTTTTATTCATGGAGGAGGATGGACAACTGAAAGTGTGGAGACTTATAATCGTGTTTGTCATTATATGGCAAAAAATACAGGTTATGCTGTTACTTCGATTGATTATCGTTTAGCTCCAGAAAATAGGTTTCCAATCCCATTGAATGACTGTTATGCAGTAGCAAAAACAATATTTTCTAATCAATTTGTTCTAAATATCGATCCAAATCAGGTTGTACTAGTTGGAGATAGTGCAGGTGGAAACTTAGTTGCAGCATTGTCCATGATGGCGAGAGATAGAGGCGATTTTATGCCAAAAAAACAAATTTTGATTTATCCATGTGTGTATAACGAATATGCTCCTGGAAATCATCCAACGGTGTCCATGATTGAAAATGGTTCAGACTATATATTAACAAGAAAAGATGTGCAAGAGTATTTAAAAATGTATAAAGAAACAGAAGAGGATTATAAAAATCCATACTTTTCTCCACTTTTGGCGAATGATTTTTCAAATTTGCCAGACACACTTATTATTACAGCAGAATATGATCCATTACGAGATGAGGGAGAAAAATATGCAAGATGTTTGAAAAAAGCAGGAAATAGAGTGGAGGCATATCGTATGAAAGATGCTTTGCATGGGTATTTTGCATTAAGCACAAAATACGTATTAGTACGGGAAACCTATGAACTGATTAATCGTTTTTTAGGAGAGGATGAATAATATGCGGTAAATGATTGGAGGTTGGAGGGCAAATATGTTCAAAACAAAACTAACTCGGTGGAGTCGTTTGGATAATGCAGCAAAAATCTTTCCTGCTACAAGTGGGAAAAAAGATGTTAGAGTATTTCGTTTTGCATGTGAATTGACAGAATATGTGGATCCAGAAATATTGCAGCAAGCGTTGGATCGAACAATGGAATTGTTTCCGTTATTTCGCTCTGTGCTAAGAAAGGGATTATTTTGGTACTATTTTGAGAGTAGTGATTTAAAACCTGTAGCAAAAAAAGAATATCGCCTTCCATGCAGCGGTTTATATATTCGTGATCAAAAAAATTTATTATTTGAAGTAACCTATTATCAAAAACGAATTAATTTTGAAGTATTTCATGCATTAACAGATGGAACGGGGGCATTACATTTTTTAAGGATGCTTGTGTATAGTTATCTGACAATAAAGCATAAAGATGTATTTGGAGATCGTATGCCAGTTATTGACTATGATGTTTCTCATGAAGCACAAAGAGATGATAGTTTTCAGCGATACTATTCAGAGGAGTGGAAACGAAAGAATAAAAAATTAAAGAAAGAGATTCCGAAATATCATGCATTTCAACTAAAAGGACAAAAAACAGAATATGGTCATATGCAGATTACAGAAGGGGTTATGTCTGCAAAGGCTGTGTTGGCAAAGGCAAAAGAATATAATGCCACGATGACCGTATTTTTGACTGCGGTTCTACTTTGTTCTATTGAAAAAGAAATGACGGTAAGACAGAAAAAGAAGCCAGTTTCCCTTATGATTCCAGTGAATTTAAGAAATTACTATCCATCTGATTCTGCAAGGAATTTCTTTGGATGGATTGATATTGGATATCATTTTTTAGAACAAAGCAATCAATTTGAAGATGTGGTTGCATTTGTAAAGGAATTTTTTGAGAAAGAACTTACAAAAGAACGAATTGCGATTCGTATGCATGAATTAATTTCTTTGGAGTGTAATCCATTGCTGCGTATTGTGCCGTTGGAATTAAAAACGGTTTTTTTACAACTTGGAACTGCATTTTCGCTTTCTTCTGATACTGCAATCTTTTCAAATTTGGGAAAAATTACAATGCCAGAAGAATTATCTCCTTATATTCGATTATTTGATGTATTTACAAGTACTCCAAAAAAAGAATTGTCGATCTGTTCTTATAAAGATAATTTAGTTTTAACGATCAGTTCTCATTTTGAAAGTACTGATATTGAGAAAAATTTTTTTCGAACATTAAGCGGTATGGGAATCAAGATTGAAATAGCAGCAAAACGATCATAGCATTGTCATGTTTTTAAATTTATGTTGCGGCATTAGGAGGTAGAAATGTTATATTGTGAAAAATGTAAGGTAGAAATTCGTACAAATCATAAATATTGTCCTCTTTGCCAAAGTCCGTTAATTGGTGAGATAGGAGAAGAGAGTGAGTTATTTCCCAAATTGAAAGAAAAAACTCATGCATCAAAACTGATCATGCGAATTTTCCATTTCTTATGTGTTGCAGTTATTATTATATCACTTATGCTAAATTGGTGGATTACTCCAACAAAGCGGTGGTCTGTTTGGATTGGAGCAGGTGTTTTATGTGTATGGATCTTTTTTACAGTAGGAGTATATAAGCGAAAAAACTTAATGAAAAATACGATTTGGCAATTAGTTTTAATTACGGTCGGAACTATAATATGGGATGCAGCGATTGGATGGAATGGCTGGTCCATAAACTATATTATTCCGATTGCAGGTCTTGTTACGATGGCTATTTTAGTAATTATTACAATCGTGTATCATTTGGCATCTCCAGAATATATGATTTATCTTCTTATGAGTTGTTTACATGGCATCATTCCATTTATTTTATTATTAACAGGATGTATAACTGTAAAATTTCCAGCTCTGTTATATATTTGTTGTTGTGCGTTGTTGTTATCTGCATTGATCATATTTCAAGGCAGAGCAGTATACAGTGAATTACAAAAGAAATTTCATCTGTAATTATATAAAAAGTATAAAAAAATAAATGCTGTAATAGGAAAAATATAAAATATCTATATAGATTATGTAAAAATTGGAAAGAATATATAAAAAAAGGTTGAAAAATTAGGTTAAAAATGCTATATTATAATTATTAAACAATTTGTTGTTATTTCAAGGAGGTGTCTGAATGAAAGACAAAATTTTTAGCGTTTTGCAGCGTGTAGGGCGAAGCTTCATGCTGCCAATTGCGATTTTGCCAGTCGCAGGACTTCTGCTCGGAATTGGAAGTTCCTTTACGAATGAAACGACCATTGCGACGTATGGATTGGTAGGAATTTTAGGAGAAGGAACAATACTTCATTCCTTACTTGTCATTATGAATAAAGTAGGAAGCGTTGTATTCGATAATTTACCTTTAATTTTCGCCGTCGGTGTGGCAATTGGTATGGCAAAGAAGGAAAAAGAAGTTGCAGCGTTGTCTGCGGTAATTGCTTATTTTGTAATGAATACAGCAATTAATGCAATGCTGACGATTACAGGTCAGATTTTAGAAGATGGTCAGATTGCAGAATCGGTATTAGATGGAACGATTGCCTCTGCATGTGGAATTCAAACATTGCAGATGGGTGTATTTGGAGGTATTATTGTAGGATTAGGAGTTGCAGCATTGCATAACCGTTTCTATAAGATTTCATTGCCAAATGCATTATCTTTCTTTGGCGGAACTCGTTTCGTACCGATTATTTCTACCGTAGTGTATATGTTTGTAGGAATCTTATTATACTTTATATGGCCTACTGTACAAAATGGAATTTATGCATTAGGTGGTCTTGTAACAGGCAGCGGATATGTTGGAACATTGATTTTTGGTTTAATAAAGAGAGCATTGATTCCATTTGGACTGCATCATGTATTTTATATGCCATTCTGGCAAACCGCAGTGGGTGGTACAATGGAAGTAGCAGGTCAGCTTGTTCAAGGTGGACAGAATATTTTCTTTGCACAATTGGCTGATTCTGCCAATGTAGCACACTTTAGTGCAGATGCAACAAGATATTTCTCTGGTGAATTTATTTTTATGATTTTTGGTTTGCCAGGAGCTGCTTTGGCAATGTACCAATGTGCGAAGCCAGAAAAAAAGAAAACAGCTGGAGGTCTTTTATTATCAGCAGCATTGGCATGTATGTTAACAGGTATTACTGAACCACTTGAGTTCTCCTTCTTGTTTGTAGCACCAGCTCTTTTTGTCGTACAGGTTATTTTAGCAGGTTCTGCTTATATGGTTGCTCATATATTAAATATTGCAGTAGGATTAACATTCTCTGGAGGATTTTTAGACTTCTTCCTGTTTGGAATTTTACAGGGAAATGCTAAAACGAGTTGGTTAATGGTTATTCCAGCAGGTATTGTATATTTCTTCCTATATTACTTTATATTTAAATTCTTGATTAAGAAGTTTAATTTTAAGACTCCTGGACGAGAAGATGATGATACTGAAACGAAATTATACACAAAGGCAGATGTCAACGCTAGAAAAGAAGAAGCAAAAGCAAGTGCGGGTACAACTGCAAGTGAGTCAGGTTCTGATCCAACCAGTGCATTGATTTTAAGAGGATTGGGTGGAAAAGCAAATCTGAGCGATGTGGATTGTTGTGCAACAAGACTTCGTGTTACCGTAAAAGATGCTTCAAAGGTAGATAAGGGAGTGTTAACACAGAGTGGTGCAGCAGGTGTTATTTTCAAAGGAAATGGAGTTCAGGTTATTTATGGACCTCGTGTTACAGTAATTAAATCAAACTTAGAAGACTATATTGCAAGTGGTGCATCTGATATGGTGGAAGCGGCTCCAACACCAGCATCTGTGGCTACAGAGACATCTGAAACAAAGGAAGTCCCAGCGGGACCAACAGTTAGTGTTGTGTACGCTCCGATTAAAGGTAAAGCAATTCCATTGTCTGAAGTAAAAGATGAAGTATTTTCCAGTGGTATGTTAGGCGAAGGAGCCGCAATTGAGCCATCCGAGGGAAAAGCAGTTTCTCCAGTTAATGGAACCGTAGAAGCTGTATTTGATACAAAACATGCAATTGGGTTGAAAGCAGAAGATGGAACGGAAGTATTGATTCATATTGGATTGGATACTGTAAAATTAAATGGGAAATATTATGATGTAAAGGTAAAAGCTGGAGATAGTGTAAAGGTCGGAGATTTACTCGTAACATTTGATATTCCTGCAATTAAGAAAGAAGGCTATCCTGTTACAACGCCTGTTATTATTAGTAATACGGCAGATTATTCTGAAATAAAGAAATCTGCATCGGGAACAGTTGAAAAAGGAGATGCACTGATTGTATTAACAAAATAATAAGCATATATTTCTATATCTGATGGAAATGTAATAGCTATAAAATAATTTACCAAAATATGAAAAAGCACGGTTTTAGCAGCTGTAATAGTTGTTAGAACCGTGCTTTTTATCAGATGGGATACAGATAGTGAGCAATAGAGATATCAATTCCAGTAAACGCTCCACAAGGATACGCCAAGATTCGCAAATGAGTATGGAAAGGAGTTAAATGTTTTGGCATAAATCTAAGAAATGTGATATGGACGTAAAAATAGAGTTTTTATATAATGATTGTAAGGTGGTATAAGTCATTCAAATACTGTTTTAATAAAAGTAAGAAGTTGAATTTGGAGACGGATACTGCAAAAATGAGAAAAGTGAGGGTTTATGGAATGCAAAAGAAAGGAAACTCTATATTTTGTAAAAAAGAATTTCATGAGAAATATAGTTATTCAGGAAAATTAGGAGCAAATTATACAAATGAAAATACGATGTTTACGGTTTGGGCACCGACCGCAGAAAAAGTGGAACTTGTTTTATATGGAACGAATCCTTATAGAAATGAACGAGCACTTTCCGTACCAGAGCAAGTAATTTTAATGAAGAAAGGGCCAAATGGGGTATGGGAAACCGATCTAAATGGAGACTGGGATGGAACATTTTATAATTATAAGGTTACTACGGACACTGTGCAAGAGGCAGTGGATCCCTATGCGAAAGCAGTTGGTGTCAATGGAATGGTTGGAATGGTCGTAAATCTAAATAGTACGAATCCGAATGGTTGGGAGTTAGACAAACGGCCAAAACTGGATGCACCAACCGACGCAATTATTTATGAAATGCATGTGAGAGATTTTTCAATTGCTAAGAATTCAGGTGTTGAGAGAGAAAAAAGCGGAAAATTTACAGGAGTGTGGCAGTCTAATACAAAAATTCCAGGAACAAATATAACAACTTGTTTGGAGCATTTAAAAGAATTGGGAGTTACAATGGTTCATTTACTTCCAGTATTTGACTATGATTCTGTAGATGAATCGAAACCGGATACTCCACAGTTTAATTGGGGATATGATCCGCAGAATTATAATGCTCCAGAAGGATCGTATAGTTCCAATCCATATGATGGTAAAACAAGAATAAAAGAAATGAAGCAGATGATTATGGAGTTACATAAAGCAGGGATTCAGGTAATTATGGATGTTGTATTTAATCATACTGCGAAAACAGAGGATTCTAATTTTAATAAAATTGTGCCAGATTATTATTACCGTCAAGATAAAAATGGAAATTTTTCGGATGCGTCTGCGTGTGGAAATGAAACAGCATCGGAACGATATATGGTACGGCGTTTTATTATAGACTCGGTTGCTTATTGGGCAGAAGAATATCATATTGATGGATTTCGTTTTGATTTAATGGCTGTTCATGATATTGAGACGATGAAAGCAATAAGACATAGATTAGATACAATTGATCCGAAGATTTTAATTTATGGGGAAGGATGGAATGGAGGTTCCTCTCCATTGCCAAAGTATCGCCAGGCATTGAAGGTGAATACCGTTCAATATGGTGGATTACAGATTGCTGCATTTAGTGATGACATTCGAGATGGAGTAAAGGGAAGTGTATTTAAATTAGAAAAACCAGGATTTATAAATGGAGGAAAAAACTGGGAAGAAAATATTAAATTTGGAATCGTGGCTTCGATTGCACACGAAGAGATTGATTATGCAAAGGTATATAAAAAAATGAAACCGTGGGCAAATGAGCCATATCAGACGATTACTTATGCATCGGCTCACGATAATTTAACTCTTTGGGATAAGATTCAGATCACAAATCCAAACGAAGAGGAGAATGTATGGATTGCAATGAATAAACTTTGTGCTGCAATTATTTTCACTTCGCAGGGAATTGTATTTATGCAGGCAGGGGAGGAGTTAGCACGTACAAAAGTAAAGGAAGATGGTACATTGGATGAAAACAGTTATGCATCTCCAGATTCTGTCAATCAGATTGATTGGGAGAGAAAAATAAAATATAAAGAGTTATATGAATATTATAAAGGTTTGATTCAGATGAGGAAGACTCATAAAATGTTTCATATGAATACGGCACAGCAAATCCGTTCCAATATCCATTTTATAGAAACAGGATATAGCAATGTCGTAGCATATTCTTTAAATGGACAGGCGGTTCAGGACTTATGGAGGGAGGCGATTATAATATTTAACAGTAATCGAAAAAGTATTTCCATTCCACTTCCAGAAGGTAGCTGGAATGTTGTAGTAGACAAAGAAAAAGCAGGGATAGATAGTTTGAGGAAAGCAAATCAATTAATCGAAATTCCTGCAATTAGTGCCTGTGTATTAGTAAAAGACGATTAAAATTGCAAAACTGTAAAATATCTATAAAAATAGTAGGAGAAATAAAGATAAAATTATAAAAAATCTATAAAAATTGTTATGTTTCTAAGAAGTTTGATATAGACGATGAGTCAAGAACTCAATATACTTAAATTATCATAAAGATTAAGGAGGGTATATTATGCAACAAAAGCAAAAGAAACGAGCTCTGTTTTTGCGTTTAAGTGTAATTTTTATGGCAATGATAGCCATTATTTTGCCACTAAAGCTGAACGCAGCGTCCGATCAGGACAAAGTATTTGTGAAAATCAAATACGTAAGAGCAGACAATAATTATGAAAATTGGAATGTATGGACTTGGAGCAATACGGCAGAAGGTAAGTCCATTGCATTTGAAAAAGAAGACAGTGAGGGTCGTTATGTTATTATAGAGACGACCAAAGATGCAAATTTAGGATTTATTATCCGTGAAGGCGAGGGATGGGATAATAAATTAACTGGTGATGTAATGCCAGATTTCTCTAATGGTAATGTAGAGTATCTCGCAACGGTAGCAGAGGATGGAACATTCACACTTGATACAAGAGAACCAAAACAGGCATTTGATCAAGTAAACTTGAATATTCATTATTACCGTTTCGATGGCAATTATGATCCTTGGGATGTTTGGTTATGGATTGAAGACAATAATACAATGAATAACCAAGCTGTTTTTGAAGGAATGGATGAATTTGGTGCTGTTTCAAACAATGTATTAGATCCAGTTGCAGCGGATAAAAAGATTGGTTTTATCGTTAGAAAGCCAGACTGGAGTGAAAAAGATTGGGATGGCGATCGTTTCATTGATAAATTCTTTATTGATGCAGATGGTAATGTAGATTTATATATTGTATCTGGACAAGAAGAGGTATACTACGATGAAGCTACCGCTATGGCAGTAGTAGAGAATTTAAACAATCCAAGAATTACTTCTGCAAAGATTGATAGTTTAAGCGATATCGCATTTACAACAAATATCAAAATGGAAAATATTACCGAAAAAGATATTCAGATTGTAAATGAAGAAACTGGAGAAGGATTGACAGTTGAACAAGTTACGCTGGCAGAAGATGGATTATCTGGAACAATTAAAGTAAAAGAAGCAATTGACTTAAATACAACATATACTGTAACAATTACTGGTTTCCAAGGTGCAAATCTGACAATGGGAAAAATATTTGAAAGTGAAGCATTTGAGCAGGCTTATACCTATGATGGAGAACTCGGCGCAGTTTACAGTAAAGAACAGACGGTATTTACTTTGTGGACTCCAACGGCATCCAATGTACAGCTTGCACTCTATGGTACAGATGGAAGCGATTATACTTGTGAAGCAAAAGAAATTATTGATATGGAAAAAGGTCCAAACGGATCTTGGTCAGCTACAGTACCAGGTGATCTGAATGGAACATTTTATAATTATCTTGTGACAAATGATGGGACAGTAAATGAAGTCGTAGATCCATATGCAAAAGCATTAGGTGTAAACGGAATGAGAGGTATGGTAGTAGATTTAGATGCTACCGATCCAGAAGGATGGGAAAAGGATGAAAAACCAGTTTTGGAAGATCCGACTGACTCCATCGTTTATGAGATGCATATTCGTGATTTTTCAATCTCGGAAAATTCAGGTGTAACATTGGAGTACAGAGGAAAGTACAATGGTGTATGGGAATCTGGCACAACAATTCCTGGTACAGATGTAAAGACTGGAGTCGATCATCTAAAAGAATTAGGAGTTACAACGGTTCATTTATTACCAACATTTGATCATCAGTCCATTGATGAGACAAAATTAGATGTGCCACAGTTTAACTGGGGATACGATCCAAAGAATTATAATGTACCAGAAGGTTCTTATTCCAGCGATCCTTATACTGGAACCATTCGAATTGAAGAATTTAAACAAATGGTAATGGAATTACATAAAGCAGGCATTCGTGTTGTTATGGATGTGGTATATAATCACACAGGAGCTACAACAGATTCTAACTTAAACTTAGCAGTTCCAAATTACTATTATCGTCAGAATGCTCAGGGTGGTTTTGCGAATGGATCTGGATGTGGCAATGAAACAGCATCCGAGCGTTCTATGGTTGGAAGATTGATTGTAGATTCGGTTGCTTATTGGGCAGAAGAATATCATATTGATGGATTCCGCTTTGATTTAATGGCAATCCATGATATTGATACAATGAAAGAAGTTCGTACAGCAGTTGATGCCATTGATCCTACTATTTTGTTATACGGAGAAGGATGGACTGGAGGAGATTCTCCACTTCCTGAAGATCAAAAAGCAACAAAAGCCAATACTGTGAAATTTGGAGATTTACAAATCGCAGCATTTAGTGATGACATTCGTGATGGTATAAAAGGAAGCGTATTTGATGCAGCAGCAGGTGGATTTATCAATGGCGGTACAGATTATGAAGAAACAATTAAATTTGGAGTAGTAGCATCTACACCAAATGATCAGATTGATTATAGCAAAGTGAAGAATCAAACACAGCCATGGGCAAATCAGCCATACCAGACGATTTCCTATGCATCAGCACACGATAATTTAACATTATGGGATAAATTACAATCCACAAATCCAAATGATTCAGAAGAGTCTTTGATTCAATTAAATAAGATGTCTGCAGCAATTGTCTATACTTCTCAAGGAATTCCTTTCATGCAGGCTGGAGAAGAAATGGCAAGAACAAAAGTAAATCCAGATGGATCTTTGAATGAAAACAGTTATAATGCTCCAGATTCTGTAAATCAAATTGATTGGACTAGAAAAGTAGAGTATAGTGATTTATATGAATACTACAAAGGGCTGATTCAAATGAGAAAAGCTCATAAAGCATTCCATATGAACACAACAGAAGAAATTCAGAATAATTTAACATTCTTAGAAACAAATCAGAAGAATGTAGTAGCTTATACATTAAACGGAAAAGCAGTTGGAGATGATTGGGAAACAATTGCAGTTGCTTTCAACGCAAATGAAGAAGCTGTTACAATCACACTTCCTGATTCCAATTGGAATGTAGTAGTTAATGAGCAAAAAGCTGGAGTGGAAACATTGGCAGAAGTTGCTGGAAATCAAGTAACGATCCCTGCAAAAGCTTCTTATGTATTAGTAAAAGATAATGAAACACAGCCAGAGCAAAAATTGCAGATTAGTTATCGTACACATGTACAAAATGAAGGTTGGCAAGATTTTGTAGCAAATGGAGTGATGTCAGGAACAAAGGGCAAGGGCTTAAGATTAGAAGCAATTGAAATTCGTTTGGACAATAATACAATTGGTGGAAGCGTAGAATATCGTACTCATGTACAGAATGACGGCTGGCAGGATTATGTAGCAGACGGAGCAATGTCAGGAACAAAGAGCAGAAGCTTAAGATTAGAAGCCATTCAAATTCGTTTAACTGGAGCAATTGCGGAAAAATATGATATTTATTATCGTACTCATATTCAAGATAAAGGTTGGCTTGGCTGGGCAGTCAATGATGGAAAATCAGGAAGCGCAGGATTATCCAAGAGACTGGAAG
>OERR01000127.1_pt1 | contig 19970 bp, 19 predicted proteins | sample 1540051 | NCBI WGS metagenome assembly OERR01 (sample SAMEA3891884, study PRJEB23780) | metagenome | biome: terrestrial biome; feature: animal house; material: Caecal content | place: Italy | collected 2015-05-05 | reverse complement strand
GAATTATTTATAAGTTTTTCTCTATATAAAAAAGGGGAATCCTGCATAAGAAATGCAAAATTCACCCTCCTAATTCATTTATTTTTCTGTTATTGCTGGATCTTTAATAATTTCTAAACCATTTCGGTTAATATTGTGAATCGTATTCACAATATGCATATTTGCCAACTTTTCTGCCTTTGCAGCATCATGTTCTCTCATTGCCTGTAAGATTGCTTTATGTTCCTCATTGAACTCTTGACTTCTCACTTTTTGAGCCAGAGACACCTTTCTCACTCTCTCCACATAATGATGAAAGTCACTCAATACATGTGCCAACATTCTGCTTCCAGAAATTTCATATAATAACCCGTGAAATCGATTATCCAGTTCATAAAGTTGTTCTAAATTTCCTTTTTTTACATGAAAATCAGTTAAATATGTAATTTCCTCTAACTGTTCAATTTGTTCCTGTGTAATATTATTTGTCGCAAATCTGGCACATAATCCTTCTAATAAAGAACGCATTAAATAAATATCTTCAATATCTTTGTCTGTAATTCCAATTACATAGGCTCCTTTATTTGGAATAATCTTTACAAGCCCTTCTAATTCCAACTGCCGAAGCGCCTCTCTAACAGGAGTACGGCTAACTCCTAATTCAGCGGCAACTGCTGTTTCTTTTAATTCCTCATTTTGACTATACTTGGCAGATAAAATATTTTCTCTTAATGCATTAAACACTCGTCCTCTCAGAGAATATTTGTCTGTCACTTCTCCTTGTAACATAATATTATTCTCCATGTTTTATCCTCCTATAAATTCGAACACGGAACGTCTGGTTAGCAGCCATAACGCTCCGTATTAATTTGAATTCTATTATAATATAATATTTAATTCCTGACTGTATTGCTCAATAGCAGCAATCAATTCTTCATCAGAAATAACGGTTACACGACCATCCTCATACTGTGCATCCACCCATTTTTTTAATTTTGTAACTAATTCACTATTTTTATCAACTTTCTCTTCCTCACTCAAGCGATAATAATTATTAATCCAATGGGCAATTCCTGCAAGTCCAGATGTATTGGAAACAGCCACTAATGGTGGACGTTTTAAGAACTTTTCTGTATCGAAAATATTATAAATTTCCTGATTTTTCAACAAGCCATCTGCATGAATACCTGCACGTGTCACGTTGAAATTTTTTCCAACAAACGGTGTACGTTCTGGAATTTTTTCTCCAATCTCTTTTTCAAAATATTCTGCAAGATCGGTAATTACTGTTGTATCCATTCCATCTAAGCTGCCTTTTAACTGTGCATACTCAAATACCATAGCTTCTAACGGTGTATTTCCTGTACGCTCTCCAATTCCAAACAAAGATGTGTTAACACCACTGCATCCATATAGCCAGGCAGTTGTAGAATTTGTAACTGCCTTATAAAAATCGTTATGTCCATGCCATTCTAAGTTTTCACTAGATACCCCTGCATGTGTTGTTAAACCATAGATAATACCTTGCACTGCACGAGGCATTACTGCACCAGAAAAATTCACTCCATATCCCATTGTATCACAGGCACGAATTTTAACAGGAATTTTATACTGCTCTTGAAGCCGCATTAGCTCTAAACAAAATGGAATTACAAATCCAAACATATCAGAACGTGTAATATCTTCTAAATGACATCTCGGGCTAATTCCAAACTCTAAACATTCTCGTACAATATGAAGATAATGAAACATTGCCTGCTGACGTGTCATTTTCATTTTATAAAAAATATGGTAATCGGAACAGCTGACTAAAATTCCCGTCTCTTTTAATCCGATTTCTTTTACCAACTGGAAATCTTTGCGATTTGCACGAATCCAACTTGTTACTTCTGGAAATTGATATCCACGTTCCAGACATTTATAAACTGCATCTCTATCTTTCTTCGTATAGAGGAAAAATTCACTTGCACGGATAATTCCATTTGGACCACTTAAGCGATGCAAATAATCGTAAATTGTTACGATCTGTTCCGTCGTATAAGGTGCCCTCGACTGCTGACCATCCCGAAACGTCGTATCGGTAATCCAAATATGCTCTGGCATATTATGTGGTACAATACGATTATTAAATGCAATCTTTGGTACTTCATCATACGGAAACAGATTCCGAAATGTGTTTGGTTCTTCTACATCTGCTAAATGGTAAATATGTTCCTCTAATTCTAGTAAATTCGTGTGTTTATTCATAACAACTGATCGATTATCCATATGTATACCAAGCCTTTCTCATGAATCATTATCCATCGAAGTTTTGTATTATTGTATACAATAATACTAATTTTGTCAAGAGGCTTTTTCAAAATATTTCTAGCGTTTCCAATTCAAACATATTTAAAAATAATCCTCTTTTAACAAATTTACTATGGAGATTTGCCCCCATCCTTGATGATTTTGCGGCAACAATAAGTCTTTTGCCGTACGTTTTAGGCGCAATTTTACCTCCTTATTACTCAATTCAGGATATTTTTCTAACAATAATGCAATTGCTCCTGAAACAATCGGAGTAGACATTGACGTACCACTTTTCATCGTATATGGAATATCTAATCTTTGATTCATTGCATTTGCAGCAATGATATTAGTTCCAGGCGCTACAATTTCTGGTTTGCATACACAACCTTTTGTCGGTCCTTTACCAGAATAATTTCTGTATATATTTCCACGTTGATCTACCATGATTGTATCATCACTTGATCCAACGGTAATTGTCTTAGGACAAATTCCAGGTGTCGTTATCCTATTTCCTTCATTCCCTGCCGCAACACATACTACCATTCCCAAGTCCCATAAACGATTCACTGCTTTTACTAATTGGGAATCTTCTCCCGTTAATCGAGTTGAAACTGCTCCAATGGAAATATTGACAATTCGAATTCCATATACATTCCAATTTTTCTCTAACCAGCTAATTCCAGCTAGCATATGACTCAACTTACCATTTCCCGTATCATCTAAAACTTTCAGCACAACAAGCTTTACCTTTGGTGCAACTCCCTTTATTTTTCCTTCGGATAATCTCCCATCTCCTGCCAAAATGCCTGCTACATGGGTACCATGCCCATTACTCCATAGCTAAGAAAACTTCTGCCCCGTTTCACATCATGATAAGCAGACAGACATGGGTAAACTTGCGATACCCATGTCTGAATATTATCTATATTTTCTTTTCTTTAAACGTTCTTTCATTAATTTTATTACAATCATAAGAAAAACAGCAATTCCCAGCCATACAATTCCAATCCATACAAAAGAGAATAAAGAAGCCTTAATGTATTCCATGCAGAAATTATAAAGGTAAATTGGACGAATTCCTAATCCTTCATAAGTTTTTTGAATCAACAAATAGACTGGCACTACTACTGTCATTAAAGCCGCCGCCAATATTGCATATATAATATATCTCAAACTTCGATGTTTCCAACGCTGCAATAGTAAAAGAAACAAAATACACACAACTCCCATCACAATAGCAGCAATCATGATCAATGTAATCAGTGGTTGTATTCTTGTAGATATATCAGAAAATTCTTTTATATATGGAAATTTTATAATATCTGGATATTTTTCCATAATATTAGAAATGAACCGTCGTGCATGTTCTTGTGTTCCAGTATCTTCCTGTCTTTCCATATTTTCAAACTGATCCATGATGTTTTGATACATGGCATCCTCAATTTCCGTTGTATCAATTGCATACTCTGTATTATCAAAACAGGCTTCGATATAACCATTTACATCGTTATGTATTTTCTCAATTGGTATTGTCTCATCAATTAGGTCAAGTTCCAAACCAGTTGGAACAATCTCATAACTGACTTGTTTATAAACTTCTTGTTGAACCTCATTATAAAAATCTACTTTATCTAAATATTCAAATATCAGTTCTTTATTAAAGAATCCAATTCTTATCGCCATTAAAATAGATGCAATAGTGAGAAATACAGAGAGCAAAAAACTAAATAAAGTACAAAATATTGTTCTTCCTACATGTCTTTTTCTTTTAGAAGTACCTCTCATTTAGTTTCCTCCCACTCAATATCTGGTCCAGAAATTTTATCCGCATATACAAAATAACGCTGTGTTTTTTCATAGACAGTTGGATAGAATGGATAACAGGTATACAGAACTAACTCTTCCTTTTCTCCATCTAAATGCGATGCCTCTCGCTGCTCCCCCTCTTCTACCACTTGAATATCCGTAACTTTATATTGATAAATTCCATAAAAGGTCTTAAATGTAATAATATCATCCTTTTGTATTTTCTCTAACTCAGCAAAATATAAATTATCATGACCAGCAATTAATATGGTGCTTCCAAAGCCAGGGAAAAAACTCCCAAGATATTTTCCAGCTCCGTTTATAAGGATCGCTTCACTATCTCCATTATATACAGGAGCACTTAGACCAATTCGATCACAAGATAATTCTCCAAATTTCGTTCCACTGTAAGGAAAATCGATCTCTTCAACTGGTATTTTTTCTCCTTCTTTTGGCTGTTTTACAGTAATTTCTCCTTCATAATAGGACTTCACTTCATCGGTATTTTGTCCCGCTGATGAAATTATAAGACTTCCTGCCGCAATTACTGTATTAATGACAGGAGAAAGGGTTACTGCTACAATTGCATAGCCAAGAATGGCAAAAAATAATGGCATATAGAAATATGCCATTATTTTATTAATCTTATGTTTACGTCTGCGCATCATTAAGCAACCTTAAAAAATTTCTTCTTTTTTGCTACTATACCAGCACCTACCATTACAACTGCTAACGCACCAATTGCAGCTGCTGTTCCTTGGTAAGAATCTCCAGTATTTTTAATAACATCTGCCGCTAATCTATCGAAAATAATATTTCCATGTGTATCTTTGAATATAATATTCTTTGTAGAAGCATCATATTCACCTGTATATCCTACAACCTGTGCAGCCTCTTTTATTAACTCTAAAATTGCACTTCTTGTAGAATGTTTCAAAGTCCATACCGTCAATCCACCATCTTCTTGAGCTAGTGAGTATGCTTTTCTAATAATCGCTACAATTCGATTTGACTGCTCTGCCGTCATATCCACATCATCTGCAATCATAGCTTGTCTGGCTAACTGGATATATTCAGGATTAATTTGAAGATGAACTCCTCTTACATCAAGCCCCTCTTCAAAAACTGCAATGACTGCCTTCTCATATTCATTATACGTTGTCGCTGCCATCGCCGTCCCAGAGAAAGATAATAACATCAGCATACTTAACACTAGAGCTGTAATCTTCTTTTTCATTTTTTCTCCCTTCGTAGATATTATATTTTCAACCATTATTTGTTCTCTTTTGGTTGCCTTTCTTAATTATATCATTAAAAAAATTTTAATCAACCTTTTTTTCAATATTTTACAAAATTATTGATATTGGGAACCATTCTTTCCATAATATCTTCCATAATGTCCATTGTAATATTTAGCGTATGCACTCTTCCTCATCTCAACTCTGTTTAACACAGCTCCAAGTATTTTACAGCCACTTTTCTCAAACTGCTCTTTTACTCCCTGAGCAAAACTATATTTAATCTGATCCGCTGCTACAACTAGAATTGCCCCATCGCAGAAGCCCGCAACTACCGCACTATCAATTACACTTCCTAATGGAGGAGAATCAATAATAATATAATCATATACATCCCGAAGATTTTCTAATAGAATTTGAATTTGTTTTCCTCCCAACAACTCCGCTGGATTTGGAGGTACTGGTCCAGAAAAAATCACATGAAGATTTTCTGTTGTTGTTGCACATAATACTTGTTCCAGTGTTGCCAGACCAGATAATAACTCACTGAGTCCTTTTACTTCACTTCCAATATGGTATTTCGCTGCCATAACAGATTTTCTCAAATCTGCATCAATTAATAACACTTTTTTTCCCATCTGAGCCATGGCAATTGCAGTCTCCGCAGAAACTGAACTTTTTCCTTCACTTGGCTGACAGCTTGTAACAACAATTACTTTGATATCTGAACCACAAAAAAGAATATTCGTACGAAGTGCTTTAAATGCCTCATTTACTTGATAATTATCACTATATTTACTAGTAACCTCTACTTTTTGCATATCTATTTTACACCCTTTCTACGCATTTTCTTTTTCTCATTTGACACTTCTGGAATCACTCCAAGTACACTGAGACCCAAGTATTTTTCAATATCTTCTCCTGTATGAATTTTATCATCTAAAAGATACATAACTATAACAATTGCCGATGTAATCACAATTCCTATTAAAACTCCGATTAAAACATTCTTTTTATAACTAGGGCTCACTGGAGTGCTATTCAATGTTCCTTCATCCACCAGATTGACTGCTTCAATATCCATAATGCTTTTTATCTTTTCTGAAGATATTTCGATTACTTTATCCACAATTGCTTTTGCCATCAATGGATCTGGATCTGTAACGGTAATCTGTAAAATACGTGTATCCGTCCGATTTGTTACTGTAATCTTATTTTTAAGACTCCCAAATGTAAGTCCCTCATAATCAATTTGTTCGATTACTTCATCTAGAACCGTATGACTTATAATGAGTTCCTCAAAATCACTGGTCAGCTGTGCTGACATATTTAAATCTCCTGTTGTTACTTGCTGATTTGAATTAGAACGTGTTAAAATATATACTGTTCCATCTGACGCATACTGTGGAGTTATCATCACAGAAGTATAGAAATATGCCGCAATACCTAATACAATACCAGAAAGAAGTATTATCCATAATTTTCCCCAAAAAACAAAAAATAGCTCTTTTAAATCAACTTCAATTTCATCGTTTTTCATTTCCTGCATTTTATAAATCTCCTACTTTTTTATCATACAAAATTTTTTCTGCATTTTTATAAAATAACTGTTCTGCATAGTCACTGCCATAATGCTTCATGACAAATTGCACACAATCTGCCATATAAGGGGCTCTGTGATTATTACTATGCGCATCTGTACAAATTACATGCACAAGTTCATTTTTAAGAAGTTTTCTTACAAATTTTTTAGCCGCATTGCCACTTCCTCCAAGCACAGATGAAGCATTTACCTGAATAATGATTCCCCTTTGTTTTATTTCTTCTGCTCGTTCTAACTTTCCTATTATTTCCATATAGCGCTCAATATGTGCCAATATCGGGATATATCCTCCACTCATTAAACTATTAAGGCCTTTCAGAATTTCCTGATACATCATTCTTGGCGCAAATTCTACCAACACATATCTACTATTATTCAATGTCAGGCAACTTCCATTTCTTAAGTCTTCTACTATTCCTTGTCTATAAAATAATTCATTTCCTAAATAGATTTTAATATCATTACTTAGCTGTGTTGCATAGCGTTGCAAGTACTTTTGATATTCTTTCGCCTTATCAAGCCTTGGTTTCCATCTTTCAGGCATATAATGCGGTGTCAAACATATCGTACGAATCCCTTCTCTAAAAGCAATCTTTAACATCTGTACGGATTCCTCAAATGACTCTGCTCCATCATCTAGTCTTGGCAACATATGACAGTGAATATCTGCGCAATAGTTCAGCATAATTTTCCTCCTCATATTATTGCAGAATAATATCTTTATTATATTACAACAGTTTTATCCATATTTCAAGCATATATTCCTTTTTTTCCTCTACCACAATTATTTTTCCTTACTTCAGATTTTATACTTTACTGTTGATTTTTTTATAAAAAAAAGTTACAATAGATTTTGTTAATATTTTTTATAGAAAGAAGGCTTATTATGAGAGTAAAACATCTAACGCTGCTTATTCTATCTTCCATATTTTTGTTAACTGCATGTGGAAATAATTCCCAATTATATACTACCTCAACAGAGCCAGAAGAAACTCTCTCTTCCAATTCTTCTACAGAAGAAGAATCTACGTCTGAACAACAGACATTGGATTCCGATCTTTTATCTGAAACCAACTCTGATTCTAGTGAAGAAGAAAATTCTTCTAAAGACTCTACTAGCAGTGAAGCTCCAACAGCAGCTACAGCAGCCACTACTACAGATGGACAAACCCTTCCTGTAGAAGCCCAAAGTGCTATATTATATAACTGTACGGATGGCATTATTTTAGCTTCAAAAAATGAAGAAAATCTTGTTTATCCTGGAAGTACAGCAAAACTTATGACTGCTTTACTTGCTGTTGAACATGTTCCATTGGACACAATTATTACAGTTGGAGACGAGTTGAACTTAGTAAAGCCTCACTCCAGTCTTGCATATATTCAAAAAGGTCATCAATTAACAATGCAAATGCTTTTAGAAGGTTCTTTAATTCCTTCTGGTAACGACGCTTCTTATACAATTGCTGCTACTGTTGGTCGTATTATTGCAGAAGATGATACGTTAGACGCAGAAGAAGCTGTCAATACTTTTGTTCAGGCAATGAATGAGAAAGCTCAAGAACTTGGAATGAGACATTCCACATTTACAACTCCAGACGGTTTTGATGATTCAAAACAGTTAGTTACTGCATCAGATATGGCCATACTTTCTACTGAATTTATGAAGCATAGTGAGTTACTGGATATGACTCGCATTCACCGCATGGATGCAACTTTTGTCTCAGGTGAAACGGTTACATGGACTAACACAAATCATTTGCTTGATCCTGAGAATGAATACTATATTTCCGATTGTATTGGTTTAAAGACTGGAAGCAGCGAATACAGTGGGTATTGCATTATTAGCGGTTATGAATATAATGGCAAACAATATGCAATTATTGTTATGAATGGAGCACGAGACGGTAGATGGAATGACACTCATATTTTATATGATTATATGAAAACACTTTCTTAATCAACAATACATAGAGGGACTGTTCCTAACAGTCCCCTTTTTTATTAGAAAGACATTTTTCTATAAAATTCTTTTACTATCTTTTTTCGATTGTCCTAACAGTTCTTCTAAATAACGACTTGGTAAAAGCGGTTTATTATAACGTTCCTTTAACGAATAAATGTGAAGGTAGTTCTTTGCTCTTGTCATAGCCACATAGAATAGCCTTCGTTCCTCTTCTAAATCTGCATCTAACACTGCCTTTGTATGAGGTACAATTGACTCATTTACATCTGGAAGAAAAACAGCCTCATATTCTAATCCTTTCGCACTATGCATTGTGCTAATCTGCACTCCATCTTTTTGCGTTTGCTGATCAGAGATTTTTTCTTTTAATTCCTTTGTATAATCAGAAATATGCTGTTTCCACTCTCGCAAAGTTTTATAATTATTCGCACTTTCTTGTAATGCATCCAATACTTCCATTAATTCCTCTGGCTTCATTCTGCGATATTGCGCATATTCTTTGACAAAGCTTTCATAATCAATTCCTTTGCGAATAAAATTAATCGCTGCATAGGGAGTCATCATTCGAAGCATTTTCAGCTCATACTCCATTCGATCAATTCGATCTAGCATCCAGTCTTTCTCTCTATAATATCCTCGCAGTAAATTCATCGTAACTCTTTGTTCTGATAATGCTTCTCTATGAATATAACGCTTTGGACGATTGATAATTTTTAAAAATGCAGCTCTGGAATCATCTCCAGCTGCTATTTCCATATAGGTTAATAGATCTCTTGCAATCCAGTGTTCAAATAAATTTGGAATTTGATCTCTCATCTGAAATGGCAGATTTGCCTCAATCATTTTCTCTACAATTGCACGTGCTCCAATATTCGTTCGAACAAGCACGGCCATATCGGAATAAGCCATTCCATGTTCCTCATAATCATGAATTTGTTCTAAAATGGCGGTTGTCTCTTCCTGCACGGATCGACATTGGCGAATATAGATAGAAGCTCCTGTTGAATGGAATGCTTGAATCTGCTTTTGAAACCGAGTTTTATTATTCATAATAAGCTGTCCTGCAGCTGAAACGATGGATTTTGAGCAACGATAATTTATATTTAGTAAGATACGTCTGGCATCTGGATAGTCTTTTTCAAATCCCAACATAATTTCTGGTCTAGCTCCACGAAAGCGATAAATGGATTGGTCATCATCTCCAACAATGAATAAATTATTACGAGGCGCCGCAAGCATTCTAATAATATCATATTGTACCTTGTTAATGTCTTGAAACTCATCAATTAATATAAACGAATACTTTTCCTGCCACAGCTTTAAAATATCCAAACGAGCAGCTAAAAGTTCATAAGTTAACAACAGCATATCGTCAAAATCAATTCGATTTTCTTTCTGCATTCTCCATTCATACTGCTCATAAATTGCCTTAAAAATCTGTTCGGAACAATTTTTAGGATAATAATGTTCCAACGCAATCCGATCGTTTTTAATCACACTAATCTCACTTAAAATATCATTCACAAACTCATTTTCATCTTCTATTTCCAAATGAAGATTTTGTATAATCTCCCGTATAAAGTTCTGTCGTTCTTCTTCTCTGGCAATATTCTCTGCACGATAGTGATAAGCATATTTTAAAATACGAAAAAAAACCGAGTGAAAAGTTCCAAATGTAACGGCAGTTCTTTTTCCATCCATTAAATTCATAAATCGCTCTTTCATTTCTAAAGCCGCTGCACGTGTAAATGTAATAACCAAAATATGCTCTGGCTCCACATGATAAGATTCAATTAATTGTTTTGTTCTGTGAGTAATTACGGTTGTCTTTCCAGAACCAGGACCAGCCAATACAAGTGCTGGTCCTTTAAAATGACGAATTGCTTCTTCTTGAGAATGATTAAATGACATAGAATTTCCTTATGATAATCTATTAATTGCGTCTTGAATCCGCTTCAACGATTCTTCTTTTCCAATAATCTCCATAATTTCACTTGCTCCACCAGGAGTCATTTGTTTTCCAGAAACTGCAGTACGAATTGGCCACATTACATAGCCATTTTTATAACCCTTTTCTTTTACAAAATCTACAAGCAACTGATACAATGCATCATTACTATAATCTTCCTGTGCTTCTAAACGTGGAAGAATTTCTTTTAATACTTCTAAAGAAGACTGTGCATTTGTCTTCATTTTTTTATGAGTATACATACTAATATCATACTCTGGAACTTCTTGGAAAAAGTCAATAAGATCTGGAATATCTGGGAAAACTTCAATTCGTGTTTTTGCAAGTTCTGCAATCTTATCCAGTTTACAGTCTCTTGTCACAACAGATTTAATATATGGCATCGCCATATCCATATAGCGATCCATATCCATTGCCTTAATATATTCTCCATTCATCCATTTCAACTTTGTATAATCAAATACGGCTGGAGACTTACTCATATGATGATAATCAAAATTTTGGATTAATTCTTCCATACTCATAATTTCTTGATTATTTTCTGGACTCCATCCAAGCAGAGCAACAAAATTGACAATCGCTTCCGTTAAAAATCCCTGTTCCGTCAAGTCTTCAAAAGAAGAATGGCCACAACGCTTGCTCAATTTCTTATGTGTTTCATCTGTAATCAATGGACAATGAACATAAACTGGCACTTCCCAACCAAATGCTTCATAAAGACGATTATATTTTGGAGAAGAGGATAAATACTCGTTTCCACGTACTACATGAGTAATTCCCATCAAATGATCATCGACTACATTCGCAAAGTTATAAGTTGGATATCCGTCTGATTTAATTAAAATCATATCGTCCAATTCGGAATTATCTACGGTAATATCTCCATAAATCTCATCGTGAAAGGTTGTAGTACCTTCAGTTGGATTATTTTGACGAATGACATATGGTTTCCCAGCTGCAAGATTCGCTGCCACTTCTTCTTTACTTAAATGCAGACAATGCTTATCATAAATACTGATTTCCTTTCCTGCAATTTCCTGCTTTAAAGATTCCAAACGTTCTGCATCACAGAAGCAGTAGTAAGCTTCTCCCTTTTCTACAAGCTGTTTGGCATATTCTAAATAAATCCCCTTTGCCTGACGCTCACTCTGCACATATGGTCCACATCCTCCGTCTTTATCCGGACCCTCATCATGAATCAAACCTGTCTTTTCTAACGTACGATAAATAATGTCCACTGCACCTTCAATATAACGTTCTTGATCCGTATCTTCGATACGTAAAATAAAATCTCCGCCTTCATGCTTTGCAATCAGATAGGCATATAATGCTGTACGCAAATTTCCCACATGCATACGTCCTGTTGGACTTGGTGCAAATCTTGTTCTAACTTTACTCATAACATCGTTCTCCTATTTTCTTTATTCCTATTCTCGTTACGAACAAACGCTTTGTTCTAAACTGTTTCTCTTCTTTTACCCAGCCATTATATCCCATTCTTTTCAAAATAACAATAGCAACCCAAAAGTTTTCTTAATCAAACATTCGTATTCTTCTTCTTTCTATTCCTTTTTTCAGAGAAATTATAAAAAATATGTTAAAAATTTAAAAAGAATCCCGTCTTTTCGATTTTTTACTTGTTCCCTTCTCTATATCGTAGTATAATGAAAGAACAAAAAACGACTGAATCCTCTTAATTAGAAAAATTTAAGCAGGACAATATAGAAAGGAGTCTCAGTTATGAACAGATTTACGTTACCAAGAGATATTTACTATGGTGAAAACGCATTGGAAGTATTAAAGACGTTAAAAGGAAAAAAAGCAATTTTAGTACTCGGCGGAGGTTCCATGAAACGCTTCGGCTTTGTAGATAAGGTACTTTCTTATTTGAAAGAAGCTGGAATCGAAACACAATTATTTGAAAATGTAGAACCAGATCCATCCGTTGAAACCGTTATGGCAGGTGCTAAAGTCATGAGCGATTTTGAACCGGACTGGATTATTGCCATGGGCGGTGGTTCTCCAATTGATGCTGCAAAAGCTATGTGGGCATTTTATGAATATCCAGATACAACATTTGAACAACTAATCACTCCATTTAGCTTCCCAACCTTACGTACAAAGGCAAAATTCCTCGCAATTCCGTCTACTTCTGGTACAGCTACGGAAGTAACTGCATTTTCCGTTATTACTGACTACTCTACTGGAGTAAAATATCCATTGGCAGACTTTAATATTACTCCTGACATCGCAGTGGTAGATCCATCTCTTGCCGAGACAATGCCTCCAAAATTAACTGCACATACTGGTATGGACGCATTAACTCATGCAATCGAAGCTTATGTATCCACATTACATACTCCGTTTACCGATCCACTTGCAATCAAAGCCATTCAAATGGTATTTGATTACTTACCAGATTCCTATTCTGGAGATAAGAACGCAAGAGAGCAAATGCATTATGCACAGTGTTTAGCAGGTATGGCATTTTCCAATGCATTACTTGGTATCGTGCATTCCATGGCTCACAAAACAGGTGCTGCATTTTCTACAGGACATATTCCTCATGGATGTGCAAACGCAATTTATCTTCCATATGTAATTAAATACAATGCAAAATGCGCTGAAAGCCGTTACGCAGATATCGCAAGAAGTATCGGTATTACAGGTACGGATGCAGAATGTGTTGATGCACTTTGCAAGAAAATTGATGAATACAATATAAAGTTGAATATTCCTAAGACATTAAAAGAATTTGGAATTAACGAAGAAGAATTCTTACAGAAAGTAGACAAGATTGCAGAACTGGCAGTTGGAGACGCATGTACTGGTTCTAATCCAAGACCAATTACCCCTGCTGAAATGTCTAAATTATTAACCTGTACTTATTACGGCACAGAAATTGATTTCTAATAAAAGATTTTTTATAATGTAAAATCGTGCTTCCTATAAGATAAAAGTACCAGAACGAGAGAATCATGTTCCGTTCTGGTACTTTTTCTATAAATCCTTTACATCTTGAATCGGCTGTTCCTTCTTCAACATAATAAAAATCGTATCTGCAAGAAAAATGGCCAATGCAATCGCCCCCGCAATATTCAAAGTCAGAATCAAATTATTGGCAGATAATGTATTTTGCTGAGCAATTAAATAATAAACCATCTGATAAATTTGGCGTCCTGGTACGAGCGGAAGAATTCCTCCTAATAGAAAAACTGTAACAGGAGTTTTCATTTTTCTTGCCATGACATGGCTATAAATTCCGACAGAAAAAGCCCCAATAAAATTGGCAAACACAACACTTTGCAGCCAATCAAATGCAATCAAATAACACATCCATGCAAATCCTCCACCAATTCCCGCATAAATAATAAACCGTCTGGGTGTTTCAGTAGAAAATCCATAACAACATACTCCGATAAATGCCGCTATTACTTGAATAACATTCATAGTTTCCTCCTTATCGCCAATTTCAGTAATTATCCAATAAAAATTCCAATTCCAACGCCAAGCGCCACTGCTGCTGCAATAAGTACTGCTTCCGTCATTCGTGCCAAACCAGCCGTATAATCTCCATATAAAATATCACGGATTGCATTTGTAAATACCATTCCTGGAAGCAGGGGCATAATGGAACCAATGATCATTTGATCATCATGTAGATTGATTGGGAAAAGATCTGCAAATATCCGTGCCAAAATCGTTACCATCGCTGCGGACAGCAGCGTACGGAAAAACTTTGTAATTTTCGTTGCTTCCAGTCCAGCCAACAATATAGCTAAAAAACATCCGATAAAAAGTGTAAATACAGCGTCTAATAATGTACCTCCAACTAAAACCGTAAAGGAAGAACTTACTCCGAAAACCCCCACTGCATTCAAAATAGCTCCATACTGTTTCTCAAAATGCAAAAACCTTAGTTGCTGCTGAGCTTCATCCAATGTCATCTCTTTTGCACAGAGCTTTCTTGATAAACTATTTACTTTATAAATCATATTTAAGTTCACATTACGTCTTCTTATTCTTTTTACTACAGTGAGTGGTTGTTTCTCCTTCTCATACAACGTTACAATAATCCCTGTGGCAACCACAAAGCTAGAGCTTTCACTATGTGGATAAAGTTTTAAAATATGGTGAATGGTATCTTCTACCCGATAAGTTTCCGCACCATTTTCCAACATAATTGCTCCTGCTTTTATTGCTATATCCATAATCTGATAACCATCCAGCTTCCGTGACTTCATTTGATTCATTATCCTTTACAACTCTTTTATAGTAACCTTCCTATTTGGAACACAAGTGTTGCCACTACCCATGCAAGAACAAGCTGAAAAACTACCATTCCAATCGTCCACTTCCAAGAACGAGTTTCTCGTTTAATTGTCGCAATCGTCGCAATACATGGCGTGTAAAGCAAACAGAAGATCATTAATGCATAGGCATTTAAACTGGTAAATCCACTCGCTCCCAAAATTCCACTAAGAGCAGCCATACCTGCGGCAGAATTAATATTATTAATACTGAATAGAACAGAAAAACTCGATACTACTACTTCTTTTGCAGAAATACCACATAGTAATGCCAATCCAATCTGCCACATTCCAAGACCCGCAGTTGATAAAATTGGCTCCATCCAATGTCCAAAAGTAGCTCCAAAGCTCTCCGATACATCTGTAACCATACCATTTCCATTAAAGTTTAATACAAACCATAATACAATTGATGCTAAAAATATAATTGTACCTGCCTTGGTTAAATAATCTTTCACTTTTTCCCATACATAAATACGAATGGTTCTTGGATTTGGAGTTTTATATTCAGGGAGTTCAATCATAAGAATTCCTGTATCTTTTGCCTTTGTTATTTTGGATACGATTAGAGCAATGAAAATTGCCATTACAACTCCGATAATATATAAAGAATACGAAACAATCATCGCATAAGAATCAAAGAACATATCTGCAAATAGCACATAAATTGGCAGACGTGCAGAACAGGACATAAATGGAGTCAACAAAATTGTTCTCTTCCTATCTGCCTCTTTTTCTAATGCTCTTGTTGCCATAACTGCTGGAACTGTACATCCAAATCCAAGTACCATTGGCAAAAATGCTTTTCCCGAAAGTCCTACTTTTCCCATTACTCCATCCATCACATAGGCCACACGTGCCATGTATCCGCTGTCTTCCAAAAGAGCAAGCGCTAAAAACAGAATAAAAATATTAGGCAAAAACGTTAAAATTCCTCCAACACCTGCAATAATTCCATCCACAATTAAAGAAACCATCCAGTCACTCACATTTGCTGCCTCTAACAATGAAGTAACCATTCCTGAAAACAGTTCAAGACCAACTTCAAAATAGCCTTTTAGAAAATCTCCAATCGTAAATGTAAGGAAAAACACAAGTGCAATAATTCCTAAAAAGATCGGAAGTCCCCAAAATGGATGCGTCAGCCATTTATCAATCTTTTCTGTAAATGCAACTTTTTCATCTCGATTAAAAAGACATTCCTCTACTACTTCTTCTATGTACTCATATTTTTGGTTGATAATTTCATTTTCATAACTTCTATCCACAATATCTTCGATTAAAATTGGATGCTCTTTTGTTACCGTTTCATCATTTTCCAGTAATTTAATTGCATGCCAACGTAAAATTTGATGATCATCTCCATATTCCTTTTTTAATCGTTCAATCAACTGTTCAATTTTATTTTCAATTTCATCGGAATAAGTTACTACTTTCTCGTCTGGAATTTCCTGATAATGATGAACAACTGCATGCATTAATACATCCAATCCAGTTCGTTTTCTAGCAGAAACAGGAACTACTGGTATATCTCCCAATACTTCAGGCAAACGATGTAAATCAATTTCCATTCCTCTTTCTTCTACAATATCCATCATATTTAATGCTACAATTACTGGTTTTCCAAGTTCCAGCAATTGCATGGTCAAATATAGATTTCTCTCTAAACTGGAAGCATCTACTACATTAATAATCACATCTACATTGGATTCCAATACTTCTTTTCTCGATACTCGCTCTTCAATTGTATAAGAAGTTAAACTATATACTCCAGGAAGATCTACTAATGTAAGTTTTGTAGATTTATAGTTTGTATAGCCTTCTTTTCTCTCTACCGTAACTCCTGGCCAGTTTGCCACCTTTAAATTTGCACCCGTATAGGCATTAAAAAGTGTTGTCTTTCCACAATTTGGATTTCCCATAAAAGCAACGGTAATATGCTTTGGTCTCATCATGCTGCCTCCTCTACTGTAATTCCCTTTGCAATTGCTCTTCCAATTGCCCACCGAGTTCCTCTTACACGGATAATCATAGAACCATTTCTTTTCTCATTCAGTATTACTACCCTTGTGTGTTCAATTAAACCAATTGCTTCCAATCTCCGCTTAATGCTAATATCAATGTCAATCGATTGTACTTGATATGCATTCCCTATTTTTCCATCGTGTAATGTCATAACTTCCTCTCCTGTTCATACAAAGGTAAAGCGGACAGTTCCAATCCACTCTTCCACTTTCTCATAAACGCAGACTACTTGGCTGCTTAGTGAAACTTCCTAATAATCCCACTAATATCTCTCCCACTTCATGCTCCACGCACCAGAGATTACCTGTCTTACGTTCCATCTATGTAGCAACCGTCAACTACCCACGACCACAGGGTCATGGGCTTATAACTGCCTAGTAATTTGGCCTATGCCACTTAATATTACTATACATTACAGGGTCGTTGACAATCCCCTTATAATTTCTTTTTTATACTAACACATTCTGCCAAAAATTCATAGTGATTTTCAAAGATATCTATTTTATCGTTCGGTATGATGCAGCCGTAAACGGAAAAATCTCTCCTTTACTTTCCTCCATGAAAATGGAATAATTGGATAAAAGTAATTTCTTCCCGAAAAAGTCTTATTACAAGTAATTGCCAAAACAGAAATAATTACACCTGCAATAAAACCTGGCAAATTAAAAATAGCAGTCAAAATAAGTGTAATTAAACGCATAAATTTAATCGCATATCCCAGTTCAAAGCTAGACTGTGTATAATTCGCCACTGCTACAAATGCCATATAAAGCATTGGTTCTGAATTAAACCAGCCTGATTTAACAGAAAATTCTCCTAATACAAGCGCTGCCATAACACTGAGAGGAGTAGTAAGCATACTTGGCGTATTAACCGCAGCCAGACGCAGTCCATCAATGGAAAGTTCTAATAATAATAACTGTAAAATTAATGGCACATTCACCGTTTCTTTTACTCGAATAAATAATAGCCAATCTGGCAGCCAATCTGGATTTTGCATCAATAACAGCCAAAGTGGTGTTACAATTAACGTCATAATAGAGATAATTAGACGAGTGAGCCGAAGATAAGTTCCTGTAATTGGAGGGAAATAATAATCATCTGCTTCCTCAATAATATCGAAAACCGAAGATGGTAATATGAGCGCAGAAGGAGAGTTATCCACAAGAATCGCAATATTTCCTTCCAGTACACAGGCTGCTGCTGTGTCGGGTCTTTCTGTAAATTTAAATTTCGGAAATGGATTATACCATTTATATGGGTAAATACACTCTGCCAAACTCTGTTGATTCATCGTAAGAGCATCAACTTCTAAACTTTGAATTTTTCTTCGCAATTTTTCCAAAAGTCCTGAATCTACACGATCTTCAATATAACATAAACATATATCCGTCATAGAGCGCCGTCCTGTCTGCAACACTTCCATCGTTAGTTGCGGATCTCGGATTCTTCTTCGAATTAATGCAGTATTAAACACCAATGTCTCCACAAACCCATCTCTAGATCCTCGCATTGTTTTATCTTTTTCCGGTTCTGAGACAGAACGTGCTGGATAAGTACGACAATCAATTTCCAAACACTGTGCATATCCATCAATAAATAATAACGTCTGACCACATAATAACTTTAAAATCGCATCATCATATTGTTTCGCCAAACCAATTTCTGCATAGGGTAATAATATTTTAGAAAATTCATGAGCGTCTTCTGGAAATTCTTTTGGAATTTGTCTAAACAAAAACTCCAATAGCTTTTCCAATATTTCATCTTTTGTAAATCCATCAATGCAATAAAGCACTGCTTGATGATCTCCAATTTTCATCACACGATAAATCACATCAAAATTACGGTCTACTCGTAATTCTTTCTGCATATATGACATAACCTGAGAAATTTCGGAATGAATTTGCATGAAAATCCTCCTTTTTTACTGTTACAATGTGAAACAAAATCTCACAATTATTTACAAAAACAGTATTTACAAAAAGAAAAAAACTATTCCTATTTCTCAAACTTATTCCCATTAAGAGATCTGCAAAAAATCAATTTAGCTCATAGGTACATCGATTTTTCTCCGCTTCTTATATATTTTTCTAGCAATCTGAAATAACCGAAACCCTATCAATCCACCTATCGTATTGTGAAACAAATCATCCAATTCAAACCATCCTCTACACGTAAGATACTGGCTTATTTCAATAAATAGAGTAAATCCAAACGAGGCAATTAAACTATATCGGAGCCTTCTAAATTTAGTTGAAACTAGGGGAAGTAAAAATCCATACGGAATCAACATAATAATATTCCCAATAATCCCCCAAAGAGCTTGCTTATTTCCTTGAATCCATGTACCATATGACCAAAAGAATTTTAAAATTGTATGGTGACTGCCCAACGAAGTACGATTCAATAATGTTATACCAATTACAATTCCAATATAAATTGACAATGCTGCTTCTGCAATAACTACTTTTTTTGTAAAACTCCAATGATTTTCTATTCCCAATAAACTCAGCATAATTATCATACTCAAAACACTCATACATCCCACTTCCCACCAGGAAAAAGAAAATATGTTCATGAACCAAGAAATTCCTGTTAAATCTGCCATTTCTTTTATATCCATTTCATCCCTTCCTTCTTTTCATAGAAGAACTAACCATTACAACAAAATAAAAAGTCCATAGAACATTGTCCTATCGACTTTCATTATACTTTATGTTGCTAAAGGAATCAAGTAATTGACCCCTAAATTAACAAAATATTTGAATATTTGAAATTTATT
>OERR01000126.1_pt1 | contig 20122 bp, 17 predicted proteins | sample 1540051 | NCBI WGS metagenome assembly OERR01 (sample SAMEA3891884, study PRJEB23780) | metagenome | biome: terrestrial biome; feature: animal house; material: Caecal content | place: Italy | collected 2015-05-05 | reverse complement strand
CCTCCTGGCCATAGTCGGTTTTGCCGACGCGCGGCCATTCCGGCCATGGATTCGAGGGCAGACGCTCCGCCGGAGGCTGCGGCATCATTTCCAGCTGTACAACGCCTGCCGCGCCAAGGCGCACCGCCGTTCCGACGCAGTCGTTTCCGGTGTCGCCGCCGCCGATGACGAGCACCTGTTTTCCTCTCACGTCCTCGTAGGGAAGCTTGGAAAAGTCGCTGTAGAGCAGCGTTTTCGTCACATGGCCGAGGAATTCCACCGCGAAGCGGATCCCCTTGGCTTCCCGTCCGGGGACGTCGAGATCGCGAGGCTGGGACGCGCCGCAGGCGAGCAGGACACGGTCATAGCGGCTCAAAAGCTCCTCGCCGGTGAGATCCTTTCCGATGTCCGTCCCGCAGACAAAGCGCACGCCTGCCTGCTCCATCAGATGAATCCGGCGGTCGATGACGCTCTTTTCCAGCTTCATGTTCGGGATACCGTAGCGCAGAAGGCCGCCGGGGCGGTCGCTGCGCTCGTAGACCGTGACGCTGTGGCCGCGCCGGTTGAGCAGCAGGGCGGCGGCCAGTCCGGCCGGGCCGCTGCCGACAACGGCGACGCTCTTGCCGGTGCGCACGCGGGGCGGATCCCCGGAGACGAGACCATTCGCAAAGGCGTATTCGATCACGCGGCGCTCGTTCTCCTTGGTGGAGACGGGAGCGTCGGAAAGGCCGCAGGTGCACGCCGCTTCGCACAGCGCGGGACAGACGCGGGAGGTGAACTCCGGCAGGCAGTGCGTCGCGCTCAGACGCACATAGGCCTGCGCCCAGTTGCCGTGGTAGACGAGGTCATTCATCTCGGGGATGAGATTGTGCAGCGGACAGCCGGAGGCCATGCCCGCGATCATGACGCCCGCCTGGCAGAACGGCACGCCGCAGTCCATGCAGCGCGCGCCCTGCTTCTGCTGCTTCTCCATCGGGAGGAGGGCGTGAAACTCATGAAAGTTCTGAATTCTCTCGAGAGGAGGAGTGACGCGCCCTTCCTCGCGCTCGTATTCCAAAAAACCGGTTGCTTTTCCCATGGGCTTTCTTCCTCCTTCTCACGCATGGATGCTGGCGTAGAACGCTTCGATCTGTGCCTGCTCGCGGCTCATGCCCTGATCCTCAAACTGGGCGGAGAGCTGTGTCAGGCGCTTGTAGTCGTCCGGGATGATTTTCTTGAACTTCGGCAGATATTCGTCGAAGGATTCGAGAATCCGTTTGCCCTTGGCGGAGCCGGTGTGGCTGACATGGGCTTCGATCAGGCGGCGCAGCTCGTCGCGGTCAAATTTGGACTCGACCTTTTCCATGCTCACCATGCTCTTGTTCAGGTTGCGGTACAAGGCGTTGTGCTCGTCGAGGACATATGCCACGCCGCCGCTCATACCGGCGGCAAAGTTTTTGCCCGTGGGCCCGAGGATGACGGCCCGGCCGCCGGTCATGTATTCACAGCCGTGCTCGCCCACGCCCTCCACGACAGCCACAGCGCCGGAGTTGCGCACACAGAAGCGCTCGCCCGCCACACCGTTGATGTACGCTTCGCCCGAGGTTGCGCCGTACAGTGCGACGTTGCCGACGATGATGTTTTCTTCCGGAACAAACCGGGCGGCGGGAGAGGGATGCACCACCAGTTTGCCGCCGGAAAGCCCCTTGCCGAAATAGTCGTTGCTGTCACCGCAGAGATCGAGCGTCAAGCCCTTCGGCAGAAACGCGCCGAAGCTCTGGCCGCCCGCTCCGGTGCAGGCGATGGTGAGGGTGTCGTCCGCCATGCCCTCGGGATGGCGGCGTGTGATCTCCGCGCCCAGCAGCGTGCCGAAGGCGCGGTCGATGTTGGTCAGCGCCATGCGGAAGGTGCGCTTTTTCCCGGTCGCGAGGGTATCGAGAAGATCCTTGTCGCGCAGAAGGACGGATTCCTCCTTGGTGCGTTCCAAATGGAAGTCATAGGCGTGATCGGGCTGGAAGGTGGCATTCTGCGCGCAGTTGGGGCAGAGAATGCGGCTCAGATCCAGCCGCTGTGCCGTCCCTCTGCGATCCGCGCGCGGGCGGAGCAGGTCGGTGCGTCCGACCATCTCATCAATGGTGCGCACGCCGAGTTTTGCCATATACTCACGCAGCTCCTGCGCAATGAAGCGCATAAAGTTTTCCACATATTCCGGTTTGCCGCAGAAACGCTTGCGCAGTTCGGGATTCTGCGTCGCAATGCCCATCGGGCAGGTGTCGAGGTTGCACACGCGCATCATCACGCAGCCGAGCGTCACCAGCGGGGCGGTGGCAAAGCCGAATTCCTCCGCGCCGAGCAGCGCGGCGATCGCCACGTCGCGGCCGCTCATCAGCTTGCCGTCCGTCTCAATGACCACACGGTCGCGCAGGCCGTTTTGCAGAAGCGTCTGGTGGGTTTCCGCCAGACCCAGCTCCCACGGAAGCCCCGCGTCGTGGATGGAGCTCAGCGGAGCCGCGCCTGTGCCGCCGTCGTAGCCGGAGATCAGGATGACCTGCGCGCCCGCCTTTGCCACACCCGCCGCGACGGTGCCCACGCCCGCCTCGGAGACAAGCTTGACGGAAATGCGCGCGTTCTTGTTGGCGCTTTTGAGGTCGTAGATCAGCTGGGCCAGATCCTCAATGGAGTAAATGTCGTGGTGCGGCGGCGGAGAAATCAGGCTCACGCCCGGGGTGGAGTGGCGCGTTTTCGCGATCCACGGGTACACCTTGCGGGCGGGCAGGTGACCGCCCTCGCCGGGCTTCGCGCCCTGCGCCATCTTGATTTGGATTTCCTTCGCACTGACGAGATAACGGCTGGTCACGCCGAAGCGTCCGCTGGCCACCTGCTTGATCGCGGAGCTGCGATCGTGGTCCGTTCCGGCGGAGGCCAGACGGTCGTCGCTCTCGCCGCCCTCGCCGCTGTTGGACTTGCCGTGCAGATGGTTCATGGCGATCGCCAGGGCCTCGTGCGCTTCCTGCGAGATGGAGCCGTAGGACATTGCGCCCGTCTTGAAGCGGCGCACGATCGACTCGACGCTTTCGACCTCATCGAGCGGCACACCCTCCTCGGGGTAAGCAAATTCCATCAGGCTGCGCAGGTAGCCCGTCTGCTCCGCGTCCACCAGTTTTGTATATTCGCAGAACAGATCATAGCTGCCCTCCCGCGTCGCCTTTTGCAGCAGATGAATGGTCTGCGGGTTGTAGCGATGCTTCTCGCCGCCACTGCGCAGCTTGTGACGGCCGGGGGAGGCGAGCGTGAGATCCGTTTCCAGTCCCAGCGGGTCAAAGGCACGGGAGTGCTGCGCGTCGGTGCAGGACGCGATATCCTCCAGCGTGATACCGCCGATGCGGCTCACCGTTCCGGTGAAGTAAGCGTCAATCACGTCTTTGGAAATGCCGAGCGCCTCGAAAATCTGACTGCCCTGGTAGGATTGAATGGTGGAAATGCCCATCTTTGACGCAATCTTGACGATGCCCTGCAAAATCGCGTTGTCGTAATCGTCGACGGCGGCGTAGTAATCCTTGTCGAGCAGACCGTCCTCGACCAGCGCGGCGATCGCCGCGTGAGCCAGATACGGGTTGACGGCGCACGCGCCGTAGCCGAGCAGGGCGGCAAAGTGATGCACGTCGCGCGGCTCACCGGATTCCAGAACGATCGAAAGGGCGGTGCATTTTTTCGTTTTGACCAGATGCTTATGCACCGCGCTGACGGCCAGCAGGGAGGGGATGGCCACATGGTTTTCGTCCACCCCGCGATCGGAGAGAATCAGGATGTTCGCGCCCTGGCGGTACGCTTTGTCCACCTCGACAAACAGATGCTCCAGCACGCGATCCATCGGCGTGCTCTTGTAGAACAGGATCGAGACGGTCGCCACATGGAAGCCGGGCTTGTTCATCCCCTGGATTTTGAGCAGATCCAGGTCGGAGAGGATCGGGTTTTCGATTTTGAGCACATGGCAGTTTTCCGGCGACTCCTGCAAGAGGTTGCCGTTTTTGCCCGCGTAGACGGTGGTGGAGGTGACGATCTTCTCGCGGATCGCGTCGATCGGCGGGTTTGTCACCTGGGCGAACATCTGCTTGAAATAGTGGAACAGCGGCTGGTATTCCTTGGAGAGCGCGGCGATCGGGGTGTCGACTCCCATTGCGCCGATCGGTTCGCTGCCGCCGAGCGCCATCGCGCACACGCCATTGCGGTATTCCTCGTAGGTGTAGCCGAAGGCCTTTTGCAGCCGGGCGGACTCCTCACGGGAGAGCGGCGGCACCTTGCGGTTCGGGATTTTCAGATCGCGCAGGGAGACCAGATTGCTGTCAAGCCATTCGCCGTAGGGCTCGCGGCGCGCATACCGCTCCTTGACCTCCTCGTCGCTGAGCACCACGCCGCGCACCGTGTCCACGAGGAGAAGCTTGCCGGGATGCAGGCGCTCCTTGCGCAGCACCTGATCCTCCGGCAGATCCAGCACGCCGACCTCCGAGGACAGAATGAGCCGCCCGTCCGCCATGATGTAGTAGCGGGAGGGGCGCAATCCGTTGCGGTCGAGCACAGCGCCCATGAGGTCGCCGTCGGAGAAGAGGATGGACGCGGGGCCGTCCCACGGCTCCATCATGGTCGCGTAATATTGATAGAAATCGCGCAGATCCTGCGAGATGGTGTCGTTGTGGTTCCACGGCTCCGGGATGGCGATCATCACCGCCAGCGGCAGCTCCATGCCGCTCATCACGAGAAATTCCAGCGTATTGTCGAGCATCGCGGAGTCCGAACCGGAGGTGTTGACGACGGGAAGCACCTTTGTGATATCGTCCGCGCTGAAGGCCGGGGCGCGCATGGTTTCCTCGCGCGCGAGCATTTTGTCGGCGTTGCCGCGGATGGTGTTGATCTCGCCGTTGTGTACGATGAAACGGTTCGGGTGGGCGCGCTCCCAGCTCGGATTGGTGTTGGTGGAGAAGCGGGAGTGGACGATCGCGATCGCGGAGTCGTAGTCCTCGTCCTGCAAATCGGAAAAGAAGGTGCGCAGCTGGCCGACGAGGAACATGCCCTTGTACACGATGGTGCGGCTCGAGAGCGAGGGGACATAGGTGTTGTCGTTGCTCTGCTCAAACACACGACGCGCGATGTACAGGCGGCGGTCGAAGGGAAGACCCTTTTCCACGCCCTCCGGCTTTTTGACAAAGCCCTGGCAGATCACGGGCATGCAGGCGAGAGCGCGGCTTCCGAGTACCTCCGGGCAGGTGAGCACGTCGCGCCAGCCGAGGAATTCCAGCCCTTCCTTTTCCAAAATGATTTCAAACATTTTCTTGGCCTGGCTGCGGCGCAGTTCATCCTGCGGGAAGAAGAACATGCCCACGCCGTATTCCCGTTCCCCGCCGATTTGGATGCCCTGCTCAGCGCACACGCGGGAAAAGAAGCGGTGTGAAATCTGCGTGAGGATTCCCACGCCGTCGCCGGTTTCGCCTTTGGCGTCCTTTCCGGCGCGGTGCTCCAGGTGCTCCACAATTTTCAGCGCGTCCGCCACCACCTGATGGCTTTTGACGCCTCTGATATTCACAACGGCTCCGATGCCGCAGTTGTCGTGCTCCAGCTCGGGGCAGTAAAGGTTCTGCGGGTGATTCGTGCTCATCGCTCCATCCTCCTCCTGTGTGTTCAGATGAAAAAAAGGCGCCAAAGCAACCCCTGCCGCGGAAACGGCGGGAACGCTTTGACGCCTTTGTCAAATCCATCGTTCTTTTGATTTCCTCTTTACTATACGCCATTTGACCGCCTTTTGCAAAGCTTTTTTTCGCATTTTCCGACGAATCGGCGTTGTGGGAAAAAACGGAGAGGTTTTTCGTGTGCTTTCCGGCAAAATGCAATAAGAAACAAGGGCGACATGCATTTTAAATTTAATAGATATCCTGCGGATGGAAAAGGATTCCCGTAAATTCTGGAATATTGCAAAGATTGCTTGATTTTCGACTCTTATTTTTGAAGGATGATAATAAAATTCCTTCATTTTTGAAATCTTGCGGAGTTTGCATTTTGCATCTGTTTGGTATATGATAGAAGCAATCTATCCAACCAGGAACCGGTTCCCGCGTGCGGGGACGGCGTGAAAGATAAAAAGATACGAAAAACAAAGGAGAGTGTATATGGTCAGAAGAATGAAATATTTGATCGACACCGAGAACATCGGCAGCGCGTGGACGGAGCTGCTGCCCTTGCTCGGACGAAACGATGAGATTTTGCTCTTTTTTACGGCGAATTCCCCCGGTATTCCGTATAAGGATCTTCAGCAGATCATGAACCACCCGTTCCAGATGGAGCTGATCCCGTGCAACACAGGGCGCAACGGCCTGGATTTCCAGCTTTCGAGCTATCTGGGCTATCTGCTCCGATCCTCTTCGAAGGCGCAGTATGTGATTCTTTCGCGCGATCAGGGGTACGATCCGCTGGTTCAGTTCTGGAAGGAGCGCGGCGCGGATATTGTACGCTGTGATACCAAGGAGCTGCTGGCGGCCCGCCGTCCCGAGGAACGGGAAGGCGAGCAGGAGCAGGCGGAGCAGCAGGAACAGACCGCCGCGCCGGAGGGCAAAGCGGCCCGAGCATCCCGCTCGAAGCGCGCGCCGAAGGGAAGCGCGAAGAAGAAGCCGGAGCCGATTGGAGAGAGAATGGAAAGTCTTGTCCCGGAGGAATTCCGCACCCCCGAGGACATCCGCGATATGATGAGCATCGTGAGGGAGTATTATCCCAGCGGCTTGCAGGAGGTCAACAAGGCTCTGCTGTCCCGCTTCGGCTACGACGGCGGCAACGATCTGTACCGCGCCCTCAAGCCCTCCTTCCGTGCGATCTGCGCGGAATCACAGGAGAGCGGAACAGGAATCTAAATGTAATGCATGCTGCCGTGCAAAAGGCCGGCCGGCAGATGTGGGAGGAGACAACATGATGGAATATCCCAGACAGGTGGAACGGTGGGGCGTGTTTGAAGCGTCCCTGCCTGGAAAAACGGAGGGAAATCCCTTCACGGATTACACGATTGAGGCTGAATTTGTCTCGCGGGATGAGACGGTTCGGGTACGGGGCTTTTACGATGGCGACGGGATCTACCGCGTCCGTTTCATGCCGTCGTTTGTGGGGGAGTATACCTTCACGATCTCCGGCAGCTTCTCGGAGCAGGGGGAGCCGTCCGGTGCGTTTACCGCCGTCGCGGCGGGGGAAGACAACCATGGACCGGTGCGGATCCGTGGATTCCATTTTGAGTATGAGGACGGTACGCCGTACCATCCGTTGGGCACCACGGCCTATGTGTGGGAGCTTCAGGGCGAGGACGTGCGCCGCCGCACGCTGGAGGAACTGGCGAAGGGGTACTTCAACAAGATCCGTTTCTGCGTGTTCCCCAAGCATTACTTATACAACCTCCACGATCCCATTTCCTTCCCGTTTGAGGGAACGCCGTGCAAAATTGACCAGACGGACACGGAGCTGGGCTTCCGCATGGAGGTGCAGCCGGGCAACGACTGGGATTTCACCCGCCCGAATCCCGACCATTTCCGCAACGTGGAGCAGGCGATCCGCGATCTGGGCGCACTGGGCGTGGAAGCTGATCTGATCGTGATGCATCCGTACGATCGCTGGGGCTTCTCCCACATGACGGCGGAGCAGGACGATCTCTACTGGCGCTATGTGGTCGCGCGCTTCGCCGCGTTCCGCAACGTCTGGTGGAGTCTTGCCAACGAGTATGATATTCTGACGGATAAAACCGTGAGCGATTGGGAGCGCTATGCGCAGATTCTGCTGGACGAGGACCCGTACCGCCATCCGCGCAGCATTCACAACTGTCTGACGCCCTACGACCACGCGCGGCCCTGGATCACGCATTGCAGCGTGCAGCGCACCGATCTCTATAAGTCGACGGAGTTCACCGACGATCTGCGCGTGCGTTTCGGCAAGCCCGTGATTTTCGACGAGGTAGCTTACGAGGGCGATATCGACCAGGGCTGGGGCAACATCAGCGGGCAGGAGCTGGTGCGGCGCTTCTGGGAGGCCGCTCTGCGCGGCGGCTACGCCACACACGGCGAGACGTTTGACAAGCCGGACGGCGTGCTCTGGTGGAGCCACGGCGGCACGCTCTACGGGGAAAGCCCGGCGCGCATCCGCTTTTTGCGGGAAATTCTCGCCCAAACGCCGGGCGGCGGCCTGCGGCGGATGCCTGCCTCGTGGGATGAGCTGGCCGCGACTGCCGAGGGGATCGGCGATACGGGCTACTATCTCTATTATTACGGCTTTATGCGTCCCTGCCGCCGCCGTTTCTCCTTCCCGGAGGACGTGACGCTCACGGCGGAAATCATCGACACCTGGAATATGACCATTACGCCCGCCGGAACGCACAGGGGCAGCTTTGTCATCGAGCTGCCGCGCCGCGAATACATGGCGATCCGGCTGCGCCGGGTGGAGCCGTAAGCTCCTGAAAATGGGCAAACGAAAAGGGCCGCTCTGTCGCACAACGGGACAGAGCGGCCCTTTGGTATGTTCGGAATGTCGGAAGCGCTGACGGGGGCTCAGAGAGTGATTTCCTCACCGGGCTCCAAAATCAGCCGGCCGGGGCCGTCGAAGCGTTCGGCGGCGGCGCGGTCAAACAGGCGTCCCGGCGCCATGTGGGTGGGAATGCTGTGCTTTGCGGCGATCAGGCGGGCGCACGCGGAGGCCTCCGCGATGTCCATATTGTAGATACCGTCCATGGGAAGAATGGCATAGTCAATATGACGCTGCGCGAAGGTTTCCATTTGCTCCGTGCGCGAGGTGTCGCCCGCAAAATACACCAGCTTGCCGTCGAGCGTCACAAGAAAGCCCACGCACTCGCTTTTCGGATGGTTCTTGTTGTATGCCTGCACCGCCTCCACATGGATGCCGTGCAGATCGGCGGTTTGGTATTCGCCGCCGGAGAGTGCGTCGGAATTCTGCCAAATGATGCAGTCCGGCTTTTTGGCCGGGAGCTGAAGCTGGTTGTGGTCGCCGTGCTGGTGCGTCACAAGGATCACGTCGGCGGGCAGATCATAGCCCTCCCCGGCGAACGGATCCAGATAGAGCACCACGCCGCCGTCCGTGACGGCACGCAGGCTTCCGTGTCCCTGATACAAAAGCTTTGCCATGAAAATCGTCCTCCTTTTTTCACTCGGGCGGCATCTTGCCGTCCCGGTTGTTTCGTGGTATCATAGAAAAAGCAAAGCGGAGCCCTTTCAAAGGCGCTCTGCTTTTCTGTGCATATTTTTGAGAAAAAAACAGGGTGGTGTGATAGCAGAGTGAAGCAAACCGAAAATCAAAATCTGCTGACGGTGGGGAACGTTCCAAAGAAAATGCTCCTGTTTGCTGTTCCCATTTTTTTCAGCAATCTGTTCCAGCAGCTCTATAATGCGGTGGATTCGCTGATTGTGGGAAACTTTGTCGGGGAGCAGGCGCTGGCCGCCGTCGGTTCGTCCGCGAGCCTGATCATGCTGTTGATCGGTTTTGTCAATGGCGTTTCCCTTGGCGCGGGCGTGCTGGTTGCGCGCTTTTTCGGCGCGGGGGATGAGGAGGACATGGAACGGGCCGTCCACACCACGGTGGCGCTCGGCCTGTGTGCCGGTGTGGTGCTTACGGTGGTGGGCGTGGTGCTTTCCCCGCAGATTTTGCGGCTGATGGGAACGCCGGAGGACGTGATGCCGAACTCCGTGCTGTATTTCCGTATCTATTTTGCCGGTTCGCTCGCCGTGGTGCTGTACAATCTCGGCGCGGGGATCCTGCAATCGGTGGGAGACAGCAAAAGTCCGATGAAATACCTGATCGCCGCGTCCCTGACCAATGTCGTGCTGGATCTGCTGTTTGTGGCGGTGTTTCAGATGGGCGTCGGCGGAGCGGCGCTGGCTACGGTGCTGAGCCAGTCGCTCAGCGCATTCCTCGCTTTCCGTAAACTGACGCATGTGCAGGCCGGATACCGTGTCTGCTGGCGGCGCATCCGCTTTGACCGCGAAATGCTTCGCCGGGTGGTTTCCCTAGGCGTTCCCTCCGGGGTGCAGAATTCCGTGATTTCGCTGGCGAATGTCATTGTGCAGTCCAATATCAATTCCTTCGGCTCCTCCGCGATGGCGGGCTGCGGAGCATACAGCAAGACAGAGGGCTTTGCTTTCCTGCCTGTGACCTGTTTCGCGCTGGCTTTGTCCACCTTCGTCAGCCAAAACCTCGGAGCCGGGCGCGCTGACCGCGTCAAGGCCGGTGTGCGCTTCGGGCTTCTGTGCAGCCCTCTTCTGGCGGAAGGAATCGGGATCCTCATCTTCACCTTTGCACCGGTGCTGATCGGTGCGTTCAACAATCAGCCGCAGGTGGTGGAGTACGGTGTGATGAACGCGCGCACGGTGTCGCTCTTTTACTGCCTTCTGGCGTTTTCTCACTGCTGCGCCGGAATTCTGCGCGGGCTGGGCCGTCCCGTCGTGCCGATGGTGATCATGCTGGCCGTCTGGTGTGTGTTCCGCATTACTTACATCACGCTGACCATTCAGTTGATCCCGAATATCCGCGTGGTCTATTGGGCGTATCCGATCACCTGGAGCATCAGCTCCGTGCTGTTTGCCGTCTTTGTGTGGCGTGTTCTTCGCAAGCAGCTGGCCGGGCAGACGGCCTGATTTCTCCGACAAGCGGAAAAACCGCGTCCCTGCCGCAATGGCTTGGGACGCGGTTTTTTCATACGTTTAATGCCCGCCGCAGGCGCAGGATTCCTCTTCGCAGTCATGCAGCTCGCCGACGATCGGCACCGGGTCAATGCCCAGACGGCGGTAATAATCGGACACAGCGGCCTTGATAGCCTGTTCCGCGAGAACGGAGCAGTGTACCTTCACCGGCGGCAGGCCGTCAAGAGCCTCCATCACGGCACGGTTCGTCAGCTGGAGAGCTTCGTCGATCGTCTTGCCCTTGATCAGCTCCGTCGCCATGGAGCTGGTCGCAATGGCCGCGCCGCAGCCGAAGGTCTTGAAGCTGACGTCGCGGATCACGTTGTCCTCGACGCGGATATACATGCGCATAATGTCGCCGCACTTCGGGTTGCCGACCTCACCGACGCCGTTCGCGTCCGGCAGCTCGCCCACGTTGCGGGGGTTCGCGAAATGTTCCATTACTTTCTCACTGTATGCCATCAGAAAACAACCTCCCTGTCGTTTTTAGAATTCGCGGATATCGTATTGAATGTTTTTGCTTTTGATTGTCTCCCACAGCGGGCTCATGGCGCGCAGACGCTCCACAATGCGGGGCAGGCGCTCGAGAATGTAGTCCACATCCTCCTCGGTGTTCCCGTCGCTGAACGAGAGCCGCAGGGAGCCGTGCGCCACCTCGTGCGGCAGGCCGATGGAGAGCAGCACATGGCTCGGATCCAGTGAGCCGGAGGTGCACGCCGATCCGGAGGAAGCGCACACGCCTTCCAGATCCAGGAGCAGAAGAAGCGATTCGCCCTCGATTCCCTCAAAGCACAGACTCATGTTGCCCGGCAGACGGCGGACGGGGTCGCCGTTGAGACGGCTGCGCTCGATTTGCAGCGCTCCGGCAATCAGGCGATCGCGCATTTTTGTGAGACGTTCGGCGCGCTCCTGCATCGTCGCGCAGGCTTCCTTCAGTGCGGTGCTCAGGCCGATGATTCCGGCCACATTCTCCGTGCCCGCGCGGCGGCTGCGCTCCTGTGCGCCGCCGTCGATGAGGTTCGGCAGCACGATTCCCTTGCGGATATAGAGCAGCCCGACGCCCTTGGGGCCGTGGAATTTGTGCGCGGAGAGGGACAGCATATCAATGTTCTGATCCTTCACGTCGATCGGAACATTTCCGACGGCCTGCACCGCGTCGGTGTGGAACCACACGCCGCGCCGGCGGCAGATTTCACCGATTTCCCGGATGGGCTGCAAGGTGCCGATCTCATTGTTTGCGTACATGATCGTCACCAAGGCGGTGTCCTCCCGAATGGCGGCTTCCACCTCCTCGGGCCGGACAACGCCGTTGCTGTGCACTTCCAGATAAGTGACCTCAAAGCCCTCCTTTTCGAGAGCGGCGCAGGCATGCAGGACGGCGTGGTGCTCAAATTTGGTAGTGATCAGGTGCTTCTTTCCCTTTTTGGCCAGCAGGTGCGCCGCGCCTTTGATGGCCCAGTTGTCGGCTTCGCTGCCGCCGGAGGTGAAGAAGATCTCGTTCGGATCGGCGTTCAGGCATTCCGCCACGTCGCGCCGTGCCGCTTCCAGCGATCGCTTGGCGGCTTGTCCAATCGAATACAGGCTCGAGGGGTTTCCGTAGTGTGCAGTATAAAAAGGCTCCATCGCTTTCAGAACGGAGGGGGAAACCGCCGTGGTGGCGGCGTTGTCCGCGTAAACAAAGCGTTTGGCTTCCGACATGGTTATCATCCCTTTTTTATCTTAAATTCGTCCGGTGCTGGACTCTGTATTTAATATACACCAAATTAGTATACTTTTCAATCCCTTTTTCAAATTTTCCCGATAAGCGGCAGGATTCTTTCTTAGATCCCTGCGTGTTTGGCGGTCTGCGCTACGGCGAGACGGTCGCACCGCTCGTTTTCCGGGTGTCCGGCGTGGCCCTTGACCCACACCACCGTGACGCTGTGCACGTCGAGCAGGGCGAGCAGGCGTTCCCAGAGATCGGCGTTCAGGGCGGGCGATTTGTCGCTCTTGCGCCAGCCGTTTTTCTTCCAGGAGCGCGCCCATCCCTTGGTGATGGCGTCGCAGACATATTTGGAGTCGCTCGTCAGCGTGACGGCGCAGGGCTCTTTGAGGGCCTCGAGCCCCGCGATGACGGCGGAAAGCTCCATGCGGTTGTTGGTTGTATGAGCGTCGCCGCCGGAAAGCTCCTTCTCGTGCTGTCCATAGCGCACGATCGCCCCCCAGCCGCCGGGGCCGGGGTTGCCGGAGCAGGAGCCGTCGGTGAACAGTTCCACAGATTTCATGAATCTTCTCCATTTCATAACTTATATTTTATACCGCGCCTGCGGCGGGCAATTCGCGCAAGCATCGGGCATGCCCGATGCCCGGCCGTGTGGGTTCGTATGTTTGGCGTCCCGCGCTATTGCCGCAGAGAAGCACGGGAGCCGGTTTAAATTGTATTATAACATAAGTGTGCGCCGCTTCCTATACAACAAAATAATTTTGTGCTATAATGCGATCAAAAATTCACTTCATAACCGGCAGAACCGGATGGAAGGAGAAAAAGCGTATGGCACAGTCGTTTTATGTGTCCCTCTCTCCGCATGACGCGGAAGCCCGGATTCATGCCGCCGTTGTGGGCGGGAGCGTGACCGGTGAGGAAATCGACCGTTTTATGCTCGACGGGCCGGACGGAAAGGTCTGCCTGGTGTCCATTTATGAAAAGCATTTCTGGCGCGCCGGGAACCGCCTGACTTTGACGGCAACGGTCGATAATCTACAGGGGCGCACGCGCGTCCATCTGGTGAGCGGCGGAGGCGGCGAGGGTTTGTTCCGCTTTGACTGGGGCGCGTCGGAAAGCTTTGAGTCGTGCGCCATTGACGCGCTCGCGCCGTTCCGGTTGTAAGGAGGAAACGCAGTTGACATATGAACAAACAGTGGCGGCGCTCGACGCGACGCCCGCTTTTCCCGGAAAACCGGGATTGGAACGGATGCAGCATCTTCTTGCCCGGCTGGGAAATCCGCAAAAGGAATTGAAATGCGTCCATGTGGCCGGAACAAACGGCAAAGGCTCCACCTGCGCCCTCTTGGCTTCCATTCTGCAAAGAGCCGGGTACCGCACGGGGCTGTACACCTCCCCGCATCTCACGGACTTTTCCGAGCGAATCCGCATAGACGGGGAGGAAATCCCGCATGACGAGGTGGTCCGGCTGGCGCAGCGGGTGCTGACAGAAGCGGAAGCCTGCCGCGCGGAAGGCTTCCCGCTGACGGAGTTTGAGCTGATCACAGCCATGGCCTTTCTCTGGTTCCGGGAGCAGGGCTGTGCGGTCTGCGTGCTGGAAACCGGCTTGGGAGGACGATGCGACGCGACAAACGTGATAGAATCCCCGCTTTTGACGGTGCTGACCTCCATTTCGCTCGATCACACGAAGATTCTGGGCGATACCATTGAGCAGATTGCGTTTGAAAAATCCGGTATTATCAAGCAAGGCGTGCCCTGCGTGTGTTATCCCGATCTGCCGCGCGCGGCCGAGGGCGTTATCCGCATGACGGCGCAGGTACAGAGCGCGCGCCTGGTGGTGGCGCCGCTCAAGGATCTCACGTTTGTCGACGCTTCCCTGCGCGGCACGCGCCTTCTGACGGAGCGGAGCATGCCGCTGACGCTGCCGCTTCTCGGCGAGCATCAAATGAAAAACGCGGCGGTCGTGCTGGCCTGCGTGAAGGAGCTGCGCGCTCTTGGCTGGGAGATTTCGGACAGCGCGGTGCAGGAGGGCTTTGCAAACGTGTCCTTCCCGGCGCGGATGGAGGTTCTCAGCGAAACGCCGCCCGTCCTCCTCGACGGCGCGCATAACCCGGAAGGGACGGCGGCGCTGGCGAAGGCGGTCAAAAAGTATGTCACGAAAAAGCGCATGATCGGCGTGTGCGGCATGATGGAAGATAAAAACGTGCGCGAAGCGGTGCGCAAGCTGGACGGCGTGATGGAAAAGGTGTATACTGTCGCGCCCGATTCTCCGCGTGCCATGAGCGCGCAGGCGCTGGCGGCGGAATGGGAACGGCGGCGCATTGACGCGGAGCCGGTGTCCTCTGTGCGGGAGGCGCTGGAAAAGGCTCTGGAGGAGGGCGCGCAGCGCGGCGTTCTGGTCTGCGGTTCCCTGTATCTGGCGGGGGAGGCCCGCCCCCTTTTGAAGAAACTGTTAAATCAGGCATGAAGTCCATACTTCGCGCAAATGCGCGGAAGAAATCCCCTATCCTGAGAGAGGAAGCTCTCCGGGACAGGGGATTTTTTTTGCGCCGTGCCTGTTTTTCGGCATAATATTCCCTGGTTCGGGGCATTCTGAGAACAGGCGGCAGAATCCGCGGAACTCCCGGTGTGTTTTCCACCGGAAAAAGGCAGGAGGTTGAAAAAATGGCAGTTCAGCTTCAGTTGAAGCAGGGCGAGTTGATCGCCCTTTTGGAGGGAGAGATCGATCACCACAGCGCCCGGGAGCTGCGCGAGGAGATCGACAGCACGGCTTCGCGCACGCGTCCGCACACGCTTACGCTCGATTTTTCCCGTGTGCAGTTCATGGACAGCTCCGGTGTGGGGCTTATCATGGGGCGATACCGTTTGGTGAGCGAGTGGGGCGGGCAGGTGTGCGTCGCCAATCTGCCGGAGCGGCTGGAAAAGCTGGTGTCTCTGGCGGGGATCCGCGAGCTGTGCACCGTCGTCAGGACAGAGGAGGAAGAAAAATGAAAACGGAACCAATCAACGAAATGAAGCTGGTGTTTCCCAGCAATTCTTCCAATGAAGGCTTTGCCCGCGCGGCGGTGGCATCCTTCGCGGCTCAGCTGGATCCCACGGTTGATGAGATCAGCGATATCCGCACCGCCGTCTCGGAGGCTGTCACCAACTGTATCGTTCACGCCTATCGCGACACGATCGGAAAGATCGAAATCCTCATGCGGCTGTACGAGGGGGGAAGGCTGGTCATTCAGATCAAGGACAAGGGGTGTGGCATGGAGGATGTGGAAAAAGCAATGGAGCCGCTGTTTACCACGGGGGGCGAGGAGCGCGCGGGACTTGGCTTCGCCGTCATGGAAAGCTTCATGAACCGGCTGCATGTGACCTCGCGTCCGGGAAAGGGAACCTGCGTCACCATGGAAAAACGGCTGGTTGGGCGATCCGGTTATGGACGCTGAGGAAAGGGTACGCTCCAATCTCGCGCTGGTACATAGCTGCGCTCAGCGTTTCAGGGGCAGAGGGATCGAGTATGACGATTTGTTTCAGGCGGGCTGTCTGGGTCTGATCAAAGCCGCTGAAAATTTTGAGGAAAGCCGCGGTCTGCGATTTTCCACTTATGCTGTGTTTCTGATTCTGGGAGAGATGAAGCTGCTGTTTCGCAAGGGCGGGACTGTCACCATGAGCCGTGCTTTGCGGGAGCTTTCGGTCAGGGCGGCGCGGGAGCGAGACAAATTTCTCCAGCGGGAAGGGCGGCAGCCAAGCATTGGAGAACTGGCGCAGGCCCTCGGCGTGGAGCCGGAGCAGGCGGCGCAGGCGCTGGAAGCTTCCCAGCCCGCTCTGTCTCTTACGGAAAGCAGCGAGGATGGAGGAGGTCAGACGGATGTGGCGGTGGACAGCGGCGAGGATGCGGCGCTGGAACGGCTGTCGCTTCGGCAGGCGGTGCAGGAGCTTGCTCCAAGGGACCGAAATATTGTCTATCTGCGGTACTGTAAAAGCAGCACACAGACCGAAACAGCGCGCCGCCTTGGCATGACGCAGGTACAGGTGTCGCGAAGGGAAAAGGTGATTTTGCAGCAGCTCAGGCTCAAGCTGGCGGAATAGGCAAAAAGCCCGTTGTTAGGGGATTCCCACAAAAAAGAAAAAGAGCGGGGAAGAATCCTGTCCTTTTTCTTTTGTGAAAATTTCTGAAACAGGCAAAAACCGCATGAAATCCCATAAAATCCTTGCAGTTCCGGTTTGAATGGGGTACAATAAAACCCGTGAATTCGCAAAAGGTTCAGAAAATGATTTTGCCGCAAGGCTGAATACAGGAGGGATTTCATCATGGCGAGACCTAAAAAATCCACAGCGCGTACTGCGCCGAAGGCGGCTCCCGCAGAGACGAAGACGGAGGCGGTTGTCGAGACGAATGTCAAGGCAAGCGTGGAAGCTCCGAAGACGGCGGCTCCGAAAAAGCCCGCTGCTCCGGTGGAGGTTGTGCATCTCCAGTTTGGCGGAAACGAGTGGACGGTATCCGATCTGGTAGAGCGGGCGAAGGCTGCTTACGCTGCTGCCGGCGGAGATGTTTCCGCTATCACAGAGCTTCAGCTCTATGTCAAGCCGGAAGAGCAGAAGGCTTATTATGTGATCAACGGCGAGGCCGACGGATCCAGCATTGACCTGTAAAACAGAAGAAGAATCTCAGAAGGGCCGGAGAGCAATCTCCGGCCCTTCTTTATTCTCTGATCGAAAAGACAGCCTTGACAAAGGTACGATTTCGTACTAAAATACGGGAGAATAGTATGATTTCGTACGAAATGGGGCGGGAATATTCGATGAATACAGAATTTCACAGCTTAAAGCGTTTCAACCATTTAATTGGGGAACTGGATGCCGTCTATCATGAGGCGTCTCTGAAATTGGGGATGTCGGACAGCGCGTCGAAAATCCTTTACACGATCTGCAATTTTGGAGACAGCTGTCTCCTCACCGACGTTTGCCATTTGACCGGGCTGACCAAGCAAACGGTTCATTCCGCTGTGCACAAGCTGGAGCAGGAGGGGATCGTTTCCCTGGAAGCGGCGGGGAACAAAGCGAAACGCCTGCGCTTGACGGAAGAAGGGAAGCGGTATGCTTCCCAAACAGCCCTGCGGATCTTGGAAGCGGAGAATGAGGCGCTGCTTTCCTGGTCCAGGGAGGATGTGGAGCGATATCTGGAGCTGACGGAGCAGTTCCTGGTTTCTCTGCGGGAAAAGGTGAAGGAATTTTGAGGAGGATGTATGTCTGCTGAAAAGAAAATGGGGATTCAGCTCTCCGATCATTTTACTTACAGCCGTTTGTTTCGGTTTACGCTGCCCTCCATTGTGATGCTGATTTTCAGCTCTCTTTATGGTGTGGTGGACGGGTTCTTCGTCTCCAATTTTGTGGGGAAGGAAGCGTTTACGGCTGTCAATTTTATTATGCCCTTTTTGATGATCCTCGGCGCGATTGGTTTCCTGTTTGGTACAGGGGGAGGCGCGCTGATTGCCAGGACGATGGGAGAAGGAAATCCCGAACTGGCAAACCGGCAGTTTTCGCTGGTGGTTTATGTGTCGCTGGGGATAGGTGTGATTCTGACGGTTCTGGGGTTCTGGCTGCTCCGTCCCGTGGCATCGTTCCTCGGCGCGGAAGGGGTTCTTTTGGAGGATTGCGTGCGGTATGGCCGCGTGATTCTGCTGGCGAACCCGGCTTATATTTTGCAGTATGAATTTCAGTGCCTGTTTGCCACGGCGCAGAAACCAAAGCTGGGACTGTATGTGACGGTTGCGTCGGGGCTGACGAACATGGTGCTGGACGCTCTTTTTGTCGCGGTGTTTCCCTGGGGACTGGAAGGCGCGGCCGCGGCCACGGCGCTGAGTCAATGCGTCGGCGGCTTGCTGCCTCTGCTTTATTTCGGACGAAAAAACAGCAGCCGGCTTCGTCTCACACGGACTCAGTGGATGGGGCGCGCTCTGCTGAAAGTTTGTGGAAATGGTTCTTCGGAGCTGCTCTCCAATATTTCCATGTCGCTCGTTTCCATGCTCTATAATGTTCAGCTTCTGCGGTATGCGGGGCAGGACGGCGTGGCCTCCTATGGCGTGCTGATGTATGTCATGCTGGTGTTTCAGTCCATTTTTATCGGCTATTCCATTGGGGTGGCGCCGGTGGTCAGCTACCAGTACGGGGCGAAAAACAGTGTGGAGCTTCAAGGACTGCGCCAAAAAAGCCTGCGCGTGATCGGTGCGGCCGCCGTGCTGATGTTTGCCGTGGCGCTGCTGTCCGCCGAACCGCTGTCCCGTATCTTTGTAGGATACGACGTGGCGCTTCTGGATCTGACGCTGCACGCGTTTTCGATTTATTCCTTCTCGTTCCTGTTTGCCGGATTCTCGATTTTTGCTTCGGCCTTTTTCACCGCGTTGAACGACGGTCTGACCTCAGCGGTGATTTCGTTCGTCCGCACATTGGTATTCCAGGTTGTTTGCGTTCTGGTGTTCCCTTTAATTTGGGGCGTGGACGGTATCTGGCTCGCCATTGTGGGGGCTGAGATGCTGGCTGTGGCAGTGTCGGCAGGATTCCTTGTGATCAAGCGGAAGAAATACGGATATTAAACAACAAGAGGACTTGCAAGGTTTTGACCTTACAAGTCCTCTGCTGCATTTAGAAGGAGGTTCCGTACAAGTCGTACGGCGTTTCCTGATAGACATAGTAATTGAGCCAGTTGGAAAACAAGAGGTGTCCATGGCTTCGCCAGTTGAACAGCGGGCGCTGGGTTACGTCGTCGTTGGGAAAGTAGTTTTGCGGGACGGCGGGATTCAGGCCCTTTTTCACGTCGCGGAAATATTCGTTGGCGATCGTTTCGCGATCGTATTCCAAATGACCCGTGACGAAGAACTGCCGGCCGTCCTTGCGGGCAATCAGATGCACGCCCGCGGCGTTGGACACGGAGAGAATCTCAAGCTCCGGATGAGGCAGGATATCCTCGCGGTGTACTTCGGGGTTGCGGCTGTGCGGGGCAAAGAATTCGTCGTCAAAGCCGCGTACCAGCGGGTGAGCGGGTGCAAGCAGCTTGTGCCGGAACACACCGGAGAGCTTTTGCGCCAGTTGATATTTCGGGATGCCGAAGTGATGATACAGCCCGGCCTGCGCGCCCCAGCAAATGTGCATGGTGGAGTACACATGGGTTACGCTCCAATCCATGACGGTGCACAGCTCTTCCCAGTAGTCCACCTGCTCAAAGGGCATGTTCTCCACCGGAGCGCCTGTGATGATCATACCGTCGAAGCGTTCGTCCCGAAGCTCGTCGAAGGTTTTATAGAAAGCCTGTAAATGGGAGGGGGAGACATGGCGGCTCACATGACTGGCCATCTGCATCAGGGTGATATCCACCTGCAGGGGGGTATTGCCCAGCAGGCGGAGAAGCTGGTTTTCCGTTTCAATTTTGGTGGGCATGAGATTGACGATCACAATTTTCAGCGGACGGATATCCTGTGCCACGGCACGCTGATGTGTCATAACAAAGATATTTTCCGCTTCCAGAACTTTATAAGCGGGCAGTTCCGCAGGAATGCGAATGGGCATAGAAAAGGTACCTCCATCTTGCGTTTCTCTTTTCTATTATATCGGGAGAGGGGATGCAAAGCAATGAAGTTTTGCATGAAACCGCGGTTTCGGGAGAGAATAGCAGGGGTCAGGAAGGAAAAAGAAAAAATATTTGAAAAATTTGAAAAAAAGCGTTGACAAGCGGGAAAGGGTGTGGTATTATAGTCAAGCCGTCGAGAGA
>OERR01000124.1_pt1 | contig 20308 bp, 15 predicted proteins | sample 1540051 | NCBI WGS metagenome assembly OERR01 (sample SAMEA3891884, study PRJEB23780) | metagenome | biome: terrestrial biome; feature: animal house; material: Caecal content | place: Italy | collected 2015-05-05 | reverse complement strand
TGATAAGCGTATGGAAGCGGAAAAAAATAATTCAATGGAAAATACTGCTTCCATGGAGATAATAGAATCAAATGAAGTAGAACCTGAAACAGAAAATATAACATTGGCAGAGGAAAAGAAAGAGGAGGAAAGTGATGGATTCGAACCATTGAGTGAGAATCTGTCCTATTCTTGGGATTTTTCTGATTCTCTAGAGGAGAAAAATGGCTTACAATCTGTCGTTCATGGGGATGTGGAAATTGTAAAAATTCCAAACAGTGATGAAAGACAGGCCGCTTATTTTGATGGAGATGGAGATTATATTGTATGCGGAGAGGAGATCAATTTAACGGAGAACTTTACATTAAATATATTGTTATGCTGTGAAGATGTGAATAAGGAATATTCTAATTTTTTGGCTAAATACGAAAAAAGTGGGAAAGGCCCTTATGCATTTTCCATTCGTCAGGGGCATATTAATTGTTGGATTACAGAAGACAATAATAGGAATTACACAGAAATTGAAAGTGCAACACTACTCAATAATAATGAGTGGTATTTTATTAGTATTGTGAAAAGGGGAAATAATTTTCAGATTTATATCAATGGTCAATTGGATGCTGAGGGAAATGTAAAATCAACCATTCACAATAACAATTTGGTTACGATTGGAAGACAGGCATTAATGTTTCCTCCAGAAGAAGATCTGCAATTTACAGGATATATTGGTGAGATTTCCATTTATAATGAAGCATTAAGTGAAGATACGATTCAATTGATGGCTGATGAGAAGGTTCCAGTTGTTAATACAGAGTTGTTGGATAATATAGAAAAAGTAAAAGATATTCCTGAATATGCCTATAGTTGGAATAATCATTATTATGCGGTTTTTGACCATTGTGATACATGGGAAGAAGCAAAGAGTTACTGTGAATCCAGGGGAGGTCATCTGGCAACTATTTTGTCTGAGGAGGAAAATCAGGCTGTTTTTTCATTCCTTAATAGCAGTGGATATAAGAATGCATATTTTGGATTAAGTGATAACGTGCAAGAAGGTTCCTGGTATTGGGTGACAGGAGATGAGGTGGAGTATCAAAATTGGCACGAAAATGAACCAAATATGGAATCGAAAAATGAAGATTATGCAATGTTTTATTATAAATACACCGATGGAACATGGAATGATGGAGATTTTGGGAGATATACAGCAAATAGTGGAAAAGCATTTATTTGTGAATGGGATGAAACGATGGATTAGAATGAATATACTAAGAAGGGAAATTTATGAGCAATTTTGAAAATAAATTAAAAAAAGTAAAACAAGTACAAGAACAGAAAGGCATGGAATGTTTCAAAGAGGAAAAACGTTGTATTGGAATTTTCTGTGATCTATATCCAAAAGTTCTGGATCAACGTTCGGAAGAAAGTAAGGAGTTGGAATGGCTAAAAATAGCGTTTTCTATTCAATTGCCTCAAACTCTTTTAAGTCATAGATCAATTCATTCAAATAAAAAGAAAATTTTAGAGCGAGAATTAGTCAAAAAAGGGTTATCGCAAGAAGATGCAGAAAATACATTAAATGGATTTATAAATGCATTGGGAATTGTAGTAAAAGGTAGTGGAAAACAAAGAAAAGTATCTGGAAGCACAAAAAAATCAGGAACATCGAAAGGAAAACAAGGAAAATCTCCGATACGTAGTGTCTTAGTAGTTTTGATTGCTTTAGTAGCTATAATTGGTTGGGTATATAAAAATAGTGAAGAAAGAGAAGTAGCGTCAATTGATGCAGCCGCAAATTCAATGGAGAATTCTAATATTAATACAGAATTAGAAACAGAGGAAGAGTATCATTCAAATGAAATAACTGAATCAGAAGAAAGAGTAACTTCCGTAGATGATCTGAAATTAGAACGTGCAGTAGATTTGGAATATGAAAAAGCTCCTGTAGGTAATGGAAGAGTTTATGAGCTTATGGGAGAATACAGTGAAGCCAGAAATATTGCTTATGTCAGTGAAATCAAAAATAGTAAAAATCTTATTTCAGTTGGAAAGGAAAGTTCTAAAATTACTGTAATTGAGGGTAAGGTTTATTTTGTCTCACGAAGAGGAAATGAAGCAAGCGGATATGGAACTGCTTTTTCTGCTGATTTAAATGGAGAAAATGAAACGATCATAGGATACCAAATACCGTTGGAGGAACCTGTATTTATTATGAACAATGCGATTTATACACAAAATCGAAAGATAACTTTGGGAAAGCCAGAATCGGAAGAGAAATTATCGTTTGTCAAACAATTTCTAACATTTGACAGTGACTACGCTTACTTTATAGATAATGAAAATCGTATTTGCCGAAGTGATTATTCTTTTGAAGAGCCAGAAGAGTTAAATTGGGGCATTTCTGGGGATAGAATTGAGTGGGCAGAAATATTCCAAAGCTATTTTGTTTATTATGATAAAGTAGATGAGAAATGCTATGGATATTCTATTGATACAGGAAAAACCATTGAATATCCCGTGCAGACGTTAACAGATAATACAGGAAATACAGGTAATTATAAATGGATTTATGGAATTGTAGATAATAGTATTGTAAGAGTTTCACTAGATGGAAAAGAAAAAAAGACTCTCTGTACAATAGAAGCAGAAAAGATAGGATTGATTCATGTTACCTCTAATATAATATTCTTCTATGTAGAGGATGAAGGCAGAAAAGAATATACGTTTGATTTGCGTACAGGACAATGCAATAGAATATATAGTGATTAGGAATAAGGCCAGATATGTGTTTGATTATGAAATACAGTCTGGCTTTTTTGAATTGCAGAGAAATAATATAAAATAATTGGTGTTTGTAGATGAAATAGTTATTGACAGAATGGAATTCTTATGTTATTTTAGATCTAGTTAAGGAAAGGATGTGAATGGATACATGGAAAGTGACGCGGATAGCGATAGTGAAGCAAATAAGAATAATTTAATCATTCCATGTAGTAATATTATGCATATATAGAGGTATAGTCTGTGTTGACCGTGTGGGAACAGGCTATACCTTTTTGTGATTGTTATAATGAAGCTTTTTGAAAAGCTTTGCATATGCGTAATGCTATTACAAAGATAGTTTTTATTTATTTTTATTTGTGGGAGGAAACAATTGTTATGCAATCGATTATTTTATTAATTGTACTTATTTTTTTAAATGCAACATTTGCAAGTGCGGAGATCGCAGTGATTTCAATGAACGAGGCGAGACTTAGAAAGTTAGCAGAAGACGGGGATTCCAGAGCGAAGAAATTAGTTTCTTTGACAAAGCAGCCGGCTCGATTTTTAGCAACGATACAGGTAGCCATTACATTGGCTGGATTTTTGCAAAGTGCGTTTGCAGCCGATAATTTTGCGGGACCTCTCGTTCAATTGTTAATAGATTCTGGTGTTTCTATGCATGAGGGAGTGTTACGAACGATTTGTGTGTTCCTTATTACGTTGGTTTTATCTTATTTTAACTTAGTATTTGGTGAATTAGTTCCAAAGCGTATTGCTATGAAAAAATCGGAGTCTTTGGCACTTGGTATGGCAAAGATGTTGTATTTTGTATCAAAAGTATGTGCGCCACTTGTATGGATTTTAACGATTTCTACGAACGGTATGTTACGTTTACTGAGAATTAATCCAAATGAAGAAGCAGATACAGTGACAGAAGAAGAAATTCGTATGCTTTTAGCAGAAGGAAATGAAAAGGGAATTATTCAGGCAGAAGAAAATGAGATGATACAGAATATTTTTGAGTTTGACGATATTCCAGTAGATCAGATTTGTACACATCGTAGAGATGTTGTTTACTTATCAACTTCCGATACTCCAGAGGAATGGGAAAAGATTATAAAGGATAATCGACACACATATTACCCAGTATGTGGAGATGATTTGGATGATGTGATTGGAATTCTGGATACAAAAGATTATTTCCGCTTACAAAATAAATCCAGAGAGAATGTTTTGGAGCAGGCAGTGGATCAGGCATTCTTCGTACCAGAAATGATGAAGGCAAATGTTCTATTTAAAAAAATGAAACAGAGCAGAAGCTACTTTGCGGTTAGTATTGATGAATATGGCGGAGTGTCTGGAATTATTACCTTGCATGATTTGGTAGAATCTTTAGTTGGAGAATTGGAAGAAAAGGAAGAACCGATTAAGCCAAAGGATATCGAGAAGGTATCCGAAGGTATATGGAAAATACAAGGATTTGCAGATTTGGATGATGTATCGGAAGAATTAGGAGTGAAATTGCCAACTGATACTTATGATACATTTAGTGGATTTGTTTGCAGCGTTATTGATCGAGTTCCAAATGATGGAGAAAGTTTCGTTTGTGAAGGGGATGGATTAAAAATAAAAGTTTATGACGTCCAAAATCATATTGTGGGAGCTACATTGGTTCAGTTAGCTTCTGAACAGGAAAAGGAAGAAAGCCTGACAAAAGAGGAAAATTAAAAGAGATTCATTTCCAAGTAGATGCCTGATTGGGAGGTAAGAGATGATACGATTTGCAGTAATTGGAACAAGTTTTATTACAGAGTGGTTTTTAAATGCAGCAAAAGAATGCAAGGAGTTGCAGTTTGCAGCAGTTTGTTCCAGAGATGGTCAAAAAGGGAAAGAATTGGCACAGCGCCATAACAGTGAGGCGCGAGTATATACAAAACTGGAAGAATTAGCACAAGCATCGGATATTGATGCAGTTTATATTGCCAGTCCAAACAGTCTTCACTGTGAGCAAGCGATCTTAATGATGAATGGAAAAAAACATGTACTCTGTGAGAAACCATTTGCATCGAATGCAGAGGAAACAGAGCGAATGTTGGAAGTCGCAAGGAAAAATGAGGTAATATTATTGGAAGGAATGCGTTCTGCGTTTGATCCAGGTTTTCAAAAAATAAAGGAAAACCTAGGTGAGTTGGGAACAATCCGAAATGCTACATTCCAATTTTGCCAATATTCTTCTCGTTATGATGAATTAAAGGCAGGGAAGCGAGCCAATGTATTTTCCTGGGATTATTCTGGGGGAGTGCTGATGGATTTGGGAATTTACTGTATTCATCCAATGGTGGAATTGTTTGGAGAGCCAAAGAAAGTTTTGGCAAATACAGTTATGGTAGAAGGTGTGGATGGAGCAGGAAGCATTATCGCAGAATATGAAGGTATGCAGGTAAACCTCTCTTATTCTAAAATATCGGCAGGTGGAAGCTTTGGGCAAATACAGGGAGAGAATGGCTATATGACAATTTCCGATATTGCTGCTCCAAACGAAGTAATCATTCACTATAATGATGGAACAGAAGAGGTATTGGAATATAGACCTGCTGGAATGAATTTAATTTATGAAGTAAAGCAGTGGGCAGAGTTGATTCAGAAGCATTCCATGCCAGAAGAAAGTCAGATGATAACACGACAAGTAATGAAAGTTGTTGACCAAGTAAAAAAACAAGTTGGAATTCAGTTCCCAGCGGATAAAGAAGGAATGTAACGAATCCAGCATCAGGAAAAGCAGAAGCGATACATAAGGGAGGAGTAATTTATGAACTATACGGCTTGTATTTTTGATTTAGATGGTACCATTATTAATACAATTCATTCGTTGACCTATACTACAAATCTAGTGATGAAGCAGTGTGGGTTGAAGACAAAATTAACAGAGGCACAGATGAAGATGATTGTAGGAGATGGTTATCGAAAGCAGATGGAACGTTCTTTACTGGCATGTGGGGATTATAATTTGTCTCATTATGAGGATGCGCTTCGGATTTATCCAAAATTGTTTCAAGAAAACTGTCTTTATCAGTTGGAAGCTTACGAAGGCATGAGGGAAATGTTGGACAGAATGAAAATAGCAGGGATGAAATTAGCCGTGTTGACAAATAAGCCTCATGCCAGAGCTTTGGATAATATAAGGGCAGTGTATGGAGAAAATTATTTTGACTATGTACTGGGAGAGCAAGAGGGAATTCCAAAAAAACCAGACCCAACAGGTGTTTTCCATATATTGAAAGTGTTGAATATCAAGCCTGAGCAATGCCTCTATATGGGAGATACAAATACCGATATGAAAACGGCAATTGCAGCAGGTTTGGATGCAGTTGGAGCAATTTGGGGATTTCGTACAAGAGAGGAGCTGGCACAATTTCATCCAAAGTATTTGGCGGATCATCCACTTGATGTATTAAAAATGATTGGATTAAAGGAATAGGAAGAGAAAAATCTTTGACTGTTTATCAAAGCAGTGTGAAAAAATGCTTGAAATATCCAATGTTCTATTGTATGATAAAAAAAGCCTAATAATACTAATTGTGTCTATAGAGACATAATTGAAATAAGGCTACCACAATCTCACTGGCCAATGGGTAGTTCACTTAGGCGCTGTAAGGAAACAGTAAATATGTTTGTTTCACAAGTGCTTATAACTTTTACAGGAGGACGAAAGTATGGATTTTTTTGAAAAATTGACAGAGACATTTGCAAAAAATAGTAAAGAATTTGCAGATAAAGCAAAGGATTATGCAGAAGTAGCGAAGCTTCATACAAAGATTAATGCGGCAAATACAAAAATTAATGAGTCATTAATTACACTTGGAAAAGCTTATTATGATGCACATAAAAATGACGGAAATACAGAGTTTGAAGCTATTTTTGAAGAAATTCACAAAGCTCATTTAACAATCCGAAAATGTCAAGAAGAAATACAGAAAATAAAAAATATTAAAATCTGTGAAAAATGTGGCGAAGAAGTTTCGGCAGACGCTACGTATTGTTCTCACTGTGGAGCAAAGTTAAAAACAACGGATAAAAAAGAGGAGTCGGATGATGTTGTAGAAGAAGCAGAAGTGAATCAAGCACAGGAGACAAAAGCATCTGATTTAGAGGAAGAAGCAGAAAAGAAAACGGTGATCTGCCCGTCTTGTGGACAGGAGTTGGATGCGGATGCTGAGTTTTGCACAAAATGTGGTTCTTCTATGAAATAATCGTTTAGGCAACATAAGAAGTTGGAGAGGAGAATATTAGTTATGGAAAAGAAATTACGTGTCGGTATCTTGGGTGGTACAGGAATGGTAGGACAGAGATTTATTTCTCTTTTGGAAAATCATCCTTGGTTTGAAGTGGTATGTATTGCAGCCAGCCCAAGATCGGCGGGAAAGACTTATGAAGAAGCAGTTGGAGATCGTTGGAAGATGACAAAGCCGATGCCAGAGGCAGTGAAACATATCATTGTTAAAAATGTAAATGATATTGAAGAGGTAACTTCTGAAGTGGACTTTGTATTCAGTGCAGTCGATATGTCTAAGGAAGAGATCAAGGCAATCGAAGAAGCTTATGCAAAGGCAGAGACTCCAGTTGTATCCAATAATAGTGCACATCGCTGGACTCCAGATGTTCCAATGATTGTACCAGAATTAAATCCAGAACATGCAGATGTGATTCCATATCAAAGACAGCGTCTTGGCACAAAGAGAGGTTTTATTGCAGTAAAACCAAATTGTTCGATTCAGAGTTATACACCAGCATTACATGCGTTAAAAGAATTTGGACCAAAGGTAGTTGTTGCAACGACTTATCAGGCGATTTCTGGTGCAGGAAAGACATTTAAAGATTGGCCAGAAATGATTGATAATATTATTCCTTATATCGGTGGAGAAGAAGAAAAGAGTGAGCAAGAACCACTTCGTATTTGGGGTAAGGTAGAAGATGGCGTAATTAAAAAGGCAGAAACTCCAGTAATTACAACACAATGTATTCGTGTGCCGATTTCTGATGGACATACGGCAGCAGTATTTGTTTCATTTGAAAAGAAGCCTACCAAGGAAGAGATTTTGGATAGATGGGCAAACTTTAAGGGAGAACCACAGGAATTAAATCTTCCAAGTGCTCCAAAGCAATTTATCCATTATCTGGAAGAAGAAAATCGTCCTCAGGTAAGTTTAGATAGAGACTGCGAAAATGGTATGGGAATTACGCTTGGCCGTTTAAGAGAAGATACGGTATATGATTATAAATTTGTGGGATTATCTCATAATACAATTCGTGGTGCAGCAGGCGGTGCAATCTTATCCGCAGAGTTATTGACTGCAAAAGGATATATTACAGCGAAATAAAAAACATCTGATAAAAAATAAGGCGCAATATATCTGATATATTGTGCCTTATCTACTTATAGGGTAAAAAATAGCAACGAAACGATAAATTATTAGGAGGTTTTATGGGGGTTGTAAGAGAATTATTTGGAAAAACAAAAGATGGAACAGAGGTATTTCTTTATTCCCTAGCAAACAGCAATGGAATGAAGGCAGTTCTTACAGATTTAGGGGCAAGGTTAGTGAGGCTCTATGTGCCAGATAAAAATGGAAATTTAAGAGATGTTGTATTAGGAAACGATATCGTACAAGATTATGAAAATATTGAAAATTTTTATGGCGCAACGGTTGGAAGAAACGCCAATCGAATTGCAGGAGCAGAATTTTGTTTGGATGGAGTTACCTATTCTCTCGCAGTAAATGATAATAAAAATAGTTTACATAGTAATCCAAATGGATATCATGTCCGTGTATGGGAGGCAAATTTGGGAGAGAATGAATTAGGTGATTGTGTTACGTTTTCTTTGTTTAGTCCAAATGGAGATCAGGGATATCCAGGAAATTTGGAGGTTTCTGTCACTTATACATTAACGGAGGAAAATGCGCTGATGATTCATTATAGAGCGGTGGGAGATCAAAATACAATTGTAAATCTAACCAATCACAGCTTTTTTAACTTAAATGGACATGAGTCAGGAAGTATTATCAATCATCAGGTATGGATGGACGCCGATTATTTTACGAAAGCGGATGCAGAATCTATTCCAACTGGAGAGCTTGTAGCAGTAAAAGACACTCCAATGGATTTTACGGCGTTACGCCGTGTAGGAGATGCAATTGACAGTGATTATGAAGCAATTGTATTTGGAAAAGGTTACGACCACAACTGGGTGTTGAACAATCAAGAAGAGTTTGAATTGGTTGCTCGTGCGATTGGAGATCAATCTGGTATTGAGATGGAAGTTTATACTGATTTACCAGGAATGCAGCTTTATACAGGTAATTTTATTGACCATGAAGCTGGAAAAGACGGTGTGATTTATGAGAAAAGAGATGGCATCTGTTTTGAAACACAGTATTTTCCAGATGCAATTCACCATTCCAATTTTGCTTCTCCCGTACGAAAAGCAGGAGAGGAATATGAAACTACCACAGTATATAAATTTTGCTAATCTGCCGTGGTTGATATAGGATCAGGAGGTAAAAATGGGAAAGGCCCTTTATATTGCAGAAAAGCCGAGCGTGGCACAAGAATTTGCAAAAGCACTTCATATAAATGGAAAAAAACAGGATGGATATTTGGAATCGGAACATAGCATTGTAACATGGTGTGTGGGACATCTTGTGACAATGAGCTATCCAGAGGTATATGATCCTGCATTAAAGAAATGGAGTATGGAAACGATTCCGTTTTTACCTTCCGAATGGAAGTATGAAGTAATTTCTTCTGTGAAAAAACAATATGAAATTGTAAAACGATTATTGAATCGTTCGGATGTGGATACGATCTATGTTTGTACAGACTCTGGGCGAGAGGGAGAGTATATTTATCGACTGGTAGAACAGATGGCGCAGGTAAAGGGAAAAAAGCGTTTGCGTGTTTGGATTGACTCTCAGACAGAGGAAGAAATTCAAAGAGGAATTGCACAGGCGAAGGATTTATCCGAATATGATAATCTAAGTGCTTCTGCCTATTTGCGTGCCAAAGAAGATTACTTGATGGGAATTAATTTTTCAAGGGCATTGACATTAAAGTTTGGGCCAACGATTTCCAATATTACAAAAGAAAAGTGGACGGTGCTTTCTATTGGACGTGTTATGACATGTGTACTTGGAATGGTAGTGCGTCGGGAAAGAGAAATCCGTACTTTTGTGAAAACCCCATTTTATCGTGTTATTGCCAATATTGCATTGGAAGATCATAGCTTTGATGCAGAATGGCGTGCAGTAAAAGGATCTCGGTATTTTGAGACGCCCGTTTTATATAAAGAAAATGGATTTAAAAAGAGAGAAACGGCACAGGAACTGATTCAATGGCTGGAAAAAAATCCACCACCTGTTATGACTGTGGTTAAAAAAGAAAAGAAAAAAGAGAAAAAAAATCCGCCGCTTTTATTTAATCTTGCCGAACTTCAGAACGAATGTTCCAAACGATTTAAAATTAGTCCAGATACCACGCTGCAAATTACACAGGAATTGTATGAAAAAAAATTAGTTACTTATCCAAGAACGGATGCAAGAGTGCTTTCGAGTGCTGTAGCAAAGGAAATAGGAAGAAATATCGCAGGGCTTAGAAACTTTCTGCCAGTGCAGGAATATGCAGCAGAAGTATTGGAGCAATCCAGTTATAAAACAATTGCCAAAACTCGTTATGTGAATGATAAACAGATTACCGATCATTATGCAATTATTCCAACAGGACAAGGAATGGGAGCGCTAAAGAGCTTATCTTCTACTGCTTTGGGCGTATATGAACGAATTGTTCGGCGCTTTTTAAGTATTTTTTATCCTCCAGCCGTGTACCAGAAGTACAATCTGGAATTGGAACGAGAACAGGAGCATTTCTTTGCATCGTTCCGTCAGTTAGAATCCGAAGGATATTTAAAAGTGGCGAACGAACTTCAATCAGTGAAAAAGGCGGAATCTAAGGAAGGTATTAGTGAGCAGCCAGAAAAAGAGCTAAAAAATGATCCCAAAATGATTGCATTATTGAATCAATTAAAAAAAGGAGATATTGTCTCTGTCAATCATTTTGAGATTCGGGAAGGGGAAACTTCTCCGCCAAAGCGATATAATTCTGGCTCCATGATTTTAGCAATGGAAAATGCAGGGCAATTAATTGAAGATGAAGAATTAAGAACTCAGATTAAAGGAAGTGGGATTGGAACAAGTGCTACGAGGGCAGAAATACTAAAAAAACTGGTAAATATTCGATATCTTACATTGAATGGAAAAACACAGATTATTACTCCAACTCTGCTTGGAGAATTGGTATTTGATGTGGTGGATGCTTCTATGCGTCAGATGCTAAATCCAGAGCTAACGGCAAGTTGGGAGAAAGGACTGTCCTATGTTGCAGAGGGAAGTATTACTTCAGAAGAATATATGCAAAAATTAGAACGATTTATAGTGAATCGAATTAATGGAGTAAAACAGATTACGAATCCATGGGCAATCCGTCCAAGATTTGAGCAGGTAATTCCTTTTTATAAAGAGGCAAAACCGTCAACAAAGTCCAGAAAGAAATAGAAAAGAGGGAAAAATAACATGGAACAATTAAAAATTAAAAATCTATATGATTTGGAACAAACGATAGCAGCAGATTTATTAAAAACAGCAGAATATCCATGGGAGCTGCTTCCAAAGATCAGTGCATTTATTAAACAACTAGGAGCAACGCTTCCAAAGGAAAAATTTGAAGAGGTGGAAGAAAATGTTTGGATTGCAAAAACTGCGAAAGTAGCCAAGACAGCGTTTATTGCGGGTCCATGTATCATTGATGAAGAAGCAGAAATTCGCCACTGTGCATTTATTCGTGGCAATGCAATCGTTGGAAAAGGCGCCGTAGTAGGAAATTCCACAGAATTGAAAAATGTTATCTTGTTTAATAAAGTTCAGGTTCCGCATTATAATTATGTGGGCGATTCTATTTTAGGATATCGTTCTCATATGGGCGCAGGTTCCATTACTTCTAATGTAAAGTCAGATAAAAAATTAGTTATTGTAAAATGCAATGGAGCAGAAATAGAAACAGGATTGAAGAAATTCGGGGCTATGCTTGGAGACAATGTAGAAGTCGGATGTGGGTCCGTATTAAATCCAGGAACAGTAATCGGAAGAGAAACGAATATTTATCCATTGTCCAGTGTACGGGGGTATGTACCAGCAAATAGTATTTATAAAAAGAAAGGTGATATTGTAGAAAAACAATAATCCATTGCTTATTATGAGAATAAAAAAAGGAAGTCTTACCACTTTTACTTGGGGTAAAACTTCCTTCTTTTTTATCGTGATATGCCGTCCAGTAGAGATTTCTTTTGTTGGTTTATCGCTTTTGTTCGGATAATTCTTTGGCTAAGTCATATTCTTGAAGGCGTACCATGACGTTGCGTTCGATAATAATGGCGTTAATCATGCCTCCGATAAAAATGATATGCATACAGACAAAGAGCCATAACATTGCGAGTACGATACCAGTAAGACTTCCATACATCCGAGAATAGTTATTAAAATTGTCGATATAGATGGAAAAGAAATAAGAAAATAAAATCCATCCAAGCGATGCAAATACGGCTCCAGGGATATGTTCTACAAAATCAGAATTTAAATCTGGGAACGTATAGTAAATCAAAGTAAAAAAGATAACCATAACGGCAAGCATTAAAAGATTACGTATCATAGAAAGCATCCAATCGAACTCTGCCATAAATGGAAGTATCCGAATCAAATAAAGCTGTAAACTATTACCAAATACAAGTAAAAACAATGCCCCAACAATAATAAAAAGAAATATAATCGTGTAAAAAATACAGATAAAACGTCGGTGAATCCACATTCTGCGATCTCTTACTCCATATACTGCATTTAATCCGTTAAACAATCCATATACGCCGCTCGATGCAGACCAAAACGCTGTGACAGCAGATAAAGAAAGTAGAGTACCGCTGGATTTGGCGTAGAGATCGTTGATAATGGATTCTGCAAAAGAGTGCAAGGTAGCAGGAATCACTTTGTAAATCATATTTAAAAGGGAAGCTTCTGTAATTGGAAGAAAACGAAGCGTACTCAGTAATAACATAGTAAAAGGAAAAAGTGAGATGATAATGAACAAAGTCGCATAGGCTGCATAAGGAGTCACATTGGCATTTGCCATGCGATTTAAAAAATAAGTAACTCGAAAAAATAACTTTTTCATGAAACAATAACTCCTTCCAATAACAAACGATATTACGAAAAAATTTTTATCATAATCTTGTAACTGTTCTGGAACAATGATAGTCTCTTCTATCCTATCATTTTTTGTTTTGAAATACAATCATTTTTCCCTTCCTTTTTTTCTCAACGGTTGGTTTTATTTTTTCTTTAACTGTATTGACAAATTGATTTTTTATGTTAGAATAAGAAATACAGCATAGGAAAAAGCTGAGAAGGTGTAAAGTAGGTACTTATTTTCTTTCAGAGAGGGAAGGTCGTCGGCTGAGAGCCATCCTAAGTTCAGATAAGTAGTTGAATTTCCCGCCAGAGCTGCATCTCTGAAGGATAGTAGGAGATGACGTTAATACACGTTACGTATACTGAGTGCCTGCGGAAACGTAGGAAACAGGGTGGTACCGCGATATCTTCGTCCCTTTATGGACGGGGATTTTTTTCTTTATTAGGAAGATTTTATAGGCATAAGCTAAATGGAAAGGAAGAATATCATGAAGGAAAAGCTGCAAAAAATTAAGGAGGAAGCACTTGCAAAAATTCAATCCTCTGATAATTTAGACAAATTAAATGAAATTCGAGTTGCTTATCTTGGAAAAAAAGGTGAGTTAACTTCTGTATTAAAAGGAATGAAAAATGTCGCTCCAGAGGAACGTCCAAAAGTAGGACAGATGGTAAATGAAGCCAGAGCGGTAATTGAGACTGCATTGGAGGAGACAAAGAAGGCTTTGGCTGCAAAGGCAAGAGAAGAACAGTTAAAGAGAGAAGTGATTGATGTTACGCTTCCCGCTAAGAAAAATAATGTTGGCCATCGCCATCCAAATACGATTGCATTGGAAGAAGTAGAGCGTATTTTTATTGGTATGGGTTATGAAGTAGTGGAAGGTCCAGAAGTAGAATACGATTTATATAACTTTGAAAAATTAAATATTCCAGCAAATCATCCAGCAAAAGATGAGCAGGATACGTTCTATATTAATAATGAAATTGTACTTCGTACTCAGACATCTCCAGTACAGGTTCGAGTAATGGAACAGGGAAAACTTCCAATTCGTATGATTGCGCCTGGACGTGTATTCCGTTCTGATGAAGTGGATGCGACGCATTCTCCATCGTTCCATCAGATTGAGGGATTAGTAATTGATAAGAATATTACGTTTGCAGATTTAAAGGGTACTTTGGAAGAGTTCGCAAAAGAATTATTTGGAGAAGGTACGAAAGTAAAATTCCGTCCGCATCACTTCCCATTTACAGAGCCATCTGCGGAAGTGGATGTTACTTGCTTTAAATGCGGCGGAACAGGATGCCGTTTTTGTAAGGGATCTGGTTGGATTGAAATTTTAGGCTGTGGTATGGTTCATCCACATGTATTGGAAATGAGTGGAATTGATCCAAAGGAATACTCTGGATTTGCATTTGGAGTTGGTTTGGAACGTATTGCATTATTGAAATACGAGATTGATGATATGCGATTATTGTATGAAAATGATACTCGTTTCTTAAAGCAGTTCTAAAAAAGAAATTTTGTTTCTGTAAAGGCTTTTTTCAGAATAAAAGTGAAATTTGGAGGAAGAATAAATGAATACAGCATTATCATGGATTAAAGCATATGTACCAGATCTGGAATGTACGGCACAGGAATATACCGATGCAATGACGTTATCTGGTACAAAGGTAGAGGGATATGAAAAATTAGACAAAAATTTGGAAAAAATTGTAGTGGGACAGATCAAGACGATCGAACCTCATCCAAATGCAGATAAATTGATTGTTTGTCAGGTTGATGTCGGAAACGAAATGATTCAAATTGTAACGGGTGCTCCAAATGTAAAAGAAGGAGATAAAGTTCCAGTTGTATTAGATGGAGGAAAAGTTGCAGGTGGACATGATGGAAGTCCTCTCCCAGAAAATGGAATTAAAATTAAAAAAGGTAAGCTTAGAGGCGTAGAATCATTTGGTATGATGTGTTCCATTGAAGAACTTGGTTCTTCTAAGGAAATGTATCCAGACGCACCAGAAAATGGAATTTATATTTTAAAGGAAGATGCGCCAGTTGGAGCAGACGCTGTGGAAGTATTGGGATTGCATGATGTGGTATTTGAATATGAAATTACATCCAATCGTGTCGATTGTTATAGTGTACTTGGTATTGCAAGAGAGGCAGCAGCGACATTCCGAAAAGAATTTAAAGCACCTGAAGTAAAGATGACAGGAAATGAGGAAGACATTCATGACTATCTTTCCGTAGAAGTAAGAGACGATGAACTTTGCCCTCGTTACTGTGCAAGAATGGTAAAAAATATTAAGTTGGGACCATCTCCAGAATGGATGCAAAGACGTTTGGCAGCCAGTGGAATTCGTCCAATTAATAATATCGTAGATATTACAAACTATGTAATGGAAGAATATGGTCAGCCAATGCATGCATTTGATTATGATTTGCTTGCAAAGCATCAGATTATTGTACAGCGTGCAGGAGATAAGGAACAATTCCAAACATTGGATGGACAGATGAGAACATTGGATTCTTCTATGTTAATGATTTGTGATGGTGAGAAATCCGTCGGCATTGCAGGTATTATGGGTGGTGAGAATTCCAAAATTACGGATGATGTTCAAACAATGGTATTTGAGGCTGCTTGCTTTGATGGTACGAATATTCGTTTGTCTGCGAAAAAACTTGGACTTAGAACCGATGCTTCTGGTAAGTTTGAAAAGGGATTGGACCCAAACAATGCAGAAGAAGCAGTAAATCGTGCATGTCAGTTGATTGAAGAATTGGGATGCGGAGAAGTAGTTGGAGGAATGATTGATCATTATCCAGTTAAGAAAGAAGAGAAACGTGTAGTATTTGATCCAGAATCGATTAATGCATTGCTTGGAACGAACCTGTCAAAAGAGCAAATGTTATCATATTTTGAACCGTTGGAATTAAAATATGATAAAGAAGCAGAAGAATTAATCATACCAACATTCCGTCAGGATATTGAATGCGGAGCAGATGTGGCAGAAGAAGTGGCACGTTTCTTTGGATACGATAATATTCCTACTACATTGCCATCAGGAGAAGCGACAACTGGAAAACTTTCCTTTAAGCTTCGAATTGAAGAAGTAGCAAAAGACATTGCAGAGTTCTGTGGTTTCTCACAGGCAATGACTTATTCGTTTGAGAGTCCAAAAGTATTTGATAAGTTGTTAATGCCAAAGGATTCCAAACTCCGTGAAACGGTGACAATTATGAATCCACTTGGAGAAGATTACAGTATTATGAGAACGACTCCATTAAATGGCATGTTAACATCTCTTTCTACGAATTATAATCGTCGAAATAAGAATGTTCGTTTATATGAAATCGGAAATATTTATTTGCCAAAGGCATTACCAGTGACCGAATTACCAGAAGAGCGTACACAGTTTACACTTGGTATGTACGGAGAAGGAGATTTCTTTACAATGAAAGGAGTTGTAGAAGAATTCTTTGATAAAGTGGGATTACATGAAAAGATTAGCTATGATCCAAATGCGGGAAGATCATTTTTACATCCAGGTCGTCAGGCAAATATTGTATATCGTGGTAATGTAGTTGGTTACTTGGGTGAAATTCATCCAGCAGTAACCGATAATTATGCAATTGGTGAGCGTGTTTATATTGCAGTTATTGATATGCCATTTATTGTGGAATATGCATCGTTTGACCGCAAATATACAGGAATTGCAAAGTATCCAGCGGTTACTCGTGATATTAGTATGTTGATGAAGAAAGAAATTCTTGTTGGACAGGTAGAAGAGATCATTGAAGAAAAAGGCGGCAAACTTGTAGAATCCTATCATCTGTTTGATCTTTATGAAGGTTCTCAAATTGAAGAAGGATATAAGTCCGTTGCTTATTCCATTGTATTCCGTGCAGCAGATCATACATTAGAAGAGAAAGAAGTAAGTGCTGCGATGGAAAAAATCTTAACTGCATTGGAAGATATTGGAATTAGCCTTCGTAAGTAATCAGAAAAATACTTGCCATTTCAGCGTATTTATGTTATGATGTATCTGTTTAGCCATAGGAGGTGGAAAAGAGAATGGAGATCTTAAAGATTGTACTTACTGTTGTGTTTGTAATTATATGTCTTGCACTTACTGTAATTGTATTATTCCAAGAAGGTAAGTCCGCAGGTCTTGGTGCAATCAGTGGCGTAGCAGATACTTACTGGGGAAAGAATAAAGGCCGTTCTGTAGAAGGAAAATTGGAAAAGTCTACAACAGTACTTGCAGTTGCATTTATGGTATTAGCCATTGTATTAAATATTAATTTTTAAAGTTTTGGATGACAATTGGGAGGATGTCTCAGACATGGTTCGGGAGAAAATTGATGGAGATACGTTTTCTATTCCGTGTCATGTAATGGGACATTCTCTTTTTTGATTTAGTGCGGAGAAGAAAACAATTAGAGAAAATTTCTTATACAATAGAAGGTTGAAAAATAAAAAGATTCTGTTATAATAGAATGAAAGTGAGCAAAATATAAGTGTAGAAAGGAGAATAAAATATTGGAAGAAAAAACGAGGGAACAAAGAAAACATATAATTGTAGAATTAATGAATCATCCAAACTATGTTCCTATGAAACAAAAAGAACTTGCGATTATTATGCAAGTACCAAAATCTTCTCGGCAGGAGTTCAAACAAATGTTGGATGAATTAGTAGAAGAAGGGAAAATTAGTGTATCCTCTAGAAAAAAATATACGAAATCAAAATTCCCTGTTATAATTGGAACGTTTCAGGCAAATATAAAAGGATTTGGATTTGTCTCATTGGAAGATACAAAGGAAGATGTATTTATTGCTTCTGAATATGTGGAGGATGCGTTAGATGGAGATCGAGTTCAAATTGCATTGCTTTCTGACAATGATGATTCTGGAAGGGGAAATAAACGGGAAGGAAAAATAATTCGAGTATTAGAACGAAGATTCACAGAAGTAGTTGGTACATTTCAACGAAACAAAAATTTTGGCTTTGTAATTCCAGATAATCCAAGAATTACAAAAGATATTTTTATTGCACTGGAAAATATTAATGGTGCAGTCAATGGGCATAAGGTTGTTGCAGAAATTCTCAATTATGGAAGTCAAAAAAAGAAACCAGAAGGAAGAATCAAAGAAATCTTGGGAGATAAAAATGATCCAGGAATGGATATTTTATCGATTGCGAAAGCTTATGGGATGGAGACAGAATTTCCACAGGAGGTAGTGCGTCAACTCGCCAATATACCAGAAGTGATAAGTGGAAAAGAAATTGCAGGCAGATTGGATTTAAGGGAATGGCAGACGGTTACGATTGATGGAGAAGATGCCAAAGACTTGGATGATGCAATCACACTAAAAAAAGAGGGATCTCATTATTATTTAGGTGTGCATATTGCAGATGTCAGTCATTATGTAACAGAGAGAAGCCCGTTAGATCGAGAGGCGTTAAAAAGAGGGACAAGTGTGTACTTGATTGATCGAGTCATTCCGATGCTGCCGCCAAAGCTTTCCAATGGTATTTGTTCTTTAAATGAAGGATGTGACCGATTGGCATTGAGCTGTTTGATGGAAATTGATGAAAGAGGAGTAGTCGTTGGACATCGAATTGCAGAAACTGTGATTTGTGTCGACCGTAGAATGACCTATACGGCAGTGAAGAAAATTTTGACGGATCAAGACGAACAGCAAATTCAGCAATATCAATCGTTTGTTCCTATGTTTCAGCTAATGGAAGAGCTTTCAAAATTGCTGAGAAAGCGAAGATTTGCACGTGGAGCGATTGATTTTGATTTCCCAGAAGCAAAAATTTTACTAGATGAGAAGGGAATTCCAGTAAAAATTATTCCATATGAACGAAATGTTGCTACAAAGATTATTGAAGATTTTATGTTGCTTGCAAACGAGACGATTGCAGAAGCTTATTTTTGGCAGGAGATTCCGTTTGTATATCGAGTTCATGAAAATCCAGATGAAGAGAAAATGAATAAATTTGGTACGTTTATTAATAACTTTGGATATTCGCTTCATTTTTCCAATGGAGTGATTCATCCAAAAGAATTGCAAAAACTTTTGGATAAAATTGAAGGAACGGCATCGGAAGCGTTGATTAGTCGTTTGATGCTTCGTTCCATGAAACAGGCAAAGTATTCTACTGAAAGCTCGGGACATTTTGGACTCTCTGCACCGTATTATTGTCATTTTACTTCTCCAATTCGCCGTTATCCAGATTTACAGATTCATCGTATTATAAAAGAGAATATAAGAAAAGGAATTAGTCCAAGGCGAATGAAACATTATGAGGAAATTCTTCCAGAAGTGGCAGCACAGTCAAGTCATATGGAACGAAGAGCAGCAGATGCCGAACGAGAAGTAGAAAAGCTGAAAAAGGCACAGTATATGTCCAAACATTTGGGAGAAGTATTCGATGGAGTAATTTCTGGAGTGACAAAATATGGAATTTATGTAGAACTGGAAAATACAGTAGAAGGTCTGATTCATGTAACCGACTTAATAGATGATTATTATATATTCGATGAGAACTCCTATAGTTTGATTGGAGAAACGACAAAAAAGGTATATAAACTAGGACAAAAAATTCGTGTAGAAGTGGAAACTGTCGATCCAGTTTTAAAAACAATTCAATTTGTTTTAGAAGGCGAGAGTGGTCATTCTGAAATAAAAGAGCTGGAAGAAATATGAAGGTCGGGTGATGTTTCAAAACTGGAAAAACTATGATAGTTGATCTAGACAAATATTACCCGTCTAGATTGAAGTTGAGGAGGAGTATTATGGGAAAATCAAGCGTAAAATTGGTTTCAAATAATAAAAAGGCATATCATGATTATTTTATTGAAGAAAAATATGAAGCGGGAATTTCTCTTGCAGGGACAGAAGTAAAGTCATTACGAATGGGAAAGTGCAGTTTAAAAGAATCATTTATTCGAGTGGAGAATGGAGAATTATTCATTTATGGGATGCATATTAGTCCATATGAAAAGGGCAATATTTTTAATAAAGATCCGTTGCGCGTGAGAAAGTTATTATTACATCGCCATGAAATTAATCGAATCGCAGGGCAAATGACACAGAAAGGATATACGATTGTGCCATTACAAGTCTATTTTAAAGGCAGTCTTGTGAAAGTAGAAATTGCACTTGCAAGAGGAAAGAAACTTTACGATAAGAGACAGGATATTGCAAAAAAAGATATGAGAAGGGAAGCTGAAAAAGATTTCAAGGTAAAAAATTTGTATTAATCAGTAGAAC
>OERR01000123.1_pt1 | contig 20361 bp, 14 predicted proteins | sample 1540051 | NCBI WGS metagenome assembly OERR01 (sample SAMEA3891884, study PRJEB23780) | metagenome | biome: terrestrial biome; feature: animal house; material: Caecal content | place: Italy | collected 2015-05-05 | reverse complement strand
CATTAGTATCAGATAAGAGTGGCAACGAAATATACAATGTAATTGTAGATTATTTAAAAAATAATTCTTCAACAGATGATATATTTATAATGAAATTAAGAGATTTTAACAATTATATTACAAAGGATTTTTTCATTATGAACCAGCGACGAGTTTTTTATTTGGATTTTATACGTGTAGTTTCCATCCTATTTATTTTTATTTATCATTTCAATATTGCAATGGAAGACTTTAATATCTCTGTGCCATTTTCGCTGCTCACGAATACTTGCAATGTAACGTTGGGACATATTGGAGTTTCTTTATTTTTATTGCTTTCAGGTGCTTCGCTTACTTATACTTATCCCAAATATAAAACATTAAAGGAATTTTATAAAAAACGGTTTCTCAGTATTTTTCCTGCATTTTGGCTCATCTACCTCGGACTTTTTCTATGGTTTGATGTGCCAGAACATACGGGAATTTTAGCTTCTGAGACACCTCTTTGGTACTTGATTTTTTCTGTCATTGGTATGGATGGATATCTTTATGCAATACTTCCGACCTTTTACAGTATCGGAGAATGGTTTTTAGGAATGATTATCGTGTTATATCTCCTATTCCCATTTTTCCACTGGTGCATGAAAAAGTTTCCACGCATCTTTTTTGTTGTTCTGCTCATATGGTATTTTGCGTGGACCCGTTTATACTCATTCTCTCTCTTTCCAGTAGAACGGAGTATTCTAGTCCGTGTCTTTGACTTCATTCTCGGAATGTATTTTATTGCCTATATGAAAAAATTCCCGATGATTGTCGGTTATTTTGCTATTTTGGGAAGCATTATTTTGCTGTTTTGTCCACTTCCACTTCCTTTTATGGATCGAATTGAACTTAGTGGGATTTTTCTATTTGTCGCTCTCTGCACAATCTCTGCGCTTATAACTTCAGAAGTTTTTTCCAAACTATGCATGTATATAAGCAAGTGTTCCTATCCATTCTTTCTATTACACCACGTCGTTTTAACACGATTGCTGCATAAACATACGGACGCTTCTTTTCTTGCAGTTGAATACTTTATTATTATTATTATGACATTTCTTTACACATTGTTTCTTGCAGCTGGAATTGAACGAATGCTTCAGGCTTTCTTCGGTTACTTGAAAAAAAGGAAGACTCCCGCTCTGATAAAATAAGAAAAACAGAGAACTAATTACATTTAAAGTAATTCACTCTCTGTTTTTTCCATTCTATTTGTTATATTAATAAGCGAACGAGGTTGGCCACCCTATGTTTAAATTGATGTGCAATCCGCCATTTCCCGATATTCTTGCTTTTTTTCATCTAAATATTTTTCTATTTTTTTTCGCTTTATTTCTTCTTCTCCTTCAAACAGCTTCTTTCTTTCTTCGGTATCTGTCTGTATTCGACTTTTATATGCGGCATTCACCCATTCAGCTTCCCAATCTCTCATTATTTTGGGATCTGCATCTTGTACCTCTTTTGGTATTGCAATCTTCTGCATTCGAGATAAAAAATACATCTGTTTGAGCACTTCATTATTTTTTCCCTCTTTGTAAGAGAGACTCAGACATTTCATCGTTTCGTCATATTGAAACAACCCAGCATAACAAACTGCCATATGCTGATAAACTCTACTGTAAAAACCACTTCCAAGTTTTAGATCTCTCGTAGAGGATAAAATTTTCTCATAGATTCGAATTGCTTTTTGAAAATTTCCTTTTTCAGCAAACAAATCTGCCTGTTCTCTTTTTCGATCCAATGGATTCATTCTGCGAAGTGCTACTAACTGCTCTTGAAAATCTACAATGTCTTTTTCACTATAATAAGCCACTTCCCGTAAAATCAATACAAGCATCATGTCTCTATCACGCTGTGATTGATAGTAGCGTTCAATTCGCTCCGCTAACACTGGCATTGCAAGCTGTGTACGAATAAATTCTACTAAATCATCCTGAATAAATTCATCTTCCAATACAGTAAGGTTGTGATAAATATAATAACATAATTCTTCTGCCGTATAAAGAGGGATATTTAACTCCTTCGTTATATAAGGAATTTCCGCAACCGCTCCTCCTAATAAATACTGTCCCATATCGTCTCCTTTTTATAAGTAAAGCATTCAAATAGTAATACGATTACTCTTCTATTTGACAAGATTGAATTCCCTTTCAATCACTGCATCGGTAGCAGGAAAAAATTCTCCAAATCCCTTATCTTCAATCCGAACCTGCATAATTTCTTCTGATAGAAATCTCACAAATACCCGTAATCTTGTCGTTTTATTTGGACGAGCAGGAAATCCCTCCAAACCAATGGAAATTTTTCTTCCAGTTCGCTCGCCAATTCTTGTTATTCGCATCACCAATTTATCGGCACGATCTGGAATCAGATCCATTACCGTTTTCGCTTCATACCAACTGCTTCCCGCCGGTGCAATAACCAGATTTTTTTTCGTCCCTCGTTCCACTACTTCCATACTTACTGAAGCAGGTATTCTGCCCTCGCATAAAAATACAAATGGGTATCCATTCCCTTTCTGTAAAAAGTCGATGGCTGCATAAACTGCACCTTTTGCAAACAGATTTTGACTATAATATACCTTTCTTCTTCCACAAATATAAGATAAAAAGTCTGTTGCCCATTCTTGGCAGCGATCCATTCCCATCCCGCTTAAATACACACCAGATATTGTCTTTTTTCCAAGCAATCGTTTTGCACAGGATAACATAATGGAATCTGCCAATTTTTTTCCAGATGCTTGCTCTAAAATATCTAATGAAAATCCTTCTTCTAATGATTCGTGATGTACTCTTACGAGAACTGGATGTACATTTCTGGCCATTCCCATCTCATAGTAATGAAGTCCCTCATGCGTCAAATCAAATAAAGCTGATAGATTTGACCACATATTCTTTTTTTGACTTAACACAAAATAGGCAAAGCATTCTGCATGACTTAATATATGAATTGATTCTTTCGAGATTCCAAATTCAACTAAACAATGCTCCAATATATCTAATACTGTTTCATTCATATTTTGCATTGTCACTACAATCATACGAATCTTTTTTTCTTGGTACAACTGGAAAACATAGTTTAATGTCATTTGTAAATAGATCATCAGTAATTGTTTTGCAGTGTAACAAACACCTTCAATTGTGGCAGTTCCGTTTTTAGCAGCCAAACGAAGCAGTTTATCCACCATAATTCCCTCGCCATTTAATGCTGCCATATATGCTTCCTGCCCCATTAACCATTCATCCGCTCCTCTTTTTTTGCAGATTACGGTTTTCATAACACAGGGATTCCCTCTTTTGACAAATTCGATATCTACTGGTTCTAATTCCCCCGCTTGATAACAACTGATTCTGCTATATTCTTCACAGAGGTCATAACCTAAAATCAGCCCATCTTCCATATAACTCTCCTCATCTGTTCTTTTTTCTATTTTTTAAAGCAACGGAAATAATTGTTTTCTTAAATAGTCTGCTTCATCTATTTCTTTCAATTGCTCTTGAAGCTCCTCATCCTGCTTATTCCGTGCCAACATAACAGAGCGATTCAAGCAAGCATAGCGGCTATCTTGGGACATAAAACACTCTGTTCCATCCAATCTTCCATTCTCTATGATTACCTTCGTCCCTGCATAGATACGATAGGAGAGGGATTCATCCGCAAATAAAACAAATGACTTTGTAAACACACCTGGATAAACTTCTTCCATATAGAATCGTTCCTCATTTTCAGATGGAGTACGACGAAGTCCAATTGTAACCTTTTCTTCTTTTGTTACTACTTGTGCGATTCCTCTTCCTTCTAACTCATACGGCAAGAAAATATGACGATCTAACTCAATAATTTCCTTGATCCAACTCTTTCTTCGACAAAGTAATCCTACAATCTGCTGCACTAACTCTTTTTGCAGTTCGTCTAAATATTCACATGCTGCATAATATTTGACAAGAGCAAATGCGTAAATCAATGGCAGTGACTGAGACTCCGTTTGAAACCAACTTTCTAACACGGACGCATCCTGCGCCGTAAAGAGATCTAGTTGATCCCACTTTTCTTGACAAAAATAGCAATGACATTTCAATACATAGTATGCCTTTTGCAATATTTCCAATGGATACTCTTGTTCACTATACCACTCATAAACTTGACAAATATGGCGGAAATTTCCTGTTACAATAATCTGCTCCAACACTCTGCCTGGCAAATCCCGGTATTCGGTATCGGTCTTTTTTACTGTTGCCAAAAGATGGTACATCTGTTCATTTGTTCCTTCAAAAAACTTCGCCAAATAAGACAACATAATTTCATTGTAAAATCCCTGTTCTTGCAGCCAGTATCCAATCATAACAATCCATCTGTCATAACGATACATGGAATCTACAATTCTTCTGGTCAATAAGTATAATAATTTTTCCTTATCTATCTTTTTCCATTGACACATTCTCAAACGGTCATACGCTTCAGGATAATAACCATTTTCTACCAATATCTCCACAACCTGAATCCGAGTCTCTGGGTCTAAACGTTCACAGTTTAATTCCAAAAGCAAACTATCACATTCAATCGTTTCCTGCGTGTGATGCGTAAAACAATATTGAATGATTGCTTCCAGCAACATTTGACGATATATATTTTCCAAGACGCTAATATTTAATAAGCTCACTGCCAAATATAATTCGTCTTCCTCCTTTATTGGCTCATATTCAAAATGTTCTGCATGAACGAGATGAGTCATTACATGAGTCGGACAAAGTTCACAGCATCTTGCAAGCAATGCATCGTCCTGAAATACTTCCTTTATCTGATAAGACGGGTCAATATATCGATTTCCATACTCATCCTCAAAAATAATGGCAGCAGTATTCATATAGACTGGTACCCAGGCGATTTGATCGGATACTGGACGTATTACTTCCTGCTGCAATTGGGCATACCGAATTACCACTCGTTTGGCAAATGGAAAACTTGTCGTAATTTTCTTCGCAAAAAGTAAATCTGGTACAACTTTTGCCTGACTATCATTTAATGAATCGACGGATAAAAATTCACGATATAACCGATTCATTCTCCCATTTACATTCCCCTTTTGAATTTGATTATTTACAAAGTCTTCCATTCTCTTTTTATAACTTTTATATGTTTGACTTTGTTTCTTATACTTTTTCACAATATAAGTATATAAAATACATTTACTCTTTTCATCCAATCCATCTTTATCCATATAGGATTCCACGATACGTTCTGGTATTTCATCCTGTCCACTCTCAGAAAGAGAATACATATAATATTCTTCTAGACTAGTCAAAGAGATATTACGCTGAATTCCAAGTACATACCATTTTTGATACTTTTTATCGGTTTTTCCTTTTCGTACTAATAAACCACAAATTGCTTCAAGTAAGGAACGACTTTCCTCTTCTTTATAAAGAGCACAAAGCAAACGGTAGTAAATAGAAAAAAACTTCATATCTGGTGTAGGTAAACTAAGCATTTGATTCTTAATATTATCATCCAATAAATGATTTTTCACACCATAGAATAACATTTGCAATTCAAACCGACCGATCTGCTCCAACAATCGTGGATTTACTTTTAAAACACGACATGCTAAAGAATATAAAATTGGACTATAAATCCTCGTTTCAAACATTGTCTTCAAAAACTGATAGGCGTTTTCTTCTCTCGCATAATTAGGATTTAAACATAATTCTAAATATGCCAATAATGCATCGGGCTTTTTTTCAAAATAGTGATTTACCTGTTCCCTTGCCAGATTGATCTTTTCTTTATCTAACAATGCCTGGATATAAAGCATAAAACAATATGCATCTGGATCTTCTTCTTTTTCTTTTTTAATTGCTTCTTCAACCCATTCCAATACATGAATCGTCATTTGATATTTATTCTCTAACAAATACACCCATGCACGCAATAAATGTAATCTTACATTATCTGGATCATGCTTCATAATATCCGTTGCTTGCTGTTCTAATGCATCTAATGCATCTTTATCTGGTAGCTGTTTATTTTCATAGGCCATCAAAAGAGTATAAATCTTTTCCCAACCTTTTTTGCTTTCTTCTCGCTTTTTACGTACTTTGGCTGGAGCATTAATATGGACTGTATAACTTAGTTTCTCATATGGAGTTTTTATCCAAATACGTGCATCATTTTTTCCTGGATGCAGCTTTGCAATCTCCACTTTATACATCCAATTATAAGAACCGCCCTTAAAATCTGCCGATGTAACCTGTTTTTTATCAAATTGAATCCATGCTACATCCGTTTCATATGTAATCTGCGTATATCCCCATCCACTTACATTTAATTTAATTTCACCAAGTAATTTTCTGCCCTGCTCTCTTGTAATTTCTTCAATGGAGTCTCCTGACTGCTCCAACATAATATGCACAGGTTCTTTTTCATGCAATGCAACGAGAAATTCTTCCATTGCACTTGCTTCACTGTTTCCACCAAGTAATCCATAATAAAGAGCTCGACGAGAAATTTCTTTCATAAATTTTCTTCGGATAAAATCTTTATCTAAAAATATTTGTAAAGCAGTAGAAAAGTCTTTTTTTGCCAGATTAGTAAATTGGCTTAATTCTTGTATTACCTCTGATGCATGGTCTTGCAAAACAGTCACTTTAAAATGATATGGCAGATAAAATTCTCCTCCATTACTTATAAGGCAAAACTCTCCCTCTATACTATCGCCAGCTGCTGCATAAGAAGCATCTACTTCTATTAATACTCGGATTACTGTCCCAGTAATCTCTTTATGCTTTACATTTACACATACATGCGAAGAATACAAAATTCCCTCAATGGGAACTTCATTATCGCTTGTTATTAAAAATTCGTAGTTATGTATTTGCCCTTCTAATACTTGTTCTCTTAATTCCTGACTTGAGAATGTAACCTGGGGGATTACAGTTGTTACAGTTCCTCTTGCAATCTGATTAATGCGTTCATTCATTTTTACCTCCTAGTACCACATTTCCTGCGGCATAAATTCTGGAACGGGTGAAGTTTTTATTCAACCTTATCTCCTAATACCACAACGGCGATTTCTGTAATTTAATATAAGTTTAAGATTGTTTTACTGCACATATGCTTTTATTTTATATCAAAAGGCAGTACAATTCAAGAGAGATTTGTCGTTTTTCAAAGTTTTTTGAAAAGGCCCCGTTACAATACAATTATAAAAAGTACCACAAAAAGGTAAGTATCCAATATAATCCGTCTCCAAAGACTTCTTATAAGAATACTTACCTTTTGCCATTCATTTACAAGAAAACAATTACATTTGGGCTAAGTCATCTTGACTAATCAGCTCAATTTTATTTTTAGAAAGTACATCAATGGCTTTTTCATTATCCTGTACACGAAATACCATATAAGCAAAATCTTTTTTCTTCATTGTAAATGCATAAGTATAATCCAAGTTTACTCCATTTTTGCCAAGGATATTTAAAATATTGAGCAAACTGCCTGCTTCGTCTGGAACAGCAACCGCCAAAACAGGTGTAATGGAACATACGTATCCATTCTGTTTTAGTACACAGATCGCCTTATAAGGATCTTGTACAATGATTCGCAGTATTCCAAAATCTTCTGTCTCTCCCACAGACATTGCCCTCATATTTATCTCCTCTTTTGACAAAACATCAATTAATTCTGCCAACGAACCTGGACGGTTCTCTAAAAAAATAGATATTTGTTTTACTGTCATATGGCTCTCCTTTCTTAACATTATTATTTATTTAATATAAGTTACGCTTGTCAATTACACGTACTGCCTTTCCTTCACTTCTCGCAATTGTTTTTGGCTCTACGAGACGTACTTTCGCATAAATACCAAGCATTGCCTTTAATGCCTCTACTAATTCTCTTTCTTTTGCAGCTACCTTTGTAACAGAATCAGAGAACATTTCTGGAGTCATTTCTACTTGTACTTCCAATGTATCACTATTATTTACTCGATTAACAATAATCTGATAATTTGCTGGATATCCCTTATTCAACAATACCGTTTCAATTTGAGATGGGAATACATTTACACCCTTAATAATCATCATATCATCACTTCTGCCCATTGGCTTACTCATTCTAACATGGGTTCTTCCGCAAGAACACTTTTCACGGCTTAGAACACAAATATCACGAGTACGGTAACGAAGCAGTGGAAATGCCTCTTTTGTAATACTTGTAAACACGAGTTCTCCCTTTTCTCCATCTGGAAGTACTTCACCCGTTACTGGATCAATAATTTCTGCAATAAAATGATCTTCATTAATATGCATACCTCGCTGTTCGCTGCACTCAAAGGAAACACCAGGACCTGAGATCTCAGTCAAACCATAAATATCATATGCTTTGATTCCAAGAGATTTTTCAATATCATGCCGCATTTCTTCTGTCCATGCTTCTGCTCCAAAAATACCAGCTTTTAATTTAATCTTATCCTGTAGTCCTCTTTCATGAATGGATTCTGCCAAATAAGCTGCATAAGATGGTGTACAGCATAAAATTGTAGAACCTAAATCACACATAAATTGAATCTGACGTTCTGTATTACCAGAGGACATCGGAAGTGTCATACTTCCAACTTTATGAGAGCCGCCATTCAGTCCAGGTCCTCCTGTAAATAGTCCATATCCATAACATACATGTACTACATCTTTCTTTGTTCCTCCAGCTGCCATAATCGCACGTGCACAGCATTCATCCCATAAATCAATATCGTGCTGTGTATAAAATGCTACAACTCTTCTTCCCGTTGTACCACTCGTAGACTGAATACGTACCACATCTTCTAGTGGAGTAGCCAAGAGTCCATATGGATAAGCCTGTCTTAAATCATCCTTTGTTAAAAATGGGAGCTTATGTAAATCTGCGGTAGATCGAATATCTTCTGGCACCACTCCCTTTTCTTCCATTTTTTTTCTGTAATATGGAACATGTTCATAAACATGTTTAACTTGCTTTACAAGTCTTTCATCCTGCCATGCTTGAATTTGTTCTCTGGAAGCGCATTCAATTTCTGGCTGATAATAATTCTCCATTGGTCTTCATTCCTTTCCTAAATTTGTAATTCTGTCCAAAAATAGCATTCTTTATTTATCGACATTCTAACATTTTTTACTATCCTCATTATAACATTTTAGTACAATGAAGTAAATAATAATCTTTTATTTTTTCATTTTTTTATGAAAATTGTTCTCATTTTTCTTGCAGCATCTTGAATATCGGATGCTCCAATCACAGAAGAAACAACTGCCAGACCATTAATCCCTGTATCTACAAGTTGTGCTGCGTTACTATGATTAATTCCACCAATTGCTACAATTGGAATGGAAACTGCGGCACGAATTTCTTTTAATTTTTCTTTTCCAATTACTTTTGCATTTCCCTTTGTACTTGTGGCAAACATAGCTCCAACCCCCAAATAGTCGGCTCCATCTTCCACTGCCTTGCGAGCCAATTCCACCGTACGGGCAGATACTCCAATTACTTTTTCTTCTCCCATAATACGGCGTGCTTCTTTCGCAGGAATATCTTCTTGTCCCAAATGTACTCCTGCCGCATCCACTGCCAGAGCAATGTCAATCCGATCATTAATGATGAGTGGTACCCGATATCGATCCGTAATTGCTTTGATCCGTTTTGCCATCTCAAAAAACTCTCTGGAAGAACTCTGTTTCTCTCTTAACTGAATCAGACTGCATCCTCCTAAAATCGCCTGTTCCACGGCTTCTTCCAATGTATTTGTACTCATTAATTTTCTATCCGTACATAAATATAATGTATAATCAATTTCACTCTTTTTCAATTTTCAGTTTCTCCCTTATTTTTTCTCCATTCATCTGACTCAATACATTCATAAGCTCTACCTTAAAACTTCCCATTCCAATGGAACCCGCACGTTCCTGCGCAATTTCTCCTGCAATTCCCATCATCGAAACACCCGCAACTGCTGCCGTCATACTCGTTCCCTCTGCCAAAAAAGCACCGATCAATGCAGTTGTCATACATCCTGTTCCTGTAACTTTTGACAACATGGATGTCCCATTATATATCTTTATTAATTGATTCCCGTCTGTAATTACATCTACTGTTCCAGTTACTGCAACTGTCGTATTCCATTTACTTGCAGCTTTTTTTGCCAGTTCGATTTCTTTTTCCAGGGATGACTTTTCAAAACAATCCACCCCTGTCGACAATGTCTCCACTCCTGCAACCCATGCAATCTCGGAACGATTTCCTCGTATTACTGTTATTCTTACTTGATTTAAAATATCCTGAACGGTCTGTTTTCTCAATCTAGAAGCGCCTACTCCAACTGGATCTAAAATAACTGGAATTCCTTTTTGATTTGCTACTTTTCCTGCACATATCATGGAATCTTTTGACCAGCTTTTCAATGTTCCTGTATTTAAAACAAGTGCATCCGCCATTGCGGTAATTTCTTCTACTTCCATTGGAGCGTCTGCCATAATTGGAGACGCTCCGACTGCCAGCAGCACATTGGCACAATCGTTAATTGTAACATAATTCATAATGCTATGAACCAATGGAGACTGCTTTTTTACTTTTTCTATTAACTCTATAATTTTATCTTCCATTTGATTTCCTTAACTTAGTTTTTTATTTAGCATTTAATTCCTTCATCGTTTTTCTAAACTGGAATGTAAACATACATACGGTTGTTGTCACTGCAATTACATCTGCAACTGGCTCTGCAAGAAAAACCGCCATCGCTTTATCCTCAAAAAAGTTTGGCAGTAAAAAGATAAGCGGAATTAACAAAATAATTTTTCTAAGTACAGCCAAAAACAGGGAAACCTTTGCATTTCCAATTGCAACAAATGTCTGCTGACATCCAATTTGTAAACCAAAAATAATACTAACTGCCATATAAATACGAATTGCCCATTTGGTATAGACAGTTAAGTCTGGATCTGGCGTAAAAATTCCAATAAATAAATTTGGAGCAAACATTGCAATCGCCCATATTAAACCAGAAAATACGACACATGAAATCAATTGCAGGAAAAAGGCTTTTTTTACACGTTCTGCCTTCCTGGCTCCATAATTGAAACTAATAATTGGCTGTGCTCCCTGTGTCAATCCTTGAAGCGGAAGCATAGAAAACTGCATAATACTGGATAAGATTGTCATAGAACCTACCGCAATATCTCCTCCATATTTTAATAAAGAAGAATTAAAACAGACAGAAATAATACTTTCTGTAGACTGCATTACAAACGGAGACATTCCTAAAGCCAAACAAGGTAAATACGTCTTTGGTTCGATTTTTAAGTATTGTTTTTTAATACGAAGGATTGTTTTCTTTCCCATCAAAAATCTCAATACCCAAAATGCGGATAATGCCTGAGAAAGAATCGTAGCAAGCGCTGCCCCTTTTACTCCCATATTGAATACGAAGATAAAAATCGGGTCTAAAATAATATTTGCAACCGCTCCAATTACTACGCTTAACATACTAATTGTTGCAAATCCCTGTGATGTAATAAAATTGTTCAATCCCAATGCAATTTGAACAAATAATGTACCACATGCATAAATCCGAATATAGTCCACTGCATATTGAATCGTATTTTCACTCGCTCCAAATAGCAAAAGTAAATCTCGTCCAAAAATCAGAAAAACAACGGTCAATACAATACCAGAAACAAAGGTTGCAGTAGTACAGTTCCCCAAAATTTTTTCTGCTGCTTCCTTATCTCCCTTTCCAAGCATAATTGATGCTCTTGGTGCTCCTCCCATTGCCACTAACGCTGCAAATGCTGAAATAATCATAATAATTGGAAAACAAACTCCCACTCCAGTTAAAGCTGCTGCTCCGATTTCTGGAATATGACCAATGTACATTCGATCTACCATATTATATAAAACGTTCACAATTTGTGCAGTAATCGCGGGAAGTGCTAATTGAAATAATAACTTTCCGACACTTCCACTTCCTAAATCTGTCTGTTTTTTATTTTTCATGATTCTTTCCTACCTCTCCTATCTGATATAAATTTTTAGAATTTTCTCCATGTATCTCTTACAAATAACAATAATAATGGAAACAATTCTAAACGGCCTGCCAACATATCAAAAATTAGTACTAGTTTTGAGCCATTTGAAAACAATCCAAAGTTTTGCGTTGGCCCAACTAGTTCTAGACCAGGTCCAATATTATTAAAAGTAGCTGCTACTGCCGTAAAATTTGTAACCAGATCATAATTATCTAAACTAATCAATAATACCGATATCGTAAAGATTAAAAAATATGCCACCATAAAGACATTAATTGTGCGAATTACTTCATGCTCTACTACTTTTCCATCCATAATTACTTTTCTTACTGATCTTGGATGTAAAAACTGATGAAATTCTTTTCGAATTGTTTTAAATAAAATTACTAAACGAGATACCTTAATTCCTCCGCCTGTACTGCCTGCACATGCTCCAACAAACATTAAAATTACTAATATTGTCTTCGAAAATGCCGGCCATAAATTAAAATCAGCCGTCGCATATCCAGTTGTTGTAATAATGGAACCAACTTGAAATGCGGATTGCTGAAGAGCAGTCAGGATATTTGCATAATATCCTCGAATATTCCATGCAATCAGCAAAATTGAAGCCAGAATGATTCCAAAATACCAAAGTACTTCTTCGTTAAAAATAGCCTTTTTTGGTTTTTTCATCATAAGTAAAAAATATGCATTAAAGTTCACTCCGAATAAAATCATGAAGATGGTAACAACCACTTGAATATATACCGAGTAGCTTGTCATACTATCATTTTTAATTCCAAATCCACCTGTACCAGCAGTACCAAATGAAATTGTTAAAGAATCAAACAAAGATGCTCCTCCTAATAATAATAGTATTACCTCTATCACAGTAATAAACAAATAAATCCCATATAAGATTTTTGCTGTTGACTGAACTTTAGGAACAAGACGACTGACCGATGGCCCCGGACTTTCTGCTTTCATTAAATTCATATGAGAGCCGCCTGCCAAAGGAAGCAGCGACAACAGTAGAACTAAAACTCCCATACCTCCAATCCAATGCGTAAAACTTCTCCAAAAGATAATACTGCGAGGTAATGATTCCACATCTGCTAAAATACTTGCTCCTGTTGTAGTAAAACCAGAAACTGTTTCAAATAACGCATCTACTGGATTTGCAATACTTCCACTAATTAAAAATGGAACTGCTCCCATACAGCTTAACACAATCCAGCTAAATGCCGCCGTTACAAATCCTTCTTTTACATAGAATATTTTATTTTTTGGTTTTTTCCATGTCAGCAGCATTCCAATTCCAAAACAAATCAAAATTGTAATAACAAAACTCCAGATTGCTGTCTCTTTATAAATGATTGCAGTTAATGCTGGAAGAACCAGCAATGCAGCTTCTGCTTTTAAAATCCATCCAATAATGTATACAATAATGGAATAATTCATTGTTCTTCCCTCTATTTCTTCAAAATATCTCGAATGTCACGCAGCCCTTTTTGTATTGTAACAACGATAACCGTATCCCCAATTTGAATACAATCATTTCCTCTTGCAATATGTATTTTTCCTCTGCGATTAATACATCCAATTAGTAAATTATCTTTTAGATGAAGCTGTGACAATGGCACATCCGTTACTGGAGATTTTTCATGCACCGCAAATTCCAATGCTTCTGCACGATTATCCAAAATATGGTATAAGTTCTCCACATTACTTCCAATGGAATTTTGTAATGCACGGACATACTGCAAAATATAATCCATTGTAATATACTTTGGATAAATAACACTCCCCAAGTCGAGCCGTTCAATAATATTGTCAAACGCAATTCGATTTACCTTTGTAACAAGTTTCACATTGGAATGTTCTTTTGCATAAAGAGAAAGTAAAATATTTTCTTCATCCATATTTGTCAATGTCACGAATGCTTCTGTATGAGGAAGCCCTTCTTCCAGCAATAAATTTTTATCCGTTCCATCTCCACATATAATTTCTGCCTCTGGCAGCAGCTCATTTAATTCATCACATCGAGCTTTGTCTTTCTCTACAATACGAACTCTAATTTTCATATCAAGCAATAAATTAGCTAGATAATGTGCCAGCTTTCCGCCTCCTACGATTAAAGCATTTTTTACTTGATTCGTTTTAAGACCAATTTTTTTGAAAAAATCTGCTGCATTTTTCGGAGAGGCAATAATAGATAAGACATCGTTATCTTTTAATATAAAATCTCCATCTGGTATTGAAATTTTCTCCTGTCTTTCGACTCCGCAAATTAAAATATCTGCACTAAATTTTCTTCGGATATCTCTAATTGGAACATCATTTAAATGAAATTCTGGACGAACACGGAATTTTAATAATTCCACCCTTCCTTTTGCAAATGTATCAATTTTAATTGCAGAAGGAAAACGCAGTAGTCGGGAAATTTCCATCGCTGCTGCATATTCTGGATTAATAATCATTGAAACTCCCAGTCTCTCTTTAATAAAACCAATTTCTTTGCTATAAATTGGATTGCGAACACGAGCAATTGTCTGACAATTACCTGTCTTCTGTGCAATTAAACAGCATAGTAAATTTAATTCATCTGAACCAGTAACTGCAATTAAAATATCCGCTTTATCCACGCCAGCTTCCATCTGAGTATTAACACTGGCTCCATTACCGTAAAGACGGATTGCATCAATATCTTCCGGTATTTCTTGAACCTTCTGTGCAGACGTGTCAATCAACACTAAATCATGATTTTCTTCACTTAGCTGCTCTGCAAGTGTAATTCCTACCTTTCCACATCCAATAATAATAATCTTCATAGTACTTCTCCATTCTATTATTACATTACAAAATTTAAAGATTCCCCTTTTGTAGTTAAAGAGAAATCCTTGCTCATAAAGATTTGGTAAAGATTTTTTATTATTATAACATTGTATTCGCAAATAGAAAACCACTTTTCCAAAAATATTATTGCTTTTTATCAGATAAGGATCGCTTCTACAATCTGTGAGCATCAAAATTATATCCCTACCGAATATCCATCACAGGGCATCTTCCACTACAGTTTCTTATATAAATCTAATATGGCCTCATAACTCTCCCCGTAAAAGAAATAATAATCGATCTGTTCCATTCCTTCTGTGTACAAATAAGTCCCATACATAGGAATATTACAACAAATCACATCGTTTTTTGCTGCAATTCCAATACCATATCCATATTTAGAAACTAGAAGTGGCATACGAAGCTTTTTCTTACCAAAACTAATATACCTCGCTTTCTGATTCATTGGTATTAACTCATCATCCAATATCCCTTTGGCAGCCAGTTTTTCTTCTTTTCTCCAGTCAAAATATACCCACGTCTGACTTGTAGCTCCCAACTCAATCCGTCTTGGCAATGCTATCTTCTCTGACAACAATCGTATTTTTTCTTTATTAAAAAACTGTATGGCTCCTGTCCTTTTATCGATTCGAATTGTAATTTTCTCCGTTCCAACTTCCACGAGACTTTTTCCAGCTCTCGCCGTCCACAAAACCTGATTTTTCGTCTCATAACTCCAATAACTCTCTGCAAAATCTGCATTCTGCCCTTTTTGGAACTGTACTCGAATCACTGTATCTTCCAACGGTGTTAAACGCAGCACTCCATAACTACTGTTCAAATCCAAATACTGCTTCGTTTTCTTCAGTGTTCGGATGGAACTATCCATCAGATATTTGGGCTGCATTAAATTTTGCAGCAAATTATTTGTCGGAATATCTCCAAAATTGTAAGGAGATGGATTTATTGGGACAGAAGTTTTCTCTTCTTTTCTCTTTTTCCTTATCGGCAATTTCTGATTACTATTTTCCTTATTTTTTGCTTCTGTAACAATGAATTCTTTTCTCACACTCTGCTGCTTCATCCCTCCGTCTTCCAAAGAATCCATAGATTTTTCTTTTGGCACTGGTTTTCCAATCAGGTCGGTCAAATCCCCCTGATGCACAACCGTTAACTCATGCAGTGCACGAGTCGCTGCCACATATAATAGCTTTACATAGGAATCTTCTAACTTATAGTTTTCAGCAGACGGATCATAAATTAAAACTGCATCAAATTCCAATCCCTTTGTATATTCCACTGGAAGTACCATAACACCAGTTCCGAATTCCGTTGTTTCCAAATTATAATCCAAAAGCGATAGTTTTTCACTAAGCCGCTCACTTACCCTAGCCGCCTGTGTTTCATCCCAACAGATGACTGCAATTGTTTCACGTCCCTCTTTTTGCCAATTCTGAATTGTTTTTATTGTTTCTTGAATCATTCCCCTTTCATCCCTACATTCCGTTACACGTACTGCATTCCCATGCCGATCAATTGGATCAACTGGATAAATAGAAAAGCTTCCATGCCGTAAAATCTCTGTAGCAAACTTAGAAATCTCCACTGTATTTCGGTAACTCTTTTTCAACAATCCAAAACTATCAAAGTTTCCAGTTAATATAAGATCCTGTAACTCTTTCCAATCATTCAAGCCATAACCAAAATGAATATTTTGTGATACATCCCCCATAATTGTATAAGTACAGCCACGAAGACAGTATGCCAATGCTCCATACGCCATCATTCCAAAATCCTGTGCCTCATCAATAATGATATGGCTTGCTTCACGAATTCCATCTGTTTCCTTAATTCGTTTATATAGATAGGCCAACGCCGCTAAATCATAAAGATCAAAAATATTTTCTGTAAATGACACAACTTTTCCATTCTGTTCCTGTACCTTTAAAAAGTCTTGATAGAGTTCAAAGATAGAACCATTCCAAACATTTTTTCCAAAATATCGCCGATAAATCCGTTGTAATTCTTTTTTTTCTTCTGGAGTATAAGAAACATATTTTCCTTCCCATTCATTTTCCAGCTTTGATAATAAAATCTCATTTAACCTATTAATTTTACTTTGCATGGACATCTTCGGATTATTGTCCAAATAATTATGAATCGCCGCTTCATCTATAAGAAGCACTCCATTTTTTTCCATACGAACTTCCGTTTTTGGAATCATCTTATTTTCGTATTCGCTGCAAAACTGCTCCAAATCATGAAACCACTCATAACTTCCCTTCAAACAAACCGTCTCATCCCTGTTATCTATAGAGCCAATACGATGAATCCTCGAATCCCAATCTTCATAGAGAAGCCGTACAAATAATTGCTCCATCGTCATTTGCGACACTCCATATACATCCAATTCTGGTAAAACACTTGTAATATAATTTAATAAAATTCGGTTACTTCCAATAATATAAAAATCTTCTGGGCGAAACTCTTCTTTATAATTGTATAGAATATAAGAAATACGGTGCATTGCTACCGTTGTTTTTCCTGAACCAGCCACCCCTTGAACGATTAGATTCGTTCTTGGTGACTTACGGATAATTGTATTTTGCTCCTTCTGTATTGTGGCAATAATTTCTCCTAACACTGCCTTCTTACTTTTGGCCAAATACTTATTCAAAAGATCATCGGTTGCTACTATATCGGAATCAAAAAAATCTTTTAACTTATCTTCTGCAATTTCATAAGTACGTTTTCGTCTCAGATCAATGTTATAACTACCTTCATTTTTTACTGTATAGCTGCAAGGACCTAAAGCATTTTCATAATAGACAGATGCTACAGGCGCCCTCCAATCTATTACAATCGGCTCCAGTCCATTTTTAGAAATCCCAACTCGTCCGATATAATAGGACTCCTCTTGAGGCTGATTTCGATCTTTAAAATCAATCCGTCCAAAGTACGGTTTCTTTCTCGCTTTTTGATATCTTATCAAATCACGCTTATTTTCTTGTAATCGTGACTGTGTGTTATGCAAAAGAGCCAACGCCTGTTTATCTTTTGGCCCATAAGTCTCTATTAAATCATGCAATTCCTCCGACAACTGCTTCATATAGCCTTTCGTTCTCTCAAGATTTTCCTGTGCCACTTCCAAAATCTCTTCCAATTGCTTCTCTTCTTCCTCTCGGCTCAATCCTGGCACTGGACGAAATGTTCTCTTTTTTTCCATCTTTTTTCTTCCTTCCATTTCAACCTTCTTATTTAATATATCATAGAATCTAACTCATTGGAATCAGCCATTTTAAATTTAAAAAACAAGAAAAAACGTTATGCAGTTCACGTTCCTATGAAATGCATAACGTTTTATTCCTTTTATTATTATTTCACAATTTCTCCACATGCAATCTTGCTTCCAGAATTCCCAGAAGGCTGTGTACGAAAATCATCTGGCATATCGTGAATTACAACGGTACGCCCTATAACTTCTTCTGGCTGAAAACGGTCGGTATAAAAAATCTGTATTGCAATTCCATGATTGGAAAATAATGGTGGTAAATCGCCTGCATGTTCTGGATGCGGACAGTCATCTGGATTATAATGAAGTTTCGTATTTGCAAATGGATCTGTTTCATTTCCTGTACATTCACTTCCTTCATGAATATGAAAACTCCAGATACGTCCCTTACATGCTTCCTCTTCTATCGGAAACCCTGCAATATGTGCCACTACCAAAGTTCCCATCCAAATCGAATAAAAAGACACTATGCCATAGACTTCTGTAAATTCTCCAGTTCCATATACAAGAGCATACGCTTCTGGTTTCTCTTTTTGCAGAATCTGTACCATCTCTTGAATTCCACTTCTCATACGCAATACCTACTTACATTTTGATTGATCAAACTCAGGATTAAACGCATAGAAATTCTTGCTGTCCAAATGCTCCTGAACAATGCGAAGTGCTTCACCGAATCTTTGGAAATGTACAATTTCACGCTGTCTTAAGAAACGGATTGGGTCACAGATTTCTGGATCTTTTATAAGTCGAAGGATATTATCATACGTAGTTCTAGCTTTTTGTTCCGCTGCTAAATCTTCAAATAAATCCGTTATTACATCACCCTTAGATTGAAATTCACATGCATTAAATGGAATTCCTCCAGCAGCCTGTGGCCAAAGTGCAGTTGTATGATCCACATAATATTTGTCAAATCCCGATTCCTTAATTTCCTCTATGCTGAGGTTTCTTGTCAACTGATATACAATTGCAGAAATCATTTCCATATGGGCTAATTCTTCTGTACCAATATCGGTTAGAAGTGCTTTACACTCTGCATATGGCATAGTATAACGCTGTGACAAATATCTCATAGAAGCTGCCAATTCTCCATCTGGACCTCCAAATTGACTTATAATTACTTGAGCCAATTGTGGATTTGGCTGTGAGATTTTTACTGGATATTGTAACCGTTTTTCATAATTCCACATCAGCAGTTCCCTCCTTTTTCCCATGGCCATGGTTCATGAATCCAGTGCCAATGTTCACAAGCTTCTACTTGATCTTTTTGAAGTGGACCAAATTTTTCTTGATATGCTTTTAATGCTTCTTTTCTCATTTTTGCACATTTTTTATAATAGCATAATGCTTCTTCATCACAAGGATGGGTGTCAAGAAATAAAACTGCTTCATCCAATGCAAAACTAGCTTCATTTAATTGTTTCATTAACGTTTCTTTTTCGCTCATTAACATCCACACCTCCTTGCACAAAATCCTACCTCAAATGGTTTATCTAGTTCTTTAAAAATCGTTCCTGATTCCAGACCGTCTCCCATATCATTTAACATCCGAAAACATTGCCATGGAACATATCCCATACCAACTGGACTATTTTTCCACTCGTCTTTTTTGCATGGATAGCAGTTATCTTCTGCCTTATCACAGTCTTTTTTTTCTCTATTACAGCAGCAATGATCGGAATCATTTTCTTTCTTTTTACAATCACAATCTTTTTTTTCACAACCACAGGTTTCTTTTTTTGGACAGCCCTGCTCCATCTTGTTACAATCACAGTTATTTCCTGATCTTCCCATTCTGCCACAGCCACTTTCTAGTTTTGTATTCCCCATTCCACTACATCCACAGCTATTCTCATTTCTCATACTTTCTCTACTGCATCCACAGTTTTTCTCCATTCTTATATTTTCCACTCTGCCACATTCACAGCTATTTTCTCTTCTCATATTTCCTGTCCTGTTACATCCACAGTTTTTCTCTTCTTTTATAAAGTTACAAATTTTTTCCATTTTATCACAACTCTTTTTTTTATCTTTCATACAGGAATTATTTATATTTGAACCAGAACGCATCCCTCTACACCCCATTTGTGTAGAATGATTACGGTACATTCTGTTGTTATTTTTCCTATAATAACATTCCATCTCTTTATTCCTTTTTTTCTTCTTTTCTCTATATTGTATGAAAAG
>OERR01000121.1_pt1 | contig 20606 bp, 18 predicted proteins | sample 1540051 | NCBI WGS metagenome assembly OERR01 (sample SAMEA3891884, study PRJEB23780) | metagenome | biome: terrestrial biome; feature: animal house; material: Caecal content | place: Italy | collected 2015-05-05 | reverse complement strand
TTGCATGGCAGGAAGGATTTGAGTTGAAGCAGCTTTTATGATATAATAAAAAATAAGATTGTAAAAATTACTAGAATATCCATTGAACAGGAGGTACAATAATGAAGTTATATGATGCAATTTATATACGAAAATCAATTCGTAACTTTCAAATGACTCCGTTAGAAGATGTACAAATTAAAAAGATAGATCAATTTATTCAAAATGTTCAGCCATTATTTGAAGATCTGCTTTATCAAATAAATATTGTTACGTTGCCGAGAGAAGTAAAAGGATATTTTGTTTCAAAGGCACCATACTACCTTGTGTTTAGTGGGGAAAGAAATGAAGATTCTTATCGAAATGCAGGATATATTTTAGAACAAATTGTGTTATACTTAACTGTGAAAGGAATTGGAAGTTGTTATCAAGGATGTGCCAAAATTCCAGATGAGTTATTAACACTACAAAAAACAATGGAGCCATTAATGATAGTGGCGTTTGGAAAGCCTAAAAATGAGTGGAGGAAAATGTCTTCGGAGCAAAAAAGATTGTCAGTGAATGAACTAACAAAATGGAAGACAGAACCGACAGATTCCCTTAATTTCATTTTAAAGGCTGCATCTTTGGCACCTTCCAGTTTTAATAGTCAACCATGGAGGTTTGTTGTTGAAGGGAAGGAGATACATATTTTTCAAAAAAGGAATTTATCCTTTCTATCTTCTATGCAGAAAATGAATGCAGTAGATCTTGGAATTTGCATGGAACATATGATGGTTGCTGTAGAAGAGTTATGGATTGATGCAGTAATAGAAAAGAGTTTATCTTTTCCAGAAAAAGTATTGAAAAATTGTCAATATGTCGCTACAATGAAGATGGAAAAAAATTAGTTTATGTAATCATAATGGATGAATTTTCCAGAAGAGGAGTAACAGGTTTTTATGAGAAAACAATGGAAATGGATCGTTGTTTTTCTATTGGCGGCGCTTTTGCTGACTGCAATTGGCATTATGCTGCATGTAGGAAAGATGGATAAAATTAGGCACGAAGAATTGAGAAGAGAAAGTATGGAGGCAGAGGAACAGGGGAAGGAAAATACTGTACCAGAAACAGTGGACGTAGGTGGTCAGAATCAAGAGCAAATACAGCATAAAGAAGAAATTCAGATATCCAAATTAAGGACAAATCATTTGGAAAATCCCATTGGATACGAATTGGACCCATTAACGTTATCGTGGGTTACGTCTTCAAATTCGGAAAATGCAGTAAAACAGATTGCGGCTCAAGTGATTATATTTCAAGGAGATAGAGTTGTATTCGACAGTGGGAAACAAGAAGATATTAATAGTTTATCCTATACGCCAGATTTATTGTTGGAGCCTTATACAAGATATGAATGGCAAGTAACGGTTTGGGCGGAGGATGGTTCCTTTGCCACAAGTGAGAAGGCTTATTTCGAGACTGCTAAGATGGAGGAAGCATGGGAAGCCAACTGGATTACTTCAGAATTAGAAGACGATATTAGTCCATATTTTAGGAAAGAATTTTCGATTGATTCAGAAATTGTGCAGGCGAGAGCCTATGTCTGTGGTTTGGGTTTGTACGAGATGGAGATTAATGGATCAAAGGTTGGAGATGAATATTTAATGCCGGGTTACCATGCCTATGATCAAATGCTGCAATATCAGACTTATGATATTACAGATATGCTTATAAGCGGTGAAAATACCGTTGGAGCAATTGTTGGAAACGGATGGTACAAAGGAAGGTTTTTTCCAGAGGGTGGATATGAGAATATATATGGAGACCGTATGAGTTTTCTCTGTGAAATTAGAATTACAGATCGAGATGGAAATGTAACTGTGATCGGAACGGATGAGACATGGAAGAGTGCTGCATCACCAATTATATCAGGAAATATTTATGATGGAGAAGTTTATGATGCATCTATGGAACAGAAGGGATGGTCAACTCCAGAGTTTGACGATTCTAATTGGAGCGGAGTTCAGCTTTCTGATGAAGGATATGAGCGTTTAGCGGCTCGTTGTAATCCTCCAATTCATATTGTGGAAGAACGTTCTCCAGTTGAAGTGATTACGACACCAAAAGGAGAAATCGTTTTGGATTTTGGACAGAATATAACTGGATGGGTAAAATTTCATGTAGAGCAAGAAGCTGGACAGGAAGTCAAACTTTCTTATGGAGAGATTTTGCAAGACGGTTGTTTCTATCGAGATAATTTGCGAACTGCAAAAGCAGAATATACTTATATTAGTGACGGCAATGAAGAAGAAATGCGTCCTAAATTTACATTTTATGGATTCCGCTATGTAAAAGTCGAAGGAATTGAAACTGTAAATCCAGAAGATTTTATAGCTTGTGTAGTTACTTCCGATCTAGAACAAACGGGATGGATCGAAACATCAAATCCAGATGTAAATCAGCTTTTTTCTAATGCTTACTGGGCACAAAAAGACAATTTTTTAGATATTCCTACGGATTGTCCACAGAGAGATGAGCGAATGGGATGGACGGGAGATGCTGCTATTTTTTCGAGTACTGCCTGCCAAAATATGGATACCGCTGCATTTTATCGGCATTTTATGAAAAATTTAGCGCTGGAACAGGCATATAATGAGAATGGAGCCGTTCCGTTATTTGTACCAGTTCCAAAGCCAGAGGGAGCGACACATCCATATTTAAATATGAAGGGGGAAGGAATCAGCATATGGGGAGATGTTGCCACGATCTTGCCATGGAATGTTTATACAATGTATGGCGATAAGCAGCAGCTAATTACCGATTATCCAGTTATGAAGGCTTGGACGGATTATATTATTGAACAAGATAAGGAAAATGGGGATCAAGGTTTATGGCTGACAGGGGATAAACATTTAGGAGATTGGCTGGCATTAGACCAAAAGAGCGATGATATTAGTAATCCATTTGGTGCAACAGACTTATTTTATACTGCGTCGGCTTTTTATTATCAATCAGCTAATTTAACAGCAAAAGCAGCAGAAATCATTGGTTATGAGGAAGAGGCAAATTATTACAGAGAGCGTGCAGAAAAAATAAAGTCAAGTATTCAGGAAAAATATTTTAACAGTGATGGAACATTAAATATAGAAGAAACCCAAACTGCATATGTAATTTCGCTTTATATGGAACTTTTCCAACCAGAGTGGGAAGCAACGCAGGTGGAAAGATTGAAAGCGTTGTTGGATCAAGAGGATGTACATCTAACAACTGGATTTGCAGGAACCCCATTGCTCTGTCGTGTTTTATCAGACTATGGTTTGAATGAATATGCATATACATTATTGCTGAATGACGATTATCCAAGTTGGCTATATGAAGTAAAGCTGGGTGCTACAACTGTCTGGGAGAGATGGAATTCTGTATTAGAAGATGGCTCTATTAGTGAGACGGGTATGAATAGTTTAAATCATTATTCTTATGGATCTATTGTAGATTGGATGTACCAAAATATGTGTGGATTGCGTCCAGTAGAAGAAGAGCCAGGATATAAAAAAGCAATCATTGCACCACAGCCAGATCCACGGATGGAATGGATAAAAATGAGAAGAGATACGGCTTCTGGAACTTATGAGATTGAATGGAGTTATCAAGAAGATGGAAGTATCTACTATAAAATTACAATTCCATTTGATTGTGAAGCGGAGGTAAGAATTCCAGGAATGGAGTCTCAAACATTGAAAACAGGAACTTACGAATTTCGATCAGAAAATCAATAAAAAAGTACGAAGAAAGGAGGATGGCGATTCCTCTTATGAAAAACAAGAGTAACCTCGCCTAACATATGAAAAAGAAAACAGGAAAGAAAATGACAGCAATTGTTCTGTGTGGGTTACTGGCACTACAAATGATATTAATTAGTGGATGTACAGCAAAAAGAACAGCAGTAGAAACAATGCTGCAAGAACTTAATTCTTCATTACAATCAGTACAGCAACAAAGTGTTGATGCATCGGAGGCATCAATTCAAGCATCGCAGGCGGAAGCAGCATCGATTCAAGCATCGCAGGCAGAAGCGGCGTCGATTCAGGCGTCACAGGCAGAAGCAGCGTCGATTCAGGCATCGCAGGCGGAAGCAGCATCGATTCAGGCATCGCAGGCGGAAGCAGCATCGATTCAGGCGTCACAGGCGGAAGCAGCGTCGATTCAGGCGTCACAGGCAGAAGCGGCATCGATTCAAGCATCGCAAGAGCAGGCAGCTCAAGGAGTAACATCTCAGCCGCCAGAAGGTCATCAAGGACCATGGGTAGGAGGAAGAACGGTTTATTTAACATTTGATGATGGTCCATCCTATTTGACACCACAAGTGTTGGACATTTTGGATCGGTATCAAATCAAAGCAACCTTTTTTGTTACATATACAGATAAACCAGAGATTGTTCCATATTATAGTGAAATTGTTAGAAGAGGTCATACGATTGGAATTCATACTGCAAGCCATGAATATGAACAAATCTATTCGTCAATGGATGCTTTTGTTGCAGACTTTGATAAAATTTATAATTATGTAAGAGATTTGACAGGCGTTTCTTGTCAACTTTATCGTTTCCCAGGAGGAAGTACTACAGGACTCAATTTAGGAATTCGTGAACAAGTTAAGGCATGGTTACAGCAGAGAGGAATTATTTATCATGATTGGAATGTGGTAAATGGGGATGGGGCAACCGTTACAGCAGATGAAGCTTATCATAATGTAGTAGATAATATTGTACAGAGAACACATCCGATTGTTCTAATGCATGATGGAGTAAAAAAAGAGACGACAGTAGAGGCTTTGCCAAGAATTATTGAGACATTACAGAGTTGGGGATTTACGTTTGCACCATTGGATCCTAGTGTGGAGCCAATTCATCATGGGGTTAACTGGTAAAACGTTCTGCAGCATTTTAAAAAATAATTGTTTTTTCTCATTTTTTATATAGAAAAACTCCAGAGGAAGTTCCTTTTGTTACTATCCAAAAGAAAACTCCAATGGAGTTTTCGTGTGATAAACCCGTCACACTGTGCTTGCACAACATTTGAGGGGCAAGTATAGCGAACGGCTTTGCCACAAGCTGTGCGAAATCACATATCGAGTAGGTAGATGGAATCTTCCCTACTCGATTTAATGAATCAGTTTTCTTGTACCAGTTGTGAAAATGCTAAGTAAAAGAAACAATCCTGTCATAATTAAAATCGAAAAACAAAGAATCCAAAGAGAAAATTGTGGAAACTGTGATTGGAGCGTGTGGTTCATCCATTGTGCAATGGCTCCTGATAGAATGGTAAAACAAACGGGGGCGAAAATAAATTGAAAGAAAGGACAGGATATTCCTGACTCTCGATTTAATGTGATTAGATGCAAAACTGCTAAAATAAATTCACTAAAAAGTACACCCCATAAATAGGCAATAATACCAAAACGAGGGATAAGAAAGACAACGAAGGCGAGACGAATCGTTACAGACACCATATTTTGAAAAAATACAGTAGTTGTATGTCCGATTCCATTTAGTATGCTTGCGGTTGTAGTAGTAAGATAGAGAAAGGGACAAAGCCAGCATAAAATGGTGATGTAACTTCCTGCAAGTTCACTGTGAAAAATCAAACTGCCCATATCTTTACCGAATAGGAGAAATACTCCAGTACAAAAAATACCGAGCCATAGGCAGAAGCGAATGCTAAGATTGGAGGCATGATGAATGGTATGATTTTGTTCATTTGATTGTGCTCTGGAAACAGCTGGAAGTAACATAACAGCGGCAGAGTTTGTAAGTGTGGATGGAAAGAATAAAAATGGCATAGCCATTCCAGTTAAGACACCATAAATACTTAATGCGGAGGAATTTGTAAGTCCAAATAATTGAAGACGGCTCGGAATCATGATTGCTTCAAAACTTTGTAAAATATTTAACAGCAGTCGATTTGCAGTTAAAGGGATGGCCATGTAGAGGATGTCTTTCATAATAGGTAGCATGGAAGCCTTATATTTTTTTGTTTTTTCAGTGGAAAAATAACATAAAAACAAAAAAAGATCCGATGCAATTTCACTTAATAAAAGCCCAGCCATAACACCAGCAGGAGTAAGAAGAAGACCTTGTTCGGTACGAACTTTCCATATGATCCATACGGAGAGAACACGAATTACCTGTTCCACTACTTGGGAAAATGCTGGTACGGAAGCCTTTTGTTTTCCATAATAATAACCACATCCACAGGCATGCAGAGAAGAAAATGGCAGAGAAAGAGCGACGATTTTTAAAAGATCGGCACAACGTTCTTCCAATAATATGTAACGGGCAATCGGAACGGCGAAACGATATACAACCGCAGCTAAAATACAGGAAAGAAAACCAGTTAAAAGAAAACCGCAGCGTAAAATTAAATGTTGCTGACCAGATGAATTATCCCCACTGGCAGCGGCAACATAACGGGAAATTGCAGTCTGAAAACTAAATGCACAAACTGCCATACAGACTCCAACGACAGGAAAAACAAGCTGATAAATACCCATGCCTTCTTCTCCGATTGTATTAGAAAGAAAAATGCGATAAAAGAAGCCGATTCCTTTGTTTAAAAAGCCAGTAATGGTTAGTATAATCGTTCCAGCAATAAGAGGACTTGTAAGTTTGGAATTGGATTTCATAAGGATACCCCTTATCTGTTTTGTACAATATATCCGAGAAAAGAATAAATTATGCTTTGCTTGACATTTTATAGATTTGCGATTATAGTTAAACGTAGTTAAAAGGCAAGGAGGATGTACAAATGGTGAATTTGAAAGGACGTAACTTTTTAAAGTTATTAGATTATACAACAGAAGAAATTGAATATTTACTTCAACTTGCAGCACAATTAAAAGCAAAGAAAAAAGCAGGAATTCCAGTTGATACATTTCATGGAAAAAATATTGCATTAATTTTTGAAAAAACAAGTACAAGAACAAGATGTGCTTTTGAAGTAGCAGCTTCAGATTTGGGAATGGGAGTAACTTATTTAGATCCAAGCGGCTCTCAGATTGGAAAAAAAGAAAGCATTGCAGATACAGCTAGAGTATTAGGTCGTATGTATGAAGGGATTGAATACCGTGGCTTTGGTCAGGATATTGTGGAAGAATTAGCCAAATATGCAGGTGTGCCAGTGTGGAATGGATTGACAAATGAATTTCATCCAACGCAGATGCTTGCAGATTTGCTTACGATTCAAGAACATTTGGGACATTTAAAAGGAGTTCGTCTTGTTTATATGGGAGATGCCCGTTATAATATGGGAAATTCACTGATGGTAGCTTGTGCGAAAATGGGAATGCATTTTGTAGCTTGTGCGCCAGAAGCTTATTTTCCGCAAGAAAGCTTAGTTCATACATGTGAGCAGATTGCAAAGGAAACGGGCGGAAGTATTACATTAACATCGGATGTAGAAAGTGGTACAAAAGATGCAGATGTAATCTATACGGATGTATGGGTATCCATGGGAGAACCAGATGAAGTATGGGAAGAACGAATTCAAGCCTTATCTCCATACCAAGTCAATAAGAAAGTAATGGAGAACGCTGGATCAAAGGCGATTTTCATGCATTGTTTGCCAGCATTCCATGATTTAAAAACTAAAATTGGAAAACAAATGGGAGAAAAATTTGGCATTACAGAAATGGAAGTAACCGACGAAGTGTTTGAAAGTGAGCAGTCAGTCGTATTTGATGAAGCAGAAAACCGTATGCATACAATTAAAGCAGTAATGGCAGCAACGCTATAATTTCTAAATTGATACGAAGATTTAGGAGGTAATTGTGAAAGGACCAAATCATGGACATGATCTCTTTCATATTATGTATGGGATATTGGTAGTCACTTTTACAGTATTGTCACTTTGGTCTCCAAAAGAAGGCTACTATGCGTATTTTGCTGTATTTCTTTGTGCAAGTTTGATGTTATTCAATGAAGGAATTTATTGGTGGAATTGTCATAGAGATCGTCCATACTATAGCATTGAAGGAGCTATTTTTATAGGTGGGGGAATTATCTTTGCTGTTTTAACAGCAACAAGTGCAATTACGAATTGGAGTTGATAGAAAAGTGAGTCAATTGGATGAGGCAATATCTGATCAGAGATATTGCCTTAAAACAGTTTCTGAATATATAAAAAAGAATACAGTCAACCAATGGGCAGGCTGCTGCGTAAAATACTATGATAGTATTGATTCTACAAATGATGAGGCAAAGCGTTTGGGGAAGAACGGAGAGAAGCATGGTACTTTAGTGATTGCTGAAGAACAGCGCCTAGGAAAGGGACGTTTAGGAAGATCTTGGGATTCCCCCAAAGGAAAGGCAATCTATATGACATTGCTTTTGCGGCCTCAAATAGAACCCGAGAAAGCATCGTTTCTTACATTATTAGCAGCACTTGCTGTCACAGATGCAATCATGCAAGTAACTGGAGTTTCCGTTCAGATTAAATGGCCAAATGATATTGTAGCAAATGGCAGAAAACTTTGTGGAATTTTAACAGAAATGAGTACGGATGCGAATGGAATCCGATATGTAGTAGTCGGAATTGGAATTAATTGTAATATGGACTCCTTTCCACAACAATTGGAATCAATTGCCACGTCCTTATTTTTAGAAACTGGAAAAAAACAGTCACGAGTACAGTTGATTGCCAGTGTGATGCAGTCAATGGAGCAATATTATGAAATCTTTATGCAGACAGGAGACTTTAAAAATTTAAAACCGATTTATGAAAAATGGCTTGTAAATTATAATCGAATGGTTCGAGTACTTTCACCAAATGGGGAGTATATTGGAACAAGCCGTGGAATTAATGAAAAAGGAGAACTTCTGGTAGTAGATGAAGCAGGACAGCTGCATACAGTACGGTCTGGCGAAGTATCCGTCAGAGGTATTTATGGGTATACAATATGAGTAGACAAGAAGAAAATGTTGTGCTCTGTGGAGCAAATTCGTATGAACAAAAATATTATCTGAATCAACAATTTCAGTCTCTTCCTCAAACCATTAAAGAAGAACTGCAAATTATGTGTGTGCTTTATACAGAAGAAGTAGGCGGAATTCTTACCATGGAATTTGAACCAGATGGAACATTGATTTTCCGTTCTATCGCAGATGATATGGACTATTATTATGATGATATCAGTGCAGGGCTGAAAATAAAACAGATGCAGCAAACAAAAATGGAATTATTGGAATCATTGGAAATGTACTATAAAGTATTTTTCTTAAAAGAGGTTCCAAATATGAAAATGGATTAGGATTAATTGAGAAATTTATGGCAGGATTAAAAATTGGAACGATTCGATTAAAACATGGGATTGTATTAGGACCAATGGCAGGAGTAACCGATCTTCCCTACCGAGTTCTCTGTAAAGAGATGGGATGTGAACTGTTATATACTGAAATGGTTAGTGCAAAAGCAATTTATTATAAAAATAAAAATACAAAGCCGTTATTGGAAGTAGATAAAACGGAACATCCAATTGCAGTGCAGCTGTTTGGCTCCGATCCAAAGTTAATTGCAGAGATGGCAAAACAGTTAGAAGAAGGTCCTTACGATATTTTCGATGTCAATATGGGATGTCCTGTTCCGAAAGTAGTCAATAATGGAGAAGGTTCTGCATTAATGAAAAATCCGAAATTGGCGGCGGAAATCTTAGCAGAGCTAGTAAAAGCAGTAAAGAAACCCGTTACAGTAAAATTCCGAAAAGGATTTACTGAGAGTACGGTGAATGCAGTGGAATTTGCCAAAGCCGCAGAAGCGAGCGGCGTATCTGCAATTGCAGTTCATGGACGCACAAGAGAGCAGTATTATAGCGGTAAGGCGGACTGGGAAATCATACGTCAAGTAAAAAAAGCGGTTTCCATTCCAGTTATCGGCAATGGAGACATCACCTGTGCAGCCGATGCCAAACGAATGATGGAAGAAACGGGATGTGATGGGATTATGGTGGCGAGAGCTGCAAGAGGAAATCCATGGATTTTTCGGGAGATCAAGCAGTTTTTCGAAACAGGTACGATTCCAGAACGACCATCCTGGGAAGAAGTCATTCAGATGATTTTGCGACATGGACAAATGCAGATTGAATTTTCAGGAGAATATATGGGAATTCGTCAGATGCGAAAACATGTTGCTTGGTATACGGCTGGAATGCCTCATTCCGCAGCAATTCGGCGAGCATCCAATGAAGTCGAATCGCTAGAGCAATTAGAAGCAATTTTACGCCGTGTATAAACAATGGATTGTATAAAAAAGGACGGAGAAAATCAAGATAGAATATTGACAGAAATTTTCCTTTCGTCTATAATAATATGAATGTCGGCTAGGGTGAATGATAATATAAAAATAACCCAATATGGCCAAAAGAAAATGGAGGAACGAACAATGGCTGATAAGAAAAACATTTTGACTTATGCAGGTCTGAAACGTCTGGAAGATGAATTACATGATTTAAAAGTTGTAAAACGTAAAGAAGTTGCACAAAAAATCAAAGAAGCCCGTGAACAGGGGGATTTATCCGAAAATGCAGAATATGATGCTGCGAAAGACGAGCAAAGAGACATTGAAGCACGTATCGAAGAATTAGAAAAGATCTTGAAAAATGCGGAAGTCGTTGTAGAAGATGAGATCGATCTGGATAAAATTAATGTAGGATGCCGTGTAACGGTATACGATTTTGAGTACGAAGAAGAATTAGAGTTCTCCATTGTTGGTTCTACAGAAGCAAATAGTTTGGCATTTAAGATTTCCAATGAATCTCCAGTTGGAAGAGCCTTAATGGGCAAGCAAAAAGGAGATGTTGTAAAAGTAGAATTGCCAGACGGCGAAGTAGAATATAAGGTACTCAATATTACACGTGGTTAATCGTTAGAACCATATAATAAAATTAGGAAGGTTGGAAGAAAAATGGCAGGACAGAACCAAAAGCAAGAACCAGACGTTCATCAGTTGTTGAAGGTACGTCGGGAAAAGCTGGCTGAATTACAGGCCAATGGCAATGATCCATTTCAGATTACAAAATATGACGTAACAGCACATACTGCTGATATTAAAGATAATTTTGAGACATTAGAAGGAAAATCCGTATCAATTGCAGGTCGTATGATGAGCAAGCGAGTTATGGGAAAAGCATCCTTCTGTAATGTACAGGATTTAAAGGGAAACATCCAAGTTTATGTTGCAAGAGATGCAATTGGAGAAGACCCTTATAAAGCATTTAAAAAGATGGATATCGGCGATATCGTAGGTATTAAGGGAGAAGTGTTCCGCACAAAGACTGGAGAAATTTCTATTCATGCGTCAGAAGTAACACTCCTTTCCAAGAGCTTACAGATTATGCCGGAAAAGTATCATGGTCTGACGAATACCGATTTGAGATATCGTCAAAGGTATGTAGATTTAATGGTAAATCCAGAATCGAAAGATACATTTATCAAACGTTCTAAGATTATCCGTGAAATCCGTAACTTCTTAGATGAGCAGGGATTTATGGAAGTGGAAACTCCAATTTTAGTAGCCAATGCAGGTGGCGCAGCAGCAAGACCATTTACTACTCATTATAATGCATTGGATGAAGACATCAATCTGCGTATTTCTTTGGAATTATATTTAAAGAGATTAATCGTTGGAGGCATGGAACGTGTCTATGAAATTGGACGTGTATTCCGTAATGAAGGTCTGGATACAAGACATAACCCTGAGTTTACGTTAATGGAGTTATATCAGGCATATACAGATTATCACGGCATGATGGATTTGACCGAAAATTTATATCGTACCGTAGCACAAAAGGTACTTGGTACTACAACAGTAACATATAAAGGCGTGGAACTGGAGCTTGGAAAACCATTCGAGCGTATTACAATGGTAGATGCAGTGAAAAAATATGCTGGAATTGATTTCTCCACAGTAAAGACAGACGAAGAAGCAAAAGCAATTGCGGATGCACATCATATTCAGTATGAAGCAAGACATAAAAAGGGCGATATTTTAAGCCTGTTATTTGAAGAATTTGTAGAGGAACATTTGGTACAACCTACATTTGTAATGGATCATCCAATCGAAATCTCACCTCTGACAAAGAAAAAACCAGAAAATCCAGATTATACCGAACGATTTGAATTATTCATTATGGGTGCAGAAATGGCAAATGCTTATTCCGAGTTAAATGATCCATTGGATCAAAGAGAACGTTTCTTAGCACAAGAAGAAATGAAAGCAGCAGGAGATGAAGAAGCCAACTCCATGGATGAAGACTTCTTAAATGCGTTAGAATATGGTATGCCTCCAACAGGTGGAATCGGATTTGGTATCGACCGTATGGTTATGATGTTGACAGATTCCGCAGCAATTCGAGACGTATTATTATTCCCGACCATGAAGTCACAAGGCGCTTCAAAGAATGAGGCAAACAATGCAGCGCAGGCAGAAAAAGCCGCAGCGACAGAGGAAAAACCAGTCGAAAAAATTGATTTTTCTAATGTGAAAATTGAACCGCTCTTTGAAGAAATGATCGATTTTGACATGTTCAGCAAGTCAGATTACCGTGCAGTCAAGATCCTTGCATGTGAAGCCGTACCGAAGAGTAAGAAGCTTTTAAAATTCACCCTAGATGATGGTGTTCGCAAAGATCGTGTAATTTTAAGCGGTATTCATGAATATTATGAGCCAGAAGAGCTGATTGGAAAGACTTGCATCGCCATCGTAAATCTGCCCCCAAGAAAGATGATGGGCATTGATTCCGAGGGTATGCTGATCTCAGCGGTGCATGAGGAAGATGGCCATGAAGGACTGAATCTGTTAATGGTAGATGACAGAATCCCAGCAGGAGCGAAGCTGTATTAAATTTTTGAGAAGGACTCAGAAAGCAGGCTTTTTGTTGTAGAGTACGACAAATTAAACTTTCTTAGCGGGCTAAAATAAATGAATTAAATAGTCCACATTAAACCAAATTAATATTTAGTACTATGAGGACACTTTTCTAAAAGAAATTTTAGAGAGGTGTCCTTTTCTATTATGGTCAAAAAATAAAAAAATTGGAGGAAAGAAAATGACAAAGAGCACAACGTTAAGAGCAGAAAACAACGAAAAGCACGAAATTATTTTTAAAGACAAGAGACATGAAACTTTTTATCATACCTACCTTTTGAAATGCTGGTATCAGGATGTCTACCACAAAGCCCTGGTCTATTGCCTGGGATTATCGGAGGACACAAGAAACCATATCCATCAGATCTATGACTTTAAAACGGGGTGTGTAAAACTGGAATGCCTGCAAGATGGATGGCAGACAAGTGGAAGCCAGAGAATTGTCCGTATAGCCTTTAATCTGTATACGGACGGAACGCCGAGTACCTTTGAGTATGACGATGTTGGCGGGCAGATTGATGAGACGAGATTTTACTCAGTAAGCGATTTGTTTTGTACTGGAGATGCAAAATATTTTTGGGAAGCAATCAAAATCCGTTACCTGGAGTATTGTTATCCTGTAGATTGGGAGGTCTTATTCTATGCTGAAAATTAGGATGCAGGGAACAAGGAAAGATATTCGCTGGTTTCAAAGACTGTTGGAAAAACATTCGGAACTCAGGGTTCTCCAGTCATCAGAGATATATTCAAACAAAGGAACAGATAAATATTTCCGTTCCTATGGAGAAATTGAAAAGAGAGATAAGAAAGGTAGAGAATAAATATGTGCAAAATTATTGCGGTAGCAAACCAGAAAAGCGGGGTGGGCAAGACAACTACCTGCGTGAAGTTAGGAATCGGGCTGGCAAGAGAGGGAAAAAGGATGCTTCTGGTGGAAGCAGACGCCCAGGGGAGCATGGCGGTAAGCCTGGGAATCCAGGAGCTGGACGAACTGGACGTTACCTTAGTCAATATCATGGAGAAAATCATCAATGATGAGGACGTGGAACTAGGGGAAGGAATCCTTCATCATGAGGAGGGGATTGACTTTATCCCCGCGAATATTGAGCTTGCCAGACTGGAAACTTCTCTGGTGAATGTGATGAGCCAGGAACAGGTGATGCGGCTATATTTGAAGGACATCCGTGACAGTTATGACTATATTCTGATTGACTGTAAGCCCTCCCTTGGCATGATTACGATCAACGTCCTGGTTGCGACAGATCATGTCCTCATTCCAGTGGAAGCTGCCTATCTGCCCGTAAAAGGGCTTCAGCAGTTGATTAAGACCATTGGAAAGTGAGATGGTATAATAAAATTGTAACACCAATCAGGAAATAAATGATAGAATTAATAAAAATAAAGGAAGGTGTTACGTATGCCCCAGACAAAAAATTATGAACCCGAATTTAAAAAGAAGATTGTGCGTTTATATTTGGAAGAAGGACGTACAATCAAAAGTTGGAACGAGGAATACCGATTGGGGGACTGTCCGTAAATGGGTGTGGGCATTCCGCGAAGAATGCGAAACGAACCCAGAATGAAAAGAAACGAAAGACATCTATGAGGAAAACCGCAGGCTGCGCAGAGAACTGGAGGAAAGGAAAAAGGAAAACGCATTCTTAAAAAAAGCGGCTGCATTCTTCGCAAGGGAAATCGATTCGACCAATACCATTTTATTGACGCTCATAAGAAGGAGTTCGGAGTGTGCTGGCTCCTACGCCAGATGAAAATCTGCCCGAATGCTTATTATAATTACAAAAAAGACAAAAAGGCAGAATACCGTATAAGCAAAAAACGGATCCAGGAGAAGATGCTTGAACTATATCATGAATACTCTGGAAATCTGGGATACCAGATGCTGAGGGTTTCTTTGCTGCGGGCAAAAATATCCCTCAGCAATACAACCGTATTAAAATATATGAGAGAATTAAGAATCAAATCCATGGTGATACCCAAAAGACCGCCTTATAAAAAGGGGGACTGTTATAAAAAGTTTGAAAACCATTGGAACCGTGAGTTCCATACGGACAGGCCGAATGAAAAGTGGTGTACGGATTTTACTTACATTTTAATGTCAGATGGAAGAAAACGTTATAACTGCAGTATCATCGATCTGTTTGACAGGTCTGTAGTGGCGACACGGAACAGCAGCCATATAGATGCACAGCTGGCAGTACAGACACTAGATATTGCCTTAAAGAGAAACCGATATCCCAGGGAACTGCTGCTGCACAGTGACCAGGGTTCCCAATTGTTGTGGTCAAGCATTTTTGTAACATTTCGTTCGAAAAATTCACTATGTATGTCTTGCTTCAAATGGCGTCTTCCAACCATTATACGAATGGGGACGGATATGATTATACCATACGCACACATATCTCCTGACTGCTTCATCCAGACTTTCCGCACTGGGAAAACTGTTAGGATAGATTAACTCGTTTTTAAATGTATTATAAAAGCGTTCCATAGGCGCATTATCATAAGGGCACCCGGCTTTGCTCATGCTCTGACGGATTCCTCTCTTCTTACAGTAATTCACAAATTCCCATGAGGTATACTGGCTGCCCTGATCGCTGTGCAGGATCAGTCCCTTTCCTGGTCTTTCCGTCCCCAATGCCTTTTCAACTGCTGCTTTGGCCAGCTCCGTATTTATATGCTCTGAATTTAAGCTGGATACCACACTGCGGTCATATAAATCCATAACAGTGCAGTTATATCTCATTTTTCCATTAGACAACCTTATATAAGTAAAGTCTGTACACCATACCAGATTCGGGGCCTTCACTTGAAACTTCTGTCTCAAAAGGTTAGGGAAGATCTTGTTTTTTACCCCACGTACATAGGAAGGCTTCTTTCTCATAATGATTGCATGAAGATCCAACTCCTGGTTCATATATTTATGAACCGTTGTTTTGCTTAAAGAAACTCCTTTTCTTTCCAGGAAGATCTTCATAGGTCTGTGTCCGAGAATCCGGTTATTGTTGTAATAAATGCTCTTGATCTGATGGAAGATTTCTTGCTTTTTTCTATGATAAGAAGCCCTTCGGTTTTTACGGTAATTATAGTAAGCATTTGGATAAATATCCAGACGTCTTAATAACCAGCGTAAACCAAAAAACTCCTTATATTTGTCCAGAAACCGATATGCCACGAATCGATCTCCTTTGCGAAGAATGCCGCTGCTTTTTTTAAGAAAAGGTTTTCCTTTTCCAATTCGGCGATCTTTTTATTCAGCTCATGGATTTCCCTGGCAGAATCAGAAGAGAGGGACGTTGTATGTGGCTTTGTATATTGGCATTCTTCACTGTATTTTTTTACCCAACCGGCAATGGTAGATTTGGCGATTCCATACTCTTTTGAAAGTTGTGGATAGCTGGTTCCTTTTAGGTAGTCATGAACTACTTGTTTTTTTAATTCCTCATTGTATTTTTTAACCATAAAGATTTCCTCCTTGTTCGTTTTTTTATTATAACTTATCTGAACAAGATGTTACAACTTTAGTATACCACTACAGATACAGGTGAATAGATCATCTGTTGAAGCCGTGGATGAAGCACAGAGGAAACAGAAAGAAGCAGAAAAGAAAGCTAGAAGAATAGAATATCAGTCTAATCATGCACAAGAGAAAGTGAAGACAGTGATGGAAAAAACAGATCAGGAAATTAAAAAGCTGAAAAATGAAGTGAAAGAAAAGGAAAAATTCTGGATGATAGTTTATATAATTTTGATTTTATTTGCGGTAATAAAAAATGCAATATTTCAAAAAGATTTATTTGCGTGTATAACTGTGCCATTGCAGTTTTTGTGCCGGTATGTAGAGGGGGTGATCTGTCCATCAGAATTAAATATCTTAGGTGAGAGAGAATATTTTTCAGCAGAATGGTCCTGGTTTTTGAGAGTTATGGCTGTTTTTATTTTTTTGGGATTAGGAATAAGTGGTGAGATATTTGTGTTGAGAAAAATAGAGCGGTATCGAAAAGTATGGGACAAAAACTCTACATGGATTCTACTTATCAGCTTATCGTTGATTGCTGTATTAGGTGATGTAGTGAGAAAATATATTCCGATAAATCTTATATTGCTCTTGGGAATTATAAATATTGCTGCCATGGAAATAAAAATTTATTACCGTGATAATAAGGAATTATATTAGAAAATATTTGTGGTTATAAAAAATCAAATTTGATTATTGACAATCAAAACAGCGGATGGTATAGTGAATATGCGGAAATTGATTGTGAATAACCAAAGGAGGAGACGGGGGTGAATGTTTCGGTTAAAGAGTTAAAAGAAAAAGAAGGCTGGAAAGTTGAAGAAATTAGTTGGAATATTTCAAACAGGATGAGAGAGCTTGGAAATACATCCCTGTATGGAGGATTTTGTTTATCGTATGTGGCATATTTATCTTTAAAAAATAAGGTAAATGATGTGCATCAATTGATAGAATATGTGGAACTGACTTTTTCACCGGAAAGAGTCAGTTTTATAAAAAGAAATATTGAAAATTTATGGAATGTTGCAATAGAAATCGGAGAAACATATTCGGAAGATACACTTTTAGCAGTAGTATTGTGGTGGCCATTGCAAGGAAATAAATCTACGGGGGAATGTGAAACTCCACAGAGTGTTGTAAAGTTGACAAATGAGATACTTAAAATTTCCAATGATAAAGTAGCTGATTTCTGTAGTGGAATTGGAACATTTCTAATGAGTGCTATAGAAAAGAATCCAGAATCACAGTTTTATGGAGTGGAGCTTGTAACTGAGGTCAAAGAAGTGGCAGAAATCAGGACGGAATTAATTTCAGATCGGGTAAAAATTGAGCGAAAATCAGTTCTGGACATAGATGACAATCTGATGTTTGACAAAATATTTTGTGATTATCCTTGGGGGATAAAGACAAAGGATAGCATTGGAAACAGCGAGGGATTAAAGGCAATATATGATGTAATACCGGAAGCACAGAGAGCAGCAGCGGGAGACTGGGTATTTATTATAAATGTCATGAATCATCTCAATAAAAATGGAAAAGCAGTTGTTTCAGTGAGTAATGGAGTAACCTGGAACGGTGGAATCAATACAGTAATTCGTGAAAAAATTGTAAAAAAAGGATTTGTTGAAGCGGTGATTGCACTTCCCTCCAATTTGTACTTGAATACAGGAATTGCATGTTCCCTACTGGTATTAAGCAGAAATAATAAAAATATAAGAATGATAGATGCAACGGAGATGGTATCCATTGGACGAAGACAGAATGTCCTTAGTGATGAAAATGTTTCTAAAATTATTGAATTGCTAAATACAGATGACGATAACTCAAAGCTGGTTTCAGTCAAAGAGGTGACAGAAAATGAATACACTCTTAATCCATCAAGATATCTTCAAAAGGAGATGGTTATAAAAAACGGTGTACCATTTGAATCTGTGATAAAGAACATAACAAGAGGGGCACAGATTAAAGCAACGATTTTAGATGAAATTGTATCAGATGACCCAACGAATATGCAGTATTTGATGCTGGCAAATTTACAGGATGGTATTATTAGTGATGATCTTCCTTATTTGAAAGAAATGGATCCAAAATACGAGAAATATTGTATAAAAAATGGAAGCCTCGTAATTTCAAAAAATGTATCTCCGGTAAAAATGGCGATTACATCCGTAAAAGAAGGAAATAAGATTTTAGCGAATGGTAACCTTTATGTTATTGAACTGGATGAAGATAAGATAAATCCTTACTTTTTGAAGGCATATCTGGAAAGTGAAAATGGGAAGGCGGCTTTATCTAGAGTAGCGGTAGGGGCTACATTGTTAAACCTTCCGGTTGAAGGATTGAAAAAAATAACAATTCCATTGCCGGACTTAAAAAGCCAGAAGATAGTTGCAGATAAATATTATGCAAAGATAAATGAGATAAAAGAATTGAAATACAAATTGGAAAAGGCAACAGCAGAATTAGAACATATTTATACGGAGGAGAAATAAATGGACGAGAATAATAAATTTGATGTAGTTGGAACTAATATAGCAGAAAAAGCGACAATGATCTGGAATGTAGCAGATATGCTTCGGGGACCGTTTAAACCGCATGAATATGGATTGGTAATTTTACCAATGACAGTAGTAAAAAGATTTCATGATTGTTTATTACCAACACATAAAGCGGTATTAGAGCAATATGAGAAAGTGAAAAACTTCGCCGTTATTGATGGATTTTTGACAAAAGCTTCTGGTTATCAGTTTTATAACATCAGCAAATATACATTTGAATCCTTATTGGCTGATCCGGAAAATATTGAAGTGAATTTTCAAGATTATTTAAAAGGGTTCTCTGAAAATGTACAAGATATATTAACAAAATTTGATTTTGATAATATAATCCGTAGGCTTGTGGAAAGCAACACACTATATTTGGTTATTAAGGAATTTAATTCACAGAAAGGTTATTTAGGACCAGATAAAATCAGTGCAGTAGACTGTGGATATATTTTTGAAGATTTGGTAAAACGATTCTCCGAATCTTTTGGTGAAGAGGCCGGGGCGCATTTTACCAGTAGAGATATCATTTATTTAATGACCGATTTACTTTTGTCTGACGCAGATTTAAGTAAAGGGGGAAATGTAACAGTATATGACATGGCAATGGGAACAAGCCAAATGTTATCTTGTATGGAAGAACGTATTCATGAACTAAATGATGAAATTAGTGTTACCTGTTTTGGACAGGAATTTAATCCATCTACATTTGCGATAGCTAAGGCAGATATGATGATTCGAGGCGGAGATCCGAATAATATGCGATTCGGAGACACATTGAGCGAGGATCAATTTGAAGGATTTCAATTTCAATATATTATTTCAAATCCACCGTTTGGGATCGATTGGAAGAGAGAGCAAAAAAAAGTAATGGAAGAAGCAAAAAGAGGAGACCGTGGAAGATTTGCTCCAGGTTTGCCTAAAATAAATGATGGTCAACAGTTATTTGTTCTTAATGGGTTAAGCAAATTGGCTCCGAATGGTAAAATGGCGATAATTCAAGATGCATCGCCGTTATATGCAGGTGATGCTGGAAGCGGATCATCAAATATAAGACAATATATTTTAGAGAATGATTGGCTTGATGCAATAATAAGACTTTCAACAAGTCAATTTATGAATACACCTATAGGTACATACATTTGGGTGTTTTCCAAGAATAAACCAGATTATCGAGTTGGGAAGGTTCAATTAATAGATGCATCAGAATGTTATAAAGTTCGGCGTCGTCCAATCGGGAAAAAACGAAATGATATAACGACTGAGTGCGCAAAGCTTATTGTACAAGCGTATGGTGAATATAAAGATGACATGCATTATGGCATAGACGAAGTTTGGTGTGAAAGTAAAATATTTCCAATTGAAGAGTTTGGATACAAAAAAATAGTTGTAGAACGCCCACTTTATGATGAAAATGGAAAAATTATATATAAAAATGGTAAACCAGTTGCGGATACAGCGTTACGAGATAGTGAATTAGTCCCAATGAAAATCGATATTGACGAGTATTTGCAAAAAGAAATCAAACCATATGAACCAGATGCATGGATAGATAAGAAAAAGACAAAAACAGGATATGAAATTCCAATGATTCGATATTTTTATAATTTTCCACAATTTAAAGGGCATGATGAATTGTTTGAAGAGTTAAA
>OERR01000120.1_pt1 | contig 20635 bp, 20 predicted proteins | sample 1540051 | NCBI WGS metagenome assembly OERR01 (sample SAMEA3891884, study PRJEB23780) | metagenome | biome: terrestrial biome; feature: animal house; material: Caecal content | place: Italy | collected 2015-05-05 | reverse complement strand
ATTTAAAGTAACCTATTATATTTAAACAGAACGTAATTATCCATAAAAAGATTTCAATTATTTTTCCAGAATATTTTTTCATTATAATTCCCTTCTCAAACTTATGTCTTGGATGACTGAATTTATTATATTTCGGTTTTGCTTTCCCCTCAATAGTCAAATGCAAGTATATTCTATATTTTCCACGAATTACCTTTGATGCGAGAGTAGCATAACAAGGTCGGTACGTATCGATGCAATATACTTTGCGTCTTAACCGCTTTCTTATCTATGATTTCCGATCCAGCTAAATAAGAGAAAACTGCGTTCACTTCATCATTTTGAAATCAACCCTTCTCCTTAATTCCAAATGTTTTCCCGCATAGTTTGAAATACAAATAACATTGGCTTCCACTTCTAGTATTTTCATCATTTTTTGGAAACGGTAATAGCATGGTATTTCATTTTTCATGAAGCTACCACCTCTACAACTTAGAATTTATGCGATTCACTCTAATGCTGTTATCATTGCTTCCAGATTTTGGACAAACAATCCAACAAAATAACCATCAATTAGGCGATGATTCACATCAAGTGTCATGTTAATCATATATCTTCCATCATGCTCTGTATACTTTCCCCAAACAAGAATTGGTACTGTATCATCCTTCAGTTTTGGATCATTGTAATCACGCTCATTGGAACACATGGTAATATCTGCCCAAGGAATGCATGAATAAATAATCTGTGGCTCTCGCAGTCCTTCCAGTGCATCTACTGGTAATGGATTGTTTATACTTTCTTCACGAGCCTTTGTCGCAAATTCAATAATATTTCCCTCACATGGAAGGTATACCATATGAAAACTTGTTGCACCTTTCTTCAAATCTGTAAAGCACGGAACACGTCGATTAATTTTGAATACTCTGTTGTCTTTTATTTCTAGCAGAAATTCATCAATCATGTTCAGCGACTGTGTGCATAAATAAATCAACGAATAGTAAAAGGAAATATTCTGTTTCCTCGTAAACTGTAACAGCTTTGTAATATCAATATTAAAGGCAACACAATAATGTGGTGTAGATATTTTCGAATAATATTCAAAATGCTGTCTTCTATCCCAACTGTTAATATCAATTTCTTGTTTCATACTATCTTCCTCAAATTTCCATTATAGCGAATCAATTTCCTATCGTTTCTCAAAAGCACTTACAAGTAAAATAATCAGACCTAGTAGACCGACTATTAGTGATAAAAAGGACATACCTGTAGAGCATAATTCTAGCAGGATTGCAAAAAGTAATATACCAATTCCTAATATACATTGTTTCATTCTATCATCTCCTCATAAAAAGGTCACTTATTTGATAAATTTATCAATTGCCTGATTCAACATTTCTATCGCTTCTTGATCATTTTCTTCTACTGCTTCTACAATACAGTGATTGATATGATTTTTTAAGACGACTTTTCCTGTATTATTAATCGCAGAGCGTACCGCAGCCAGCTGTATCAATACCTGGCTGCAATCTTCATCGTTTTCTATCATACGTTTGATTGCCTCTAAATGGCCTATTGCTCTGGACAGGCGGTTTAAAACGGCCTTTTTCTCTTCCCTGCTATGAACATGATGAAAATGTTCTTTCCCATGTTCATGCTTTGAGTCATGTGTATGTTCATAAGAATGGTTATGAAATACTTCTTTTTCTTGCATATCCATCATTCCCTATCCTTGAATTATACGTCTTAGTACGCAATTACCTCACATCCATCTTCAGTAACTAATACTTGAATTTCCCACTGTGCAGAATCGGAACCATCCTCGGTATAGACTGTCCATCCATCGCTGTCATCTACAAAAATATCCGCAGCTCCTGCATTTACCATTGGTTCGATTGTAAACATAAGTCCAGGCACAAGCAGCATTTCCGTCCCTCTTCTTCCTATATATCCAACCCAAGGATCTTCATGGAACTCTACGCCAACTCCATGACCGCCAATTTCTCTTACGACATGGTATCCATTGGCTTCCACGTGCTGCTGAACTGCCTGTGCCATATCTCCCATAAATCCCCATGGTTTTACTTCCTTTAATCCCAGTTCTACCGACTCTTTTACAACCCGAACTAATTTTTCTCTTTCTGGACTTACCGTTCCAATACAAAACATTCGGGAAGAATCCGAAAAATATCCATCATAAATCGTTGATACATCTACATTAACAATATCGCCTTCCTGTAAAATCACATCTTCAGAAGGAATTCCATGGCAAACCTGATCATTGACTGATGTGCAAACACTTTTTGGATAGCCTTCAAATCCAAGAGGAGCCGGAATTCCTCCCATCTCTCTTGTCTTCTCTTCTACCCATTGATTAATCTGTTCGGTAGAAATCCCTGGACGAATTTGCTCTGCAATATAGTCCAACACCGCAACATTAATTCTAGCGCTTTCTTTAATCTTCTGTACTTGCTCTGGCGTTTTAATCATATCTCTTCTTGGCACAATATGTCCTTCTCTTGCATAACGGGCAATCTTTTCATCCAAAGCCTCATGACATACTTTATACTTCTTCCCACTTCCACACCAACATGGATCATTTCTCCCAATTTTTTTCATAATCCCAAAAGCTCCTCTCTTAACCTATCTCTCATTTACTAAAAGTAGTATATCATTCTGAAAACGGTTTTACAATCACTTCTTATATCCCCATACGAATTGGCTGCTCACTATCTGTAGAGGCAGAAGTCTTTCCCCATCTGATAAATATTCTCGCTTTACAAAATCTTCTTTTTCTTAAAAATAATAATACATAGAATAATAACGGAAATACTCAACCCAATAATAAAAGGATATCCATGTTCTAATTCAGGCATATCTTTAAAGTTCATCCCATACCAGCTTGTAATCAATGTCAATGGAAGAAAAATCGTAGATATAATTGTCAAAACCTGCATATTCCTGTTCTGCTCTTCATCTACCTGTGCTTTATATGCATCCCGAACTTGCTGGGCATAATCAATCAAGTGAATTGTTTTTCCTATTAACCGTTCGGCACGATCACTAATTGTTCCAAAATATTTCAAATGTTTTTTCGCAAAAAATCGGTTTTCGTTTTCTTCAAATGCTTTTCCCATTTCCCTCATTTGGTCATAATATCCTCTTAATATAAGCAATTGCTTTCTCACCGACATCATATGGTTTTGATAATTTTGCATTCGATCATTTGCAATCTCATCTTCCATTTCCATAATCTCCCGTTCAAATCGCTCCAAAATAGAACTATCTTTGCTCATAAATTCCGAGATAAAGTTATAAAGAAACTTTTCCTTTGTCTGCCCCTGCTTAACCTTTTTTCTGCAAATTCGCTGAATTAATCTCTCAGCAAATCCATCCCTCTCTGAAAATACAATATATCTGGAATTAATAAAAAACATAATACGATAACGGCTTCCCAATACATCTAAAAGTCTTGGAATCGCAAATGTTCCATACAAACAGTCTTGCTGCGTTTCTACTTTACAGAAATAGGCATCTTCCAAAGAAATGTCCCCTTCGTATCCAATTCCAATTTGTTCCAAAACTTGCTTACATTCATTTGGACTCACAATAAAAACTGCCTGTCTGCTGCTTTCCAGAATTTCTTCCATTGTTGACTCGATTAACTGTTCTCCTAATGCATATATTTTCATTTTTACCCATTTCCTTTACCAGTTTCCGTTAACAAGGCAATCCTGCCCCATCCTCTCTGTTTATGGAATCAAATTGATTATTTTACATTAATAGGATTCCCCTCTAACCAATACTTCACATTATTCAAATTAATGATGGCTCTTTTTACAAGTGCCTCTTTTGTAGCAAACGCAATATGAGGAGTGGCAATTAAATTTTTTGCATGAAGAAGTGGATGTTCCTGTGGTACTGGAGGTTCCATTTCAAATACATCCACACAGGCTCCTGCAATTTTCCCCTCATTCAAAGCTTCTGCCAATGCCTCACTATCTACAACTGGACCTCTCGCCGTATTAATCAAAACAGAAGTTTTCTTCATTAACGCCAGTCTGTCTCGATTAATTAATCCCCTCGTTTCCTCACTCAATGGTACATGCAGCGACACAATATCACAATGAGACAACAATTCTTCCAAGCTTACGTAAGTTACATTTGGCAGTTCTTTCTTCGTTCTAGAATATGCATAAACTTCACAGCCAAATGCAGAAGCAATATTCGCCACTCTCGAACCAATCGCTCCCGTTCCAATTACTCCAAACTTTTTTCCTTCCAACTCCATGCCAATAAGACCATCTTTCGTTCCTCCAACTCGAACTCTTTCATTGCATGGAATCACATTTCGATATAACGTAATCAACATACCAAATACTAAATCAGAAACCGCTGCATTGGAATAGCCTGCACAGTTACATACTGTAATTCCCTTCGCTCTGCAAGCCTCCATTGCAATATGATCCAATCCTGTAAACGCAACCGCCAACAACTTTAAATTATGACATCCCAGAATCACTTCCTCATTCATCGGAAGATTTGCAACCATAATAATATCGGCGTCTTTTCCTCGTTCAATTAACGTTTCGGTATCCGTCACCCTTGTATCATATAAAACTAACTCTACTCTATCCCCTAAAATTTCCTCTGCCATCGACAGAAATTGACTCTTCTCAACTCCAAGCGGCTCAATTACTACTAACTTCACAATCGTATCTCCTTTCTTATCGCCTCTTCTTATGCTATCATCTCATATTTTTCTCCGTTTTACAATCCCTACATTAACTTTAATCAATGGAACAAGAATCGTTCAATAGAACTAAGAATTTTTCTTGGAAATTCTCCAAAAAATACACCAGAGATTAGGACATTTGTATCCAATACAATTTTCATCTTTTTTTCTTCTTTCTTGTAGATTTAACAATATCATTGACATCACTTTCAGAATAACCAACTGAAGCAGCCCACTTCTGTGCTTCATCCAGAGACGCCTCAAATTCTTCTACAGAAGGAAGTTTCAATGCCTTGAGCATAATAACATCCCCTGAAGTATACACCACCAACTTATCACCAGTATCAATTGATAATCGCTTCCGAATACTGATCGGCAAGGAAATTTGACCTTTGGATGAAACCGTTAAAATCTGTGTATTCATTTCATCAATCTCCTTTCTAGTAAGAATTTCTTACTTATATTATGTAACAATCTAATTACATATGCAAGAATAATTGTAATTTTTCTGATAAAAACGGTATGTGTTCAATGGGCTTCCATTGTTCACATACCGTTTTTGAAATTTGTTAAACTTCTAATATTACGGCCTGATAGGAGTCTAATGTTAATTGATTGTCGTTATACTCCATGTCTGGCAGGTTGTTGAGTAAAACTTTCTTTATGTTTTGGACTGGCAATGTTTGTTTTTCTGCATTGAAGTTTCCAATGATTAACAATGTATTTTTGCTTCCTTTTCTAAAGTAGGCCATTACATTTGGAATTTCTTCAAAGATCGGTTCTGTTGTTCCATACACAGCGGTTTCTTTGTATTCTGGATTTTTTCTAATAGCAATTAGTTTTTGATAGAAAGCAAAAACAGAATCTTCCTGGTCAACCTGTGCGGCTGCATTGATTTCTTTATAGTTTTCATTGAGTCCTAACCATGGAGTTCCTACCGTAAATCCAGCATTCTTGCCATCATTCCACTGGAATGGAGTTCTGGCATTGTCTCTGCTGTAATGTCCAACTGCTTGAATTGCTTCTTCTGGAGTAAGACCTGCATTCAAGGCAACCTGATATTCGTCTTTGCTGCTGACATCATCAATCTCCTCGATCGAATGAAATTGCTTATTTGTCATTCCAATTTCCTGTCCCTGATAAATAAATGGAAGACCTCTTAACATAAAGTACATCGCCGCCAATAACTTCTTTCCCCGATCATTACAAGCATTTTCTGGCAAGTAGTGGCTAACGCCACGAGGTTCATCGTGATTTTCAATAATGTTGGAGAAAAATCCAATATTCTCACTTTGACGCTGACTGAGAAAACAACATTGTTTGTATTCGTCTGGACTAGGAACGTTACAGTCATACCATCCCTTCATTGATTTTCCAGCACAAGTTTCCTTAAAGTCAAACATGGAAGAGAAATATCCATTGTCTCCGATAAAGTCTGGAATTTCTTCTTCTTTTTCATTAAATACCTCTCCAACAGTAAATGCCTGATACGGAAGAAATGCCTGATCTCGCATCTCTGCAAAAAACTTTCCAATTCCTTTCGCTTCTTTGAGCATACAATCAATATTGCAGAGTCCATCTTCTCGATCGGCTGGATAATCTTTCCATGGAAGCACTTTTTTAATATTGATAATTGCATCAATACGGAATCCCGCAATTCCTTTCTCCAGCCACCAGCGAATCATTTCGTATACTTTTTGGCGCAGTTTTGGATTTTCCCAATTCAAATCTGGCTGCTTTTTATGGAATACGTGCAAGTAATACTTGTCTTCATGACCTGGAAGTTTCTCCCAAACTGGTCCTCCAAAATAAGAGCGCCAATTACATGGAAGTTTTCCATCTTTTACTGTTTCAATATAAAAATAGCTTCCATACTCCCCGTCAGGGTCGGCAATCGCTTTTTGGAACCACTCATGCTCGTCCGAACAATGGTTAACTACCAAATCCATAACAATATACATGTCTCTCTTCTTGGCTTCTGCAATAAGTCGTTCTACGTCTTCCATTGTTCCAAACTGTGGATCAATTCCACAATAATCTGCCACATCATATCCCTGATCGGCACATGGTGAAACATAAATTGGAGAAATCCATATAATATCTACGCCCAGATTTTTTAAATAATCTAATTTTTCAATAATACCAGGCACATCACCAATTCCATCTCCATTGGAATCATAAAAACTTTTCGGATAAATTTGATACGCAACCTTATCATGCCACCATTGTTTTTTCAATTTTAGCCCCTCCTATCTTCCATATCGTTTTGTTAACTTCAGGATTTTATCCATCAACTCCTGTGTCAGTTCCCCCTCTGTTAAACGCCATTCCCAATTTCCTCCAAGTGTGGATGGACGATTCATTCGAGTAGAATTGTCATATCCAAAATAGTCCTGAAGTGGAATCACACAGAGATTTGCCTTACTTCTCATAACGAGAGAAATAAAACACCAATTTAATTGATCTTCTGGTGTATAATAATCACATAAATAATCTCTTGCCATCTGGCGTTCTTCCTCTGTGATACTCTTAAACCAACCCGCAATTGTTTCATTATCATGAGTTCCTGTATAGGCAACACAGTTTTCTGGATAATTATGGGTCAGATAATCATTTGCGTTACTGGAATCTCTGCTATCAAAGGCAAATTCCAGCACTTTCATTCCTGGATAGCCGCTTTCGGTTACCAGCTGTTTTACCGAATCCGTCATATATCCTAAATCTTCTGCAATAATTTCTTTTTCTCCTAATGCCCACTGAATCGTCCGGAACAGTTCAATTCCAGGTCCTTTTTCCCAATGCCCATTTTCTGCCGTTTTATCTCCATATGGAATGGAATAATACTCATCAAAACCACGGAAATGATCAATTCGTACTACATCATACAGTTCATAACAATATGCAAGTCTTTGAATCCACCACTCATAGCCAGTATTTCTATGAACTTCCCATTTATAAAGTGGATTTCCCCAGAGCTGTCCTGTTGCAGAAAAACCATCTGGAGGACATCCTGCGACTGCCACAGGATAGTTTCTATCGTCCAACTGGAACAGCCATGGATGAGCCCATGTATCAGCACTATCCATCGCAACATAAATCGGAATATCTCCAATAATTTGAATTCCATGTTCATTAGCATATGTTTTTAACTGCTTCCACTGCTTATAAAATACGAATTGCATATATTCTTGAAACTCAATATCAAAATACAATTCCCTCTGGTAATATTCCATTGCAAAGTCCCAACGCATCCGAATATCTTCTGCCCACTCGGTCCAGCTCACTCCTCCAAAGCGCTGCTTCACTGCCATAAACAATGCATAATCTTTCAACCAATAGGCATTTTTTTCCACGAACTGATGAAATTCCCAGTTTTCATTAATATTACTTCTCTCATATGCTTTATGAAGCAATTCAAACCGTCCATTGTAAATCTTTGTATAGTCCACTCGTGCTGGATTTTCTCCAAAATCAATTGAATCACATTCTTGCTTTGTTAAGACTCCTTCCTCAATTAAAGCTTCCAGGCTAATAAAGTATGGGTTTCCTGCAAATGTTGAGAAAGACTGATATGGTGAATCTCCATATCCAGTCGGGCCTAGAGGAAGTATCTGCCAATACTTCTGTCCTGCTGCTTCTAGCTGATCTACAAATTCATACGCACTTTTGGAAAAACAGCCAATCCCATACTTGGAAGGCAAACTTGTAATTGATAATAAGATTCCACTGCTTCGTTTCATTTTTCTTTTCCCTCCGTTATCATGATTCCAAAATGGTCAGAAACAATCGGTTCCCGTACACCATTCATAATCACTTGACTTGTCTTTATATTTCTTTTTTGATTACACCAAATAAAATCAATTCGCATCCCCGTTATTTTTTCTTTTTCTTTCCAGCCATCAATGTTTTCTGTAACGGTAATGCCATTATCTTTTTGCTCTGCCAGTTCGTAACAATCAAACCATCCCGACTGTTTTACATAATCATATCCTTCCTTTCGGACATGTGCAGGATTATTAAGATCTCCTAATATCCAAATCGGAGTAGAATCTTCTGTTTTTACTTCTGCCTCTAACCGATTCCACTGAATCGAAAATGGATCAATGGATGGATCCTTTTCTTCTTTCCACCATCCAGCGTGAACCGAATAGAACCATTGTTGTTCTCCATTTCCATCAATCAAGGCACCTAGAATCATTCTTGTTCTCCAATTATTATAATCCGTTTGAGCAGTAATGTAACCTATTTTTATCTCAATGATTGGATGAATACTAAAAATTGCCAATCCCTCATCATACTTTGAATAACCCAACTTCATTGGAAGCCATGTCCAATTACATTCTTTTCCTGGATTTAGACGTTTCCAGTGATTTACAAACTCCAACATATAGTTATCTTGACGAATTACAATTTCTTTTTTACAAGGAATGTATCCCGTATGTTTCAGTTTATCCTCATCAAATGGTTCTGCATCATGTGTCTGATTCACTTCTTGCATGGCAACGATGTCTGCATGGTGATTACTTACTGCATCTGAAAACATTCTGCATTTCTTTTTCCACTCTTTTTCAATTAAACTATGTGTATTGAGACTAATCAGCTTCATATGCCTTATCCTCTCTTATAGTTTGAGCGGCCACAGCATTGAGGCAAAATTAGGGGATCATGCTGAAAGCCGCTCATGTATTATATTTCCAAAAATTAACGAATTAACAATTATAAAATATCATTGATGTCAGACTTTAATACGTCTGCCTTTGGACCATAGATTGCCTGAATTCCATTGTCCTTCTTAACCAGACCCATTGCACCCTGTGCTTTCCAGTCTGCAAGCTCTGCTACTTTTCCAACATCTTTTACGGTAACACGAAGTCTTGTCATACAAGCATCTACCAACACAATGTTTTCTCTTCCTCCAAGCAATTCAATAATGCGTTCTGCCTGACTATTTCCGCCAGAAGTTTTACCAGTACTTGCTGGAGCACCATCTTCGTCTGCATTTTCATCAATGTAGTTACCCATACGTCCTGGTGTTGCGTATTTGAACTTTCCAATCATAAAGTAGGCAACAATATATCCAATAATAAAGAATGCAACCACACAGATGATAAAGTTAACAATATCTGCTCCTAAACCAGCTTTTAAGGACATTGGAACACGAGTTAAAAATTCCAAATTTCCGAATGAATGCAATCTTAAATCAATAATACCTGCCATTGCAAACGCACAACCTTGCAATACTGCATAAATAATATACAGTGGAAGTGCAGCAAACATAAACATAAATTCCAATGGTTCGGTTACACCTGTCAAGAACACTGCAATTGCAGTAGAAAGGAACATGGATTTATATTTCTTTCTCTTATCTACATCCGTTCTTCGATACATCGCAAGTGTAATACCTAATAACAATCCTGTCGCACCAATCATCTGTCCTACTTTGAAACGAGCTGGTGTTACAGTTGTAAGCAGAGTTTGGTATCCTGCCATATCACCTGCATCTTTTAAGTTAATCAAGTCTGTTACCCATGCAAGCCAGAGTGGATCTTGACCAAATACTTGCTGTCCAGCATTTACTCCCGTTAACATCGTATAAGTACCGCCAAATTCGGTATAATTCATTGGAATGGTCAGCATATGATGCAAACCAAATGGTAATAACAGACGTTCCAATGTACCATAAATAAATGGAGCTAATACAGGAGAAGAATCGGAAGAGTTTGCAATCCATACACCGAATGCATTGATTCCAGTCTGTACTACTGGCCATACAACTGCCAATACGAAAGAAATGATAACAGACCATAAAATAACTACCAATGGTACAAAACGCTTTCCATTAAAGAATGCAAGTGCATCTGGAAGCTTTCTGTAATTATAATATTTATTATAAACAATTGCTCCGACAAAACCAGAAATAATTCCGACAAACACACCCATATTCAAGGCTGGAGCCCCAAGTACCGATGTAAAGTATCCATCTACCAGAATTTCCTGTCCGAAAAATGTATGAGTAACCGCACCTTCTGTCTCAAGCATTTCAGCCGTTACACCAAACATAGAACCTGTAATAATATTAATCAGTATAAATGCAATAATTGCTGCAAATGCACCGCCTGCACGTTCTTTTGCCCAAGAACCACCAATCGCTGCTGCAAATAAGATGTGTAAGTTATTAATAATTGCCCATCCGATATTTTCCATCGTACTTCCGACAGTCAAAATCATATTCATATCGGCACCAGCCATCTGAACCAGCTTACCTAAACTAATCATAAGTCCTGCTGCTGGCATAACGGCGATAACAACCATCAAGGTCTTTCCAAGTTTTTGAAGAACATCAAAGTTAATAAATCCTTTTTTCTTTGGTTCTTCTGTCTTTGTTTCTTTTACTTCTGCCTTTTTTACTTCTTTCACTGCTTCTTTTTCCTGTGATTTTTTCAAAGTAATTACGGCATTTTTTCCATGTACTACTTGTCCCATATGACCTTGCAGTTCCATTCCATCATTTCCGCCACAAACTAAAATCGGTGTAACAGGATTAATTTCACGCTTCTTCAGATAAGCCATATCTGCCTCTGCAATTAACTGTCCTGCTTTTACTTTATCTCCAGCTTTTACATGTGCCTTAAAACATTCTCCTTTTAAAGCCACCGTTTCTAAACCAAAGTGAATTAATAATTCAATTCCGTCTTCCGTGCGGAATCCATACGCATGGAGCGTATCTGCTACTGTTGTAATTTCACCATCCACTGGACTATAAATTTTTCCATCACTTGGCTGTATTGCCACACCATCTCCAATAATTTTTTCCGCAAATACTGGATCTGGTACTTGTTCCAACGGAATTACTTTACCATTAATTGGTGCTAAAATTTGTATTCCGCTGTCTGGTTTCTTTTTCGTATCTTTCATACCTTTCCTCTTCCTTTCCGCAACAAAATTTTCTTGATAAGTCCGTCCTATTAACTAGTTTTAAATTTGTTGCATATTACACTTTATTTGCATTAATTTAATGCAATCGCTTGCATTAACTATACTTCAACTTTTTTTATTTTTCAATACTTCTTCCAAACTTTTTTTCTTTTCTCCATTTTTCATAATTTTTCTTTTTTATTTTATGCATTTTTCACATATATATTCGTTATAAATCATTCTGAGCACACAGATCACTCATAGTACATTTCCATATTTTCTCAGTTTTATCTATTACTTACACAAAACAACGGTTATTTTCTTCTTTAATTATAATTCTCTCATTCATCTGCTACATTTGATCTATTACAATATAATTTCTAACTATTCACCCCCTTTTTCAACCTTCTTCTATATATAACTGTTGATTTTTGCCTTTATTTTACGCAAACGATTGCTCTTATACTTGTATAGATACCTCTTTTATGTTATACTAATAACATAATTATTTTGATACGCAAGCGAACCGTTTTCAGCAATGGTTCGACGATCAGGAAAGGAGGCTCTTATGCCTGTTACAATCAAGGATGTAGCTACACTCGCAGGCGTTTCTACTTCCACCGTATCTCGTACATGCAGCAATCATCCATCTATTAGTCGTCAAACAAAAGAAAAAGTACGCCGTGCTATGGCAGAACTCGGATATGAGCCGAATTTTCAGGCTAGTAATCTAGCCTCTCAGAATTCTCGTACAATCGGTATTATCCTTCCTGTCTCAGAAAAAGAAGCTTATCAAAATGCTTTTTACTTAGAAATCATTCGGGGAATTAGTCAATTTTGTAATCGTCAACAGTACATTAATACCATTATTACAGGTCAAAATGAAGAGGAAATTTTGCAAGCCATCCGCACTATGTCCAAAAGCGGTCAAGCAGAAGGTTTTATCGTACTCTACTCGAAAGAGCCAGATGAAATCATCAATTACTTATACGAAGAAGGTCTCCTCTATGTTCTAATTGGAAAAGCATGCCAACATGTAAATGAGACAATTTATATCGACAACGATAATGTGCTTGCTGCAAAAGAAGCTACAGAATATCTCATTCAACTCGGACACACAAAGATTGCCTATGTCAGTAACGTGGATAATCTTACATTTGCCTCTGATCGAAAGGCTGGGTATCTTTCTGCACTAACACAATACCATCTTCCATTCTTACCAGAATACTGTATAGAAATACCATATGTGCTAGAAGAAAAAGAAAATCCCGTCCAAAAACTGCTTTCTTCTAAAAATCGTCCAACCGCCATCGTTGTAAGCGATGATATCTTAGCTTTTTCTCTTGAAAAAGTTGCTTTGGAGTTAGGACTTAAAATTCCAGGAGATCTTTCGATTATTTCTTTTAATAACTCTCTCTTTTCTAAACTTACAAGGCCACAATTAACTTCTATTGATATTAATTCGTATCAGCTTGGAATGGAAGCCGCTTCACAGATTATTAACCATATTGAAAATCCGAATCTACTTGCAACGAAAATCATTGTTCCATACTTTATGGTAGAACGTCAAAGCTGCTGCCGCAACGAAAACAATCCATTCAAAACTCAATCCAATTCATAACAAAGAAGCGCAATCTTTTGTATCGATAATGGCAAAAAGGAAGCAGGTTTAATTTTAGTTTATCAATCAAATCTGCTTCCTTTTCTTATCAACATTTTTATTAAATTCGTCTTACACTATTTCTTTCTACAATACTGCTGTCAATATACTTGATACCTTGATGTCTGTCACTTCCTTTAATTTTCTTTATCAAAATCTTTACAGCAGCTTTCGCCATCTGCTCCATGTCTACATTGTAGGTTGTAATTTGTTCGGCAAATGGATGGGCAAATAAGTAATTATCATAACCCACAATGGAAATATCTTTTGGTATCGAATATCCTGCTTTTTGCAGCTTATCATACAATAAGCCTGCTGCCAAATCACAATTACAAACAAACGCAGTTGGCAGCTCATCTGGCAGTTCTACTTCCATATCTCCAGTTTCCGCATCCCGGTCTTTAATCAACCATTTCTTTTCCAATGGGAGACTTGCTTCTTCCATTGCTTTTCGATATCCAAAATAGCGATCCATAATGTTTTCATTTGCTTCAATCGTACCTATAAATGCGATTTTTTTATGTCCACGTTCAATCAAATAGCGAGTCATTTTATACATTCCAATATAATTATTGGACATCACTGCATCGCAGGCAATTCCCTCTACGTAAAAGTCCAATAATACAACTGGAACATTGGATAACGCTACTAGTTTTTGAACATAAGATTTTTCTACCCATCCGATTATAATTAATCCATCAATACTATTTTCATAAAGTATTTTCGGAAGTTCTCCTTTTTTTTCTTCTTCTGTCGGTAACATTTCAAAAACAGTAAAGCTCTGTTTTTTAGACGCTCTGTAAGCCACCATTTGATACATGGCCCAATAAAAGGAAATACCCACATGCAAATACTTTTCAGGAACAATCACACCAATTTTTAGTCCAGATTCGGAATCTTTTTTATACTTTGCCCGGCTATATCCCATTTGTTCTGCTTTTTCTATAATCTTCGTGCGAACTTCTTCACTTACTCCTCTTTTGCCAGAAAGTGCATTGGAAACGGTCACAATACTTACCTGTAATGCATCTGCAATATCTTTTAGTTTTACTGAATCTGACATACTATCATTCCTCACTCTATTATTTTTACTGTGTTTCCTGGTATAATAGTTCCCTCTACAAATCGTACTCCTTGAGGCCCCTCTTTTCCTTGAATACGCTTCAGTAATGTATTAATACTAATCTGCGCCATAGCTCTTTGATCACTCTCATACGTAGTAATCTGAATCGCTTCATTTTTCTTAAAACCTCCATTGTCAAATCCTACAACAGAGATATCCTCTGGCACTTTTAATCCTCTTTGAGCTAATTTATCAATCAAAATTGCTGCGGTTTTATCACAGTTGCAGGCAAATGCAGTTGGCAAATTTTGAGGCAGTTCAAAATCTAAGTGATATCCGTATCCATCTCCTCTTCGGTCATAAATCACCCATTCTGGATGCTCCTTTAAGTGATTTTTTTGCAATACTTTACAATATCCCATATAACGGTCCATAATACTATTGGTGGCAGAAGGAGTTCCAATAAATCCAATCTCTTTATGACCCGCATCTACTAATATTTGAGTTACTAGCTGCATTCCTCGATAACTGTCTGTTACAATATAATCCATATCATTCGAAATTCCATAATAATCTACACAGACAATTGGATATTTACTCTCACTCTTCATCTTTTTCACGTATTCCGGATTCATTTCACCAATAATAATTCCCCCTCGCAGCGGTATACCTGAAAAAATAGAAAAGTTTTGTAAAATTCTCTCCTTTTCTTCACTCACTACTTCCAGAACAGTCAAACACCCTTTTTTCGTTGCCTCCTGCGCCACTCTCTTATAAATATCCATATAAAAAGAAGGAAACTCTTTTACATATCGTTCTGCAATTACAACTCCAATTTGATACGATTCATATTCTTTTTGAATTACACGTTCTGGCATTTGATATCCCAGTTCCTGTGCCTTCTTCATGATTTCTGAACGAAGTTCTTCTCCTACTCCCTTTTTTCCTTTTAAAGCATTTGAAACAGTTACTATGCTGACATTTAACGCTTGTGCGATATCACCTAATTTCACATTTTTCCTTTGCCCCATAATCAAATCCTCTTTTAATGACTGCTTTAAAAACGCAGTTTTTTACTTAATCTAATTTAATTCTGTTTAATTTTAACATCAATCCTATCCGTGGTCAATCACCGAAACGCCAGTCATTGTATAAAAAAGAGTTCCTTTTTCCGTTATTTTGTACGATTATGAAAAGAAAAAAACAAAAGCTATCTCTATATTTTTTAGAGATAGCTCAATCCTCATTTGTGCACTTATTTCGTTATCATTCTCCTAAGCTTTTTATTATGCAGCCATTAATGCTTCCAATACATATTGGACTAATAATTCATTCTTTTGACTTGTATCCATATTTTCAGTAAATACAAGCACCTGTTTTCCATAAGACTCTATCACTTCTTTTGATTGATCCTTTGCAAACCAAGCCGCATCAAATACTGTTCCATCCATATAAATTCCGCATGGATATCGTTCCCCATTCTCATTCGTCTGGTAACAAAATCGTTCTTGGTATCGCTGTAATGTTTCTTCTGATAATGTATTTCTTAAATCTTCAAAACAAATTTCCAACTCATTACAATATTGCAAAAATCCTTCAGGCATAACGGTTGCATCAATTTCATCATAAGCTAAATTCAAGAAAAATTTTTCATAAGTACTATAATCGGATGACTGTTTTCCATCTAGTCGGACTGCTTGATTCGTTGTATCATCAAATTGATAAGAAATATTATAATTAGAATCTACAACTATCTTTTCTTTTTTTTGATCCAATCCAAAATACTGTTCCAATTGTTCTGAAAGTTCGGTATCTCTTTCCATATTCATTGTTTCATTTACAATTGCCACTGAATAAACGGTTTCTTGATTATGCAAAATATTCCATAAAATCCCCGTCGTTCCAGCTATCACAATAAGAATCACAAAAATAGGAACTTTATAATACATCCAGATATAGGAAACTTTTTCCGATCGATTCATCTTTTTTAATTTTTCTTTTTCTGTTTGATAACTTTTTTTCAATGCCTCTCTGAGCACGACTCTCTCTCCTTTTGTTCATTCAAATAACGCTCAAATCTTAAATTCACATATAATGTCCATGGATATACAAGAAGTATCACCCCAAACAAAAAGAACAATGGTAATAGCACTACCAAATACTTAAGAATCAAAGCGCCATATCCTACCATTACAATTCCCATACAAAAACTAACAATTGCATATCTCATCGAAAAAATCATAGCATTTTTAAACATATTTTTTACGGAGTTTTCAAACTTTGCAATCAGTGGGAAGACCCAATTGGAAACCATGATAACGAGAGAGAGCAACACTAGCGTGGCAATCATGAAAAACATCCGATATGAGATTCGGGAATTCCACCAAATCCACATATCAAAAATTAATAATGCTACTATACCTAAGAGAATTAATCCTGCAATCATCCCTTTTTTAAAGTTTTGCTTCCACATACGAAAGTACATTTTGAACACTGGACTTTCTTCATTTTTACTCATCGCCAGCGTTACCGTATACAAGGCTGACAAAGATACCCCGATTGTAAAAATTGGAAGACTTGTTATTAAAAATAAAATATTTAACAAACATAAATCAAAAACCTTTGTCAATACTCTACTCAATAGATTATCTGACTGAAACATAATTTTCCTCCTTTTCTGCACGGCCATATTCATTGTCAGCCTTGATTTATAAATTAGAACAATTGGCTGGAATACGATAATTGTCGTACTATTGATTTAAAAATTCTTTATTCTTTCGGATCAATGCAATCCGCTGTTTTACACAATCTACCGAACGAAGCGGATCGGATGGAGTCTGGAATACATAATCAATCAATTTATCAATTGTTGTAGTAGCTACATGCATTCTCGTATCTGAGGATGCATAATAAATATATACCTCTCCATTTTCTCTTGCAATCGCTCCATTTGTAAATACTACATTGGATACATCTCCAACTCGTTCTTCTCCCATCGGTCCAATTAATAATCCAGATGGTTCCGCAATGACTTTTTCTGGATGATTTAAATCGGTTGCAAATGCATAAATAACATACCGTAATCCTGCTGCGGTATTACGAACACCATGAGCAATATGAATCCATCCTTTTTCTGTTTTAATTGGAACTGCACCTGCTCCATTTTTCGCTTCCGTAATTGTATGATAACGGCGTTTACTTGTCAAAATCTCTTCATCAATAACTGCATGTTCAATATCTTCACATAGACCAAATCCAATTCCGCCACCGCTTCCAGTATCAATAAAATCATCCATTGGACGTGTATAAAATGCATATTTTCCATTAATGAATTCTGGATGAAGCACTACATTTCTCTGTTGAGGAGAACGCAGTGTCTTTAAATTATCCAACCGTTCCCATGTTTTTAAGTCTTTCGTACGCACAATTCCAGCCGCAGCAACGGCAGCAGATAAATCACTTACCGACATGTCCTTACTCTCGGAACAAAAAACTCCATAAATATATCCATCTTCATGTTTGGTAAGGCGCATATCGTAAACATTTGTTTCTTCTGGACAGGTATCTGGCAACAAGATTGGCTCATCCCAGAAATGGAATCCATCAATTCCTGTTTCACTTTCTGCTACTCCGAAAAAGGATTTTCTATCATTTCCTTCAATACGAGCAACTAAGTAAAACTTTCCATCTAATTCAATTGCACCCGCATTTAAAACTGCATTTACTCCCAAACGTTCCATAAAATATGGATTGGTTTCTGGATTTAAGTCGTACTTCCATTCTACTGGAATATGTTCTCTTGTCAATACAGGATCTTCATATCGATCAAAAATACCATTATAAAAATCGCTTTTTCTATTTTTTCTTTCTATCAATCGCTGTAATTTTTCTTTTTCTACAAAATATTGTTGATGCAGCATATTATAACCTCCTGATCACTTCTAAACACATACGCCCGTTATGGTATGGACATTTCCAAGGTTCTACAATCGGTTTATGAGCAGGATTTCCATTTTCATCCGTATACCAAAACCATTCCGAATTTTCCCTTGGATCAATGATATTTTCTTTAATATATTGCCAAATATCTTCTGCCGCAGCTCGATACTCCGTACGGTCAGGCTCTTTTTCATATCCATTTAAAAATCCAACAATCGCTTCTGCCTGTACCCACCATATTCTATTTTTATTCTCGACTCCTTTTTCGCACTCATTCCAAACAGAATGATTATGATAAGCTTTTTTATAAACGCATTCTGTTAGATCTTTTGTCATCTTTTCCATTCTGGCAGTTAAATTCTCATCCCCCACTATTTCGCATCCCCGATCTATCAGCCATGCAGTTTCAATATCATGTCCATAGGAATGTAAATCAATCAAAGAGTTCCAGTCTTTGTCAAAAAATACTTCTTGCCGATGCAGCTTTGGATTATAAACTTTTGTTTCAAAAATTTCTAACATCCATCTTAGATTTTTTTCTACTCTCTCATCCCTACTCACTCGATATAATTCTGTATAAGCTTCAAAGACATGAAGAAGTGTATTCATTGTTTTCTCTGCCATTACACCATTTTCGGATAACTTTTCATTATTGACTGGCTGAAAATCTCTGCTAAATGCTTCTAAATAACCTTTTTCATCTTTACATTTCTTTTCGATTAACTCATAAAGTTGAAATGCTTGCTCCAAAGCTTCTTTTTTTCCAGAAACATCATAGTACGAAGCCAATGCATAAATTGCAAAAGCCTGATTATATGTATGCTTTATATCTTCCTTTACTTTTCCATCAAACGTAACGGACCAGTAAATTCCACCATACTGCGAATCAAAACAAAACGATTTCATAAATTCATAGGCGTGATCCGCATAGTTGATTAATGTATCATCTTGTATCATTTTGGCTGCATTGGAAAAGAACCAGAGAATACGACTATTCAAAATACATCCTTTTACCGCTTCTTTATCAATGGTTCCATTAAAATCCATGTATCCATAAAATCCGCCATGTTCTTTGTCACAAAGGTTCTTCCAAAACGGAATCAACTTTGTTTCTAAATGATTTTGAATCTCCGTCTTTAACATATGTCTTCCCCTTATCTCTTTCCTATTTCACTGTCGCTTTCTGTTACAGCACTATGCGCTTTAATATAGTCTACCAATTCATCTGCATAGGCAAACGCTAAACCAACATAACTATCCGCTGCTCCATAATAAATTGCTATTTTATTTGTTTCGCTATCATGAATCGTCGCACATGGGAATGTTACATTTGGTACAAATCCACGTTCCTCATACCATTCTTGTGGCGTTAATAAGAAGTTTTCACAACGATACTTTACAATGGAAGGATTTTCAATATCCAAAATTGCTCCACCTAAACTATAAACATATCCATTACAAGTTCCAGTTACTCCATGATAAATCAAAAGCCATCCTTCACTTGTTTCAATTGGAGCGGCTCCGCCTCCAATTTTTAAATTTTCCCACCATTCACTGCTCTTACCCATTACATGGCGATGTTTTCCCCAATAGACCATATCTGGACTCTCAGATAAAAAGATATCTCCAAATGGAGTATGTCCGCTATCACTTGGTCTAGAAAGCATAACAAATTTACCATTTATTTTTCTTGGGAATAATACTGCGTTTCGGTTAAATGGTAAAAATGGATTTTCCACTCTGACAAATGTTTTGAAATCAGTAGTCTTTGCCACTCCAATTGCAGCTCCATAAAAGTCTTGACACCATATAATATAATACGTATCTTCTACTTTTACGAGACGTGGATCGTACGCATAAACTGGCATAAAAGAATTTCCATCCTCATCTACAAAATTAATTTTATCTTTATCAAAATCCCAATGAATACCATCTTTACTATGTCCAATATAAATATAAGGAATTCCATTGATCTGTTCTCCACGAAATACGCCAATAAATGCACCTTCGTAAGGAATTACTGCGCTATTAAAAATACGTGCCACACCTTCTACTGGATTACGTCCAATAATTGGATTTTCACTATAACGCCAAATTGGGGCTCCCTGGATTACTTCTGGTTTCTCCTGCCATGGTACATTTGGTACTGCTGGACTAATTAACTTAAATTCGCTCATTTTAATTCCTCCATTTTCATTTATTCTTTGTTATCCTCATTGGAATCTCAACTATTTCATTTTCATGAAATTCCGATCCCTCTGAATCGTTTCCCTCATAAAATTAATCTTAAATAACAAATCATCCCTTTATTATTTTTAGATAAAAAATAAGAAGGTCAAGTTTT
>OERR01000117.1_pt1 | contig 20744 bp, 25 predicted proteins | sample 1540051 | NCBI WGS metagenome assembly OERR01 (sample SAMEA3891884, study PRJEB23780) | metagenome | biome: terrestrial biome; feature: animal house; material: Caecal content | place: Italy | collected 2015-05-05 | reverse complement strand
CAAAATCATCCCCCGAACCGCACGGGATAATCCCGAGAGAAATGGTATCCCGTCCCGCCGCGCCTGAGGCCGCTTCACGGAACGTGCCGTCTCCGCCCACCGCGAAAACACGCAGCTCCTCCCCACGATCCGCCAGCTCGCGCACCAGCGTTTCCGCATGGCCGGGAGACTGCGTGACGGCCACCTCAAAAGGCGCCCCGCGTGTTTCCCAGTATGCAAGAAACGGCGGGAGCACCGTCTGCCGCGGATCCCGCCTGCCCGCCGTGGGATTCACCAGAAAAATTGTTTTCACGTTCCGCCCCCCTTGCGCCGTCTGTGCCGAAGCTCCGTCAATTCTTTCCGCTCTCGCGCGGCGCTTTGAAATACTGGTACACCTGACATTTCATCATGCCGTTGTACAGCTTCCGGCGCTTGTCCGCCCGGCGTCCGAAGCATTCCTCAAACGTCTCGTCCGGACTGATGACCGTATAGCTCCAGCCGGGACACTGCGGAAACACGCGCCCCATCTCACGGTAAATCTCCTCGGCCGCGCGTATATCCAGCAATCGTTCACCGTAGGGCGGATTGCAGACCACCCAGCCGCGATCGCCCGACGGAGCGAACTCCGACACCGCTCTCTGCTCCACATGCAGCCGCGCCACCACGCCTGCCTTGCGCGCGTTCTCCATCGTGAGCGAGACAGCCGCCGGATCGAGATCCGAGCCATGCGCTTCAAAGGCAACGTCCCGCCGAATCATGGAAAGAGCGCGCTCCTTTTCCCGTTTCCACACGCCGGGTGCGACCGACTCCCACTTTTCCGCCGCGAAATGCCGCCGCAGGCCCGGCGCAATGTTCAAAGCATACAGCGCCCCCTCAATCAGGAGCGTTCCCGATCCGCAGAAGGGATCGTACAGCGCTCCGTCCCAGCGCAGGCGGGACAGGTGAATCATGGACGCGGCCAGCGTCTCCTTGATCGGCGCTTCCACGGAATTTCCGCGGTAGCCGCGCTTGTGCAGGCCGGGCCCGCTGGTATCGAGCATCACGCTGACCTGATCCTTCATCAGCAGAAACTGCACCTGATGCACGCTTCCCGTTTCCTCCAGCCACGGCACACCGTACCGCTTGCTGAGACGCTCCACAATCGCCTTTTTGATGATGGATTGACAGGCGGGGACGCTGGACAGCTTGGAATTGAGGCTTCTTCCCTTGACGGGAAACGCGTCCTTCTTGCCGATCCATTCCTCCCACGGCAGGGCGCGCACCCCCTGGAAAAGCTCTTCAAAGGTAACGGCCCGAAAGCTGCCGAGCTGGATCAAAACGCGTTCGCCGTACCGGCACCACAGGTTCGCGCGGGCCAGCAGCTCATCTCCGCCTGTAAAGAGAACGCGCCCGTTCTGCGGTTCCACGTTCTGCGCCTCCATGGCGCGCAGCTCATCCGCCACAAAGCCCTCAACCCCCAGCAGGCAGGGGACCGCCATCTGATATTGATTCATGTTACCGCTCCTTGCCGCAGCCTTCGCCGCAAAATATTTCAGACCCGGATCGTCTCATCCGGGGTGATCTCCCGCTCCCGCAGGATCCGTCCGATCATCAGGGCATACACCGTGATGGACGCGAATCCGCACAGGATATCCACCGCCGGTTCGGCGTAAAACGCGCCCGACGCTCCCAGGAAAACCGGCAGCGCCACCGTCAGCGCCAGATACAGCAGCTTGCGCGTGAGGGAAAGCGTCACGGCAAGCTTCGGAATGCCGAGGGCCGTAAAGCCGTCCACCACTTCATATTGCAGCGCCAGCGGAATCACGCCCAGCGTAAACACACGGATTCCCCACACGGAAAGCTCCACCTGCTGCGGATTCTGTGTGAAAATCCCGACAAACGCGCCTCCGGCCAGCTGGCTGACCAGAAACATCCCTGTGGTGAAGGCCAGGCACAGTCCGAAGATAAACAGGTAAGCTTTTTTGATCCGTGCGATCTGCTTGGCTCCGTAGTTGAAGCTGAGGATCGGCTGCGTCCCGCCGGTGATTCCGGCCAAAGGCATGGTGATCATCTGCATATAGCTCTGCACAATGGTAGCGCACGTTACATAAACGTCACCCATCTCCGCGCCGCCATGCCGCTGCAAAACGGTATTGAGGACAATCAGAAGAATGCTGTCCGTCGCGACAATGATAAAGGGCGAAAGGCCGAACAGGAGAACCTTGCGCATCAGAGCCCAGGAATATCCGCCAAAGGAAAGGCGCACATGCACCCGCTTTCCCAGAAGGAACACAAGGACAAACACACAGCTGGCCGCCTGGGAGATCACCGTGGCGATCGCCGCTCCGCGCACCTCCAGACCGAGAAGAAAAATGAAAACGGGATCCAGAGCGATATTCAGCGCCGCGCCGATCAGCACCGTTGTCATCCCGATCCCCGAAAAGCCCTGACAAATAATGAACTGGTTCAAGCCCACCGAAAGGATCGCGAAAGCCGTACCAAGGACATAAATCGTCAGATAGCTGTCCGCGTACACAAAGGTTTCCTCGCTGGCTCCAAAAGCCATCAGCATAGCATCCTTCGTCAAAAGGAGGACGATCGTGAGCACGACGGCGAGAACCGTCAGCATCATCGCACAGTTGGACAGAATTCTTCTCGCCCGTTCGCGATCACCCGCTCCCATGCTCATGGCCATGAGCGGAGCGCCGCCCACACCAACAAGGAAAGCAAAGGAGGAAACAAGCGTCACAATGGGGCCGCACACGCCTGCGCCCGCAAGCGCCGCGTCCCCAATCACCGGAATATTTCCGATATACATGCGATCCACGATGCTGTACAGAACGTTGACAAACTGGGCAAGCATCGAGGGGATCGCCAGCCGGAATACGAGCGGTCCAACCGGATCCCGTCCAAGATCATTCGTTCTTGCCATCGTTTCATTCCTCTACGTTTTTCTCGTTTTCGTGCGGCAGCGCACGGAGGATTTCGTCATAATCCGGAGCCGCCCGGCGCAGGGAAACCGGCCGTCCGCCGCTCAAAAAGCCGTGGCTGCTCTCTCCCGTGCAGCGCAGCATGCCGGAAGCCGCATCCTCCACCCGATAAGCCAGAAAAAGCTTCGCACCCGTATACCCCTTGACAGAAACCGTAATCCGCACGGTTTCCCCAAAGCAGGCCATAGATTTATAGTCACAGGAAACCTTCAGCACCGGACTGACGATCCCCCGTGCTTCCACCTGCTCAAACGGCATTCCGATCTGAGCGAGGAAATCGACCCTTGCTTCCTCAAACCAGCGGATGTAGTTGGAATGATGGACGATCGCCATGCCGTCCGTCTCATAATATTGTACCTTGTGAAAATACAGCTCCCACCGCATAACAGAATGCCTCCTCAAAAAGGAAGGAGAAGGCGAGCCGCCTCCTCCCCATATCCGTTTCCTTACTTTGTGTAATTATCGAAATATCCCTGCACATACACAATCGGGGTTCCCTTGTCACCGCTTCCGGAGGTCAGATCCGCCAGAGAGCCGATCAGATCCGTCAGACGGCGCGGCGTGGTGCCCTGCGTGACCATGGTCCCCTTGAGATTTTCCGCACGCTCGTCCTTCTCGCGGATTGCGGTACGGATCGCCTCGCGCAGGCTCTCACCGGACAGGCCCGCGAAATCATTGTCCGCGAGATATTTCAGCTTGACCTCGTTCGGCGTCCCATCCAGGCCGGGGGTGTGCGCCGGAGAGACGACCGGGTCGGCAAGCTCCCAGATTTTTCCGACCGGATCCTTGAACGCGCCGTCGCCGTAAATCATCACCTCCACGTTTTTCCCGGTCTTTTCCAGCAGCAGACTGTGGATACGGTCCACCATCTCCTGGCAGTGAATCGGGAACAGTTTTACGGTTTCTTCCGTCGCCTTGTTGGAACCGAGCAGGCCGTAGCTGTCGTTGTAGCCGCTGCCGTTCACGCTCTTGGTCAGAATATCGTCAAGGCCGTACACCTTCTCCGCGCCTGCCGCCTTGAGGATCCGCTTGGTGCGGGCACGCGTGTGAATGTCGCAGGTCAGGACGTTTTTGGTATAGGAAAGGATGGCCTTCGGATTGTTGGCAAACACAATCTCCACCTGCGCGCCGCTTTCCTCGATCAGCGTCTTGTAATACTCCACATAGTCCACGCCGGTGAACACATGCTTCTGATAGCCGAACAGCTCGCGGTATTTCTCCTCCGTAAGCACGTCGCTCCACGGGTTCACGCCCTTCTCGTCCATCTGATCCAGATCGATCAGATGGTTGCCCACCTCATCCGAGGGATAGCTGAGCATGAGCACGATTTTGCGGCAGCCCTTTGCAATGCCCTTCAGGCAGATGGAAAAGCGGTTCCGGCTGAGAATCGGGAAAATCACGCCGACCGTTTCCTCTCCAAACTTTTCCTTCACATCCGCGGCGATCGCGTCAATGGACGCATAGTTTCCCTGCGCGCGGGCCACGACGGCCTCTGTCACCGCCACAACGTCCCGATCACGGATGTCAAAGCCCTCCACCTGAGAAGCGCTCAGCACGGAATCGACCACGATTGCCGCGAGGTCATCCCCTTCGCGGATAATCGGCGCGCGAACACCACGCGATACCGTTCCAACCATTCTTTCCATCTTTCTGATTCCTCCCTGTCAAATGTCCGGAGCCTTTGGAAATCAAAGGCTCCGGCTCGAAATGTTTGTTCATTTAAAAAGGATTCGCGTATGTGCGGATCAATCCAGCGCTTCGGGCGCCTTCTCCCGAATGACGCTCAGCGCATCTTCATCGGCCACCACGGTGACATCCGGATGCAGCTGCAGCACGGAAGCGGGCACCTGCGGCGTGATCGGGCCGAAGAAGGAGCGATACAGAATATCGGCCTTGTCCTTCCCGCTGGCCACCAGAAGAATCTTCTTGGCGCTCATAATCGAGCCGATTCCCATGGTGACGGCATAGCGCGGAACCTCATCCTCCGAAGCAAAGAAACGGGAATTCGCCTCAATCGTTTTGGGATTGAGAGCCACCCGGTGCGTGGGAGCCGGGAAGTCGTCGGCAGGCTCATTAAAGCCAATGTGGCCGGTGTGACCGATGCCGAGAAGCTGAATATCCACTCCTCCCAGAGAACGGATCAGCGCGTCATACAGCCGCCCCTCCTTCTCCGCATCCTTTGCCAGACCGTTCGGAATATGGGTATGCGCCGGATCGATATTGATATGGCGGAACAGGTTTTCCCTCATGTAGTACGCATAGCTCTGGTCGTGGTCGGGCGCAAGACCGCAGTATTCGTCCAGGTTCACACTGTGAACCTGCGAGAAATCCAGCATTCCCGCACGGTGCCATTCAATCAGGCAGCGATAGATGCCCAAAGGCGTGGAGCCCGTGGCCAGACCCAGAACACTGCCGCGTTTGAGAACAACCTGAGCCGCCAGAATCCCGGCAGCCTTTTTGCTCATCTGTTCATAATCCGGAGTAGCAATGATTCTCATAAAATACATCCTCCTTCTTCACCGAGGGAACAACGGATCCTCCATACAGGCGGCTGTCCGCTTTTCCGCTTCTGCCGTTATTGTAACACAGGAGACGAGCAAAGTCACCCTTTTCCAAACTTTTTCCGCAAGAAAAAGTGGAAAGGGCTTCGGGGTGCAGATTTCCCCTTGTTCCCCGCAGGATTTTCATGATACAATAAAATTAGATAAAAAATCAATAGTTCTAAAAGAATTTTCATGGGAGGAACCGCACAATGGCGCAGCAGGAAAGGCCGGACGTCACACCCGTCCGGGAACTGGGGGAAAAGCTGATTCAGAATATCGAAACCGTTATCATGGGCAAAGAGGAAATTATCCGCAAGGCGATCATCTGCCTGCTTGCCGGAGGGCATATCCTGCTGGAGGATATCCCCGGCACGGGAAAGACCACACTGGCCAAAGCCATCGCCCGATCAGTCGGGTGCTCCTTCGGACGCGTCCAGTTTACACCGGATCTGCTTCCCTCCGATTTGACAGGCGTGAGCTTTTACAATCAGAAGGAACAGCGCTTTGAATTCAAGCGGGGATCCGTGTTCACCAACATCCTGCTGGCGGACGAAATCAACCGCGCCACGCCGCGCACCCAGTCCAGCCTACTCGAATGTATGGAGGAGCGTCAGGTGAGTGTCGACGGCGTGACGCACCGCCTCGACGAACCCTTCCTCGTCATGGCGACGCAAAACCCCATCGAGATCCAGGGAACGTTCCCTTTGCCGGAGGCACAGCTTGACCGTTTTCTCATGCGCCTTTCCATGGGGTATCCCGCCGCGGAGGATGAAAAACGGATGCTGCTCGGCTTTTCCTCGTCCAGCCCGCTGGATACCCTGAAGCCTGTGGCACAGGCGGAGGAAGTGATCCGGGCGCAGAAGCTGTGTCGTGAGGTGTTTGCCGGGGAAGCCGTGTGCGGCTATATCGTGGCAATCGCGGAAGCCTCCCGCACGGACGAAGGCCTGCGCTACGGCGCAAGCCCCCGCGCCTCCCTCGCGCTGCTGCACGCCTCGCAGGCTCACGCAGCCTTGGAGGGACGCGGCTACGTTCTGCCGGACGATGTGAAGGCGGTCTGCGCCGACGTGCTGTGTCACCGTGTTCTGTGCCGTGCCGCGCGGGGTGCGCAGGCCAAGGCGGAAGCGCTTGAGATTCTGCGCCAAATTCTGGTGCGCGTCCCCGCTCCGACCGAAGCTTCCCTGCGCTGAGGGCCGCCATGGAACTGATTGTTTTGCTGCTGCTCCTGCTGGCCGCTATCTGGCTGCAGGGCGTTCTGTACCGAACGTACGCCTTTCGCCGTCTGGATTACTCCTGCTCACTGGACCGACGCGAAGCCGTCGAGGGAGACCGCATTCACTTGCAGGAGGTGGTCTCCAACCGCAAGCTGCTTCCGCTTCCCTGGCTCAAATCGGAAATCACCACCTCCAAATGGCTGGAATTCTCCGAACTGCAATCCGTTGTCACTGGAGACACGCGCTTTATCTCCAGCTTTTTTCTGGTACGAAGCTTTCAGCGCGTGACCAGAACATGGGAAGGACGCTGTCTCAAACGCGGAGTGTTCACCATCCAAAAAACAGTCCTTGTAGCTTCCGATCTTCTGGGGGGAGCCTCCTTTTCCTCGACCGCTCCGGCGGGCAGTCAGGTGGTGGTGTTCCCGAAAGCGTTGGATCTCGAGGAGAATTTCATCTCTGTAAGCCGGAACATGGGAGAAACCTGCGTGCGCCGCAATCTTCTTCCGGATCCCTTCTTCATCGCGGGAGTGCGGGAATACCAGCAGGGAGATCCGATGAATCACATCCACTGGCCCGCCACAGCGCGGGAAGGGCGTTTGATGGTCTACCAGAACGATTCCTCCTCCTCGCAGAGCCGGGCCGTCATTCTCAATATGCAGACGCGCGAATATGCCAATTCCGGCGCGGTGGACGCGGATCTGCTGGAAAACGCCATCCGCACCTGCGCCGCTCTCTTTGAACAAACGGCCGGAGAGAATATCCCTCTGCGCTTTCTTGCCAATACACCGGACGCTGTCGCAACCGAGGAAGCCTGGGGGGAAAGCTGTCTGCATAGCCTTCTGGATCTTCTGGCCCGTCTGCCGTTAAAAAGCGGCGAGCATTTTCCTTTTTACCTCAACGCCCTCCACGACAGTCTGACGGCAACCGATATCATCCTTGTGACCTGCTATCTCGACGAGGCGATTCTTCGCTTCGCCCACGACAAAATGGACGCAGGGATTCCGGTACGCCTGTATCTCCTGGATCCCAACCCTCTTCCCGTGGAAGCGGGCGATCTGGACATTTTCATGGTACGGGCGCCATCCGCACAGAAGGGAGGCGAAGCGTCATGACACAGCCCAAGGGGCCGCGCCTTCTGCATACCCTTAAACTGTTCGGCCTGCTGGCCACTTTCCTCCTTTTCTACCCTCTGTGCTATCTCGCCTGGTTTCTGCGCGGAGAAGCTTCTGTCCCGCTCTCTCTTTTGGGAGAACTGGCCGTCATCGCCTGCGGTTTCTGCGGAGCGGGCCTGCGCACGCTGTTGGAGCGCCGCAAACAGCCCCTCCCAGCGGGAAACGCGCTTCTTCTGCTGACGGGGATTTTGCTTTCCTTAGCTGCGTTTTTTCTCTTCGGAGCCGGTCTGCTGCCCGGCCTGCCGCTGGCTGTCTCCTGCCTGGCGGCCTTTGTCACCGGCGACCGCATGACCCTTCTCCCCTATGACGCTGTTGCGACCCGTGCCTTTTTTACCGTTGCTCTCGTCGGGTATCTGGGATGCGGCGCCGCTGTCTGGGCGCTGCAATCTCTGCGGGGTTTTTCCGGAAGCTATCTGCCCCTGGCCGTTCTCCTGTTCTGCACCCTGGGCATCCACGAACTGTCCTGCAACCAAGCACAGATCGATTTTCTGATGCAGCGGCGCGGCCACCGGATGGATCAGCTTCCCTCCAAGATTCGCCGCTATAACCTCACACTGGTTCTTGTGGTGCTGGCTATTATCCTGTTCTGCCTGTTGTTCTACCGCCCGCTGGGCACGGCGATCGCCTTTGTACTGGATCTGGTACGCCAGCTCGCCGTTCTCATTCTCCAGGGAATTCTATACCTTGCCTCTCTTTTTTCTCCCTCTGAGGAAATCAGCTCAGGGGAAGAAATGCAGGAGCCTTCCGATTTTCTTCCTCCGCAGAGCGAAGAACCGGCGGGCCAGGATTGGGTAACACCCCTTTTCCTGCTGGCAGCAATTGCTCTGCTGATCTGGAAACACCGGGTGATTGGAAATGCTCTCCGTCAGGTGCTTCTTGCTCTGATTCACCGTTTGCGGTCGCTGTTTGCCATCCGCCGCCGTGCACCGCACAGCGAGGAGGAAACCGGCTATTTCGATACGGTGGAGGAACTGACCCACGATCGGGAAAGCCTGCACCTGTTCTCTCCCTCTCCTGTGCGAAGCTGGCGGCGCGATCTGCGGGCGCTGCGCAGAATGCCCGACGGAACCGAAAAGCTGCGAAATGGCTATGCCCTGCTGGCCCGCGGCCTTCAGCTGGCCGGTGTGGAGCTTTTGCCCAGCGATACACCGGAGGAGCTCTTGCATCATGCCTGCGAAGCTTCCCCCGGCCTGGAAGCGGAACGCGCCGTCGCGGCTTACGAGCAGGCACGCTATAACGAGGAGGAAGTCTCTTCTACCTCTCTCTCGGAAATGCTTTCTTTGCTGGAACGTCTCTCCAAGCGGTTTTGAAGTTCATTTTTAATTTTCTGAAAACACTTATCCCAAGCCTTGACATCCCGATAAAAACAGGATAGAGTTACAATTAGAAGGAATCTTTCGATTGGGAAAGAGAAGGGAGGATGTTATGAAAAAAATAATAGGGATTCTTCTCGCTGTTTGCCTGGCATTCTCATGTGTGGCCTGCGGCGGCGGTGAGAAAAAGCCTTATGCTTCCGTGGAGGAATTTGTGCAGTCCGAGGAGGTTCAGCAGCAGGTGCAGCAGGCCTCCGAACAATACCAGGCGGACGGTCTGACCATTACGGCTTCGGCGGACGGCGACAAGCTTGTTTTTACTTACGCTGTTTCCACGCAAATTGACGCGGCCGCTACCATTCCCGCTTTGGAAATGGAATTTGACGCGCAGGCTTCCTCCTTCACACAGGTCATCCAGCAGATGCGCGAACAGATCGAAGTGGAGAATCCTTCCATCGTACTGCGCTACGTCAACGCGGACGGCAGCGAAATCCTGTCCCGTGAGTTTACAGGCAGCACGGAGAGCGAAGCCTCCTGAGAAAGCACAAAACCATATACATACAATAGTAAAGAAGAGAGCGGCCGTTTGCCACTCTCTTCTTTTTACTTTGACATCACAGCCACACCCTTACGGCAAAGCCGCCCTTGAAAAAGTAGGTGTTCGTGTAATGTCCATTTGGGAAGTGTTGACCATATAGATACCCGCTATAAACGCGAGCAAAAAAGCAAAATAAAAGACTGAGTCCAGAACGCGAATTGCGTCCAGACTCAGCCTGGTGGTGGCTCAAAAGCGATCTCATACGAACACTCAGGCTCTGCACTGTCGAGACTGTCCACAACGGACGGCTCCAGCGGAACATCAATCCCGCTCTTTCCTCCGACGTGAAATTCGAGCTTGAAATGATCCTCGTACAGATATACGGCAACCAGAAAGGCATCGAACAGCTTCGCCTGGAAGGCTCTGTCCTCGACGCTGCCGTCACGGTAAAGAGACAGCGCAGAAATAATATCGTCGCGCGAGAAGGAAACCAAGGAGGCATTTTCTTCGGCAAGCCGTGAAACAAGCATGGCTTGTTCCCGTTCAAGTTCCAAGAGACGTTCTTTTGTGGACTCCGTGATAATTCCCATTTCAATGGCCGCGAGAAGATTCTTCGTGGCTTTTTTGTTTTCGGTGAGCTGAGCTTCGAGGGCTCCGATGCCGGTTTCGCCCCGATAATCCTTCGCCCAGGCGATCGCCTTGTCCGCGAGCCACTCAATCACGTCATCGCGCAGGATATACTCTTTCATCGCAGCAGCGACCTGCCGTTCAATGACATCCCGGCGAATGTTCTGCTTCTCGCAGCTCTTCTCCTGCCGCCGCTTCTGACACATATAGTAGTGGTGCAGCTGCCCGCTTTTTCCTGTACCGGAAACGCCGACCATCGGGCTCTTGCAAAGCCCGCAGAACAGCTTTCCTGTCAACAGATAATCACCCCCGCCACGCGGTCGGCCTTGTTGCGGATTATTTTTCGTTTTCAGCACCTCCTGTACCCGATAGAAAAGCCCCTTGTCCACAATCTGCGGGATGCCTCCTTCGACGCGCACATCTCCATAAATATACACACCGGTATAGCGCTCATTCGAGAGCAGCGCGTGAAAGCTGCTCCTCCCCCACCGGCCGCCGCGGCTTGTCTTCACGCCGCGTGCGTTGAGATCCTCGGCGATAGAGACAAACGGCTCGCCACAGGCGACGCGGCCAAAAATCTCCCGCACAATTTCATCGTTCGGCGGGTCGAGAACATAGTGAAGATTTTCGTCCTTTTTGTAACCGAGCGGCAGCGTTCCATTCGTGACCTTGCACTGCATCGCGTTGTCACGCAGGCCTCGGCGGATATCCTCGGCCATATTTTCAGAATAGAACTGATTGACGTTCATCATCGAGCGCAGGGCAAATCGCCCAGCGGCCGTGTTGTCGAAATCCTCTTCGGTGTAAAGTACGCGCACACCGAGATCGTTGAGACGGGCTTCATTCATCATCGCCTGCAGCATGTTGCGGCCCATTCGGTTTGACTTCCATGCGACAACATACTGAAATTTCCGTTTTTCCGCGTCGCGCAGCATCCGCTGGAAGTTTGGGCGGCGATCCGTCTTTCCGGAGACGGCCCGGTCCTCGTATGTTGCCGTGATATGGATGCCCTGCGCCTTTGCGAAAATCAGACATTCCCGCACTTGCTGCTCGATACTGGCATCCTTCTGTGCGTGGCTGCTGTAGCGAGCATAGATGACACCGTTTTTTTCGTTTTGGCGTTCAGACCCAGATTTGTGCATAGCTTTGCCTCACTTCAATTTCACAGCCGTACCCATTAAGCAAAGCGTGGAGTTGATATAGGTGCTCTGTACAGCGAGAACAGCATCGGCTCGGATAGCTGCCGCCTCCTCTTCCATCGTTTTCAGTGCTCCATTCACCCCATTTTTCCAGCCATGTTGTGCTGTTTTATTTCCTCCTGCCGGAATGGAAACACAAGCGCCGCAAACGATTCCGAGGTAAGAAGCGATTTCACGTCCTTCGATGGTGTGGGATGTGGTGATAATCATGATTATTCTCCTTTCTCCTCGCCTGACTCCCCTGGGCTCAGCCTATATCCATGCAAACACCGATTATGTCCGTACAAAGTCAACAACTCGGTCACTTTGTCCTCCGGAAAATGATATACTGAAGGATCGCCGTTCTGGACCATTTTAATTTTTCCGTCCTCTCCTCGAGTAACGGTAACTTCAGTCCCCTCCGGCTGTGCTCCGTGAGGGTATCGCATTTCTTCCATCGAACTTGTATAGATGATTTCCCACCTAAACTTCCTGTTGAGATAGGTGTACACTTTTCGGATAACTTTTTGGACAACGTCCGCAAAATGAAATGAGTAAGCTTTTGGAAAGATATCCCCAGGATTTTCTATATTTTTTTCACACCATAAACGAAGAGTACCGGCGGTTGCGCTTTTGGGGTATCCGGCAATTTTATTTGCCTCGAGACATTGCAGAAGTTCTTTTTTTCTATACCTTCGAAGAAGAGAACTTACCGTAGGCTCTTGCGCTTCCAACAGTGGACAACACAGCAAACTCTGCGCTTTTTCTGCGGGGATAATTCTCTCTGTTTTATTGCGATACAATGTATCTCCAAGCATCCCCATAATCAGACGCTGATCATCTTCACTCAGGTTTTCTATAGCTTCGACAGCTTCTTCCAGAGTTAATTGGCTCTGATCTAAAACGTTTTTATTGATTCCTTGCTCAACGTTCCCCGGAAAAAGTCCACACTCCATTGCGAGACGATAAATATGCTTGCAAGGCAGTTCGCGATACTCGAAATCAGCGCAGGTACACGAATCCAACGTTGTCTGGTATACTTCCAGCCCAGATCCGGGAAAACAGCCGGTTTGTGTTTCTTTGTTAACTGAGGTAGGCGTTGTCTTCGCAGACTGTGCCGTTTGAATTCGTTTCTGCTGCTCAGGGGAACTGTGGATTTGGGCAGTCCAAGAGCCAAAAGTGGGATTGTACTCCATAGATCTGATTCCACCTTCCGTATTTTTCGCTGTCTACTATATAAATTTGTTTTATCTTTTTCAAAGACACGAGGATCCTGGGGAGAACTTGTACTCTTATTTTTTTATGATCCACTCCGGGCGAAGCACTCCAATCACAAGACCCTTACATTCGGAGAAGCCACGGAATGGAAGGTTGCCATATTGGGGATTAAGGCTTTCGAGATAATCACCGCGATAGACCTTGATAACGCATTCGCTGTCTCGAATAAACACGCCGATCTCTCCCTCCTCCACCGAGGGCTGTACGCGCACCAAAATGCGATCTCCGTCGTGAATTTTAGGCTCCATGCTGTCTCCCGAGACACGCATAATGTAATCTGCTTTTCGTGTGGTTTCATTATACTTCACCGGGATCTGCTCGGCAGTTTCGTCATCTGCCGCCTGCCCGTAGCCAGCTGCCGCCGGTTGCAGCGGCTCCGGCAGCCAGATGATGCGAACCGGTTCTTCGGCGCCCATTTCGTATAATGGGAGGGTGATGATCTGCGTTTCCTTCGCTTGCTCTATACACCGCTGATATTCCGAGTCAAGAACACCATCCACCGTATTTTTACCGTATCCGTCCAGGGTACGGTATTTTTTTATGTGGGCGTGTTCAGATTGCGACAGGCCGAATTCGGAGTCCGCTTCTTGATCAAAATCTGCAAGACGTTTCCCCAAAGCATATGCCAAAAGTCTGATGGTATCAAGAGACGGGGCCTTTGTGGTTCCACTGATTATTTTGTTGATGGTTCCTTTTGGCACACCGGAGCGCTCCGCCAATTCGTCAATGGTGAACCCGGCTTCTTTTCTGTATTGTGTAATAAGATTGCCCAAATCCAATTCCACTCCTCCTTTCTTAGCTTTATTCTACACAAGGGGAAATGAGATGTCAAGCATAATAATTCCGAATACGGAACTAAAAGTAATTAACAGGGCTTGACATATCCCCTAAACGGAACTATAATGAACATGTAAATCCCGAATACGGAACTTTATTGGAGGTGATGTTTTTGCTAATGTATCCGAATCTGGTCGGCGAGATGGCTAAAAATCAGATTACTAAGAGGGCGCTTGCCCAAGAGATCGGAATCTGTGAGCGAGCGATGACCAATCGATTGAGCGGGAAAACGCCATTTACTTGGCCTGAAGTACGCAGAATCCGCAGAGTATTTTTCCCAACACTTACGTTGGATTATCTCTTTTCCTCTGCGGACGAGAAAGAGAGGTAAGAAAATGGATCGAGCAAGAAAAATGCTGGAAAAGAAGATGGAGCTTCTTTCCCAGCAGAAGACAGATTCACTTGATGAATTGATTGCGGTCACTCATGCGATGGTTGAGGTTGGGGCGCTTCTCGTTCGTCTGGAAGAGCAAATCCGATGGCGATCCTCCCTGGCCCGGCGACGGGAGCAGACGTTCTCTCGGGCGGCGGATCTTCCTTCTCCCGATCAATCTTCCTCGCAGGAAGACAAGAGGGAACTGAGCCGACAGGTTCAGCAGCTGGGAATGATCGTCGCGCTGATGCTGGAAATCATGGCAACCTGGGCAGAGGAAGAAGGCGTCTCCTTACTCTCCAGTCAACAGCTTCACAGCCCATCCGCCCAACGCAATGAGCAAGTCCGAGTGCTTTTTCAGCGCATCCGAGAATTTGGCGAGACACCCCTTTTTAAGTGGGGCTAAAGTGAGATGGAGCATTGTGAAAGGCGGGAATACAATATGGAATTCGAAGCAATTCGAAAAAAGACAACGATTTCCGGCAGGGGGTGGGGAAGCTTTGAGGAAATCCCTTCACTGGCAGAAATGCTGTCTGCACTAATTCCTCCCAACGAGGAAAAGACGAAGATTCGTATCTGGTATGACCCAAAACGGCCTTTTCTGCACTGGAGCATGACCTTTGATCCCATGATGCGGCCGAAGGGCCGGGAACGGTATTGGATGCGCTGGGTGGGGGACTGCCTTGGAAGCTGCGGAAAGGACTTGAACAGGCTTTCTGAATCTGTAAAAGCAATTTTGTTATTTGCAAACAATGAAGAAGCGTTTGAGCTTCAGCTGCGAATTTGCAGGGAAGAATCTGCAATTTGGGCAAGGATCAAACAGAAAAGAAACGCATCGTCATGTTGGAACCGGAGGTGCAGCCTATGAAATGGTATGAAGATAGGCTTTTGTGGATTTACCTTGTCACTGCATGCGCACTGCCTGCGGTTGCTCTGGCTATCTCCATTATTGCTTTGCTAAACAGCTGACGGAAAGAGAGGAAAAGTCTTATGAACGCCCTTCTGGGAGAGAAGGCTGCTCTCAAACTCTCGGAAGCAATCCAGAACCAGAAAACCATCCTGATTCGTGGGACGCAGGGGCCCACGGGGAAAACGACACTGTGCCGCCTTCTTCGGGAACACGGAATCGCCGCCGTGGAAGAAAAGGACGTTTATGAGGTGATTCTGGATACTCCTCTCGAAAACCGTATCCTGCATTTTGATTCGGAAACCATTTCAAAATCCCGAAAGGAGGACGCCCTATGAAACCCACCATCCCCGCCGCGGTGCAGCTGCCGCAGATGCGGCTTGACTTCGCTCCGCAGGACATCCCCGAACACGTCCTGAAAATCGTGGCCATGGCTTCCTGTGATCTGACGGAAAAAATCCTTCGCGAACCCGGAGGACGGGAACGCCTTGATGCCGAGACCAGAAGAAGAAAGCAGGGAATGACCGGATGATCCGCTGGACACAAGAGGAACTCGCGTCCATGCGCGAGTGGGATCGGCAGGTGGAACGCGACGCCGCGCCCAAGCGCAGCCCGGAAGGAAAAGCACGTGCAAAAGCCAGAGACGCCGCACGCCATCGTGCCCACTACGCTGCCAAAAAAACGGAGAAACAGGAAGAGGGAACAGAATGAATATCAAGACGCTTGCGTATATTCATCGGATTCTGAGCAGTCAGGAAAGAGTCTTGCAGAAGCTGTACGAAAAAGACGTCGAAAACAACGCCGGAGAGAGCGCAATCAGCAGCAGTCTTACGAAATGGGAGGAAGCGAAAGAAGCACTCGCGGATTTCGAAGGAACTGAATGGTAGTGCCCCCCGCGCTGCGGCGCGTCATGTGATCATCTCGATTTCTACATAACAAGGAGGAATTTTCATGCGTCCTGTAAACACCTGCACAGCCTTCGCCGTTTATCTCGTCCTATGCCGCAAGCTGCGTCTTCCGGCCTCCGCCAGCAATTTCCTCGAGTTCTGCCGTTCCGGATATGACCTGCTCGCGCTCGACTGGCCGTGCCCCAGGAAGGAGGGATCACCGTGTACCAATGCGTCGTGATGATGGGCCGTCTGGTGGCGGACCCGCAGCTTTCGATGACAAAAAGCGAAATCCATGTGACGAGCTTCCGCATCGCGGTTGACCGTCCGTACAAAACAAAGGACGGCACGCCCTCCGCCGACTTCTTCGATGTCATCGCCTGGCGCTCGCTGGCGGACTTCATCTGCAAGCATTTTCGTAAGGGAAAGCCAATTCTTTTGCAGGGCCGTATGGAAACGCGCTCCTACACCACCCAGCAAGGGGAAAAGAAATATGTCACCGAGCTGATCGCTGAGCAGGCGCGGTTCTGCGGTGATAGCTCCGCGAAGCATGATGCACCTCCCCTCCCCGAACCGCCCGCAGCTGCCGCACAGGAGGACGAGGAAGGCGACGCGCTCAGCGGTGACGACCTGCCGTTTTGACGGGGAAAGGATGTGATGCACATGAGCAGAGAAAAGAAAAATCTCCGCCGTCTGAGCGTTCTCGTCACCGCGCAAACGGCAGGGAACCTCAAAAAGCTGACGGCTATGGCGGGCTTCCGCGACCATGGACGGACAATCGACAAGCTCGTGCGGGAGAAGATGCTGAGCCTACGGGAAAGCAAACCGGTGGATGACAGGAAAGGGGTCTCCTCATGAGCGCGCTGCAAAGGACCTCCTCCCCGCCCTCCCGGCCGCTCTCGGCGATTACGGAGGAGATCCAGTTCTACAAAGCGCAGGCGGGACAGTGCATCGTGGAAATCGGCAAACGGCTCCTGGAAGCAAAGGAGCAGCTCCCGCACGGACAGTGGGAAGCCTGGCTCGAAAAGAGCGTGGAATTCACGCCGAGGACAGCTCAACGATTCATGAAGATTGCATCTGAGTACGATTCAAAAACGACACCGGTGTCGTTTTTGCCCTATACCAAGCTTCTCGCCCTGCTCCAGCTTCCGCCGGAGGAGCGGGAGGAATTCATTGCTGAACCGCACACCGTGAATGGCCATCAAAAGACGGTGGAGGAAATGACAAAGCGCGAGCTGCAAGCTGCAATCAAGGAGAAAAACGAGGCTGTCAAGGCGCGGAAGGAAGCGGAATGGGAACTCTCCAAGGAGCGCATCCGCGCCGAGCAGGCGGAAAAGGAAAAGGAAGGCCTTGTGTACAGCCTGCGCGCATCGCGCGATACTGCCGAGACCCTCCGCAAAAACATCGACGCGAAGGAGAATGCGCTCGCGTCCTTGCGCAGGGAGGTCGATCGCCTGCGTGCCAGGCCGTATCAAAAGCCGGAAATCCCGGAATCGGAAAAGGAAGCTCTGCGGCTTGAGGGCGCAAGGGTGGCCAACGAAGCAAACCGCCGCCAGCTGGAAGCCCTGCGCGGAGAGCTGGAGGAAGCAAAGGCCGCACGGATGGAACCTGTCCCGGAGGACGAGGCCGTCGAGGCGGCTTTCCGCTTCAATCAGACGGTGCAGGCCGCGGCAGATCAGCTGCGCACGTTCTTCCGGCTTGTGCCGGTGGATGTGGCCGCACGGGAACTGGAGCTGTGTGCGCAGCAGCTGGAACGGCAGAGGGATGAGCTTTACACGATGGCGCAGCGCGCCGCGAACCTCGCGCTTGCGGACGAAGACGGCGAGCTGCCGCCGATAGAGGAGGATGAATCATGAAAGCAATCTACAGCAAACGAATTTATGATACACAGAAAGCAGAAAAAATCCTGGACTTTGGCGACAACACGCTGTACCGCACAAAAAACGGAAGCTGGTTTCTCACGGACGCCTCCGGCGTGCAGCCCGCCCTCTACCCTGTCCCGCCAGAGCGCGCCGCTGTGTATGTGGGAATGTACGCCGCCGAGCGGTATGTCGAATTCTTTTCTGCGGCAGAATTGGAGGAAGCATGATGGCGGAAGTGGAACGTCAGCTGGCGATTGTCACAAATTCCTGCTGTGAGTTTTCCGGACACGGCAGGCCAATTTTTATTTTGTTTCTTCGGTTGGTTTCCGGGATGGATAAGGGGAAAAACCTGCAAAAAACATATCCTTACGGAGAGGAACTTCCGGACTATCTGCGGCGGGATCTGCTGCGTCTTTCCTGTCCGGTTTCCAGTCCGAAGGACTTGCCGTTCCTGAAAGACAAGCTGCGCGGCGTGATGGTGCGCATCGCCCTGGAGGATGGCAAAATATTGATCAACGATTATTTCGGGCGCGGAGACCCGAACAAATACCAATGACGGGGGAATGTCCATGGATACCCACATGATACCCTGGGAGCTGAAAGCTCTGCCGCAATGGGTATGCCACCGCTACCCGAATAAAATGCCCCTTTCCCCCTTCCCGGACGAGCGCGGGAAGCTTCCCCCTGCGGACTGCCGCAGCACGGCGACCTGGGGCACCTTTGAGGACGCCTGCCGCGCGATCGAGCAGTACGGTGCGAAAGGGCTCGGCATCCAGCTCGGCCGCGGCATCTGCGGCGTCGATCTTGACCATTGTGTGGAGGATGGAGAGATGAGCGCGCTAGCCCGCGAATTTCTCTCCGCTCTGCACAGCTACGCGGAATTTTCCCCCAGTGGGACAGGCATCCACATTCTGTGCAAGGGCTCGCTTCCGTCGCGGGAAGGGCGGAAGGTTCCCACTCTCGGGCTTGAGATGTATGACTCAGGCCGCTACTTCACAGTGACGGGCTGTGCTGTCTGCGACGAGAACGGAAAACCGTATCCGCTGCGCGACTGCTCCGCTGAGCTTGCCCGGCTGCATCAGAAATATTTTGCACGGGAGACGCCGGAACAGACAAAGCTGTCTCCGGCTCCCTCCCCCGTGCCGGGAACCGTCCGCGATATGAGCGACGATGAAATTCTTCGCATTGCTTTCCGATCCAGAAACGGGGAAGAAATGGAACGGCTGTACCGCGGAGACTGGAGTACCTCCCAGTATCCGTCTCAAAGCGAAGCGGATTATGCGCTTGTCAATCACCTGGCGTTCTGGTTCAACGGTGACTTGGACCGGATCGACCGGGTGTTTCGCGCTTCTGGGCTTTTCCGACCGAAGTGGGATCGATCGGCCGGAGGCGGCAGGACATACGGCCAATATACCATCCAGCGCGCTGTGCGTCAGCTGCAAACCGGATTTGTCCCACGGGAACGGGAACGCACCGGCCATCCCTCCAGACCGCCCCTTCCCGAAGAACCGCCGGAAAATTTCCGTTTCTCTCCCCCGCCTGCTTCCCCATCCGGAAACACACCCGCCGGGAGTCTGATTTCCGCCGACCCGTCGCTTTACACCTACGACGACACGGGAAACGCATACCGCTTCCGCGACGCCTATTATCGCGACGTCAAATTCAATCACATTGACAAGGTCTGGATGCACTGGGACGGATGCCGCTGGATTGAGGATCAGACAGGGCAGATTAAGCGTCTCGCGGATGAGCTTTTGCAGCGGCTTGTCCAGGACGCGGAAACTCTGCCGAACCGGGAAGAAATCCTCAAACATGTGCGGCGCACGCGCTCCAGCAAAGCGAAGGAAGCCATGCTTCACGAAGCGCAGCATCTCACCGGTATCCCGATTTTGCCCAACGAGCTTGACCGTTACAAGGATGCCCTCAACGTCCGAAACGGGATTCTCGATCTCAAGACAGGACAGCTGCGTCCGCATGACCGGAAGCTCTGCTTCTCCATGCTTGCCGACGCTGAATATCTGCCCGACGCCGTGTGTCCCCGCTGGCTTGCCTTTCTTGACGAAATCACAGGCCACGACAAGGCCCTGCAGCTGTACATCCAGCGCATGGTCGGCTACTTTCTGACCGGCTCCACGCGGGAGCAGTGCATGTTTTTCCTGTTCGGCAGCGGCTCCAACGGCAAGAGCACCTTTGTGAATACCATCTCCTCCCTGTTCGGTGATTACACGAAGAACGCACAGGCCGAAACCATCATGCGCAATGATCGCGGCGGCGGCTCCGGCGCGCGCTCCGACCTTGCCCGCCTCAAAGGCGTGCGGCTGACGACGACCTCCGAGCCGTCCGGCGGCTGTGTACTCGATGAGGCGCTCGTGAAAACCATGACCGGTGATGACGTGATTACGGCGCGGCGGCTCTACAAGGAGGAATTCGAGTTTCGGCCGGAGTTCAAAATCCTGATGGCCACTAACTACAAACCGATTATCAAGCACTCGGACTACGGCATCTGGCGGCGCATCCGGCTCCTGCCGTTCACCGTACAGATCCCGCCGGAGAAGAAGGATCCCCAGCTCGGCGACAAGCTGCGCGAGGAAAAGGCGGGGATCTTCCGCTGGGCGGTACAGGGGGCGATCGACTGGTACCGCGAGGGTCTGCCGCCGTGTCCGTGCATTGACCGGGCAAATGAGGAATACCGGCTGGAAATGGACAAGATGCAGCAGTTTGTGGGAGACTGTCTGACGCGGGAACCGGGCAGCACCATTCCCTCCGCTCGCCTTTACGATGTCTACCGCGCCTGGTGTACGGAGCATGGGGAACGTTTTCCCCTCTCGCAGGTACGTTTTTCCGGCGAGCTGCAAGACAATTACCACTTTGAACGACGAAAAACCAAAACCTGCAATGAATTTCTTGACGCAGCTCTCACTGAAACCGGACAGGAGCTCGCTCTTTCCGCACCGGAGAGCTTTCGGTGATCGATTTTTATGTCTTGGTGGAGGGTGGTGGAAGAGGTGGAGGGTTTCCCGAAACTTTTTCTTACTTTTTTCCTAGGGAACTTTTTCGAAAACCCTCCACA
>OERR01000116.1_pt1 | contig 20764 bp, 20 predicted proteins | sample 1540051 | NCBI WGS metagenome assembly OERR01 (sample SAMEA3891884, study PRJEB23780) | metagenome | biome: terrestrial biome; feature: animal house; material: Caecal content | place: Italy | collected 2015-05-05 | reverse complement strand
TCGGTTCATGTCCTGCAATTTGCCTGCATAATTCACTTCCAATCGATCCACCGCCTCCAGTAATTAGAATTGTTTTTCCACGAATATACTGAAAAATTTCTTCCATATTGACTTCAATTGTATCTCGTCCTAATAAATCTTCGACTGCCACATCTTTCATGGCTTTGATACTAACTTCTCCCGTCACAAACTGATAGAGACCTGGAAGATTTTTGAGTTCACATCTCGTTTCTTTACAAATGTTTAAAATATCTCGTTTTTCCTCTGCACTGGCACTTGGAATCGCAAGAAAAATTTTATCAATATGATATTTTTCTACATTTAACAGAATTTCATCCCTGCCACCCACAACAGGAACGCCTTCGATATAGCGATTCCACTTATTCGAATTATCATCAATAATGCAACAAATCTTTACATTCGTTTCTTTTGCCTTCATGGAATCTCTTAAAATCATCTGTCCTGCTGCACCTGCGCCAATCAGCATCACACGACTTGCATATGTTTCTTCTCCTTTTTTTCTGCTGCGCTCCAGCAAAATAAAACGATACGAGAATCGAATTCCAAGAACAAACAAAAACTGGATTCCCATTCCCACGAAATAATAGGAAACTGGCATCCGTCCAAATAATGCTGTAATTCCAACGATGTGAATGATCGAGGTAACAATAGTAGCAATGATGATCCGAATCATTTCGCTGTAACTTGCAAATCTCCAAACACTTTGATACAGACGTAAGATCCAAAAGATTACTACACAGAAAATGGAGTAAATTGGAGCAAACTTTAAATAAGAATCGTAATAATTCTGTGGTATTTTGGAAAGTATACAGTCAAACCGAAACCACAATGCTAAAAAGTATGCCCTATTAATCGCTATCACATCATAGGCAATCAAAAGCACTGCAATCATATGCCAGTGTTTTAACTGATATCGATTTCTTTTTCCTATTGTCATTCTCTTTTCCTCCTAAAATAAAAGCTTTTTCTTTCTAATATTTTTGATTCGTTCATTTTTTGACAATTGAGTAGGGAAAATTTCATCTACCTACTCGATATGCAATTCTGCACAGCTCACGGCAAAGCCGTTCGCTGTACTTGCACTTGTGCAAGCCCAGTGTTCGCTTGACGGATTTATCGCACAAACCCACATGCCCCGCTCACCTGGCACCACCATAAATGAAACCTCTCTGTATAAAATTATTGGATTTCATTGCCTTCCTCCGTATTATCTCTTATACTGAAAATAACGGTAGAGATCGTTTATTTTCTGGGCCTTTAGCCCGTCACACAAAAAAAGCCTACCTGATTTTCTCAGATAGGCTCTTTGTATAATATAAACCCACATGAACCATTTCTGTTCTCTGGGGTACTCGATACTGACGACCTTTTCTCCTTGTTGTTTCTATACTACAACTGTTTAAAACTCTTTCTACTTTTTATCACATAATAATCCTACAAAAATATAAAGCAATTGCTTCTTTTGTTTTTCGTTGAATCCAATCAAGCCTTTGATCTATTTCTATAAAAAACAAAAAATAGATCGTCTGTTAACCATCTATTTCTATACTTTATATCATGTATGTAGTTTTATTTATGTTTTATTATTAAATTTAAGAGAATCTATGATATCTGAACCAATTCTTAATCACATTCTCCTAAAAGGGTACGCTTCGCCATTTGCAGACATAAAAATCTGCAATTTCCCCCAGCCCCTATGTATACTTTACATTTATTACAAGTGCCCACGCTTCAAGTAATATCCGATAAAGTATTGTCTCAACTTCTAAAAATGTGTTTTAGAAGCTTCTTTTTCATTATAACAATTTTTACTTCCTTGTCAATTGGAAATAGATAGAACTATTTCATTTTTCTTCTTATTTTTCTATTTTTAGGGGGAAAATCTTTCTTTATTTTTCCTTTTTTGGATCTTTTAGCATTTTTTGTTTGAATTTTTATTCACTTTTTATGTTTATTTTTACTTTTCGTTTTATATTTTATTTATTTTTACTTTTTATGTAAGAATTTCATTGCAAAATTACTTTACTATTCTGCATTTATTTCAATAGGATTCTATTTTTTACAGACCCCATCTTTCCGCCATTCTAATTCGTCACCTGCCCCTATATACTCGATTTGCTCTCCCATTTGCTGTTTTAAGTATTGATAATATTCTACTCTTGTACAGTGGCAAGTGTAGTATTTTGTATGGTAGGTCTGAAGTTTGGTTCCAATTTTTGCAGCAAATTCGGTATCAATGCTGCCATCTTTTTCTGGTTTTGCGAAGTGGAATCCTCCAATTAAAATATCTGGCTCTTTTCCAATTAATGTTTTACATTTTTCTATAATATTGACGACTCCGCTATGACTGCATCCAGAAATCAGTATCCATTTTCCATTTTCTTTTAAAATTAAGTTTTGCTCGTGGGAGAAATCATCGGTTACATACGTAATCCCCTTCTGCATCGCCAGTCCATCGTTTCCTTTTGAATAATATTGATTTCCTGTTACATTGGAAAATAGAATACATCCATCCTCTATCACTTCCCATTCTTTTGTAAAATGAATTTGCTGGACTCTGAGTGGATGCTTGAGTTCTTGAATGATATTTTTTGGAATTCCTATATACGAAATTTTTTGGTCATGAATATGAAAATGTGGTTCAAGTGCCTTTTCTCTTATATAAAGAGTTGCATGGTTGTTTCTTTCTAAAAATGCCTGAATCCCTCCACTATGGTCATAATGTCCATGGGATAGAATTACCGTATCCACTGCATTGAGATCTACATTTCTTTGTTTTGCATTCTCGACAAATAAATCACTTGCCCCTGTATCAAATAATATTTTTCTTTCATTCCATTCAATATAAAAGCTTAATCCATGCTGTGCTTTTATATTATTATAACAAGTTGTATTTTCCATTAAACATATAATTTTCATTGTTTCCTCCTAGTCATTACTATAAATTTTCTTTCCCCTTTTATTAAGATTATTGATTCCTCTAGCATATTTTGGACAACGGTTTCATATATTTTTCCATATCAATTTTTCATGAGGATTTTTTATGAACAACAATCAATTTATTTTTTCAGACCCTGCTCCATATCCTTCCATTGAGGTATGTGAGAAAAATCGCATGTATGCCAAAGCGATGCTTGCAAATGTAGGAAGTTGTAACTCGGAAATGTCTGCAGTTAGCCTATATTTTTATAACTGCGTGATTACCAAACATCCATTTCCAGAAATTAGTGAATGTTTCCATAAAATTAGCATTGTAGAAATGCACCATTTGCAAATCTTTTCTGAGTTAGCTTCTCTTTGCGGGGCAGACCCAAGATTATGGAGCTTTTATGGCGGTCGTGCTCGCTATTGGTCACCTGGATGTAATTTCTATTCCGCTGAACTTTCTACCCTGCTTAGAAATGCTGTTTCTGGTGAAAAGAAAGCAATTGAACAGTATCGACAACAGCTAAACTGGATTGAAGATGTCCATATCCGAGAAAATTTAGAACATATCATTAAAGACGAATTATGTCACGTTACTATTTTTGAATCTCTCTATGATCAGTTTTGTTCTTAGCCCAAACAAACGCTGCTCTTTCCAAACGAGAGAGCAGCCCATACTTATAAAGAGAGGGCTTTTTCCTCTTGCTTTTGCATATATAGTTCTTTTAAATCATCAATAGCCATCTCAATATCTAAAGTATGAAATCCAAGCCAACATTCATTTATTGTTTTAGCATCAGCAATTTTATATATTTCTTTGCTGCTTTCACTTGTGTAATAATGCCAATAGCGATAGAGATATCCTGCCCAATACATTACTTCGATTGAATACGTTTCACCAGCTTTTTTTAGACCACCTGACTCTTCATTTAACTCTTCAAGAATATATTCTTCTCCAGCCCACTGCAAACGATCATATGTATCATCCAAGGCAATTGCAGAATGACTATTCATAAAAGTTTTTATAAATGCAGGACAATCATATCCATTTTTCAACGCTAATTCAAACAGCCTTCCCTGTATATCACAGAGTTGACGTTTTTGAAGATTGAAATTCTTCACATTATTCACCCTCCTTTAATATTTCATCAAAAAACCGACCTTCTCGGCGATATTTACGACAAACTTCGTTAATACGAACAATAGGATTCCCTTTAAATTGAGACATTTCTCTTATCATCTCAGAACTTTTCATACTAACCTCCTTGATATGTTATATAACATTTGTTCTTTAGAAATATAATAAAATTTCTCTTCTAGACCCAATTTACAAGTTCTTCTTTGAACGATAAATCAAAATTCCCACTCCAATCCATGCCACGAAGGATATCATTACTGCCATATCCCAATACCAGAATCCTCGATGCCAAATACCGATACTGCCTTCGAATCCTGCTGGAATATCGACGGTCAGAATTCCCTGCTCGCCTCCATAAACAGAGATCGGCTGCCCATCTGCGGTCTCTGCATTATATCCGAGATAATAGATCAATGGCATTTGTACGGATACGGTTTCTGCACTTGTATTTGCTGCCTGAAGTACAATTTGACTGCCCGATTTTTCATAAGAAATAACCGCTGGCTGACTTTCCCAATCTCTCATTGGCTGAATTGATTCTATTCCGTCCATTGCCTGTGGCAAATATTCTCCTCCCCATCCTACATTCTTCCAGTCCGCTGTAATTTGATTTGCTCCACTGTACGGCTGTATCACTGGAGAAGTAACATTTAACGTATCGAGAAACTGTGCTGCGCATAGAATGCTTGCTGCGGCAGTAAAAATAAACATTGGTTTTTTCCATATTGGACGTTTCTTTAAAATCAACAGTAAAATACAACAGCCCAAAAATGTAAAAAATCCAGTTGCTAAAAAAAGATATCGGGAAGGCAGACGAAACTTTGTTAACATTTCTCCAACCGTTCCCATTTCTCGTATCAAATCCCATGGAAATAGTTTTAATGTGAAAAGAAGCGCCAATGTTCCAAGTCCAAAAAACCATTTTCCAAGCCGATAGTATGGTGTATTTTTTTCTTTCTTATTCCAAATCATTGCTATTACAAGAAATCCAAAAAAGACAATCGTAAAGACAGCGCCTAATCCTAAATAATTTTTTGGCTCATCTAATTGAACTGCAAATAGATGAAATAAATTCCACAGATTTACTCCTTCTGGCTGAATCCAATTGATGTCTTTTTTCATCGCATAAAGTGGTACTCCCATCGAACTCATTCCCTGAAGCATAGGAAGCAGGAACCAAAGGTTGAGAATAATCGCTGCAATTGCTGTCTTACATAATGCAAAAAACCGTTTCGGTTCCAATGTGGAACGCAATAATAAAATACAGACAATAATAGTAAATACTCCAATCATTTCACAGCTAATGATATGGGATTGGATCAAACCACTATATCCCAATGCTGGAACAATCCATACAAATCGATACGAAGTTTCTTTTGTATCCATTGTATAAATTCGATATAGACCATACACAATCAATGGAAAAAAGGCCATTGCCATGGATTCTCCTACCGCCGCACGCAAATATACATTAACCAGACGATAATATGCCAGAGAATACATCATAGAACCAAGCAATCCAATATATCTGCTCTGAAACATTCGCTTGATCGCCCAGTAAGAAATTAAAACAGTCATAATATTCATAAGAATCACAAATGCTTTATATGACTGCATCAAAGGTAATCCAATTGCGTGTAAAATTGCAGATGGATAGAGAAACAATTCTGGATAAAACATCGGACTTGCATAACCAAATCCCCAGTTTAAACAACTATGAATCCGAATTGGAAACTGTCCTTCTCGCAATGCCGATTTCATTCCAACAATTCTAGCCAAATGATAATCCAGATCTTGTAAATTTGGGCTGATTAAAGAATCCTTCGTTAATGGTAAACAAAGCATCACAACTGTTCCAGTTAAAATAAGAGCAATCCATCGCTGCTGCCTTCCCTCTTTTGTATCCGATGAATGTCTTCTCCAATATGATTTGGCAAAAATAATACCATCTATCATAAGAAATACACTCAGTATCCGAACCAAATCTTGCCCTATTTTATCTCTTGTTTCGATTAGAGAGATGCTTCCAATTTCCAGATTTCCCTCTCCCTTATAAAAAGCCCTGATTTCTAACTCTTTTAAACTGGCTTCCAGCCAAATGGTTGTTTTCATCTGATTGGACTGAGAGGACAATAACAATGGATCGGCTGTTAAAAGAAGGGGAGAAATCCAATTCTGTACTTCGATTTGATTTCCCTCTGTATCAGTATAATAATTTACAGTTACCTCATAGGAACCACGTTCTACCAATGGGACTACTCCTTTTGCAAACCAAAATGCTTGCCTCTCTTCATTCCATTCGTTTCCTTCTAAAATATCTGGACTAGATGCATCGATCCAATACCCATTTTCTGTTTTTACACCAATCTCACTACTTAATGCTGCTCCGTCAATAATATACTCTTTTCGTTCTGAATTCCATTGCCATATACCAAATCCTACTAAAATTAGGATTTGTATCAAAATCCAGGCAATCCACTTTTTCTTCATTCTCTCTTTCCTCTCTCCTTTTAGAAATCTTTATCCTATTCGTTTTTAGATACAGAAAAAGGCGCAGAACCTCTAATATTTAGAGAATTCTTGCGCCTGACATTTCTTATTTCATTTCAGCGTATATCTATGATATGCACGGACTTACAGAGTTTATTTCAGCCACTCTTTTACTGTACCGTAGACGCCCTCTCCGTCCAATTTATATGCATGAAGCAGTTCTAACGCAGGACCAGATTCTCCAAAGACGTCATTAATTCCAATCTTTAATACTTTGGCAGGATAGTTTTCACAAAGACAATCACAGACTGCACTTCCTAACCCTCCAATAATGGAATGTTCTTCAATTGTAACAATCTTTCCTGTTTCTTTGGCAGCCTGGATAATAATTTCTTCATCCAATGGTTTGATCGTATGAATATTAATGACTCTTGCATGAATGCCATCTTTTTCTAACATCTCTGCTGCTTCTATTGCAGAATTTACAGTAAGACCAGATGCGACTAACGTTACATCTGTTCCGTCCTTTAACAAAACTCCCTTGCCCAATTCAAATTTATAATCAGGACGATCATTAATAACTGGAACTGCTAAACGGCCAAAACGTAAATAAACTGGTCCATCATGCTCGATTGCCGCACGAACGGCTGCTTTTGCTTCAATATCATCGGATGGATTGATTACTACCATTCCAGGGATTGTGCGCATTAATGCAATATCTTCGTTACATTGATGGGTTGCACCATCTTCTCCAACTGAAATTCCTGCATGGGTTGCACCAATTTTCACATTCAAATGCGGATAACCGATTGAATTTCTAACTTGTTCAAATGCACGTCCTGCTGCAAACATGGCAAAACTGCTCGCAAAAGGAATCATACCTGCTGCTGCCAGACCCGCTGCAATTCCCATCATATTTGCCTCTGCAATACCACAATTAATATGACGTTCTGGATAGGCTTTTCTAAATATCGCTGTTTTGGTAGCTGCTGCCAGATCCGCATCCAATACGACTAAATTATCGTATTCTGCACCAAGTTCTTTTAATGTATTACCATAACTTTCTCTTGTTGCAATTCTCTTTACATCTGACATAATGCTTCACCAATCCTTTCTAAATCCGCCATTGCCACCTTATATTCTTCATCGTTTGGAGCTTTTCCATGCCAATCTGCAACGCCTTCCATAAAAGATACGCCTTTTCCTTTTAATGTCTTTGCTATAATTGCAACAGGAGTTCCTTTCACAGATCTAGCTTCTTCAAACGCTGCCCGGATTTGTTTCATATCATTGCCATCTTCTAAATTAATGGCATAGAAATTAAATGCCTCAAACTTTTTATCAATTGGATATGGATTACAAACTTCTGCTACATCTCCATCAATTTGCAACCCATTATTATCTACAATAACGACCAAGTTATCTAATTTGTGAGCGCCAGCAAACATCGCAGCTTCCCAAACTTGACCTTCCTGAATCTCACCATCTCCAAGAAGCGTATAAACACGATAATCTTGCTTTCTTAACTTCGCTGCAAGTGCCATCCCAACTGCTGTAGAAATTCCCTGACCAAGTGAGCCACTGGACATGTCAATTCCAGGAATCATCTTCATATCTGGATGTCCCTGCAAATAGCATCCTAAATGGCGCAGACCTAACAAATCTTCTACTGGGAAAAATCCTTTCTGTGCTAAAGCTGCATATAATCCAGGCGCCGTATGTCCTTTCGACAAGACAAACCGATCCCGATCTTCTTTTTCAGGATTTGCTGGATCAATATTCATCTCTTCAAAATACAGATAGGTAAAAATATCAGCTGCCGAAAGAGATCCTCCTGGATGTCCTGCCTTTGCACTATGAACACCAGTAATAATTCCCTTGCGGACTTCATTTGCCACTTTCATTAATTCTAATTCTGTCATGTTGACTCCTCTCAACCTGTTTTTTGGAAGCATAAAGCCTCATCCTACTTAGTCCTTATATCGTTTTTCAAGCGCATAAATAATACCATTTTACACCAAACCTGTCAAGTACATTGACTCTTTTTCATTATATCATTTCCATTTTCAAAAGTAAAGAATAACTAAATAGAACAAAGACTTTGCCTTTTTTACTCGTCTGTAAACCGATATCCCACTCCTACTTCTGTAATAATAAAACGAGGATTCGTTGTATCTTTCTCTATTTTTCTTCTTAGTGTTGCCATAAAAACTCGGAGACTATTCGCATCTCCTCCTTCTCCATAGCCCCAAATCTTACTTAATATTTGGTTATGTGTTAATACTTTTCCTCTATTTGTAACGAAAAGTACAAGTAATTTATATTCAATTGGAGTCATATGCACTTCTTTGTTATCAATATAAACCATGCGTTTTACAAAGTCTATTTTTAAATAATCCCGTTCAAATGTTTCCATCATTTCCGTATCTGTATTTTTTGTCTTCCGAACTGCAACACGAATTCTAGCTAGTAATTCTCCCATATAAAATGGTTTTACTACATAATCATCTGCTCCTAAGTCCAATGCCTTAATTTTTTCCGCTTCTTCTTGTATTTTTTTCATTTGCGGCAATATAACCTTTGCAATTTTTTCTGCTTCTTCTTGTCTGGCAGACACAACAATAATTGGTTTTTCTGAATAGCTGCGAATATGTTCAATTACTTGACTTCCATCCATATCGGGCAAACCTAAATCTAAAATAATAACATCTGGATTATTGGCATACGACAAACTAATTGCTTCCCTCCCCATGGCTGTTTTAATATAACGATATCCTTCCTGTTTTAAAGTCATGCATATAAAGTTTGAAATATACTTATCATCTTCCACGATTAACACAGTAACTTCCTTTTCCATCCTTTTCTCCATTTCTTTTTTAAACTTCTGTAATTTAAAAGATTCCTGAAATAAGCCCTATTCCATTATTTCTGGAAGACTAAATTGAATACGTGCTCCTCCCTCGTCTCGGTTTTCAGCCATCATACTGCCTCCATGAGCAGTTACAATTGCTTTACAAATGGGTAATCCCAAACCAATCCCCTTCCCAGTATCCTGGCTAACTGGACGAAATGTTACAAACTCTTCAAATAAATGATCTTTTACTGTTTCTTCAATTCCACTGCCATTATCCTCAATACAAAACCAAACCATTCTTTCTTGTCTATATACACGAATTCGGATCATCCCATTTTCTTCTGTGTGCTTAATCGCATTGTCTAAAAGATTAATTAACACTTGTACAATTGCTTTTCCATCCATTGAAATAATAAATACATCATCTGGTACCATAATTTCAATACTCCGATTTTGACAGCGGCTCTTTACATGGGTGATCGCATTATTAATTACATCTTCCACTGCTTCTGGTTTTTTTTCAATAACCAGCTTTCCACTATCAATTTTCGTCATGTTTAAAATATTTTCAATCAGTTGAATTAGCCAATCCGCTTGATCGTTAATATCCCTTGCCAGACTAACAATACTTTCTCGGTCCAGCTGCTCTCCTGCCTCTATAATCAAATTGCTGGCTCCTGCAATCCCAGTTAATGGAGTTCTCAAATCATGAGAAATACTTCTTAACAATCCGCTGCGCATCTGTTCTTTCTCCATTGCAAATCGAATTCGTTCCTGCTCTATGGACAACTGCTTTGCAAGCTGTTCATTTTCTCTTGCAACTTTTACTTGTTTTTGAAATCGTACCGTGAGATTAGAAGAAATCAAAGCTGCCACTAAAAAAAAGACTAATAAAATTACATCTTGGCGACGAGAAATAGTAAACGTCCGAAGTGGCTCTGTAAAAAGATAATTAAAGCTCATAACACTAATCAGCGAAGCAATAATTCCATACTGATATCCATTGGTACAGTACGCAACAAGTAAAACTCCTACAATAAATAGCATTAATACATTTTCTTTTCCAATTCCCATCTGATTCAACAAAATTGAAAACATCGTTATTGCCAGCATAATAACTATCATACGTATTCCATATATGACATGTTTATTTTTCACATCCATTCCTCCAGTTTTACTTTAGCAGTATTATGCCAGCTGACGCTGACCCAAATCCTGCGCCAAGACTCATAGGTAAGTCTTGAATTTAGCAGGAAGGAAATTTCATCCATATCTGACTGTTATTTTACAAAATTTTTACAATCTTATCAATATCTATTTTCCTTCCGATTTACCCAATCATTACTTTTTCCACTGAATATCGTACTCGGGCAGCTCGTTTTCGCTCTAACAAAGATAATGCAAATGCCATGCTTCCAATTCTTCCACAGTACATAAGCAATATAATAATAATGCGCGAAACGGTATTTAACTCTCTCGTTATTCCTGTAGACATTCCCACCGTTCCAATCGCTGAGAATACTTCAAATACAACATCTTCCATTGACAATGGCTGAAGATAACAGATCGTAATTGATGCGGTTACTGCCATAGTCAAACTAATGATTGCAACGTTGCTTGCCCTGCGAACTGCATCTTCTTCTAATCTCCTTCCAAAAATGTGACACTCCTTAGAGTTTCTTAAATTAGAACCAACATAAATAAAAAGGACCATAATCGTTGCAGTTTTAATTCCTCCTGCCGTAGAACCTGGACTACCTCCAATAAACATTAATAGGCTTGTCAGCATTTTCGAACTTGTCGTCAGTCCTGCCGTATCAATTGTATTAAATCCTGCTGTCCTGGCAGTTACAGAACTAAACAAAGAAGTTAAAATGGTTTCTTTTATTCCCATATTAGCCATTAAATTATGTCTTTCAAAAATATAAAATAAAAATGCTCCTCCAAAAATTAGTACAATCGTGGCAGTTAGTACAATCTTTGTATGCAGCATATAGCGCCGAAAATGGAATTTATTTTTCGTCAAATCATCCCATACTAAAAAACCAATTCCCCCTATTACAATCAACGACATAATAACTACATTGACCAGTAAATCATTGGAATAAGAAACAAGTGAGCTATATTCTCCCGTAGTACTTCCCATAAGATCAAATCCTGCATTACAAAATGCAGATATTGCATGAAAAATGCTAAATCCGATTCCTTTTTGTACTCCAAACTCTGGTATAAAACGTATTGACAATACGATTGCTCCAATTCCTTCCATTATAACTGTCCCTTTTAAAACCTTTTTCGTTAAACGTACTATACCTCCGACCTGGCTTGTGTTCATACTTTCTTGCAGCAATCCCCTCATTCTTAATGAAATCTTTCGGTTCAAAAACATTGCAAATAAAACACCAATTGTTACAAAACCCAATCCTCCTATTTGAATCATTCCTAAAATCACTGTTTGTCCAAATAAAGTCCAATGGGTACTTGTATCTACTACTACCAGTCCAGTCACACAAGTAGCACTTGTAGCAGTAAATAACGAAGTTAAAAAATTCGTCTGCTTTCCTGGATTTGTCGCAATTGGAAGCATGAGAAGAATCGTCCCAAGTGCAATGACAAGAAAATATCCAAACGCAATCACTTGGGTACGAGTCATCCTCTCTCTTATTTTATAAAACATAACAGTTCTCCTTTATCATTCGATAAATTGTTTTTTCTGATAAAATAGTATCTTCCAATATCATAATTTTATTTTCCTGAAAGATTTTTCTATTCTGTTCTTCGTTACAAATGGCATAAGAACCATCACTGTCACAGCACGTCCGCAAAACGGTACAAGCAACTAAATTTTCATAATCGGAATCGTCCACTGCTAAAATATAGTTTGCTTTCCAAATATTACATTTTAAATCTGTCTCCAGCTTTTCAATCCGTTTACATCTAATACATTTTCTATTAAAAAACGCTTCACAATCTTTTGCTAATTTGCTTTTTCCAAAAACAATTATTTTATAAGTCTCCTTTTCATCCTTTTCCATATCTCTACAAAAAAACTCTAGTTTTGATGTAAAAATAAGTCCTATAAAAAGCAAATAACAAGCGAATACTATCACAATTCCAATATTCAACAATAAATCCATACACTCACCTTCCTATCATGGCACTCGCAAACGGGTATAAAAGTTTAGATTGTTTCTTACTTCTTACTATATCGTTGAATTTATTAAGACAGTATTAAGAATACGAAAAACCTATTAAATTTTTACAAAGAAGTTTTGCGAACGAGTCTTGAAAAATAAGGATCACAGATTTTTATTTTCGAATATATTATTATGAATAAAATAATTTGGGAGATTATTATGCGGAAGAAAACCATTCTTTTTTTAGCAGGAATGCTAATCCTTTTGATTCTTTTTACGGGATGTCAAAAAAAGTCCGATGAAACAAAACTTACTTCCATTACATTAAGCGAAGTAGCACACTCTATTTTTTACGCTCCTCAATATGCAGCAATTGAACTTGGATATTTTGAAGAAGAAGGTATTGATTTAATATTAGAAAATGCATTTGGTGCAGATAAAGTAATGACTGCTTTGATTTCCGACCATGCAGATATTGGATTCATGGGATGTGAATCTTCTATTTATGTATATCAGCAAGGACAGGAAGACTATGCCGTAAACTTTGCCCAACTGACACAGCGAGCAGGAAACTTTCTAGTCGGAAGAGAAGCAGAGGATGACTTCTCTTGGGAAAAACTAAAGGGTAAAACAGTACTTGGAGGAAGAGCAGGTGGTATGCCCGAAATGATATTTGAGTATATTTTAAAGAATCACGGAATTGATCCAAGAAACGATCTTACGATTGTTCAGAATATTGATTTTGGGTCCACTGCTGCTGCCTTTTCTGGTGGGCAGGGAGATTATTCGATTGAATTTGAACCATATGCCGCAGCATTAGAAGAACAGGGCGATGGGGTTGTGCTTGCTTCCCTTGGAGTGGATTCTGGTTATGTGCCGTACACTGCCTATTGTGTAAAAAAGAGCTATATGGAAAAAGAAGATAACAAACTTCAAGAATTTACCAATGCCATTCAAAAAGGTCTGGACTATGTAAATTCCCATTCTCCTGAAGAAATTGCAGAAGTAATCGCCCCACAATTCAAAGAAACTTCTCCTCAAACGATCGCCGTTATCGTAGAACGTTACCAAAAGCAAGATACATGGAAAGAAACTACCCGTTTTGAGAAAGACAGTTTTGAACTTTTAAAAGATATTTTAAAAGACAACGGCGAACTCAAAGAAGACGTCCCATATGAAAAACTCGTTACAACTCAATATTCCATGTAACAATCGAGTAGGGAAGATTTCATCTACCTACTCGATATGCGATTTGGCACAGCTTGCGGTAAATCCGTTCGCTGTACTTACCCGTCAAATGTGTGCAAGCACAGTGTGACGGGTTCATCGCACAAACCCACATGCCCGCTTTGCGGGCACCACCATGATATAAAAGTCGATGTCTCCGTGCTACGCACTCTCGACATCGCCGCCCGTATTCACAATCCAGGCAAATGCCTTACTTGCTCATACAGGTCAGGTCGCCTAATATCCAGCCAGCATAAGGGATAAATCCCTTAGCTGTCCGTCTATTGACGACACTTTTATAGTAAAATGTCATTCTATCCTTTTCATTGCTGCGATGCAGTCCTGCAGCTGTCACCTGTTCTGCTAACAAAAACAACACTTGAAGAGATTAATTTCATCTACAAGTGTTGTTTTTTATCTATGACAACCGATTTTTAAAATCTTCATATCCAAAGGCTCGGATTAGTTGCTGTGTTCCGTCTGCTTTTTGCAGTACAATGGATGGAAGTGGCATTCCATTAAATGTATTGGTTTTTACCATTGTATACAATGCCATATCTTCCAATACAAGCTCATCGCCTTCCTTTAGCGGCTGATCAAATGAATAATCTCCTATTACATCTCCAGCCAGACAAGTTGGTCCAGCGAGGCGATAGGTATACGCTTTTTCTCCTGGAAGTCCACTTTTTTGCAGTGGAGGACGATACGGCATTTCTAGTACATCTGGCATATGACATGCTGCTGATGTATCTAAAATTGCAATCGAAATTCCATTTTTTACGACTTCCAATACTTTGGAAACTAAAAATCCTGCATTGAGGACAACGGCTTCTCCAGGCTCTAAATAAACTTCTAAGTCATAAGTTTCTTTTAGATGGCGAATAATCCGAATCAAACGCTCCAAATCGTATCCAGGACGTGTAATATGATGACCCCCTCCAAGATTAAGCCATTTCTTTCCTTTCAGATAATGTCCAAATTTACGCTCTACTGCTTCTACCGTTTTTTCTAAATCATCGGAATCTTGTTCACAAAGGGTATGGAAATGGAATCCATCTAAAATCGGAATCATACTCTCATCCAGGTTTTCCAATGTCGTACCAAGCCGAGAACCTGGAGCACATGGATCATAAATCGCATGTCCTTCTTGTGTGGAACATTCTGGATTTAAGCGAAGTCCAATGGATTTTTTTGCTTCTTTGGCCTGTTTTGCATATTTTTTTACCTGTGCAGGAGAATTAAAAACAATATGATCTGCATAATGGAGAATCTGTGCAAACTCGTCATTTCGATATGCTGGGGAAAATACATGGGTTTCTCCACCAAAATATTCTTTTCCAAGTCTTGCTTCATAAAGCCCGCTTGCGGTGCTTCCATCCAGATAGTTTCTCAAAAGTGGATAGACCGCATACATAGAAAAGGCTTTCTGGGCAAGCAGAATTTTACAGCCTGCCCGTTCCCTTACTTCTTTTAAAATTTCTAAATTATGGATCAAACGTGCTTCATCCACAAGAAAATATGGCGTTTTCCATTTTTGCTGCATCAATTTCTTCCTCTCTTCTTTAATCCACTAATACTGGATGGAAGTTTTCTCTCCAAGGAAGTCCCCATTTATTTAATGCATCCATAAATGGATCTGGATCAAATTCTTCCACATTGTGAACACCTGGCTTATTCCATTTTCCAGTCATCACCATCATCGCTCCAATCATGGCTGGAACACCAGTTGTATAGGCAACTGCCTGAGAGCCAACCTCTTTATAACATTCTTGATGATCGCAAATATTGTACAAATAATAAGTTTTTTCTTTTCCATCTTTTTTCCCTTGGAAAATACATCCGATATTCGTTTTTCCCTTTGTACGAGGACCTAACGATGCTGGATCTGGAAGTACCGCACGTAAAAACTGCAATGGAATAATTTCCTTTCCTTCATACATGATTGGTTCAATGGAAGTCATTCCTACATTTTCCAAGCATTTTAAATGAGTCAGATAGCTTTGTCCAAATGTCATAAAGAAACGAATTCGTTTGATTCCAGGAATATTTAACGCAAGGCTTTCGATTTCTTCATGATGGAGCAAATACATATCCTTTTCTCCAACCTCTTCAAAGTTATAGACACGCTTAATTTCCATTGGCTTTGTCTCTACCCAATGTCCATCTTCCCAATAAGATCCATTCGCAGATACTTCACGGATGTTGATTTCTGGGTTAAAATTCGTTGCAAATGGATAGCCATGGTCGCCGCCATTGCAGTCCAAAATATCAATATAATTGATCTCATCAAATTCATGCTTTAATGCATAGGCAGAAAATACCCCTGTTACACCTGGGTCAAATCCACTTCCAAGTACTGCGGTAATACCCGCTTTTTCAAACCGTTCCCGATATGCCCACTGCCAGCTATATTCAAACTTTGCTGTGTCCTCCGGCTCATAATTGGCGGTATCGACATAATGAGTCTTCGTTGCCAGACATGCATCCATAATTGTTAGATCCTGATACGGAAGTGCTAAGTTTAATACGACATCTGGTTTTTCCTGTTCAATTAAAGCCACCAGCTCGTCCACGTTATTGGCATCTACTTGTGCTGTTTTTATTTTTGTCTTTGTTGTAGACTCCAATTTTTCTTTTAATGCATCGCACTTCGATTTTGTTCTGCTTGCAATACAAATCTCCTCAAATACTTCACTATTTTGACAACATTTATGAATTGCTACGGAAGCAACACCGCCGCATCCAATAATTAACGCCTTTCCCATAATCGTTATGCTCCTTTTCTTAGTTTATTTTTCTATTTCTTTTGAAATGCTAACAGCATCTCTCTTACTATTTTACACGCCACCGCAGTAGAAATTCCACTCGGATCATAATGCGGACTTAACTCATTCACATCGCAGCCCACAATATTGGCAGTTTTACATACAAGAAGAGCTGCCCTTCTTAATTGCTCAAAACTAACTCCACCTGGCTCCGGTGTACCTGTTCCAGGAAATACCGACGGGTCTAACACATCCAAATCCAGTGTAAAATAAACAGGTTTTCCTTTTAACTGTTCCAATACGGTTTCCAGTCCTTCAAAGTCAAACGTTTTCGTTTTGACATGTTCCTTTCCCCATCGAAATTCTTCCCGGTCTCCCGAGCGAATTCCAAACTGAAAAATTCGTCCATCTCCAATCAATTCCCAGCAGCGTCTCAATACACAGGCATGAGAAAGCTTCACATTCAGATATTCTTCTCTTAAATCCGCATGTGCATCAAAATGAATGATGGAAACTTCTGGATAATACTTTGCAACCGCTCGAACTGCTCCCAATGTGACGAGATGTTCTCCACCTAATAAAAATGGGCGTTTTCCATCGGATAAAATTTGTTCGGTGCGTTCCTGTATTGCATCCAACGCCTGTTTTGTATCTCCAAAACATAATTCTAAATCTCCGCTATCCATAACGGCTCCATCATAGAGATCTTTATCCTGGTACGGACTATAGCTTTCAATTCCATAAGACTCTCTTCGAATTGCGCTGCTTCCAAACCTCGTACCTGGCCGATACGAAGTTGTAGAATCAAATGGTGCCCCGAATAATACTGTCTCCGCTTCGTTATAATCGGCTTCACAGCCCATAAATGTTTCAATATTTTTATTCAACATCTTTTAAAAGCTCCTCTACGTAAGACGGCAAATAAAATGCCCCTTTGTGTAATGTCGTTGTATAATACTTGCAGTGCAATGCCCTTAGATTCCAACGTGCTTCCTGTAAATCTTTTAATGGATGATATTTCTTGGATGCAAACCCAAACAGCCAATGCCCTGACGGATAGGTTGGAATATGAGCCTGATAAATTCGACTAATCGGAAAAGATTGTACAATTTGCTTATGTGCCTTTTGGCACGCAGCTGCATCTTCTTCATAAAACGGGCTTTCATGCTGGTTAATCATAATCCCATCTTCGTGCAATGCTTTATAACAATTTCCATAAAATTCCTTTGTAAACAATCCCTCTCCTGGACCAAATGGATCGGTAGAATCCACGATAATTAAATCATACTTATCTTCACAGGAACGAATGAATCGAAGTCCATCTTCATAGTAAATCGAAACTCGTTCATCATCGAGACGACATGCCGTTTTTGGCAAATATTTTTTACAAACCTCTACTACTAATTCATCAATCTCCACCAGATCAATTTGTTCAATTTCTGGATAACGTACTAGTTCCCGAATAACTCCGCCGTCTCCTGCACCAATTACAAGAACTCTCTTTACATTTGGGTGAACTGCCATTGGCACATGGGTAATCATTTCATGATAAATAAATTCGTCTTTTTCTGTTAACATCATATATCCATCCAATGTTAGAAAACGCCCAAATTCTGGGGATTCAAATACGTCAATTCGCTGAAACTCACTTTTTCCGCTGTAAAGTTGTCGATCTACACGAATCGAAAATTTAACATTTGGGGTCTGCATTTCAGAAAACCATAACTGCATATTATTCTCCTTTCAATACGTTCAGCCGTTCAATTGCTGCATCTTCTGTACCAGTCATAGAACATCCCTTTGCTTTTGCATAGGCGATGTATTCCAATATTTTTTTTGTAATTCTTTCTCCTGGTGCCAAAATTGGTATTCCTGGGGGATAACACATAACAAATTCACTACAAATTCGCCCTTCTGTTGCATCAATTGGAAGGGATTCTTTCTCTGCATAAAATGCTTCCTGTGGAGATACACAAACATCTGGTTCAATATACTCCTGTGTAAAAAGATTTGTTTTCGTTTTTCCAAATCGTCTTCTTACTTCCGATAATGCGCTGACAAGCCGTTCGATATCCATTGGTCTGTCTCCAATGGAGATATAAGCTAAAATATTGCCCAAATCTCCAAATTCAATTTGAATTCCATACTCGTCCCGAAGCAAATCATAAACCTCAATTCCAGCCAACCCAATATTCAATGTGTTGACAGACAGCTTCGTTACATCAAAATCATAGACACTATCTCCATTACAGATTTCTTTCGAATAAGCATAGTATCCTCCAATTAAATTAATTTCCCTTCTGGCATATTCTGCAAGACGAATCACCTCTGCAAATGTCTCTTTTCCTCTTAACGCCAAATTCCTACGGGAAATATCCAGACTGGAAAGCAATAGATACGATGCACTTGTCGTCTGTGTCAGATTAATAATCTGTCTTACATAGCCTTCCTGTATATTTGGACCAATCAAAAGCATAGAACTCTGTGTCAAGCTTCCTCCCGATTTATGCATGGACACTGCTGCCATATCTGCTCCTGCTTCCATCGCAGAAATAGGCAATCCATCTCCAAAATAAAAATGCGTTCCATGTGCTTCATCTGCAATACAATACATCCCATTTTGATGCGCCAATTGTACAATTGCACGCAAGTCAGAACAGATTCCATAATAAGTTGGATTATTCACAAGAATTGCCTTTGCATCTGGATTGTCTTGAATTGCTTTTTTGACAGAAGCCACACTCATCCCAAGCGGAATCCCCAGTTCCACATCTGAATCCGGATTTACATAGACTGGAACTGCCCCGCATAATACCATTGCTCCCATTACACTTCGGTGGACATTCCGAGGCAATATAATTTTCTCTCCCCGTTTTGCAACTGTAAGAATCATACTCTGTACGGCCGACGTTGTTCCCCCAACCATTAAAAATGCATGTGCTGCTCCAAATGCTTCCGCTGCCAGTTCTTCTGCCTCTCGGATAACCGAAACAGGATGACAGAGATTATCGAGTGGCTTCATGGAATTTACATCCATATTAACACAGCGATCTCCCAACAGCATTGCTAATTCTGGGTTCCCTCTTCCTCTTTTATGACCTGGTACGTCAAATGGAACAACTCTCATTTTCCGAAATTCCTGAAGTGCCTCATAAATCGGTGCCCGTTCTTGTGATTTCATTTCTCATCCTCCCGTATAAATATTTCTTCCGCTAAAAATTTCAATCATTTCCCGTCTAAGATTATTCATAATCTCTAATCGTTTTCTCGGAGGAAGTTCGTATACATCGGTATTAAACAAATAATTTTGTAAATTAATATCTTTTAGCATCATTTTTGTATGATAAATATTCGCTTCATAAATATTAATATCCACTGCATCATATTCTCTGAGAATCAATGGGCTAATATAATCTTGAATGGATGTTACTTTATGATCCATAAACAGTTTTTGACCATTTAAATCTCTCGTAAACCCTCTAACTTTGTAATCCATAGTAATAATATCCGAATCAAAAGAACCAATCAAATAGTCCAATGTAGACAATGGCGTAATTTGACCGCAAGTGGCTACATCAATATCAACTCGAAATGTGGCAAGACAGGTTTCGGGATGATACTCTGGATACGTATGCACGGTAACATGACTTTTGTCCAAATGAGCAAGCTGTGTCTCCCCTGCTGGAACCATCGTCTCTTCTGCAATTAAGATTGTTACAGAGGCTCCCTGGGGTTCATAATCCTGGCGTGCAATATTCAGCACCTGAGCCCCAATCATATCGGTTAATGTTGTCAATATATTCGTCAAACGCTCTGAATTATACTGTTCATCAATATAGGCGATATAGTCTTTTTGTTCTCGTGCTGTTTTGGCATAACAGACATCATAAATATTAAAGCTCAGTGATTTTGTCAGATTATTGAAACCATATAATTTTAATTTCTCTCCCAATTCTCCAACCTCTCTTTTCCCAGTTTCCTCACCACATAATTCTAAGGATATCCTTCCGTTTGTGCTTTATACAAGTGTGAATTATCCGTTCTCTCATAAAACCTTCCAGATCTTTTTATGTGGCTTACACTTTTGCACAAATAGTGCAAGTAATCGTATTTAATCGAATAGGGAAGATTTCATCTACCTACTCGATATGCGATTTGGCACAGCTTGCGGCAAAGCCGTTCGCTGTACTTGCCCGTCAAGCGGATA
>OERR01000115.1_pt1 | contig 20865 bp, 13 predicted proteins | sample 1540051 | NCBI WGS metagenome assembly OERR01 (sample SAMEA3891884, study PRJEB23780) | metagenome | biome: terrestrial biome; feature: animal house; material: Caecal content | place: Italy | collected 2015-05-05 | reverse complement strand
GGATGGAGCAGATCTCCTCCTTTGTGCTGTATTCACGCAAATTCAGCGGGCCGATCAACGAGATCGCCAATATCATGAACGAAATCTATTCCGCTCTTGCCGCGGCGGAACGCGTGTTCACGCTGCTCGATCAGCCGGAGGAACCGGCGGATCTTCCCGGCGCGGAGACGCTCGGTCAGGTGCGCGGTGACGTCGAGGCGCGCCACGTCAGCTTCGGCTATCTGCCGGGGAAAATTGTCCTGCACGATCTGAACCTCAAAGCCAAGCCCGGCCAGACTGTCGCTATTGTGGGCCACACCGGCGCGGGCAAGACGACCATCATCAACCTGCTCATGCGCTTTTACGATGTGAACGCGGGGGAGATTCTGGTCGACGGCAAGGAGCTGCACGAGGTGACGCGCGATTCCCTGCGCCGGGCCTATGCGATGGTTTTGCAGGATACCTGGGTGTTTCAGGGAACGATCTTTGAAAATATCGCTTATGGCAAGGAGGGCGCGACGAAAGAGGAAGTGATTGCCGCAGCCAAGGCCGCGCGCATCCATCACTATATCATGCGATTGCCGGAGGGTTACGACACCGTGATCAGTGAGGATGGCGGCAACATCAGCAAGGGCCAGAAGCAGCTGCTGACCATCGCCAGAGCCATGCTGTACAATACGCAGATGCTTATTCTCGACGAAGCGACCAGCAACGTTGACACGAACACGGAACGCGAGGTGCAGCGCGCCATGCAGGAGCTGATGAAGGGAAAGACTTCCTTCGTGATCGCCCACCGCTTGTCCACTATTCAGCATGCCGACAACATTCTTGTCATGGAGCACGGCGAGGTAGTGGAACAGGGAACACATGAGGAACTCATGCGGAAAAAGGGGACGTACTACAGGCTGTACGCCGCGCAGTTTGAATAAATTTTAGAAATATTGTTCTTTTTCGCGAAAATAGAAAGCTCTTTTGATACGAATATGCAGGAAAATTGCGAAATACTTTAAAAATAGTTGCATGGAAAGGGTAAAATCTGTTATCTTGTTCTTAAGGCTTGTTTGAAAAGAAAATGCCGGTATCAAGCCCTGTGCTTGTTTCGATGGGGTCTGACAACGACAGGGGTTTTTGGGAAGGAAGATGAAGAATGCAGAAAATTCGGGATCTATTGAAAGCAAAGGCAAACGACAACTGGGGGCAGGGCCCTTTGACCTTTGCGTTTTTGGGAGACAGCGTAACGCAGACCTGTTTCGAGCTGTATAAGAAATCCGACGGCGCCATCGATGCTTATTACGACGCGGACGCCGCTTACCATCTTTACCTCAAACGGATGCTGGCGATGCTGTATCCCAGCGTACCCGTCAACATTCTGAACGCGGGGATCGGCGGCGATAACGCGCCCCACGGTTTGGAGCGGCTGGAACGCGACGTGATCGCGCATCACCCCGATCTGGCGGTGGTATGCTACGGCCTGAACGATTCCTGGGGAGGTCTGGACGGTCTTTCCACATACGGGGACGCGCTGGGGCAGATCTTCGACCGTCTCAAAGAAGCGGGGATTGAAACGCTTTTCATGACGCCCAACATGATGTGCACGGAAATCAGCTGCCATCTGGAGGACGAAACGATCCTTGAAATGGCAAAAGGAGCCAGCGAGCTGCAAAATTCCGGGGTCATGGACCGGTATATGGAGACGGCCAGGAAAGTCTGCGCGGAGCACGGCGTTCCGGTCTGCGACTGCTACGCACAGTGGAAAACGATGCACCAGGCCGGAGTCAATACGACGGAGCTGCTTGCGAACCAGCTGAACCATCCCACCCGGGAGATGAACTGGCTGTTTGCCGTTTCGCTTCTTCATTCCATTTTCAACGAACCGTAAGAAAAAATGGGCGGATCGCTTGCGAAAAGCGTCCGCCCGATGATCTGCTTCAACACAGAACCGACATTATTTGAGGAAGACTTCGATGACGGGAACGAGCACGTTCGGCTCCACAACGGGAAGCTTGACGGCGAGAAGATCGTCGCGCTGCGTGCAGCCCTCGCTGAAATGGGAAATTTGTTTTTCTTCAAACAGCAGCTCGCTGCCGTCGTGCAGGAACTGCATGTAGTCCACCTTTCCCGCAAAGCCGTTCAGCTCCAGGTACTGATAGGGATACTCAAACAGGTGGATATACAGCCGCTTTCCATCCTCGCTCTGAGTGAATTTGCAGCCGTTCGGGCAGAGGGCGAGGTATTCCGGCTCCGCCATGGTGCAGCCGTAAATGGAGCGGCTGTTATATTTCATCCAGTCGGCGTAGACCTGAAGCGCCGCTTCGGCCCGGCTGTCGAAATAGCCGCGTGAGGTGGGGCCGACGTTCATCAAAAGGTTTCCGCCGATGGAGACGGTGTTGATCAGCATCTGGATCAGCATTTTGGGGGATTTCCATGTCATTTCATCCCGGTAGTAGCCCCAGGAGCCGGAGAAGGTCTGGCAGGCCTCCCAGGTGACCAGCTCGCCGGTCTCCTTGTGGCGCGGCCATTCCAGCAGCTGGTACTGCTCCGGCGTCCAAAGATCCTGCTCGATTTGCGCGCGGTTGTCGATGATGATCCCGGGCTGAAGCTTTCTCGCGACGGCGATCAGCTCCTCGGATTCCCATTCGTTCTTTCCCTTTCCCTGCATCCAGTCGGGGAAGTTCGGCTGCTTGTCATAGGAAAAATCGAACCAGAGGATGTCGATTTTGCCGTAGTTGGTGAGCAGCTCCGTGACCTGATTGCGCATGTATTCGGCATAGCGGTGCATATCCCGTCCTTTGGATTTCTCAAACGCGTCGGGATCGTCGCGGCGCGGGTGGAGATGGTCGATGGGGAAATCCGGATGGTGCCAGTCGATCAGCGAATAGTAAAATCCGATGTGCAGCCCCTCGGCGCGGAACGCGTCCACATATTCGCGAATCAAATCTCTGCCCGCGGGCGTGTTGGTGCATTTGTAGTCGGTATATTGGGAATCGAACATGCAGAAGCCCTCGTGATGCTTGGTGGTCATCACGGCGTACTTCATTCCGGCGGCTTTGGCCTGTCTGGCCCATTCCTTCGGATTATAGAGATCCGGATCAAAATACCGGAAATATTGATCGTATTTTTCTTCCGGGATTTTTTCGTTGGTTTTCACCCATTCATGGCGCGCCGGCATGGAATACAGGCCCCAGTGAATGAACATACCGAAACGGTCGTGCCGGAACCACGCGGTGTCGCCCGGGGTGCTTTTTGTGATATAGCTGGACATAAGACGTCTCCTCTCCCTTGCGGTTGGGGATGCAGATTCGTTTGCTCCCCTTTTACCGTAATGATACTGGGGAATCTGAATGATTTCAAGGGAAGAAACAATAAAAAATATGGAGGTTTTGCGATGATCGTTTATCCGTGCCAGAGCCTTTGCGGCCTGAACGGACTGCATTTGAGAATTCTCGACTGCGGCCACGCCAGCAGCGCGCGCGAATGGGTGGGAAATGTGGTGTCTCCCTCCTATTCCCGGCTGTATTATATTTGCGGGGGAGATCCTTACTTTACCACAGCGGAAGGCCGCACCGTTGAAATGAAGGCGGGGTGCTGTTATTTTCTGCCCGCCGGTTTTTCCTTTGACCACGCCTGCCGTACCCAGATGGAGCAGCTGTACTTTCATATTCAGCTGATTGACGACACAGGGCTGGATTTGTTTCGGGGATGCTCCGAAATGATGGTGGATACGCCGGGGGAGGAGCGCATCCGCCGGATGATTGAGCTGGCCGCGAGCAAACAGCCGGACGACGCTCTGCGCCTGCGCCAGGAGCTGTACGCCACCATTTTGACGATGCTGGAGCGCAGCGGGGTTCATTTGAGCCGCACCGATTACGCGCGCTGTATTTTGGACGCGGTGGCGTATATCCGAAAAAATCTTTCCGTTCAGCTCACAGTCAAGCAGCTGGCCGACCATGCGCATGTTTCCGAGAGCACGCTGGAAAAAGCGTTTCGTGCGGAATTGGGGATGACCGTCGGCAGATATGTGGATGAAGAAATCTTTCTGGCCGCGGAAAGGCAGCTGAAGCAGACGAAGCTGTCCATTGCGCAGATCAGTGAACGGTTTGGATTCTGCGACCAGTTTTATTTTTCCCGCCGGTTCCGGGCGCGCTACGGGTTATCTCCGCAGCAGTACAGGAAACGGTATCCGTTCTGACGGGGAAACCCGCCGTTGTGTCAGCCAAAGGAGGAAACATGGAAAAGTTTCGTTTTGCGATTATGGGAGCAGGAGCCATCGCGGTCAAGTTTTGCGAAGCTGTGCGGTTTTTGGACGGCTGTGAAGTATGCGCCGTGGCGAGCAAAAGCCTGGAACGGGCAAAAGCTTTTGCCGGGAAACAGCAGATTGAGCGGTATTATGGCGACTATGCCGCCATGCTGGAGCAGGAAAAGCCGGATTGCGTGTATATTGCGGTGACGCCGAACGATCATGCCCGGCTCTCGCTTCTGTGCATCGCGCATGATGTGCCGGTTTTGTGCGAAAAGGCGATGTTCCAGAACAGCCGGGAGGCGGAAGCAGTGTATGAAGCCGCCGCGCAGAAGAAAATCTTTGTGATGGAGGCTTTGTGGAGCCGCTATCTGCCCGCGGTCCGCAAGGTGAAGGAGTGGGTGGAGCAGGGAAGGATCGGCGTCCCGGCGCTTTCCCAGTTCACCATCGGATTTCTGGCGCCGCCGGATCCGGAAAACCGTTACCAGAGTCCGGCGCTGGGCGGAGGAGCGGCGAAGGATATCACCGTATACGCCTATGAGCTGACCACCTTCCTGCTGAATCAGAACATTCGGAGCATGGCGGTGTCGGCGGCCTGGGGAAAAACAGGCGTGGATCTCACGAATCATATTTCGCTGGAGTTTGAGCACACGCTGGCGGATCTGTCCACCAGCTTTGCGGCCAATCTGGAAAACAGGATGGTGCTGTACGGCGAAAAGGGGAAGATTGTTCTTCCATTCCCGCACTATGCGTCGGAGTGCAGCTTGTACGATTCGGACGGAGGCCTGGTGGAACACTATCGTGATGAGGAAACCGAAAACGGATTTACCTATGAAATTCAGGACACGATGGCTTGTATCCGCGAGGGGCGCACGGAGAGCGCTGTCGTGCCGTGGGCGGATACCATGGCGTGTGCAAAGCTTTTTGATCGGATTGATGAAACGAAGCCCGCTTTTTAAAAAGGAATCGCTGCTGTCAAAAAAGGCTTTCCCAATGGGGATTCCCCCTGTTGAGAAAGCCTTTTTTCGTGTTTATTCTGTTTTTGTGATTTATTCCGCGGTGGAGGAGTAGGACTGGGAAAGCAGCTCGTTTCCGGCGCCGTCCACATAGGTCACAACCACAACGACGTTGCTGTTGGAAACAGCGCCCTTCGCCTCGTTGGCAATGTTCTCGAAGGTCGCGGCATTGGCGTCCAGACCGGCCTGGAGCTGCTCGGTGTAGGTTGCACGGTCCTCATCGGTGGTTTCCAGATCGTTGAGGGTGAACTTGTAGTGCATTTCGTCGCCCTCAGCATAGACCTCGACACCCATGCCCTGCTCTTCATACTGCTGGGTCATGGTGCTGATCACGCTCTGCATGGACTCGGAGTTGAAGTAGTCCTCCAGGGTGGGCTTACCGCCGCAGCCGCTGAGCACAACGGTGAACAGCAGGCACACAGCGGCCATCAGGGATACGATTCTCTTTTTCATTTTCATTCTCCTCTGTGGTTTGAATTTATGGTGAAGGCCTCCACATGGCCTGACACCCCTTGTACGGACTCCCAAAATAGAGTCGAACAAACGGACAATGGCTATTATACAACTTCTGCACAATTTTGGCAACTTATTTTTTGTGAGTCCGCAATTTTTTTCATCCTCCTGCGCAGAGCTGTGTTCCGTTTGAGTGTCTTTCCGCTGCACAGGCAATCCATGGTATGGTATAATGAGATCCATTGTATAAGCGGGACGGTTTTACTCCGCTCCCGTGCTTCTTTGCGGCAGCAGCGCGGGCTGCCGGGCGAAAAGAACACACACAGCCGGGCATCGGGCTTGCCCGATGCTTGTGCGCCGCAGGCGAAAAGAAGGGTGCCGATCATGGAGATTGTTTTGATTACGCAGAGGAACAGTGAAAAATTTCAGGAAATCCTGCCGGAGTATCGGGGCCGGATTCCTTCCATGCTTTTGGGCTGCGAGAAGGATGGAATCGCGGCCGGAACGGCGGGACTGGAAATGACGGAGGACGGGTGCAGCCTTGGCTGGCTGTGGGTGGATCCCGAATTTCGGGGCGGCGGAATGGGCGGCGCTCTTTTGGACGCGGCCTGCCGGGAAGCGCTGGAAAGGCCGGCGGGACGGCTTACCGTCACCTATCCGGCGGATAAGGACTGGTCGGCTGTGATGGATTATATGCTGGCTGTCCGCGGGTTTTCCGTCATGGCGCACCGCTACCCGACCTATCGGATTACGAAGGAACAGCTGCTGGCTTCTCCGCTTTTGGCCGGGGACGAGAAAAAGATGAATCCGCATGTAGTTCCTCTTTCGGAGCTGGAACGCTTCCGATTACAGGAATTGCTGGTTGCGTGCCGGCTGGAACGGGAATATCTTGTGAGCCATGCGGCGTTCGGCTGGGTGGACCCGGAGCGAAGCATGGTTTTGTTAAAGGACGGCCATGTGATGGGGCTGGCTCTGGTTCGTCCTGTGGAGACGGAAGATTCTCTGTGTTTGGATTTGCTGTATCTGCGGACATCCGACGCCAGAGAAGGGATTCTCCTGCTTCAACAGACCGCGCTTGCCCTGCTGCGTCATCCGGCGGGCCTGCGGGAACTGAGTTTCACCTGTATGGAGGAGACCGGGATGCGGATTTGCAGCCGCCTTTTGGGAGAACAGGCGGCGCAGTGGGAGGAATTCTGCCAGGGAACGCTTTTTGCCGAATTGTACCGTCCGGGGAGGGAACGCCATGTGTGAAAACAACCAGATGATGCAGGCTTCCAGACAGGCCAGCGTCCTGCAAATGGAGGAGGAACGGCTTCAGCGCATCCGTCAGGATTCGCTGGAACAGTCAGAGCATATTCCGGGCGTGCTGGAGGAGCACAAGGCGCTCACCCCTTATGCCAGCGCGCGGATTGAGAGGGAAATGAGAAACGGTCCTCCGCCCGGACTGAGCAAGGCGGAGAAGCGCCGGTGGAAAAACCGGATGCAGGGCCTTCTGGAGGAATCCCGCAAGAGGGAAAGCTTTTTCGCGCCGGTCAACCGGATGATGGATGATGCGGAGCAGCGTCTCATGGAACTGCGTGCCGGAGAGCGGGACGGCTTTGACGAATCCTGCCAGGTTCTGGAAAATGCACGGTGGGAAGCGTCCGTGGAGGAAAACAGCCTGCTTCGGGATGCGGCGGTTCTGCGGGATCATCCCGAGATTGCAGAGCTGCAAACGATGTTTCAGCAGCTTTCCCGTGCGGGCGCGAGTATCGGATCGGACCGGCTGATGGAACTGACGCAGCGCTACCGCGCTTTGGGAAAGGCCGGATCCGCGGGGGCCGCCAATTCGGTCAGTTACCGGCATTTGAAGGACGCTATGCGCTTTTCCAACCCCAAGGCCGGTTATGTTTTTCTGCTTCACTGTGTGGCGACGATGCTGGTGTATCAGCTGGACAGCCTTCCGGCGGATCAGGTGAACGCCGCTGCGTTCACACGCCTTTACGCGCTTGCGTCCGTCTCCGGCGTGGTGGCTTCGCACATGGCGCTGAGCCGGGAGTTTGAACGACAGAAGGCTCTGTATCAGACGAAAAGGCAGCAGGTGCAGATCGATGTGGAGCAGCAGCAGAGAGAACTTCAGGAAATGATAGCGGCAAGGCGCGAGTATCTGCGCACAGGCGTGGGGGAGAACGGCGCACCCGAGGTGTGGATCCCACAAAATCTGCTGGGTGAAGCGGAAGCGTATCTGTATGCCCAGGGCGTGATGCAGAATCCAACGCTCAGCATGCAGGAGTTTATGGATTGGGCGAATGCGATAGAGGCTTCCATCCGCTGGAATCGGGAAACCATCAACGCCCGTTTGGAGCAGGAGCACGGCATCCAGGCCCCCGCGCTGCGCGGCCGGTTGCTGGAAAGCATCGAGCAACAGCATCCGCGCATGCTGTTTCGCGCGGCGTACGGAGAGATCAACGATAGCATCCGGGAAGCCATGGAGAATTTGTCCGGCGATCTCGCACGGTACCGGGAGCGGGCGGAGTATCTGGCGGTACAGCCCTCTCTGGCACAATTTCCGCGGCTTTTCCAGTCCCCCGTTCTACAGACGCTGCCGGGAGCGGAGCTGTCCGACGAGCAGTTCCGGGAGCAGGCGGATCTGCTGGCCGGGCAGGTGGAGCACAGTGTGGCGTGCGCGCGATCCATCCTCCGCGACGCGCTCTCCCCGGCCAGCCGGGAACCGGTTTTGGAGCTTCTGGTGAACCGGTACGGCTCGCTGTTTTTGCACGGCTCTCCCGAGGAAATCCGGGAGATTGTCCGGCATTCGCTGCGCGACGACGTTTTGCAGGAGCTGGCTCCACAGGTGGCGGAGCGGGAGGAATCCATTCGGGCCGCTATGGACGCGGCGCACTTGGATCCGGCATGGAGAACGATCGCGTACCGCACGATGACGGAGGAGGAGCAGACGGACGAAGCGCTGATTCCCAAAATGGAGCGCTTGCAGCAGACGGCCTTTGCCAATCAGGAGGAATTTCAAAGACTCTTTGGCGATCGCACCCACACCGTGCCGCAGTGGCGGGAGCTTCTGCAATGGATGGGGGAGCATGCGGCCCAGACGCCCGAAGAATTCCTTGCCCAAGCGCAGGAGCTGGCCAGCCGGACAAGCCTTTCCGACGGACAGGACGCCATGACTTTGGAGGAATACCGCAGCGGCGGACAGCGGGCGCAGAAGCTCGAACCGGATACGGCGGGCAGCTATCGTTCCCTGCTGAGAGGGCCGATGCTCTGCCAGTGGGACGGCTTTCTGGGATATCTGGACAGTCATGAGGAAGATGTGATGCAGGCTCTGGAGCGCGTGCTGATCGAGGAAAAGCTGGATCTCCCGTTCCTGGAGGACGTCAACAGCCTTTTGGAGCTGGAGACGCTTTCCTATGCCGAATTCCGCACGCTGTCCTCCACACTGCGGGGAAATCTCGCGGAGACCATCGAGGGCTGGCACACACTGCGCGGAGAATACGCGTCCCAGGTGCAAAAAGCCCTTTTGCCGGATATGCTCACGGGAGCCTTGAAGCGGGAGAATTTCCGGGCGCGCGCGCAGAAGGAGGAACGCCGGTTCCAGAACGAGGCGCAGGCTTTGGAGATCCGCTTTTTGGCGGTGCTGTCCGGGGCGCAGGTGCAGCAGCCGGGCGAGCTGCAATACCAGCATACCGACGATACCGCCTCCACCGCGCATTTTTCCTCGAAATCCCGGGCGGAGCGCCGTTTGGAGCGGTTTCGGCTTGCCCACAGCGTGTGGCAGGTTTTGGAGCGCAGCGGCCTGACGAAGGAAGCGATCGAAAATGCGCTTGAAGCAGGCTCCGACTCCGGCAGCGGAGCAAAGCTGCACCGGCGTCTCTGCCGCCTTCTGGAACCGCTTTCGGATCCGCAGGCGAAGGAGGTGCTTCGGGCAATCCGAAAGGAAGGCAAGGACGGCTATGTCAACGAATTCCGTCTCGGCGGGCTGGAAGAATTCCTTTTGGCAAAGGAAAATAACGAGGAGACCTATCAGGCATTCACAGCGGGAAAGCAGGAGGTTTATAAGGATACGCTCCGCACGCTGGGTTCCCAGATTTTGCCGCGCCTTCAGGAATTGGAGCAGGTGCTCAGCGAGTATCCCCTGGAGGAAAGCGCAGACTACCGGATCCGGATGCGGCCGCTGGCCGCCGGTCTGCGGGAGGGCAGCGAGGAGGAGAACTGGGAACGCTTCGGCGTGAGAAGCTGGCAGGAGGCGCTCGGCGGCCTGCGCCAGTATCTGCGCCGGCAGAGCGCTTCCCGGGCCGCGCGGGAACAGACAGACGGAAGCGCCCCGGACGGTCAAACGGTTTTGGAATATCGGAGGGAGTGGATGACGCGCTATGAAAATGGGCTTTTCCGCCCCATAGTTCCGCTTCTGATGCAGGACAAGGATCTGTGGCAGTCGCTCTCCACAGACGATCCGGTAGCTTTTGAGACATACGCCAAGGAGATTTTCCAGCGCATGGAGACGCCGATGAAGCTTCTTCGCCTGCGCTTTTCCTTTGGAGAAGAATTCCAGCGGGAGCTGGTCCGGGAGCTGGGGCAGCGGATCCTGTACGGCCCCGAACGGGATCTGGACGGCTGGATGGAAGAATTCAACCGCTTTTTTGATCAGTACAGCCGTCATACTGTGGGCGGAGCTTCGGTGGAAGCGCGCTATCAGAAGCTGCGGGAAAAGGATCCTGAGATGGCGAACTATCTCACGGAGATGATTCTGCACGATCCTCAGGGCATCAGTCTGCTGGAGGACGAGGAAAAATGGAGCGCCGCGCTCAAATCGTGCAAAAAACGGGTGGCTCCCAACACCAAATTACTGAAAAAATACCTCAGCAGCATGAAGAAAACCGGATGGAAGCCCACAAAGGCGGAGCAGGTCAGTCTGGACATGTTTCTGCGGCATCACATCCTGTTCAGCGAACCGGATATGTTCCAGGAAAGCTTGAGCGGCTGGGTACAGGATTTTCTGAAACTGCGCCGGGAATCCATTGCGCAGATGAACCGGTCGATCGTCGTCATGGGACGGCGCGCGGAGGTTCTGCGGGACGTGGAACGCCGCCGCAGCGAGGGGATGCGGGAGGACCGCCGGGATTTGGAGGAGCTTCGCGCCCTGCGGGGACAGCTTCGCGCCGCCGGTTCCCCGCTGTTGGCCGCGCTCGGCGTGCGCAAAGCCCCCAGTGAAAAACAGATCACCGAGGCGCGGTATACGCTGTGGGAATACCGGGAGCGTCCGCAGCGGGTGAAGGAGATTTTGTTTGAGCGGATCCTTTCCGGGGCGGACAGCGAGACGCTTCACCGGGAAGCCGCCTGGCTCACCGCCCTCAACAAACGGATTTTTTCCATCCCGTTTTACGCCACGGAGGGGGGAGCGGGAGCGCTTCCACGCGATGAAGCGCGTGTTTGAACAGATGGGGGCGAGCTGGAGAACGCCGGAGCATGTGGAGCTTTCCGATCGCGTGCAGTCTGAATTCTTGCTCTATCTGTATCTGCATCACCGGGGAGAAAACCTGACGGAGGAACAGCTTTTGGAAGCCTTCCAGTCGCTGGGAGAACGCCATGTGCTGATGGGAGAACTGCTGGAACAGAAAAACGCGGCCGAGCTGGATCGCCATGTCAACCTCTACGGCGCGCACACCCACACCGGGCAGACCGCCTGGAACAGGGACTCTCTCGGGCAGATGGCCAGACTGGACGAAAGCCCGCTGGAAGCGGAACGCCGGAACATCACGGAAGCGATGGCGATCGGCATGTATACCATGGAGGACAGCGCGTTCCGCGAGGCGGTGGCGCACCATGCCGATTATTCGCAGGCGGCGGAATCGGCCGAAAAGGTGTTTGATCCGATTTTGAAGGAGCTGGTGGAGAGCGAGGACGAGAGACGCCAGCTGCGGGTCGGGCTTCAGGAGTATTTTCACGCGGATCTCCTCGGCGGGAGTGCGGGGGTGGACCTTTCGGAGCTGCGCTCCCGTGTGAGGGATATGCTGCACGATCCTGATTACCGCCAGATTTTGCGGTCCTCCGGTTCTCTGTTGGGCAGCGTGAGCGACACCAGCCTGTCGGGCCGGGAAAAGACGGCGCATATGGTGGCCAGCCGTGAAACGCTGGAGGAATTTCTGGCTGAAAAAAACAATCGCAAATACTGCCGGGAATACAACGCGCTCAATATCCAGCAGCGGCAGGTGTTCGCCCTGTCCGTCCTGCAAAGCGATCGGATCGGGGGAGCCACGCCGCTTCCCAGCGTAACCTATGTGCGCAGCGACGATCTGGCTCAGAGCCGGATGCTGTTTGTCGCGGGACAGCTGGAAACCTACGCGTCCCACGGTGATTTCCAGCCGGAGATTCCCTATGACCGTGTGATGGAGGTGCTGCGGCGTTCCAACGGAAAGATGGACGCGCAAGCCTTTGAAAGCGCGATGCGGCTGACGCGTGCCATGATCCGCCGGTATCAGGAGAAGATCCCGAGAGACTGGTCGAGATTGTCGGATGGGGCGTATCTGATTCGGGAAGCAAGGCGGCTGGCCCGGAAGAAGGAAGCCGCCGCCGGACAGGGGGAGCAGCCGCCGGTAATGTCGCTCGCGGAGCTGCGGGAACGGATTCTCGCACAGGATCCCGGAGCGGCGGGGACGGATGCGATCAAGGAACGTCTGGCCGCGCTGGATGATCACACGTTCCGCATCGTGGCCGCCGCGCTGGAGGATCGCACCGTGCTGGATCCCACCACCCGGATGGCGGAGGAGAACGGGGAAGCGCAAAGGACGGAGTATGTCAATGAGCAAAAACGCGCCGGACTGATGGCGCGCTTTCTGGGACAGCAGGAGGAGCCTTCCGCTCTGCGGATGCACTCCACACGGCTCACGAGAGCCATGAATGGCCTGATGAGTTATCAGCTCCGTGACGATGTGGATTTGACGGGGCGCGCCCTGACCCGGTCCGATTTTGCCCCGAAGGCGTTGTCGCGCGGGACGGCGGCGGATTGGGCGCTGCTGGAACGCGCCATGGATTTCGCGGACGAGGTTCTGCGGGAGGATCTGCGGCGCGGCGCGGGACTGCCGCAGGAGGAGTCTCCGGTTCCGGAAGAGGAAGCGGAGGAACAGCTGCAAAACGTCCCACAGGAGACACAGGCGGAGGAGCACGCAGTACACGAGGACGCCGTACAGGAGAACACGGTGCAGGAACAGACAGCCGCGCAGCAGGAGCAGCCTGTGGAAGAGATCGCGGAGGAAATCACGGAAGAAACGCGGGAACAGCGCCGCCAGACGCTGCAAAGACGGCTGGAAGGAATGCGGAACCTGCCGGTTCTGGAACGCTTTTCCACTGAACAGATTCTCAGTGTGAAAAACATGCAGGAGAATCTGGAACAGATGGACGAGGACGCGTTCGTTGTGAAGGCGGCTTCGCTTCTGAAAAACGCGGAAAGCAATCTGGCGCAGCTTCGCACCATTCTGTCGGAGCGGGGAGCGCTGTCCCTTCTGGATCGGTCGGAAGCGGAGAATCGGGTGATTTCCCGCTTTGGCGGCGAACTGCTGGGAAGCCCCCTGAACAGCAGAACGATCGAAGCGCGTGTGCGGGCCGCTATGGATCCTCCCGCCCAGCCGATGAAATCGTTTCAGGAGAAAAACAGAGAATTTATCGTGCAGATACGGGAACGCATGAAGCGTGAGAGTCTGGAACACAAACCGTTTACCGGAGCGCAGGAGGCGGAAACGCCCGAGGATGTGCAGCGGATGGAGCGGATCGGGCAAGCGCTGGAAACGCTGCGCGGTATGGACGGCTTGAACGAAACGGAACAATGGCTTGTCCTGCATTGCGAGGAGGGGATCGCGGATTATCTGGATTCGGCTGCACAATATCTAAAGGAAGCCACAGTCGAAGAGATGATCGGCTGGGTGCGGGATACAGCGCGGACCGTGGAGAAAAATCGCACCATTTTGAACGAGCTGGCGGGAAAGCTTTACGTTTTTGGCAGCAGCCCGGAGTGGCAGGAAGCCATCGGCAATCTCGCGGCGAAAAACCTGGGAGCGGATATGCTGATCGAGTGCACGTCCGAGTCCGTCACAACCTTTATGAAAGCGCTGGAGAAGATCGCCAACGAAACGCTGAATCTCGCGGATGTGCCGGGGCGGATGCTCTCTACTCTTCAGCGGGATGAGAGCGTCAAACGCATTCCCGATCTGGAAAAGATGCCGGAGGTAATTGCCTGCCTGTTCCAAGATCACAGCAGCGGCAAGGGTTATTCCGAGATGCAGGAGCTGCGAACGCGTATCCAGCACAACGTCCGTATTCTGGAACGGGTTGTGGAGGAACTGTTCGACGATTACGACGAGCAGGAGGAAGCCATGAACCGTGTGCTGGAGGAAAGAGGCCGCCTGCTGGCGTGGCGGACATGCTCCAGTGAAGTGATACGGGAAATGATCCGTCAGACAAAGGCATAAGAAAACGGCCCGCACAGTCAGGAATTTCCTGAACGGTGCGGGCCGTTTTTTTGTGGTTTTCAGAGATTCAGCTCTGCTGCGGTACGGAAGGGTTGTCCGGCATATTGCGGATTTGGAGCCGGTAAATGCGGTATGCCATCAGCATACTGGCGACGAAGGAAAAGACTTCGGCCAGCGGGAATGAGTACCAGACGGCATCCAGGCTGATTTGCGAAAGAAAATAAGCGCAGGGAAGCAGCAGAATGAGCTGGCGCAGAAGGGAGACGATCAGGCTGGAAATACCGCTGCCCACTGCCTGGAACAGCGTGGAGAAGGCGATGCCGAGCGCGGCCGGAATGAAGCAGAGGCTGATGGTGCGCAGAGCGGGCACGCCGACAGCCAGCATGTTGGAGGAAGCGTTGAAGATCGAGAGCAGCTGGGCGGGGAACAGCTGGAACACAACCAATCCGGCCGCCATGATCACGATCGCGATGATGCAGCAGATGCGCAGGGCGGAAAGCAGGCGGTGCTTGTTGCGCGCGCCGAAATTGTAGCCCATGATAGGCATGACGCCCTGTGTCAGACCAAACACCGGCATGAACACAAAGGATTGCAGCTTGAAGTATACGCCGAAGAAGGCGACGGCGGTGTTGCCGAAGGTGATCAGGATGGCGTTCATGCCCATGGTCATGACGGAGCCGATGGCCTGCATCACGATGGAGGGCGCGCCGACGACATAAATGTTTTTCACGGTCTGCCAGTGGAAACGGAAGCCGCGAAGCTGTACCTTCACGTCATGCTCCTGAGTGAACAGGACGATCAGGGCGGTGATCATGCTGAGGATCTGACCGATGACCGTTGCAATCGCCGCGCCGGCCACTCCCATGGCGGGCACGCCCAGATATCCGAAGATGAATACGGGATCCAGAATGATGTTGACAACAGCGCCGATGAGCTGGAAAATCATCGGATAGATCATGTTGCCTGTCGCCTGCAGCATTTTCTCAATGTTGATTTCCACAAAGACGCCGAAGGAGAAGATACACACAATGCTCATGTAATCCACGCCCATTTTGATCAGCGCCGCGTCGGAGGTGAAAGCCGCGAAGAAAGGCTGCGAGCCGAACAGGCCGACCAGGGCGAACAGAATCCAGTTGCACACGCCGAGCAGAAGGCCGTGTGTGGCGGCGTTGTCCGCCTCGTCCTGCCGCTTTTCTCCCAGACGGCGGGCCACCAGAGAGTTGATGCCGACACCTGTTCCCACCGCGAAGGCGATCAGAAGCGTTTGGATGGGGAACACCAGAGAAACGGCGGTCAGGGAATCCTCGCTGACCTGGGCCACGAAATAGCTGTCCACCACATTATACAGCGCCTGAACCAGCATGGAAAACATGGTGGGCAGAGCCATGGAGACAATCAGCGGAAACATGGGGCGGGTTCCCATCTTATTTTCTTTTACCACTTGCTGCTTGATTTCATCCATTCAGCATCCTCCATTCGTTTCAATTCAGTATCTTTTCTATTCTATCGGATCTCCCTTGTGTCAATATTCTCATTTGGAATATAACGACAAAAAACATGGCTTTTTTCGTGAATGAGAAAAAATATTTCCATTTCGTTGATGAAACCTTGAAGGATTTCTGTTATTCTGAGAAAAATGAGGTGATATTGTGCCTGAAACCATCTTGATTGCGGACGATGAGCAGGATATCGTGCGGCTTTTGCAGGATTATTTTGAGATCAACGGCTATGAAGTGCTCACGGCGTACAACGGCGCGGAAACGCTTCGGCAGGCAGAGCGCGGGCCGGATATCATCCTGCTGGATGTGAACCTGCCGGATATCGACGGCTTTTCGATCTGTACCCGCATCCGCAGCCATGTGAGCTGTCCGATCCTCTTTCTGACGGCGCGGGTGGAGGACTCCGATCGTATCCGGGGCTTCGCCGCGGGCGGGGATGATTACATCGTCAAGCCCTTCAGCCTGGACGTGCTGGGGGCGCGCGTCGCGGCACACCTGCGCCGGGAGGAGCGTTCGCGGAGGAAAACAAGCGCGCGCTTTTCCGGAGAGCTGGCGGTCGACTACGGCCAACGGTGCGTGACCTGCCGGGGTGAGGCCCTCCCGCTGGCACGTAAGGAATTTGACATCGTGGAATTTCTCTCCACCAACGCGGGGCAGGTCTTTGACAAGGAGCGCATCTATGAGCGCGTGTGGGGCTTTGACGGACAGGGCGACAGCAGCGTGGTGGCGGAGCATATCCGCCGAATCCGCGCGAAGCTGGCCGCGGCGGGCTGCCAGAACCATATTGAGACGGTTTGGGGCGTGGGCTACAAATGGAAAAACTGACGGTCAGGAGCGTGTGCTCGCGCACGCTGCACGCTCTGCTGAGCGCTCCGCGCAGGCTGTATGTCTGGCTGAAAAACACGCCGATCTGTATCTGCCTGTTTGCGCTGACGGTGCTTGCCGTGGTGTTCTATATTGCCAGCCTGGTGTGTGTGCTCCAAATCATCGAGCATTTCATTTTTTCCGTGTACGCCTATCTGTCCGAGAGCGGGATGACTCTTTCCCAGCTCCCGGAAAATCTGTACCGCAGACTCCAGATTGCCGATTCCATCCGGGTGTTTGCCACTTATTTTCTGGCCCTTCTGGGCATTTTCCTGGAAGTCATCGTCTTTTACAACGTGAAGCTGAAAGAGCCGCTCCGCCTGCTTCGAGACGCCGCGGCGCGCATGGCGAACAACGATCTTAACTTCACGCTCTCCTACCAGAGCCGCGATGAAATGGGAGAGCTCTGCCGCACCTTTGAGCGCACGCGCGCCCAGTTTGAGCAGAATAACCGGGATCTATGGCGGATGATTGAGGAACGCAAACGCCTGAACGCGGCCTTTGCCCACGATCTGCGCACACCTCTGACGGTGCTGCGGGGATATGTGGATTTTCTGGCGACGTATGTACCCCAGGGAAAGGTGCGGGAGGAAAAGCTGCTGTCCACGCTTTCCACCATGTCAAGCCACATCAACCGGCTGGAGCACTACGTCGACACGATGAATGAGGCGCAGAGACTGGATGACATTTCCCCGCAGCCCCGGTTCATCAGCACGCAGGAGCTGACGAACGCATTGTTTGAGGAGATTTCCCTGCTGGGAGAACCACAGGGAATTGCCGTGCGCCTGCATCCCGAGCTTTACAGCGGCATGGTGCGGATCGATCCCGCCCTGCTGCTGCGTGTTTCGGACAACCTGGTTTCCAACGCGCTCGGCTATGCAAAGAGCCGGGTGGAGCTGACGCTGCGCGGGGATGCCCGTTTTGTCTATCTGATTGTGGAGGATGACGGGCGCGGCTTTACGCCGGAGGAGCTGACGCAGGCGACCAAAGCCTTTTATAAGGATAAAAACCATGAAAACAGCGCGCATTTCGGTCTGGGGCTGAATATTTGCCAGACGCTGTGCGGCCGTCATGGAGGATGGCTCTCTCTGGAAAATACGCCGCATGGCGGCGCCCGCGTTGTCGCGCGCTTTTCCCTGCGGCTTCCGGTTTCTTTCCCCGTTCCCGAAAAGTAAAAATTTCAGGAAACGCGGGATTCCTCTTCCGTTTTATCCTAATTTATATTATAATGAGAGCGGCGAAGCCGCGGGCCGCGGATCCGTCGTTAAGGAGTATGTCCGACTATGAATGAAAACCAAAAAGAAACGCTGCCGCAGGAGGATCGCCGGTACCGCAGGCGGAGGAAAATCGTGAGTCTGCTTTCCCTGCTGATCCTGCTCCTGTTCTTTGCCGCTGTCACGGTGTGGATTGGACGGCCTCTGCTCGATATGCTGGGGGATCCCGACGAATTTCGCCGCTGGGTGGACAGCCACTCCATGTTCGGCCGTCTGATTTTTATTGGGATGGTCGTTTTGCAGGTGATTGTCGCGGTGATTCCCGGCGAACCGATGGAGATAGGAGCCGGATATGCTTTTGGGGCGGTGGAAGGAACCATTTTGTGCCTGGTGGGCATGGCGATTGGCTCCTCGCTGGTGTTTCTGTTTACCAAGAAGCTGGGAATCCGAATGGTGGAGGCGTTCATCTCACGGGAGAAGCTGCAATCGCTGAAATTTCTTCAAAACGCGGAGCGGCTGAACTTTGTCCTCTTCCTTGCATTTTTGATCCCCGGTACTCCGAAGGATATTCTGACCTATTTTGCGGGCCTGACCCCGATCCGGCTGCGGACTTTTCTGCTGCTCACCACACTGGCCCGTATCCCCTCTGTGGTTTCCTCCACGCTGGGGGGCAATGCGCTGGGAACGGAGAATTACGGCATGGCCGTCGTAGTATTCTTTGTCACAGCTGTCCTCAGTGGCGTCGGGGCGCTGATTTATAAGCATCACACCCAAAAAAAGCAAATGAAAGAGGGCGACACCGATTCTTCAGTTGTTGACCAGTAACCCCATGCTTTCCTCCGCGCTCCTTTCCTGGTTCTTTGCCCAGTTCTTCAAAACCATCATTGATTCCATCCGCGCGGGCGAGCTGTGCCTGAAGCGGTTTTGGGAAACGGGAGGTATGCCCAGCTCCCACTCCGCCACGGTCTGCGGCCTTGCGGCCGCGGCGGCTATCCGGGAGGGCTTTACCTCCTCGGTGTTTGCACTGTCGCTGGTGCTGGCGACCGTTGTGATGTATGACGCGATGGGCGTGCGCCAGGCAGCGGGACAGCATGCCAGGGAAATCAATGAGATCAAAAAGCAGCTTGGCGATGATGACAGCGACAACCTGCCGGAAAAGCTCGGCCACCGTCCGACGGAGGTCATGAGCGGCGCGGTGCTGGGCATTGTGATCGCCTGGATCGTCTGCTCCTTTATCCCTTCCGGAGCCTGAGAGATGCGGCTTGAGAAGGGGGACGGCGCTTCCGATGGAACGGAAGCATGTTTCACGAAAAAAGCGGTTTGACTTTCGGATGTGGGAAGTCAAACCGTTTTTCTTTTGTGAACGGGAAAGAAAAGGTACTGTATGGACGAAAAAGGAAAGTCCGATGGATGGGAAGGAGAAGAAACATGAAAAAGCTGGTGTTTGTCCCGGATTCTTTTAAAGGAACCATGACGTCTCTGGAAATCTGTGAGCAAATGCGCTGTGCCGCCCGTGCGCTCTGGCCGCAGGTGCAGACGGAGGAGATCCCCGTGGCGGACGGCGGAGAGGGGAGTGTCGACGCTTTTCTGGGAGCCGTGGGAGGAAGCAGGGAGATCGCCGTGGTGCAGGGACCGTACGGGGAGCGGCTGGAAGCCTTTTACGGCTTGTGCGGCAGCACGGCCGTGGTCGAAATGGCGGCGGCGGCAGGACTTCCGCTGGTGGGAGAAAACCGCCGCGCGGAGCGTACCACCACATACGGAGTGGGTCAGCTCATTGCCCATGCGCTGGAACATCCGCAGGTGACGCGCCTGGTGATCGGCCTTGGCGGAAGCGCGACGAACGACGGCGGCTGCGGAGCGGCGGCCGCGCTGGGAGTCCGGTTTCTGGACGAAGCGGGGAATCCGTTTGTTCCGGTGGGCGGAACGCTTTCGCGGATTGCGAAGGTGGATCCTTCCGGGATACATCCGCGCCTGCGCGAGGTGGAGGTCTGCGCCATGTGCGACATTGACAATCCGCTTTGCGGACCGCAGGGAGCGGCGGCTGTGTTTGGTCCGCAGAAGGGGGCCGATCCCGCCATGGTCCGTTTACTGGACGAAGGGCTTTTGCATCTGGCAGAAGTGATCCGCCGTGATCTGGGCGTGGATGTTCTGTCCCTGCCCGGCGGAGGCGCGGCAGGCGGAATGGGCGCGGGAGCGGCCTCTTTTCTGCATGCCTCTTTACAAAAGGGGATTGAGACCGTGCTGACGGTCGCCCGGTTTGAGGAACGGGCACGCGGTGCGGATTTGATCCTCACGGGGGAGGGGTGTATCGATGGGCAGAGCCTGCGCGGCAAGGTGGTCATGGGAGTGGCGGAGAGAGCAGCTTCTCTTGGAATTCCCGTTGCGGCTGTGGTTGGAGACATTGCGGAAGGAGCGGAGATGGCTTACCAGAAGGGAGTGGCAGGCATTTTCACCATCAACTGTCTGGCTGTTCCATATTCCGAAGCACGAAAAACAGCCAAGCGGGATCTGTTTTTTACCGTTCAGAATGTGCTGCGCTTTATGGATCGCGTGTGTGTACAGCGATAAAGTCAATGGAAACATCCCCCTTACAAAAATGTAAGAAAAAAGTAAGAGAATCCAATGGAACCGGAAATGCCGTTCTGGTACACTGAAAAGCAGAGAACAGCCCATGAGCGAACGTTTTGGGGCTGTATCTGAAAGGAGGCGCCGGAATGCGTACAAGACAAAAGAAATTCACCATAGAAAAAGCGAAAACTCAAAATCTGGCGTTTGGTTTGACGGTGGGCGGCCTGTTCTGTGCGGTTCTGCTGCTGTGCGGATGGGCCAGGAGGAAAAGAAAATGAGGTGGATCCGGCGGTTGTGCAAGCTTGTGCTTGCCGTGGTCACGGCTGCGTTCTGCCTGGGAATTATAGCGGCGGCAGTGTTCGGCGTGAAGGGATATCTGATGTCCCGGGAGGTGCTGGAGAAGGAGCCGGTGGCACAGATGGCGGAGGAGATCCGCTCCATGGAGCACTTCACTACCTTCGACGAGCTTCCCGACCTCTATGTAAAAGCGGTGGTGGCCGCGGAGGATCAGCGCTTCTGGACACATGGGGGATATGACCTCATCGCCATCAGCAGGGCGCTTTGGAACGATCTGCGCACACT
>OERR01000114.1_pt1 | contig 20989 bp, 15 predicted proteins | sample 1540051 | NCBI WGS metagenome assembly OERR01 (sample SAMEA3891884, study PRJEB23780) | metagenome | biome: terrestrial biome; feature: animal house; material: Caecal content | place: Italy | collected 2015-05-05 | reverse complement strand
TACATAAGCTGTTTACTCCCTTTTTAATTTTATTTTTTATATTATCTTTGATTTTTATTATTCAAATAAATATTCTCAAAATATTCCTCTGCTATATTTTAAATTTTATCACAATATCACCAATAAATCAACGATATTTTCTACAATATCAGTATAAACTTATACTTTACTTTTCTATAAAAATCATATCATTAAATCATTAAAAACACCTCATATAATAAAAGGAACATCGCCATCAAGTAATCTCAAATCATTTTCCGTTACTTTATTTTAATAAATAGTAAAAAGCCAAAAAATTTTCCGACAAAATTCGACATTTCTCACTATGATAACCCTTCTACTATATCCTAATATTTTTATAAAAAATGAAATTAAGATTCCATATAATTCTAAAAAATATCTACCAATTTATTTATAACAATGCTATAATAAATAAATATCTAACAGTCTTTTCCTAAATGGCTGCATTATGAGAACGATATTTTTTAATTAAAGCGTTCCATATCCCAAACAAATCGAAAGAAAGGAAGGGCAAACAGATTGCGAACTGATCTGTATTTGCAATGAACGAATTATGTTAAAACACAAGTGGTTTCTGTACCTTACAGAATTTTTTGCTGGAATGTCTGTCATGGCAATTGAACTAGGAGCAAGCCGCCTTATGGCTCCTTATTTTAGTTCTTCTCAAATTGTCTGGACCGTTATTATTGGTACAATTATGATTGCGATGGCGCTTGGAAATATTATCGGCGGGCGACTTGCAGATAAAAACCCTGATCCATCTCGACTCTATATGCGGCTTCTCATTGCAGCGATCTGGACTGCTGCAATCCCATTCGCAGGCAGATATTTAATCATGGGAATTTCCCTTTTACTTGCTACATTTGTGACCAAAAATTTCTTAATCTGGGCATCGTTTGTTACGTGTTTTGTTGTATTTGTATTTCCATTAATTTTACTTGGAACTGTCACTCCATCCCTTGTCAAGTTTTCTGTAGATAACTTAGACGATAACGGAAAAACGGTTGGAGAACTTGGCGCATTAAATACAATTGGAAGTATTATTGGTACCTTTATGCCGACTTTTGTAACGATTCCAGCGGTTGGAACTGCTGCCACATTTATAATTTTTTCTTCTATTTTGGCAATTTTAAGTATCCTCTACTTTTTGTCCATTCGTAAAAAACTGATTAAAGTTGCTATCGCAGCGGTTTTAATTGTTGCACTCTCTTTTACGACTGCAAATTATAGTTTTGCTTTTTGGGAGGATAATGTAATACATGAGGATGAATCCATTTATAACTATTTACAAGTAAAAGAAACGGATGATAGTATGATTCTTTCTACCAATGTACTATTTGGTGTACAATCTATTATGATGAAGAATCAAGAATTAACTGGAATGTATTATGATTACGCATTGGCTGCACCAGTTATGGCAGGTGTTACACAAAAAGAGGACAATGATTTACTAATTCTTGGTCTTGGAACTGGTACCTATGCTACCCTTTGTCGTCGTTATTTTCCTAATATGAATATCGAAGGAGTTGAGATTGATGAGAAAATTGCTGATCTTGCTTCGGAATATTTTGAGCTTCCAGATGATGTTTCCGTTGATGTATACGATGGTCGTGCTTATCTAAATACTCGAATTTCACCAGATAAGAAATATGATGTTATTATGATGGATGCCTATCAAGATATTACCATTCCATTTCAGATGTCCACAGTAGAATTTTTTACTCAAGTAAAGCAACATTTAAAAGACAATGGTGTTATGATTGTAAATATGAATATGCGCTCGAATCAGGAAGATTCCATCAACGATTATCTCTGCGATACCATCGCTTCTGTTTTTCAGACAGTACAAAAAGTTCCTGTTGGAAGTGGAACGAACTGTGAAGTGTTTGCTTCCGATCGCACCGATTTGACAGAATCTCTTCTTACGAATACTCAGTCACTTACTGATAGTAATTTACAGACTATGATGCAAACGGTTGCCAATGATCTTACTGAACATGAAAAAGGAAATCGTATCTTAACGGATGATAAAGCACCGGTAGAAGTACTTGGTATGAAAGTTTTAGATGAAATCATTGGTGATGAATTAGATTATTATCGAGATCTTTATTTATCGGGAGAGAATTCTTTACTTAATTTATTAAAATAGGAAAAAATCCAGATGAAACAATGTAAAATGCTTCATCTGGATTTTACTATGAAAGTCCCATCCAATATCCATGAGCCAAATCGTGTAAAACACGGATGGCTCATGGATATTGGATAAGCTAAACTGTATGAACAAGAAGAGCAACTGCTCGGATTGTGAATACAGGCGGCAATTGCGAGAGCACTAAAGTGCAGAGCAATCGCCTTGTATATTATGGCGGTTCCCACAAATCAGGCGGGAAAGTTTACTTTCGATCTTTTGCAAAGAAATATGCCATCGGATAGATTCCCCATGTGCACTGTATGTATTTTCCACGCACTGCTTGAACCATAACGGAAAGATCCAAGCCCATTTCCTTTGCCAATTCAGTTTTACGCAGTCGTTTTAATCCCTTTCCTGTAAAGAAAAATACTTCTTGTTTATGAATAATTGCATTCATAATCTTTGTGAGTGTTTGATTTCTTTGAGCGATTCCATTTTTTAAATCTTGTATTTGCTGAAATTTTTTCTGTAAATATTCTTTTACTTCTTTGTCACAATCTTGTTCCATCATGTTTTTATAATATTCATTAATTGAAATCTCTGGATATAAATATTCGTTTACTAAGATTTCATAATAACCTTCTAACTTAACAACGGTAATATCTGGCACGAGATATGCCAGATGTTCTCTAGATGCAAATCCATTTCCTGGCTTTGGATTTAAGCTCTTAATCAATTCAATATACTGTTCAATCTCTTCTTCTGAACATTTCATTTGTGCTGCAATTTCAGAAATTTCATTATTACCAACCATATCTAAATAATCAGATACAATCTGTCTTGCAATCGGATCATCTTTTTTACAACGCTTTAATTGCAGTTTCAAACATTCTTTTAAATCTCTTGCTCCAATTCCAGCTGGCTCCAATCCCTGTAAAATGTTCAAACATCTCTCCGTTTCCTCTAACTCAATGGAAAACTGTTCTGCAATATGCTCCAATGATTCCTCTAAATACCCTTTCGAATTTAAAGACTCAATCATATATACTACAATGTGATAAGTATCTTCTCCTAGACGTGCTGGAGAAATTTGAGACTTTACATAAGTAAACAAATCCTCTTTTTCATTCTTAGGAGCTACGTCCCAATCATCTCTACTTCTTATATAATCACTTTCCAATTCAGAATATACACGATTACTATCATCTACTTGATTTAACCATTCTAATTTACGATAACGTTCTTGCTCTCGTCTGGATAAAAAAGTTTGATCCTTTATATCAATCAATGGATTTTCCAATGCCATTTGATCCATATATTCCTTTAATTTTTGTGCACTCATTTTTAGTATCACTTCTGGCGGTACTCGATCTGGAAGCGGAGCATTTACTTTTTTGTTTTCAAGTTCCAACATAGTTTATTTTTCCTCCTTCTATAATAATTTTCATTCTCCGTATATTACCGACATGCGGCCGACCCTTTCTCTTGCCAGTTTCTTTCGTCTTACAATCGAATTGTCATTCATTTATCTATTTTATGTACCGGAAAATCATTTACTACTAGTATAAGTATACTACAACTTTGGTTATGTTTCAATTTTATTTCCGTTTTTTTTCATTTTTATTGTATATAAACGCTATATTTTTTTCTTTCCTTATTGTATGGCTTCTCCATTTCTTATAATTATACTTTTCACATTCCCTTATTTTATCTCCAAACCAAACAAATGGATCTTTTATACATTTATTTTATAATAATCGCTCTATCCGTTAGCATCTATTTTTTTCTTATTATTTTGAATCCTGCTACTTTCCATTCACTAGTCCACATATTTTTCTTTTTCTTCACATAAAGTATTTCAAGAGCAGCCTCACAACTAGTAAGAAAAGAAAGGAAGATCCATATGTTTTCACAAAAATCAGTCCGTCAAACACTTGAACACCTTGAAACGGATGCTCAAAACGGTCTTTCCTCTAAAGAGGCACAAAATCGCCTCATAAAATATGGAAAGAACCGATTGCAAGAGGCTCCAAAAGAAACCAATTTACAACGTTTTATCAATCAACTAAAAGATCCTCTGATTTTTATTTTGCTTGTTTCTGCCGCCATCTCTATATTGTTAAAAGAAGTCAGTGATGCCTGTATTATTCTTATCGTTGTACTAATTAATGCAACTGTCGGTGTGATACAGGAAGGAAAAGCCCAAAAGGCATTGGACGCTTTAAAGGAACTTACTACATTACATGCAATTGTACGCAGAGACCAAAAACAAATGGAAATTTGTGCCGATGAACTTGTTCCTGGAGATATTGTCTTATTAGAACCAGGAAGACAAGTTCCAGCAGACCTGCGCCTTATTAGTAGTTCCAATCTACAAATAGAAGAAGCTGCTTTAACAGGCGAATCCATTCCAATTCAAAAATCCAGTGAATTCATTGCCTCTTCTTCCGTTGCATTAGGAGACTGCAAAAATCTAGCTTTTATGACGACAACTGTAACAAATGGACATGGAGAAGGGGTTGTAATTGCAACTGGGATGAAAACAGAGATTGGAAAAATTGCAGGATTTATTAATCAAACACCGCAAGAATTAACAACGCTTCAAAAAAAACTTGGAGAACTTGGAAATCTATTGAGTGCCGTCGCATTAATCCTATGTTTTTCCCTATTTGCAATCGCTGCATTTCAGCATCGAAATATGTTTGATATGCTCATTACTGCTATTTCTTTGGCTGTAGCAGCAGTACCAGAAGGTCTTCCAGCAGTTGTAACTATTGTACTGGCACTCGGAGTTTCCAGAATGGTAAAATTCCATGCCATTGTTCGTCGCCTTCCATGTGTAGAAACACTTGGCTCTGTCAATATCGTATGCTCCGACAAGACTGGAACTTTAACCCAAAACAAGATGACCGTTTTGCGATGTTATACGAATTTCACAGAAAAAGAAGCGCATAATCTTGATGTTGACACGGATCATACCTTTCTGGAAGCATTTGTTCTATGCAATAACGCAACTGTAACATCTAATTCCCGTTCTGGTGACCCTACTGAATTGGCTCTCCTTGATATGGCACGTCCTTATGGAATTTGCCGAAAGTCTCTGGAACACGAGATGCCAAGAATGGATGAACTTCCCTTTGATTCTGAACGTAAGATGATGACAACGTTACATCAAAAAGGAACCGTTTCCATTTCTTACACAAAAGGAGCTTGTGATGTTATATTAGAACGATGTAGTCATGTATTAAAAAACGGAAAAATAATTCCAATTACTACTACCGATAGAAAAAAAATCGAAGATGAAATACTTGATATGTCTTCTCACGCTCTTCGTGTCCTCGCCTGTGCAATGCATTTAGATACTGCAACTCTATCGGAATCCAATTTAACATTTATTGGGCTTGTAGGTATGATTGATCCTGCTCGACCAGAAGCCATTCAATCAGTAGAACAGTTTCGTCATGCATCGGTAAAAACAGTAATGATTACGGGAGATCATAAAGAAACCGCATTTGCAATTGCAAAAGATCTAGGCATTGCTTCTAATCCTCTGGAATGCATTACGGGGCAGGAACTTGACCAATTATCCGATGATCAGTTTTATCAAAAACTTCCTTCTCTCACTGTATTTGCAAGAGTTTCTCCCGAACATAAAGTACGTATCGTAAAGGGATTTCAGTCTCTTTCTAATGTAGTTGCTATGACTGGAGACGGCGTAAATGACGCACCTTCGCTAAAAGCTGCGGATATCGGAATTGCAATGGGAAAGACTGGTACAGATGTGGCAAAGAACGCTTCTGACATGATTTTAACAGATGATAATTTCTCCACAATCGAAAGAGCAATTGAAGAGGGACGATGTATTTATGAAAATATTCGTAAATCCGTACTATTTTTGCTTTCTTCCAATTTTGGAGAGATTATTACAATGTTTGCTGCCATTCTTTTAGGACTCGCCTCCCCACTGAAATCCAGCCATATTTTATGGATTAACTTAATTACAGATTCCCTTCCTGCATTGGCTCTTGGAGTAGACCAAAATAATGTTTCTCATTTAATGTCCAAACCTCCACGCAGTCCAAAAGAAGGATTATTTTCCAATGGAGGAATTAACTGTACTATTTTTTATGGAGTTTTAATTGCATGTATTAGCCTCTGTGCTTTCCTAAAACTTCCCCTCCATTACCTACATGCAAACCAATTGCCAGTTACATTAGAGAATATTCAGCTTGCACTTTCTATTCCAGAATTTTTAGCTCATGCACAAACCTATTCGTTCACTGTGCTTGGCCTATGCCAACTTTTTCATGCAGTTGGAATGCGAGACACTGAAACTTCCATTCTGGCAATGAATCCACTTTCTAACCCTCTTATGATTATTTCTTGGATTGTTGGATTCTCATTACAGTTTTTAGTAACAGAAATTCCATATTTTGTCTCCATATTTGGCACTGCAAGACTCACATTTGGAGAATGGGCAGAGCTCTTATTCCTGGCTTCCATGCCATTGCTCGCCCACGAAATCTTTTGTCTCCATATTCACCATAATAAAAAAAATGACTGACCAAAAAGGAAGTACCTAGCTATTGTTAATAGCTAGGTACTCCCCTTCTATTTATTCTAATTCAAATGCACCTGTATAGAGCTGATAATACTGTCCTTTCTGTGCAAGTAAGTCTTCATGCGTTCCTCGCTCGATGATATGACCATGATCCAATACAATAATTACGTCTGCATTTTTTACGGTAGAAAGTCGATGTGCAATTACAAATACCGTTCTGCCGTTCATCAAAGCATCCATTCCTCGCTGAACAATTGCTTCTGTTCTTGTATCAATGGAGGAAGTTGCCTCATCCAAAATCATAACTGGAGGATCTGCTACCGCTGCACGAGCGATGGAAAGAAGCTGACGTTGACCTTGGGATAAGTTTGCGCCATTTCCAGAGATATAAGTTTGATATCCAGCTGGCAATCTGGTAATAAAATCATCGGCTCCTACTAATTTAGCAGCAGCAATACATTCTTGATCCGTTGCATCTAATTTTCCATAACGAATATTCTCCATTACTGTTCCTGTAAACAAATTTGTTTCTTGCAGTACAATTCCAAGAGAATGCCGCAAATCACTTTTTTTAATTTTATTAATATTAATTCCATCATAACGAATTTTTCCATCCGCAATATCATAGAAACGATTCAACAAGTTTGTAATTGTTGTCTTTCCTGCACCCGTTGATCCTACGAATGCCACCTTTTGACCTGGCTTTGCATAAAGGGAAATATTATGTAAAATTGGTTTTCCTTCTTCGTATTGGAAATCTACATCAAACAATCTCACATCTCCAGCCAGTTTTGTATAAGTCACACTCTTATCCGCCTGATGCACATGTTTCCATGCCCAAACATTTGTACGCTCTTCACATTCTGTTAATACCCCATCTCTCTCACGGACATTTACTAATGTAACATAACCGTCATCCACTTCTGGTTTCTGATCCAATAAATCAAAAATACGAGAGGTTCCAGCGATACCCATAACGACTGCATTTACCTGCTGAGAAACTTGGTTAATATTACCCGCAAATTGTTTGGTCATATTTAAAAATGGAACAACAATACTAATACCAATTGGCAGACCCGAAAGACTCAAATTTGGAACTCCTAATGCCAATAATATACCACCTGTCACTGCTACAACAACGTAAAGAACATTACCAATATTATTTAAGATTGGTCCTAACATATTTGCATATTTATTTGCTCGCTCCGATTCTTCAAACAGTTGATCATTTAAGCGATCAAAGTCTGCTTCACTTTCTTTTTCATGGCAGAAAACTTTAATTACTTTCTGACCATTCATCATTTCTTCTGCAAATCCCTCTACTTTACCAAGCGCTATTTGCTGACGGAAGAAATATTTTGCAGAACCGCCTCCAATCTTTCCTGTAATAAATAGCATAAGTACTACACCAATCAACACTACAATCGTAAGCCATACACAATAATAGACCATAATACCAAAAATCGTTATAACCGTAATTGCAGAGATCAGCAACTGTGGAAAGCTTTGTGAAATCATCTGACGCAATGTATCAATATCATTGGTATAATGACTCATAATATCTCCATGGTTATGTGTATCAAAATATTTGATTGGAAGTCCCTGCATCTGTTGAAACATTTTTTCACGCAGTTTTTTCAATGTTCCCTGCGTAATAATTGCCATAAACTGTCCAAATGTGAACGACACAATTAACGAAAGCACATAGAAGACAATCAATATACCAGCTAAAGTAAGAATCTTTGTACTAACACTGCTCCAGTCACCACTTTGCCAACTCTGCTCAATAACTGCGATAATATTTTGCATAAAAACAGCTGGCACAGAACCGACAATTGCACTAAAAACAATACATACCAATGTGACAGGAAGCATAACTGGATAAAATTGAAACATCATCTTCAATAAGCGTTTGACTACCCCTTGATGAACGTTATTTCTATTATTTGTTTTCACTAGAATCACCTGCCTTATTCTGAGATATGTAAATTTCTCTATAAATATCATTTTCTGCAAGAAGCTGCTCATGTGTTCCAATTGCCTGAATCGTACCACCATCCATAACAAGAATTCGATCTGCATCTTCTACAGAAGCTGTACGCTGTGCAATAATAATTTTCGTTGTCTCAGGAATGTATTCTCTCATCGCTTTTCGAATACCTGCATCTGTTTTTGTATCCACTGCGCTTGTAGAATCATCTAAAATTAAAATTTTAGGTTTTTTAAGCAACGCTCTTGCAATACAAAGACGTTGCTTCTGTCCACCTGAAACGTTAGAACCTCCTTGTTCAATATAGGTATTATATCCATGAGGAAATTGAGAAACAAATTCATCTGCCTGAGCCAATTTACAAGCATGCACAATCTCTTCATCTGTAGCATCCTTATTTCCCCAACAGAGATTTTCTCGAATCGTCCCTGAGAACAAAACATTCTTTTGCAGCACAACTGCAACTTGATCTCTCAATGTCTTCAAATCATAATCTCTTACATCAACTCCCCCGACTTTTACAACTCCTTCTGTAGCGTCATAAAGTCTTGGAATCAACTGAATCAGTGAAGATTTTGAAGAACCTGTACCTCCAATAATTCCAATCGTTTCTCCTGATTTAATTTTCAGATTAATATTGGAAAGTGCCATTCGTTCCGCTTTTTCTGAATATTTAAAGTTAACATTGTCAAATACAATGGAACCATCTGCGACTTCGTAGACTGGATTTTTTGGATTCTCAATATTGCTTTTTTCTTTTAAAACTTCTACAATTCTCTTACCTGATTCACTTGCCATCGTTATCATAACAAAGACCATCGAAAGCATCATTAAACTACTTAGCATCATAAAACTATATGTTAATAATGCAGAAAACTGACCAACATCCAACTCCAATCCTCGAGATGTAATAATCGTATAAGATCCAAATGTCAGTACAAATGCCATAACTGCATAAATGCAGAATTGCATTAACGGTCCATTCCAAGCTAAAATTCGTTCGGCCCTTGTAAAGTCTGCACAGACATCTGCCGCAGCCCGATCAAACTTTTTCTCTTCATAATCTTCTCGAACATAGGATTTTACAACTCTCATACCTTTGATATTTTCCTGAATGGAGCTATTTAAATTATCATACTTTTTAAACACTTTTCTAAATAGCGGAACTGTCTTATAAATAACGATTGACAGTCCAATAGCCAAGATTGGAATTACTACTACAAAGATCCATGCCATCTTTCCACCCATTACAAAAGCCATTACAAAGGCAAATACTAACATTAAAGGAGCACGAATTGCTACTCTTATAATCATCATATAAGCGTTTTGAACATTCGTTACATCGGTTGTAATACGAGTAACTAATGAAGACGTAAGAAATTTATCAATATTTTCAAATGAATAATTTTGGATACTGTGGAAAATATCCTTACGAAGATTTTTAGCAAGTCCACAAGATGCTGTTGCACAGGTGGAACCTGCCAATGCACCGAAAAGAAGGGATAACCCTGCCATTACAATTAATACAAGTCCATACTTGATAATTACCTCTAAATCAGATCCATTTTTGATTTGATTTACAAGCATGGCAATAATAAATGGTATGATGCATTCCATTACAACTTCCAGAGAAACAAGAAGCGGTGTCACAATTGACGTTTTTTTGTATTCTCTGATGCTTTTTGCAAGTTCTTTTATCATTTTGTAATCATTCCTTTCTATTTCGTTTCTCTCTATATTATAGCTCTTTTTTTATTTTTTTGCCATCTCAAAGTAAAATTTAATAAAACGAAATTTTTGTAAAAATTGCCTAATTACATTATAATCTGCGCCGACACAACTATATTCACTTTCTCCATGTATCGGCGCATCCAAACTACATTAATTTCATAAACGCTAAAATCATAAGTAGTATGCTGCTTAACCAAGACAAATCCAATGTGGAATGTGATGCAATACGATTTCCAAACCAGCATCCAAATATAATCGCAATCATTCCAACGATGCAGGATATAATCGCAGTTAGTACATAATGATCCACCATCATACCTGCTCCAATTCCCGCTGCTGCACTATCCAGCGAGAGTGCAATTCCCAATGATACAGCCTCCGCTGGAGAAAGAACTGTAATATCCCCTGCATTTGCTGTTTCTGGATTAGCATAAACAGTTAAAATAAATTGCAGTCCAGAAATTGAAAATGCCCATTTTTTTTGTTTTCCTTTTTGGCATCGAATCCACGATTTTAACGAAGTATCTAGAAATTTTATGATTCCAAGTGAAAACAAAATGAGAAAACAGACTCCTTTTGTGAGAGAACTTGGGAAAACTGCACCTACGATATTTCCCATTACCAAAAAAAGAATGAGGATACCTGTTGAAAGCATTGTAATAATCCATGCTGAAACAAGAGGTATCCTCACTTTATTGGAGCCATATACAAAACTGGCTACAAATGCATCTATGGATAATGCGATTACTAGCACAACAATTTCAATCCAAGATGAAAACATGATGAACCCCCATTTCTTCTGATTCATAAGTCTTCTTAATTTATTCCCTAAGAATGACATGATTCTCTTACTTTATCATATTCGTCAAAAAAGAAAGGGGTGAACATTATATCATTATCCAAGATCAATTTTTCTGATTCCCAAAAATCTCCATACCGTACTCCAATATAACTCTGCGTTTACTTGTGACGATACTGCATGACCAGCCCCTTCCATAACCAGTTTTTGCTTTGGGGAAGGTGCCGAATGATACAGTTTTTGAAGCATACGAAATGGAACAAAATGATCTTCCTCTCCGTGAATAAATAAAATTGGGATTTGGGATTTTTGAATTTGCTTCACACAGTCGGCTTCTTGCAGCCAGAATCCTGCTCTTATTCGGCATATAAGGGAAGCAATGTATAGAATTGGAAAGGCTGGAAGATGAAAGATTTCTCTTTGTACAGACTCAAACTCTTCCCATACAGAACTATATCCGCAATCTTCGATACAGGCTTTTACATTCGTTGGAAGCGGCTCTCCCACAGTCATCATAACGGCAGCAGCTCCCATAGAGACACCCATCAGTATAATTTCTGCATCTGGAAAACGAGTAGTAATACAAGAAATCCACTCCATCAAATCAAAATGATCCATCCATCCCATTCCTCTAGCCAATCCATCACTTTGACCATGAGCACGCAAATCTGGCATAATAATATGATATCCTCGTTCATAAAACTGTTTCGCCATTCCTGCCATATCCAATCCCTGTCCATTGTATCCATGTACAAGAATTACATATCGACTGCTCTGTATTTTACTTTCCATATAATAGCCATGTAACCACATATCTCGTTTATTTTGAATCCATATATGACCACTATTTTCTATGATCCACTGCCGATCCGATTCTTGCTCTTCCATCTGTTTTTTTTCTGCGGACTGCTTTTCTATCTCTGCTTTTTCCTTTTTTTCAGAACGGTCTCCTACTGACCCCCATTGGATTTTGGCATCCTTCCAGATAGCAAATTCAAAGAGAAAATTTCCTAAAAGCAAGAGAACACAAAATAATATGACCGTTACGACAATTGTTATCGTTGGAAACCATTGGGCAGCTAAAAAAATAAGAACGATCGTAATTATCATTGCTGGAACATCTTTCTTTTTTACCATATTTCTTCCACCTTTTCCCAGCAAAAAAACTCCATTTAGGCTTTTTTGCAGATTCTGATAATATATAAAATGCTGACATAGTACATCCTATGTCAACATTTTATACGTAATACCTTTATTCTATGTTGTTGGAGAACTTATTGATTCAGATGGAACTGGCTCCGTCTCATTCTGCGGAGTAATAGGCTGAGTTTCTGCTTGTGGATTACTAGCATTTACTCCAATACCAGTAACCGTACAAACTGGCGTGCCTTCTCTATAATTGAGTGTGATGGAATCTCCGATTGTGTACTTAACAATCTCCACAAAATCTGCAACCGATACATCAAAGATCTGTTCCATTCCTTCTAATACCAAATAGAAATGGGAGTTTCCATCTATTACTGTCTGTGCCATTCTGCTAATCGTTCCAGATGCTGTCATTACTGGTAAATTACTATTGGAGTCGCTTGCGATTCCACTCTCCTTTAATAGTTCAATATAGTTTTCCTGACATTCTCCTACCGTATCTCCAATCGCTACATTCTGATATTTTTGCACATTTACCATAGCATATTTTTTAACAAGCCCTGCATCATCTTTCAATGCCATAAAATACGTTGGCTCATTTGCAATATTCAATAACAATGGGAACGCTGCTGAATATTTTAAATTCTGCACCTGTCCTTCTGCGGAACGCATCGCAGAAAATTCCTCGGCTCCAGAAATGGAATAATATTTCGTTTCCATTGTACGCTGATTCATTAAAATAAATCCCACATTGGACTGATCCGAGTTAACAGAAGTAACCCCTGTATATACCCAAACATCATCATCTTTTGCAATATAATTATAGCCATCCGTTGTTTTTAAACAACCCTTTTGACCTAATATACTATTAATAAATCCATTGATTAATTGTCCATGATAATTATAAAGTTCTAAAAGCAAATCAGCTGGATATGCCCGATCTACCCATTGTGGACAATCTTCAATTGCATAATCCACAGTCTCTCCAGTCTGAGCATTACAAAGCACAACTCTTCCAATTGTCTGACCGCCAAACAATCCAATATTGAATTTTTTCACTGGGCAAATCCAATATGGCGTTCCATTATCATCAATCTCAAAGCTTAACTGGTCAAACATATAAGTTGGATAACGGAACCTTAAATGCCGATAAATATTACGATTAAAATATTCTGCCTGAGAATATTTAATTGGCTGATCCAATTTAACAAGCTGTGTATCTTGTGTTGCCATATCAATCATCATATAGGCTGGAATCCCCTGTGCCTGGTTCGTCAACCATTTGATTGGACTAGCATATACCAGAGGCGTAACACGGACTGGTACTCCATTATAATTAATTTGGGAATACAGTGAACTTACTTCAAACTGAGAAACCATATCTACCATACTTCCCATTTTACGCTCTCCAAGAATCGCTGCACTATCCCTATCCAACAGTGGAATTTGATCAAAACTGATCTCTTTAATATCCTGAGTAAAATCTCCGTCTTCTGGCACTAATAGATTTTTATATTTATTTGCATTAATAATAGGCGAAGACAATAGCATACCTATAATAAATATAATCAACAACACGCCTACAATTCCAGCTCCGATTTTTACAATCCTGCTCTCTTTCAATTCAAATACATCATGTGGTTTTTCTCTTGCAACTAGTAAAATAGTTACTAACACTGCGAATCCAATAATAAAAACCCAAAATCCTTGATTATGAATATTAATCGCTGGAAGTGCCATATAATAATAAATTCCAGCGATAATAATCGCTAATACAATTAGTATTATTTTCCATTTAAAAGAATTCTTACCTTTTTTCAATTATTTTCCTCCAAATAATTTTTAATCTAATTCAATTTCTTCTAACTCTTTCGGAGGAATCTGTTTTGTCGATGCATTTAAGAACTTCTTTAACTCTGTAGACGCAGTTCTAAACTCGGTAATCGTTCCAGCACCTGCCATACATCCTCCTGGACATCCCATGCCCTCAATCATACAGCCTTTCATCTTTCCAGCTTTCGCCAACGTTAGTATTTTCTTACAATCTGCAAGTCCCTCCGCATGTTCAATATGTACAGGAACCTCAGGATAGTATTCTTTTAAGCATTTCTCAATTGCACTTGCAACACCGCCTGCAACTGCATAACCACGTCCTGCTGCTGTTGCTTCATGCATAGAAGAATCTCCCTCAATAGCTGCTGGATCAATTCCCTTTGCATCGAACATTGCTCTTAACTCTTCAAATGTAATGACAAAATCCACATCACTTCGAACCGTTCTTCTAGAAGCCTCTAACTTCTTCGCAGCACATGGTCCAATAAATACAACATGTGCATTTGGATTGTCTTTTTTAATACTTCTTGCAGTAGCTACCATTGGAGTCAGTTCCTGTGATACACTATCAATTAAGGTTGGGAAATACTTCTTTGCCAACATGGACCAGGCTGGGCAACACGATGTTAATAAAAATGGCAGTTCTCCTGTTGCCACCTTATTCGCATAATGATGTGCTTCTGAGATCGCACCGATATCGGCACCAAGCGCTACTTCATGTACATTTTTAAAGCCTAACTGTAATAAAGCTGCCTTTAATTTTCTCGCATCTACATTTTTTCCAAATTGGCTTACATATGCAGGAGCCAGTTCTGCTACAACTTCTTTTCCCTCCCGAATGGCTTTCGCTAATTGGAAAATCTGGGATTTATCTGAAATTGCACCAAATGGACAGCTAACCATACACATACCACAAGATACACATTTATCTGGATCAATTTTCGCACGTCCTAACTCATCGCTTCCAATTGCATTTACACCACATGCCTTTGCACATGGACGTTCCATTTTGGAAATCGCATCATAAGGACAAACTGCCTTACATTTTCCGCATTTAATACACTTACTCTGGTCAATGAAAGACTTTCCATTTACCATAGAAATAGCCCCTCTTGGACATACTTCCTTACATGGATGTGCAACACAGCCACGGCACATATCACTTACCATATATTTATTTGGTTCACACGCATCACATGCAGATGGAATAACCTGCATTAGCGGTGGTTCATAGTATTTCTCATCAATATTGCTGGCGGCTAAACCAGATGTAATATGAACTGCTTTGTTCTCTGGCCTTAAAGAAAGTCCCATTGCAAGACGAACACGTTCCGATGCAACTGCACGTTCTCTATAGATACTCTCTCTATAGACAGCCTTCTCCTGCACAATTTTGTATGGAATCGATTCGATTGTATCATTTAAATTCTCATTCGTTGTCTCAAAACCAGCTTTGGCAATTTCTGTAAACACTTGCCTGCGAATCTTTCTTACATCAGTTTCAATTCCTCTCATTTTTACCTCCTAAAACTATATTAATACGACATAATCTCAGGGATTTGAAATTTCCATCCCTTTCAGCTATTTTTCATTCGAATATTTCTTCAGAACGAATAGCCTATTATCGGTAATTGTATAATAATTTTTCTTTTTTTTCAATATATTTCTTTATAAATCTAGTGATTTGCGCAATACTATATTATTATAGAGAAAAATTTTCCAAGAAAGAAACTATTCTCCATCACAAAATATTTACTGTTAAAAACCTCAGATCCAGAACATGATAAACTTCAGCATTTCTACATCTGACTACATTTTTCTATCTATCTTCTTCAGGTTGAATTTAAAAATAGAAAATGTTATACTAAATACGAAATCATAAGTATCCGAAGTTCAAAGAAAGTGAGGAATGTATGAGGGAATATGTGATTAGCTGCTGTTCCACAGCAGATCTTACAGAAGAACATTTTAAAAAACGTAATTTATCTTATATTTGTTTTCACTACGAATTAGATGGAAAACAATATCCAGACGATCTTGGAAAATCCATTCCATTTGACCAATTTTACAAAGCAATGCAACAGGGAGCTCAAACCAAAACATCCCAGATCAATGCAGAAGAATTTATCGAATACTTTGAGCAGATATTAAAAGATGGAAAAGACATTCTTCATTTATGCCTATCCTCTGGAATCTCTGGTGTTATGAATTCTGCTCTATTGGCTAAACAGGAACTAGAAGAGAAGTATCCAGACCAGAAGATTCTTATTGTTGATTCTTTAGCAGCTTCTTCTGGTTATGGCTTATTAATGGATAAACTCGCTGACCTAAGAGATGAAGGAATGACGATTGAAGAGCTATACGAATGGGCAAATACACATAAACAAAACCTTCACCATTGGTTTTTTTCCACTGATTTAACTTTCTTTATCAGAGGAGGCAGAATTTCTAAAACAGCTGGTGCAATTGGTGGATTATTAAATATTTGTCCCCTTTTAAATGTAGATTATGAAGGCAAACTTGTACCAAGATTTAAAATCCGAACAAAGAAAAAAGTAATTCGTGCAATCGTAGATAAAATGGAAGAATTTGCAGAGGATGGCTTAGATTATTCTGGAAAATGTTATATTTCTCAATCTGCCTGCTATGAAGATGCACGCCAAGTTGCTGATTTAGTCGAACAACGTTTCCCAAAATTAAACGGTAAGGTAGAAATCAATAATATTGGAACTACAATTGGAAGTCATACTGGTCCTGGAACGGTAGCGTTGTTCTTTTGGGGCAAAAAACGTGTGGATTAATATACAAATACTGATTGGCTCTATCACCTTATTTTATGGTGATAGAGCCAATTTTATATCCGTCCACTAATTTTATTCTAGCTCTGCTTCGCTTTACTATTATACTAATTGTTCTAATTCTTTCATATTTAAAATCACCGCATCTGCCCCAGCCTGTTTAAATATCTTTGTTACTCGATCAATTTCTGCCTGTTTTTGGGCATCTGACAATGCTTCATATTCTTCTTGTGTCAATCCCATTTCAGAACTTCCTTCAATTACCCCAATTGTTCTTACTCCTGCACATTTTCCTTCTTCAATATCCGAAACGGTATCTCCAATCTTTATTACGGAGTCTACCGAAGAAAGATTTAATGCCTGCATGTTTTTAAAGATCATATAAGGATATGGACGTCCAAAATGATTGGTAGCATCTGGGGTAAAACAGGCATCTGGTTCGTATCCAGCTTCCTTTGCTTTACTGCTTACAATATTCATCATCTCATCAGTATATCCAGTTGTAGAACCAATCTTTATTCCTTTTTCACGCAGTTTTTTCACAGTTTCTAATACATATGGTTTTGGCTGTGCATAGTGATCCAGTATTTGTAAAAGCTTTGGTTCAAATATCTGATAAATTTCCTGAACATTTTGTTCATCTGGATCTTTTCCATATACTTCGTTCCAACACTTACGAACCCGTTCCATATTCATAATCGTACGAATATGATCCATCTTTAACATTCCCATCGGTTCTCTTACCTCTTGTTTTGTTAAATGAATCCCATACTGTTCAAATGCTTCTAAAAAAGCCTGTACTGGTGCAAAACATCCATAATCTACTGTAGTTCCTGCCCAATCAAATATAATTCCCTCTACTTTACTCATGTTTTTTTCCTCCCAAAAATTCCTTTATAATTTGGCATACTTTTTCAATATCTTCTGGATAGATTTCTCCAATTGTTCCAATACGGAATGTATCTGCTTTTGTAATTTTACCTGGATAAATTGCATATCCTCTCTCTTTAATATATTGATACATTTCCTGGAATTCAAATTTGCAATTTTCTGGATAAAAGAATGTCGTAATAATCGGTCCTTGATATTTTTCTTCAATATAGGTATGAATTCCAAGTTCTTCCATCTTTTGTACTAAAAGACGATTATTGGTTTCATAACGTTTATGCCTAGCCTCAATTCCTCCCTCTGCTTCCATCTCTCTTAACGCCTGTGCAAAAGCTAATACAACATGAGTTGGAGACGTGTATCTCCATTTCCCATCCTTTTCCATTGTTTCCCACTGATCGTATAAATCCAACGACAAACTTCGAGCAATTCCTTTGGACTTGATTAATTTTTCTCTCTGAGCAATAATGAACGAAAATCCTGGTACTCCTTGAATACATTTATTTGCACTGCTTACTAAGAAATCAATTCCCCAATCTTTTACTGGAATATCCACTCCACCAAAACTGCTCATTGCATCCACAATAAAGGTACATCCATGTTCCTTTACAACTGATCCAACCGATTGAATATCATTCAGAATTCCAGAAGTAGTCTCGCTGTGGATCATTGATACATGCGTAATTTCAGGATCTGCATCCAATAATTCATTTACTTTTTTCCAATCAGGTATTTTATCGTAATCTTCTCGATATATCACATAATTTAGCTTTGCATGTTGGGCAATGAATTCCATACGATCCCCATAAGCTCCATTTGCCACAATCAATAATTTATCGGAATCTGCAATTACACTTGTAAGTACCGACTCTACGCCAAAGGTTCCACTTCATAAACTGCCAGTGGATAATACTGCGAGACAGAGTGCTGTACTGATGATTCCACAGACCCAATCTCTTCCTCTGCTATTTGGCAATTCAATTGCTGAAATTTTATTGTACCGAATGTTATAACGTTCCAAATACTGTAAGATAGCAATACTAATAATGGATGGAACTAACATAATCATTGCAACAACGGAACCATTGTTAAAATTCGGGACGCTTCCTAACATTTCATTATATAATACACTGGCAATTACTTCATAATTTCCTCCAACTGCGGCAGGAATACCAAAATCGGTGAAACTTAAGAAGAACGACTGAATAAAAGAAGCCGCCAACGTTCCCCACAATGGTCTTAATACGGTAATCCGAAATGTAGCAAACGGCTTATCTCCCATAATTCTGGAAACAACCATATATTTTTTGTCAATATATCCCATTGCATTAAAAATCAGCATAAATGAAATTGGAAGTGTATAAATCACATATCCCAATGTCAATCCATTAAATCCATAAATTGTAAATAACTGACGTCCGCATAATCGAGTTAGTAATCCTTCTTTTCCAAAAGAATAAATAATTGCAAATCCATATGTAATCGTTGGAAGCAGCATAGGAAGCACTGCAACAACTTGTATAAATTTTTTCAAATATTTATTTGTATTTGTATAATGGATTGTATAAGCCATTAAAAATGCAATTAATGTAGTAATTGCTGCACTGACACAAGAAACCCATAAACTATTGGTCACTGCTTTTAAAAATCCTCTGCTTCCACAAACTTCACGATAGAAAGCTGTTGTAAAACCAGTATCACTCCACACCGACTTTATTAAAAGCCGAACGGATGGAACAATAAGAAAAAATAAAAATATCAGTGATACTAACGCAAAAATAACTTTAATTTCTTTATTCTTTATTTTTTTCATGTCCTAAATTTCCTCCTAATATTGGCTGCATAGAACTAGCTAGATTCTATGCAAATCCCTCCTGCGTCTTAGAAGCAGTTGGCTGAGAAAATAATGCATAAATATTCTTTCTTTTAATCTCCAACTGATTTAAAATAAATTTTTTCACAAATGAGTTCTTTGGATTATGAATGATCTCATTTGGTCTTCCATACTGAGAAATTCCACCCTCGTTTAGAATCAACACATGATCGGATAACGTTAATGCTTCTTCTGGATCATGTGTCACTATAATTGTAGTTAAATTATACTCTTTTGCAATTACTTTGATTCGATCTTTAATTGATTCTTTAATTACCCCATCCAATGCACTCAAAGGTTCATCTAAAAGCAAAATCTTAGGTTTCATTACCATTGTTCTTGCAATTGCGACACGTTGTTTCTGCCCTCCAGACAATTGTTCAATTTTCTTTCCTAAATGCTCTCTAAGCCCTAACAATTCAATTAACTCTTCTACTTCTGCTTTACTGGAAACATCTGGATGATTTCGCAGACCATATGTAATATTTTCATATACATTTAAATTTGGAAACAACGCATAATCCTGAAATACAATATTAAATCCTCTTTTTTCCACCGCTATATCCGTATAATCTTCTCCGTTATATAAAATTTTTCCAGAATCATATTATATTTTTCTTTTTCAAAATTATTCTAATTATATACTCAACAAAAAACAAAGTCCCTATTAATAAATAAGCAATAAAACCATTATATACAGCCCAAAATTTTGTACTCATAAAAACAGAGATTAAAGACATTACAAAATTAAAAGGAAATAAGCTAAACAAATTTAGAAGGGAAGAATTAGGATTTATATTTCAAGATTTTAATTTATTAGATACATTAACATCATATGAAAATATAGCATTAGCACTTACTATACAAAAAGTTAATGTAAAAGAAATAAGTAAATACTTTTATAGCTTTACAGGAATGGGCAGACGTTTTCAAAAAGTTGCAGAATTTAATGATATAACAGTATATGATGATTACGCACACCACCCAAGCGAAATAAAAACAACACTTGAAAGTGCAAAAAAAGGTAAAAAAGAAAATCAAAGAATTGTTGCAATTTTCCAACCACACAGATATTCAAGACTTCAAAGCTTGTGGGACGAATTTAAAAACTCATTTAACTCTGCTGATAAGTTAATAGTTACAGATGTTTATTCTGCCGGCGAAGATAAAATAGAAGGTATAACATCCGAACATTTTTCAAAGGAGATAATACATAGT
>OERR01000112.1_pt1 | contig 21187 bp, 18 predicted proteins | sample 1540051 | NCBI WGS metagenome assembly OERR01 (sample SAMEA3891884, study PRJEB23780) | metagenome | biome: terrestrial biome; feature: animal house; material: Caecal content | place: Italy | collected 2015-05-05 | reverse complement strand
ATGATTTTCGGATGCGAGACAAAAGCGCGGGCAATACCCACGCGCTGCTGCTGGCCGCCGGACATCTGCGTCGGCTTGTGGGACATTCTCGTCCCCAGACCCACGGCTTTCAGCATCTTCGTCGCTTCCTGCATGCGCTTGCCCTTTCCCGTGCCGCGGAATACCAGGGGCATCGCGACGTTTTCAAGCGCCGTCAGCGTCGGCAGCAGATTATACGACTGAAACACAAAGCCGATGTTCTTTTGCCGGAACAGCGCCCACTGCTTTTCCGAAAAGCCGGTAACGTCCGACCCCGCAATCACAATTTTGCCCCGGCTGGGCTTTTCCAGCCCCGCCATGATGTTGAGCAGCGTCGATTTTCCGGAACCGGAGGTGCCGAGGATACAGCAGATTTCCCCTTCCTCGATGGCGAGTGAAACTCCTCCCAGAGCCACAATACGCTCCCTGTCCACCCGGTATACCTTGCGCACGCCCTGCACACTGATCAGGCTCATTTTTTCGCCTGCCTTTCTTCCTCTTCCTCAGACCCGCACAACTTTGCGGTTCACCCCGATTCTAGCACATTCCCACAAAAAAAGCTTTACAAATGAACGAATTGTAACTATTCTATTTTTTTCCTACTCCCACTATTCCAAAACAAACGGGGCGCGGAGTGCCACCGTTTCCCCCATGGGAACGAGATAGCCCTCCGCCGCACAGCAAAGCAGCCCTCAAAACAACCGATAGATTCTGTATAGAATAGACGCGGCACAGCTGAGAAAAGTTACAGATTTTAGGAAGAAAATCAAAATTTTTCATCGGGATCAAAAGCACCCCCTTTCCGCTTGCACGAAAAGGGGGTGCTTCAACGATCCTTCTTCTGTTTTACTGTTCTCTGAGTTCCCTTCGGAGACGGCTGAGCGTCACGGGAGTCATATTGAGAAAGGAAGCGACATATTTCCCGCCCACCAGATCAATCAGGCCGGGATGCGTTTCGCAGAACCACTGATACCGCTGCATGGCCGTGTATTGGTACAGCATGGTTTTCATTTTCCAGTGGTAGTGGAGAGAATCGATCAAAAACCGGTTATACAGCTCCAACAGCTCCGGATATTGCTTCAGCAAAGGCATCAGCTCCGCAACGGGAACCGACAGGCACACGCCGCCGCTCAGCGCCATCACGCTGATGCACGAGACCTCATTCAGTTCAAGGCATGCCATCAGCGGCGTACCGCTTCGGTATACCAGACAATCGGTAATTTCCTTTCCGTTTGCATCGAGGAAATATCCCCGGAACACACCGCTTACAAGGAAGAAAGCATCGTAAACAGGATCCCCTTCCCGCAGCAAAAGCTCCCCCCGCTTTACCGTAAAGGTTTTGGCGCACCCACACAGCGCTTCAAGCAGCTCCTCGCCCCGCAGGCCGTATACATTTGTAAGAAATTCCCGAACTTCCAAGCTGACACCCCTCGGCGCACAACCTCTCCCGGAGCGTCGGATCGCCGTTCGGGAGAGGCTGCATCGCTTTTTATTCTATTATAGCACATTCAGGAAGTACAAAGTGGAAAATGGTGAATTTTGGGGAATAATACAAATGTTTTCCCTGTTCTCAGCTTATGACAGGCACAATTTCTGTTTCCGCGCGCATCTGCCTGAAAAGAGACGAAACCGCTGCTCAGGAAAGAGAAATATCAATCTTCTGACCACCGCGATAATACTTGTTGTCCTGCTCGGTGATTTCACGCAGAACACGGCACGGCACGCCGACCGCGACCACGTTGGCCGGAATGTCGTGCGTCACCACGCTGCCCGCGCCGATCACGCTGTTTTCCCCGAAGGTCACGCCGGGAAGGATGATCGATCCCGCGCCAATCCACACATTGTCCTCGATATGGACCGGCAGATTGTACTGCACCGCATGGCGGCGCAGCTCGGGGGAAATGGGGTGCGTACCCGTGTCGATCGTCACGTTCGGCCCAATCATCACATAGTTTCCGATATACACATGGGTGTCGTCGACCAGGGTAAGATTGAAGTTCGCATAGACATTGTTGCCCAGATGCGTGAACTTGCCCCAGTTGGCATGAAGCGGCGGCTCAATGTAGCAGCCCTCGCCCACTTCGGCAAACAGCTTTTTCATCAGCGACTCACGGAACGCTCCCTGCGAGGGCCGCGTCGCGTTGAAATCATAGAGGATTTCCAGACATTTTGTTTGATCCGCAATCAGAGAAGCGTCCTGCGTATCATACAGCTCTCCCGTATGCATTCTTTCCCGGTTGTTCATCTGCGTTCCTTCCTTTCGCGCATTGAATTTTCAAGCCGCCGGGCTTTTTCTTCATTATAATGCCTTCCCTCCCCGAACACAAGCGGGAACATGGAAGCGGACGCAGCGGACAGCCGCCGTTGCCCAAACAAGGCAAAATCCGCTTAAAACAGGCGAATTCCGCCGTTGCACCGCAGGGGGCGTTTCGGTATAATAATGCTCAAAGATCCCACACAGAAGCATCCGGAACACCGCGCGGGCGGCTGTGGGGGAAAGCAGATGGAGAATGACATTAGAGGAGAAAATGAAATGAAAAATTTGAAAAAAATCATCATCCCGGTTTTGGTGGCCGCGGCCGTGCTCATTGTGGGCGCAAGCTCCCTGCACGCCGTACCGGCGGGACACAGCGGCGTTGTCACGCGCTTCGGCGCTGTGGACGACGTGGTGCTGAGCGAGGGCCTGCATGTGGTCGTCCCCTTTGTGACCCGCGTCATCGACATGAACAATCAGGTGACAAAGGCCGAGGTTGTTTCCGCGAGCGCTTCGAAGGATTTGCAGACGGTCAACAGCACCGTCGCGCTCAACTACCGCATTGACGGCATGAGCGCCGCGAGCGTCTATAAAAACATCGGCACGAATTACGAAAACGTCGTGGTCATCCCGGCCATTCAGGAAGCCGTCAAATCCGTGATGGCACAGTACACCGCCGAGGAGCTGATCACCATGCGTCAGACCGTTGGCTCCGAGATGCAGCAGGAGATCTCCGACAAGCTCGCACCCTATGGGTTTTCCACACAGAGCGTGAATATTGTGGATTTCCAGTTCTCCGAGGAGTTCAACGCCGCCATTGAGGCGAAGCAGACGGCCCAGCAGAACGCCCTGAAGGCGGAGCAGGATCTGGCCCGCGTCAAGGTGGAGGCTGAGCAGAAAATCACCGAAGCTGAAGCCGAGGCCGAGAGCTACCGCCTGAAATCGCAGGAGCTCACCGACGAGATGATCAAGATGGAATTCATCGACAAGTGGGACGGCAAGCTTCCCGTCGTGGTATCGGACGGCCAGTCGCTGTTCAATCTGGACTCGCTTCTGGACAGCCAGAGCAGCGGTTCCGCTTCGTCCGGCGCTCAGGAATAAACCAAAGCAAAAAAGGCGTTCTCTTCCGGCACCAGGCCCGGAGAGGGAACGCCTTCTCTTTTCCCGTGTTTACTCGCTCATTTCTTCCCCGGTTGTCTCACCGCTTCCCGGCTCCCGGCGGGAAAGGACGCCGCCGGAAAGATAAAACGGGTTGTGCAGCATGTCGTCCGGCTCCCGGCCGCGCTTTTCCCGGAGATATTCGCTCGGGGAAATTCCGAAGGACTTTTTGAAGCTGCGGTAAAAGGTGCGCATGCTCTCAAAGCCGGAATTCATGGCCGCGCTTGTCAGGGACGCGGATTCCTGCGTGAGCAGCAGCGCCGCGTTGCGGCAGCGCAGCGTGTTGATATACTCCGGAATCCCGCACCCGAAATACGCGTGGAACAGGTGGGAAAAGCGGCTCTTGCTGTAACCAAACCGGGCCGCCAGCGTCTCCAGCGTCACGTCAAAGCGGTAATGCTGATCGAGGTATTGCAGGATATCGCGCGCCAGAAACGCGTCCGTCCCTTCTTCGTTTTCCGTCAGCCCCAGGCAGTCCGTCAGAATCCCCAGCACCGTATAGAGATACCCCTTTGTGCGCAGCTCCGGCGGATTTCTGCCCTTCACGGTGCACAGCTCCGTCAGCTTTTCCAGGCTGTGCAGCAGCTCGCTCTGCGGATCCGGATCATCCCAGATCAGGCGGCAGAACGTCCTGCGGGCAATCAGCTTGCGGAAGGAGGGCACATAGTCCAGCGGCACGGTCAGGACGATGGAGCCGGAGCTTTGCGGCGTATTGAAATAGTGCACGGTATAGCTCGGCGCCACAATCACCTGTCCCGCCCGTGCCGTGCCGCCGTGGCCGTTGAGCACATAATCCAGGCTTCCCTCCGTCACATAGGTGATTTCCACACAGCTGTGAAAATGAGGAAAGCAAGTGTTGTTCACCGAACGCCAGCAGGAAGGGGTCTTTTCCACATCCCTGGAATGTTCATAATAGCCGTCCATATTTTCTCCTTCCGCCGGACACCTCCCCGCCGGAAGGTGATAGCAATTTTTGTCACAAAAACATGTCACATTGACACGACAAATTCATTCCTCTTTATTATAATGCAGGTGTATGGTAAGTCAACAGCCCTCGGGAAAAAGAGGGCTGCCAAAGGCGTGCGGACCCGTGCGTAGGATTTCTCCCCGGAGTCCGAACGGCATAAAACTTCAGGCGGTGAAAGGAGTTGTCTTTGTCATGAAATTAGGTGTAATGACGGTTTTGCTGGGAGATTTGTCCCTGGACGAAACCCTGAAATATCTCAAATCCCTCGGTGTGCAGGAAGTGGAGATCGGCTGCGGCGGCACGCCCGGCACGGCTCACGCGGACGCCATCAAATTCATGGAGCATCCGGAGCTGATTGAGCAGTTCCAGGAAACCGTCGCGAAATACGGGATCGGCGTGGCGGCTCTCTCCTGTCACGGAAACCCCGTTCACCCGAACAAGGAGATCGCCCGCTCGTATCACGAGCAGTTTGAAGCGGCCATCTGCCTCGCGGAAAAGCTTGGCGTCAAGACGGTCGTGGGCTTCTCCGGCTGCCCCGGCGACTGCGACGATTCGCAGTATCCGAACTGGGTTGTCGCGACCTGGCCGGACGATTTCCAGAAGATCAAGGAATGGCAGTGGAATGAAAAGCTGATCCCCTACTGGAAGAAGGAAGCCAAATTCGCCGAGGAGCACAACGTGCACCAGATCGCCTTTGAGATGCACCCCGGCTTCTGCGTCTATAACCCCGGTACGCTGCTCCGCCTGCGCGAGGCCGTCGGCCCCGTGATCGGCGCGAACTTCGATCCCTCCCACCTGTTCTGGCAGGGCATCGACCCCGTGGCGGCGATCCGCGCCCTCAAGGGAGCCATCTACCATTTCCACGCCAAGGATACCGCGATCGATCCCTACAACTGCGCGGTCAACGGCGTGCTGGACACGACGCCCTTCGACCGCATCCCGGAGCGCTCCTGGAGCTTCCGCACCATCGGCTACGGCCACGGCGAGGACGTCTGGCGCGCGATTTTCAGCGAGCTGCGTCAGACCGGCTATGACGGCATCATTTCCATCGAGCACGAGGACGGCCTGATGACGACCCGCGAGGGCCTGGAAAAGGCCATTGAGGTTCTCAAGCGCACCATCATCTTCGAAGAGCGTCAGGGCGGCATGTACTGGGCCTGATTTCGCGCCGGGGGTTCCCATCCAGAATCAGAAAGGAAGTTTCTTTCATGTATACGATTGCAATCATCGGCTACGGCGGCATGGGCGGCTGGCATGCCAAGCAGCTTCTCTCCCTGCCGGAGGAATTCCGCCTTGCCGGTATTTATGATATCAACCCCGAGCGGATCGAGGCCGCGGAAAAGGACGGCATTCACGGATATCAGACGCTCGACGCGCTGCTCTCCGACCCGGAGATCCGCACCGTCATTCTCGCCGTGCCGAACAACTTCCACAAGCCGCTGTCCATCCAGGCCATGCGGGCGGGCAAGAACGTGATCTGCGAAAAGCCCGTGATGATGAACGCGGCCGAGCTGGAGGAGGTTATCGCCGTTTCCAAGGAGACGGGACGGCAGTTCTCCGTGCACCAGAACCGCCGCTGGGACAAGGATTTCCTGATGGTCAAGAAGCTGATCGAGGACGGCTCCATCGGAAAGCCGTTTTACATCGAATCCCGCGTGCAGGGCAGCAAAGGCATTCCCGGCGACTGGCGCTGTGTGCGTGAAGCGGGCGGCGGCATGCTGCTTGACTGGGGCGTACATCTGATCGATCAGCTGATGTATCTGGTCGACAGCCCCGTCACCGAGGTTTACGCTCACCTGCTGTCCGTCAAGTTCCCCGGCGTGGACGACAACTTCAAGCTGATGATGCGCTTCCACAATGGCCTGTCCGCTCTGGTGGAGGTTGACACCTATACCTTCATCAACCTGCCCCGCTGGCACGTCTCCGGCGACAGCGGCACGGCGCAGATCGACGACTTCTCCTGCACGGGACGCATCGTGCGCGCCCGCACGGAGGAAATGCGCTGGGAGCCCGGCATCGTCTACACGGTGGCAGGCCCCACCCGCACCATGGCCCCGCGCCCGAAGGAGAGCATCGAGGAGCTGCCGCTGCCCGCACTGGAAAGCGACGCCCGCGATTATTACCGCAATTTCCGCGACGCGGACGAGGGAAAGGCCCCGCTGGCCGTCACGCCGGAGCAGGCTCTGCGCGTGATGCGCGTCATCGACGCGGTGTTCGCCTCCGCGGAAAAGGGGACCTCCATCTCTCTGCATATTTGATTCCGTTTTCGAAACAGGAAACAGCATAGATTATTTGGGAAAAGGAGTTGTCAAACATGAAACAGTTCCCCATCGCGCTTCAGCTCTATTCCGTCCGCGAGGATCTGGAACAGGACTTTGAAGGCACGCTCGCAAAGGTCAAGGCGCTTGGCTATGACGGCGTGGAGTTTGCCGGTCTGTACGGCAAAACGCCCGCCGAGGTCAAGGCTCTGTGCGAAAAGCACGGGCTCACGCCGATCTCCGCTCACGTCCCGTTTGTGGACATGATGGCCGACCCCGACAAGGTGCTGGGTGATTATGCCGCCATCGGCTGCCGCTTCGTGGCGATCCCGTATCTGACAGAGGAATACCGCCCCGGCACGGACGGCTTCCAGAAAACGATCGAGGGCGCCCGCCTGCTGGGCGAGACGGCCAAGAAGCTCGGCATGCAGCTTCTGTACCACAACCACGATTTCGAGTTCGTGAAGATCGACGGCAAATATGCGCTGGATGTGCTCTATGACACCGTCCCCGCCGATCTGCTGCAAACGGAAATCGACACCTGCTGGGTAAACGTCGGCGGAGAAAATCCCGCCGCCTACGTCCGCAAGTATACGGGCCGCGCTCCCATTGTCCACCTGAAGGACTTCTTCCTCTCCGGCAAGAAGCCGGATCAGATGTATGAGCTGATCGGCATTGAATCCGAGAAGAAGGACGAGGAGGAGAAAACCTTCGAATTCCGTCCGCTCGGCAAGGGAATGCAGGATTTCCCGGCCATTCTGGCCGCTTCCGAGGAAGCGGGGGCCGAGTGGGTCGTCGTGGAGCAGGACGCTCCCAGTATGGACAAGACTCCCATGGAGTGCGCCGAAATCAGCATCCAGTATCTGAAAACCCTGATTCGATAAGAAAGAGAGGTATCTCACTATGTCCGACGCTGTTCTCAACCAGTTCACCCCTCCCACCGAGGAGGAAGCCATCGACACCTCCCGCAAGCTTAAGGTCGGTATCATCGGCACCGGCTGGATCGCCGAAGCCCACATCGAAAGCTACAAGCAGATGCCCGACGTGGAGATCGTCGCCGCCGCCGACCTGATCCCCGGCAAGGCGGAGAAATTCTTCAAGCGCTACGGCGTGGAGGGCGTGCGTCTGTATCCCGATCACAAGGCCATGCTCGACGCGGAAGCCGGCAATCTTGACGCAGTCAGCATTTGCACCTACAACGCCACACACGCGGAATGCACCATCTACGCGCTGCAAAAGGGCGTGAACGTCCTGCTGGAGAAGCCCATGTGCGTCACGATGGAGGAGGCCGAAGCGATTGTCAAGGCGGAAAAGGAGAGCGGCAAGCTGCTTTCCATCGGCTTCCAGCCCCGCATGGATGACAACATGAAGATGATCAAGAAGATCGTCGAATCCGGCGAGCTCGGCAAGATCTATTACATTCAGACCGGCGGCGGCCGCCGCCGCGGCATCCCGAACAGCACCTTCATCGAGAAGAAAACGGCGGGCATCGGCGCTCTCGGCGATATCGGCTGCTATTCCCTCGACATGGTGCTCAACGCCATCGGCTATCCGAAGCCGCTGACCGTCACCGGCTACACCTCCGGTTTCTTCGGCTCCAACCCGATGTACAACAACCCGGCTGACGCCGCCCGCTTCAACGTGGACGATTTCGCCGCCGCGTTCATCCGTCTGGAGGGCGACATTATTCTCGACTTCCGCATCGCGTGGGCCATGCATGTCGACACTCCCGGTGACACCATCATCATGGGCACGAAAGGCGCTCTGCGCATTCCGTCCACGGAGTGCTGGAACGGCACCGTCGGCGGCCCCATGACGCTGTACCGCGACGTGGCGGGCGAGCAGACCCAGACGACCATCCCGCTCTGCCCGGAGGGCGATTCCTTCGGCGGCCTCTTCTACAAGAAGATCCGCTCCTTCCTCGACGCTGTGAAGAACGGCACCGAGGCTCCCGTCCCCACCAGCCAGATTCTCTACAATCAGGCTATCATCTCCGGCATCCAGAAGTCCGCTGAGCTTGGCCGCGAGATTACGCTCGACATTCCCGAAGTGTAAGGGAAAACCATAAAAAGACAAAAACAGAACCGGCCCCAGTCCAGACTGGGGCCGGTTCTGTTCTGTTTTGAAGGAGAAAGCTTCAACCCAGATTCAGGAGGACTGAAATCAGACCGTCGTCGCGACAAAGGCCGGGGTGGAAGCGCTGTTGATGTAGAAGCCCACACCGTCGCCCACTTTCGCGGTCTTGGCCGTGATGCGGTAGAAATAATCGTTGCCGCTCTGGGAAACGAAGGTGACTGTATAGGAGGAATTACCGGCCTTCACAAAGGGCTTTGCGCTGGCGGTAATCTTGACCTGATAGGAATCGCCCGCCTTGACGTTGACTCTTGTGGTATCGCAGACCAGGCTGGGAGCCGCAACAGCGGTGAAAGAGGCTTTATCGGATCCGTTCAGGAAGAAGCTGGCTTTATCGCCCACCTTCGCGGCGGAAGCGCTCACGCGGAAGGTATAGGAGGAACCCTTCTGGGAGACAAGCTTCGCGGTAAAGGCCGGATCGTCGCTGGTGAGGGTGGGCTTGCTTGCGGTGGAGGTCACCGTCACCGTCGTGGAGCCGCCGGAAGGAATGGAAACCTCAGACACATTGGCGGAAAGCTGCGCCGCCGTCGTATCGGCATAGAACGCGGGAGTCTTGCCGCTGTTCACATAGAAGCCGACCACGTCGCCTTTCTTGGCATTTTTCGCGGTGATGCGGTAGAAATAATCATTGCCGCTGCGGGACACATATTCCACCGTGTAGCCGGCATAGCCGGATTTGACAAACGGCTTTTCACCGGAGGTAATTTTCACAACATAGGAGCCGCCCACCGGAACGGAAACCCGGGTGGTATCGCACAGATAGCTGGGGCCGACCGTCAGTGTAGCGACAGGATTGGTGCTGCCGTTGACATACGCGCCGACGCTCTGGCCCGTGGAACCGACCGCCTCGACCGTGAAGAAGTAGTCGTCACCCACGCGGTACTCCTTGACCACGCGGAAGGGCTGCGTAAACGTTGCGTTGGAAACGGCAAAGGTCGGCGTTACATGAGGGGAGGTGATTTTGAAGGTGTAGGTTCCTCCGCTGATCACCGTGACATTTCCGGTGGTATCGCACACCACGCCGTCTCCCAAATCCACGGACTGTGCCTTAAATGTAGCAAACACGGCAGGCTCGATACCAGCGGCAGTCGTATCCTGCGCCGCAAACGCAGGGATAGCCATCGACGTACACACGGCTACCGCCATCGCTACAGATGCAAATTTCTTAAACATGTTCTCTCAATCTCCTTGCTCAATTTTCAAGATGTCTCAGGGCACGGGTGGGCGGCAAACAATTCTTCTGCGCCGTGCCCTGTTTCCGGTTTCCGCCGGATCTTCGCAAAAAAAATCCTCCTCTTCACAGAATTATTTGAACTGTTGCCAGTTACCCACGGACGGTGGAGGTACGTTTGGGCGCACTTTCCCCACCTGTTCCGTGGAACACAAAAAAGGGCGTGTACAGAATGTTTGAAGATTCCATACACAGCCCTTTCACCGTACAAATACAGCTCAAAAATTCAATCAGAGAAAGATTGAGATTGAGATATGTTCTGATTTAGGGTATAATAATCCTGCAAGTGCGGGACAACCGTTGTGTATGGAGGTGTGCTCTCCGTACGCAGGATAGAGGGAGCGGCAACTCCTTCTATCTGCTTGCACTTTTTATGTTCCACGTTTTCATTATATCTGTTCCTTCGCCAAAAAGCAAGGAGAATATGAAGGATTTGTGAAATTGAGAAAATTTTCTCATAATAAATTCAAAGAAGCAGCAAAGCTTCCTCTGCCATGCTTCACGGTCAGCCGTGAAGCGAAAAGCCGCACTATTTGAAATGAAATCCAGCCTTCACACCGCTCCGTGGGAGCAGCCCGGGCGACATAGCAAGGCCCCTCTGCGATCTTATGTCGCAGAGGGGCCGCTGTGCTTCTGTCAGCCGGACGGCGGAACGCCGCTTGCGCGAATTGCGTGCAGGCTCAGCCTGCCTCGATAAAATGGGAGGCCATGGCGCCGTCCGCGACCGCCGTGACGACCTGACGCAAGGGCTTGCGCCGGACGTCTCCCACGGCAAAAACGCCGGGAATGTTCGTGCGGGTGGTTTCATCCGCCTCGACATAGCCGTTTTCATCCAGTGTTACGGAATCCGCAAACAAAGCGGTATTCGGAACATTGCCGATCGCCACAAAGATGCCTGAGCAGGGGATATCCTGCGTTTCGCCTGTGTTCTTATTTTTGACCCGCAGGCCGGTGACGGCGTTTTCGCCAAGAATCGCTTCGGGAAGCGTATCCCAAAGGATTGTCACGTTCTTGCATTCCTGCAAGGGCTTGAGATAGGACTTCGAAGCGCGAAGCGTATCGCGGCGATGGATGATTGTGACCTTCTCGCAAAGCTTGGAGAGATACAGCGCGTCGGCGGCCGCCGTGTTGCCGCCGCCCACCACGACAACCTCCTTGCCGCGGTAAAACATACCGTCGCAGGTGGCGCAGTAGGACACGCCGTGACCGCGCAGCTCGCGTTCCTTCGCAAGCCCCAGCTCACGGGGAGACGCGCCGGTGGCCAGCACCACGGCCTTGCCCCGATATTCCCCGGACGAGGTTTTCACCGTCTTGACCGGTCCTTCCAGCGACAGGGCGGTCACGCGCTCCAAACGCGTCACCGCGCCGAAACGCTCCGCGCTTTTCTGCATCTGCACGGCAAGCTCAAAGCCGTTGATTCCCGCCGGAAAACCGGGATAGTTGTCAATCTGATCGGTGGTGCCCATCTGTCCGCCGGGAGCCATCTCCTCCAGCACCAGCACCGAGAGAGCCGCCCGCCCACAGTAAAGAGCCGCTGTATATCCGCCGGGGCCGCCGCCCACGATGATAACGTCCCAAATCTTATCTTCCATGCTGAATTCCGCCTTTCTGCGTCCCATGGGGACTTGGTGGTTTCAGTATAGCAAAAACAAGGGCGGAAAAAAGTGATTTCCTCTCTTGACAGGAAAAATTTACAATTTCTTCATATCTGCCGTCCGATCTCCGGACAGATCAAAGGAGCCCCGGCGGTACCGGCCGGGGCTCCCATCTATCTTTTATCTGTGCATGGGATTCATTTGTTTACAGTCATTCTTACAAAACCGGAAGAACGTCGCTGTAACTACTTTTATTCTCCGCTTAGATAAATACAAACTTCTCCTTCGAAGCTTTTTCCGTTCACCGCTTAGATTCTTTTGTTTCCGGTCTGCTCTCTTTCGAAAGCCGTTGCCGTAACGACTCAATATCACCGCTTAGAACAATGCTTCTTCTTTGAAGCTCTATAGGTTCAACGCATGGAATTTATTTGTTTCCGGTCAGTTTCCTTCTCAGGAACCGTCGCCGTAACGATTAAATATCAACGCTGGGAACAACGCTTCTTCTTTGAAGCTTCTATAGATTCAACGCATGGGTTTCGTTTGTTTCCGGTCGTTCTCCTCTCGGAAAATCGTTGCCGTAACACAATTCGTCACCGCTTGGGAGAAAATCCACTCCTTTTCCGGAGCTTCCGTTTTATCATCGCATGGGAATCAGTTTGTTTCCAGTCATTCTTACGAAGAATGTTGCTGTAACGACTTAAAATCTACGCTGGGGAAATATCCGTTACTTCCTTAGCAGAAGCGAAATAATCAGTACATGGGATTCACCTAAGAAAAGATTTCAGAACCTCTTGCGTGCTTGGCTATTTTCCAGAATTACCGCACTCTTTTTGTCTGCGAAACTCAAAAATGGTTTCCTGCTTTTCCAAAAGCAACAACTGGGTTTTTGAAAATAGATCACGCTATTCTGCAAACCTTTGATTTTTTGAGACCATTCTCAGAAACTGCACTGGATTAACGTCCCGTCCCTTTCTGTTATAATGGTTCAATCAAAATCTGCGTTGTACTTTGGACTCATTCCTTATCTCAAAAAATTTGGGATTCGTATTTACGGCCTCCCGGCTTTCCCTTTTCCGAATAACCCGCAATACATACCTCTATGCCTTTGCCGTTATTCCTCTGGTATTCACCGTTCCAACCGCGTTTTTTCGGAAAGCTGTCCTTTTATCTCAGCAGACGCAGCCCGTCAAAGCAACGCCTGCCGGATACTGCTGCGGATTGTTGTCCATCGGACTGCACCCCTTTCTTTTTCATATACACAAAAGCGAGTGGTACAATTACAGACACTTCCTCTTCTGCTCCTCCGCCCCAAAAGAATTTTGTTATTGCAAAACCCCTTTGCTTCACTTGGCGAACTTGCTTTTGTCTGTCTCTTCTTGTCTCTCTTTCTTTTCTGTGACTATACTATACTATAGTTCCCGCGCGTTGTCAAGAGGTTTTTCTGAAAAATTTTTGAAATGTGTAAAAAAACTGTTTATTTTTACTTTCTTCTGATTTTGCAGTTGACTTCCCGACCGATCGCATGTACAATACATACGAAAGAGTTCTTAGAAAGGAGCTGCCTTTTATGAATGAAGACTTCAGCGCGGATCTGCTCACGCTCGTGGACGAGGACGGTCAGGAGCATGAGTTCGAGATCCTTGACATCATAGAGAACGACGACGGCTGCTTCTACGCCCTGCTCCCCACCTTCGACGACCCGCAGGAGCAGGTGGAATCCGAAGGAACGTATTACATCTTCCAGGCCTTTGAGGAAGACGGCGAGCAACAGCTTGCCGAGGTGGAGGACGAGGATCTTCTGGATCGTCTGGCCGCCGAATTCGAGGCCCATTTCGATGAGATGTTCGAGGAAGAGGGTTCCGAAGAATAACGCAGAATTTCCTGCCTGGTTCGCGGACTTGCGTATGATAACCCTACACTTTTTATTCGGGAGCTTAGCTCCGGCGGCGGACTGCAGACCTCCCGGCTTTGCCGGAAGAAGGGAGCGAGAAACCGTTGGGCGGGCACCCACCTGCTCTTCGTAGGCAGGTTATTCTCACACATTACGGCCAGGCGGGGTCTCTTTGAACAATCAGGCTCCCCTCCTTTTCAGGAGGGGAGCCTTCACTTTATCAGAAGCGGATCGCCGGCAGCCCGTATGTCACATCCGGCCCGGGACCGCGATGACACCACCCGTGCGCGGCTTTCGCATCGAAACACACGCCTTTCATGCGGAAAGCGCCGCCCGGGCCTTCTTCAAAACCAGGAAGGATTTGAACTTCGACGGCATTCTGCTGAATGTGACCTTTGAGGACAACTGGAAGGAGCTCTACGACGGAGCGAAGGTTGAATACGGAGCGGACGGCGTGATGCGCTGCCTGCGGCTGGACTATTCCTCCGCCATGGCTTTGCACCGGATTGCGGTGGCAGAGGGGAAGCGCCGGGCGTTTTCGGTCCGTGGGCAAAAAACTGTTTCTAAAGGGGAATATGGACTCGGTCAACGTCCTGCTGAACGCCACGCCGGAGAGCCTGGAAGCCTATGTGCGGGATATGCTGGCCTGCGGCATGCCCGGCGGCGGATATATTTTGAGCACGGCCTGCTCGGTGGCCCCCGGCGTCAAGCCGGAGATTCTGCGGCAGCTGGTTCCCCTGGCGGAAAAATACGGGGTCTACACAGAGGCGTAAAACCGCCCGCTTCGGGAAAGCATCCGGTATTTCCTGTATTTTCAAACAATCCCCGGAAACGGTGGACAGCATGCGAAAAAAAGGGTATAATAAACTGAAACAATCCGGCTGTATCCGGTTTTCCTGCCCTTTTCGGGCTCCACCAAAATGAGAGGAGCTTTTTCATGACGGACTATAAAATTATCACGGATTCCAACTGCGATTTTACCCCCGCCCTGATCGACGAGCTTGACGTTCAGGTCATCCCCATGGAGTTTGTCATCGGGGAAAAGGTATACCGCAACTATCCGGACGAGCGCGACATGAGCGCGAAGGAATTTTACAGCCGCATCCGCAGCGGCGAGCTTTCCACCACCAACCAGATCAACACCGCCACCTTCATCGACGTGTTCACCCCCGTGCTCAACGCCGGCCGCGATATCTTTTATATGGCGTTTTCCTCCGGTCTCTCCGGCACCTACAACAGCGCCTGCATGGCGGCCGAGGAGCTGCGCTCGCGTTTTCCAGAGCGCACGGTGATCGTGGTCGACACGCTGGCCGCTTCCATGGGCGAGGGCCTTCTGGTCTACTACGCCGTGCAGCAGAAGCGCGCCGGACTGTCCATGCAGGAGCTGGAACAGTGGGTGATTGACAACCGGAACCACCTGGCGCACTGGTTCACCGTGGACGACCTCAACCACCTCAAGCGCGGCGGACGCGTCAGCGGCACGGCGGCCTTCTTCGGCACCATGCTCGGCATCAAGCCCGTGCTGCACGTTGACAACGAAGGCCACCTGATCCCGGTGGAGAAGGTGCGCGGGCGCCGCCAGTCGCTCGACGCTCTCGTGAAGCACATGGGCAAAACGGCCCAGCTCGAAAACGCGAAAACCGTGTTCCTGAGCCACGGCGACGCACAGCAGGACGCCGGCTACGTCGCGGCGCAGATTCAGAAAAAATTCCCCGGCACCAAGATTTACATCAATATGATCGGCCCTGTGATCGGCGCGCACTCCGGCCCGGGAACCATCGCGCTGTTCTTCATGGCGGACAATAAAGACTGAACTCAAATTTCGGGAGAGGAGAACTGCCTGCTATGGCAAGCTATCAGATTGTCACGGATTCCACCAGCGACCTGACTCCGAAGCTCGTGGAGGAGCTTCAGGTGGAGGTAATCCCCATGGAATTTATTCTGGGGGACGAGGTGTATCACAATTACCCGGACGCGCGTGAAATGTCCAGCAAGGAATTTTACGCCCGCCTGCGCGCCGGGGAAATGTCCAAGACAAACCAGATCAACACCGTCACCTTTGTCGAAACCTTCGAGCCTTTCCTCCAGCGCGGTCTTGACGTTCTCTACATCGGTTTTTCCTCCTCGCTCTCTGGCACTTATAACCGGGCGCTTGAAGCGATCGCCCAGCTCAAGAAAAAGTATCCGCAGCGGCGCGTCGTGCCGGTCGACTCGCTCGCCGTCTCCATGGGCGAGGGCCTTCTGGTCTATTACGCCGCTTTGAAGCAGCAGGCCGGGGCTTCCATCGACGAGGCCGCGGAGTGGGTCAGCGTGCACCGGTACAGCCTGTCCCAGTATTTCACCGTCGACGACCTCAACCATCTCAAACGCGGCGGACGTCTTTCCGCGGCTGCCGCCCTCTTCGGCTCCATGCTGGGAATCAAGCCGGTTCTGCGCATCGACGACGAAGGCCATCTCATCCCCGCCATGAAGGTGCGCGGACGCCGCCAGTCGCTTGACGCTCTCCTGAACCAGATGGAAAAATCCATCCAGGAGCCGGAAAAGCAAACCATTTTTATTGTCCACTGCGACGCCCCCGACGACGCCAAATACCTGTACAAGCAGGCCAAGAGCCGTGTGAAGCCCAAGAAAATCATCGTCAACGATCTCGGGCCGATTCTGGGCGCGCATACCGGGCCGGGCGGCATCGCCATTTTCTATCTGAGCGGAAACCGCGGCTGAGGAGGCCATACATGATTCTTTCCGGAAAAGAAATCGAGCGGCACATCGGGGAAAAGATTGTGATCGAGCCCTTTGACCGCCGCCGTCTCAATCCCAACAGCTACAACCTGACGCTGGCGCCGGAGCTGCTGGTCTACGAAAACCAGGTGCTCGATATGAAAGTTCCGAACCCCTGCCGCCGTCTGGTGATTCCGGAGGACGGCCTGCGGCTGGAACCAAACCGGCTGTACCTGGGCCGTACCAACGAATACACGCGCACGGACGGCTTTGTCCCCATGCTCGAAGGGCGTTCCTCCACGGGACGGCTCGGCCTGTTCATCCATGTGACGGCGGGCTTCGGGGATGTGGGCTTCGCCGGATTCTGGACACTGGAAATCTTCTGTGTCCAGCCCATTATCATCTATCCGAACGTGGAGATCTGCCAAATCTACTATCACGATATCCACGGCGATTACGAGCCGTATCACAGCGGGAAATACCAGGACAACACCGGGATCCAACCCAGCCTGATGTACCGCGACTTCGAACAGAAATGACACAAAAAGCGGCCTCCTGTCATCACAAGCCAATGACAGGAGGCCGCTTTTCTTTTAAGCAACCGGAACGCGTTACGGCTGCCACGGCTCGCGGCGGAGCCATTTGCCGTTTGTAAAATCGGGGATCGGCATAGGCATTCCGCCCAGTGCGACGCTCTGCTCGCTCAGGCAGGTAATGCTCATCCACGCCGCCGCGTCGTACACATCAATCGGCGCGGGAGCATTACGGCGCACCGCATCGAGGAACGCGCCGGTCACCAGCCAGTCCATGCCGTCGTGGCCGCCGCGCACGCCCTCCTCCAGATAGCGCTTCCACACCGGATGATCGCAGGCCTCGCGGTATTCCTCCGCGTTGTTCCATTTTTCCTTCCACTTGAAATCAAATTCGTTGTCCTTGCCGTCGAGGAACACACTGTTGTTGTCCTCCATGTACATGCCCTTCGTTCCCTGCACATGGAAGCCGCGGGAATAAAAGCGCGGCAGCGTGGTGTCCAGCGTCAGGCAGATCGTTTCTCCCCTCGCACACTTGATGATCGTCGTCACCACGTCGCCCTGCGCAAACGGCATGGAGGACGCGTCATAGTCCGCTCCCTTTTCCCGCAGAAGGTACTCGTGCAGCCCCGCCGCTTTGGAAGCCACGGAGACGAGCGTCATCATCCGGTTGCCGCGGTTGATGTCGAGCACATTGGCGATCGGGCCCAGCTCATGCGTGGGATAATTTTCGCCGTTGCGCAGGAGGTAATTGAAGAAGCGGTAATGCCGGTTTTCGCGGCCGAAGGACACCTCGTCGCGCAGATCATGCCGGTAGCCGCCCTGGCAATGCACAATCTCCCCCAGCATTCCTTGGCGCACCATGTTGAGCACCATCAGCTCATCGCGGCCATAGCAGCAGTTTTCCAGCAGCATGCAGTGCACGCCCGTCTCCTCGTGCGTGCGCACCAGCTGCCAGCAGTCGTCGACGGAATACGCGCCGCCAACCTCCACAGCCGTGTACTTTCCGGCCCTCATCGCGTCACAGGCCAGATTCAGATGGGATTCCCATGACGCCATAATCACAACGGCGTCAATGTCCGGCATGGCGAGAATTTCCCGGTAATCGCCCGTGCACACCGGCGACGGGAACCCGGCCTGCTCCACCATCTCCCGCGCCTGCACGCGGCGGTCCTCATAGGTATCGCACACCGCCGCCACGCACACATCCTCACGCGGCAGGAAGCAATATTTGAGAAGACTGACGCCTCTGTTTCCCAGGCCAATCACGCCCAGCTTCAACTGCTTGTCCATGTTATTCTCCTCCTTTTTCTGTCCCGTCCGAGACGGAACTGTCCACACAAATTCCATCGTGCCAAATTTCCCAGGTGTCCTCCCGGGTATTCACGCGCACCTCCCAGCCATTGGAGAAAACCGTGCGCTGGCGGTGCGGGTCGCCGTCCACAAACTCGTGCAGAAGCATCTCCGCGAACACCGTTTCCCTTTGCAGGGCGGAAACCGTCCGGCAGCGGCGGATCCGTTCGTCCAGCGTCATCTCCTCCCCACCGCCGAACGCGCCGTCGATATTCGGATAGGCCGGATCGCGCTCCAGATACGGCGCGCCCGCGTTCAGCAGGGCATACAGCATGTAGTCCCCACCCTCCGGCGTTTTCTCCATCATCCACGGCTGAATCACACAGTCATGATAGACGAGATTGAACAGCGGCACGGGCAGGCCGGGCTGCGGCGCGCCGGGCGGGTTCATCATAAACTCATACGGCGCGTAGTGGCAGAAAATCTGCACGCCCGCCGCCCAGTCGTTGACCTCCTCCGAGCTGGAGAGAATCCCCTGCGAAGCCAGATAGGAGAAGCAGCGGCAGCGCAGGCGGTAGCTTTCCTCGCGCGTCATGCGGTGACGCGGGTTGGCGCACTCGTCGCCCTCGTTGCAGGTGAACACATCCAGATACGAGCAGTCCGGATGGATCCCTGCTTCCCCGATGCGCGAGAGGTTGCGCCGCAGAAAATAACCGGCCTGCGTCGTACACAGGTAATTCTGCGGCCCGCCCGCCCACATGGCGTGGCCGGGAAGGGAGCCGTCCGGATTTTGGCAGGCCAGATCGGGATCGTAGCTGGGAGCGTGATGGTAGAAATCGCGGTACTGGTCGTGCAGACCCAGCAGACCTCCGCCCTCGTGCACCGCCGCCATCAGATCCACAAGCCCCTCGGGGCCGCCCGCTTCCTCACACACGGAGCAGGCGTCCGGGTGGCAGTTGTCATACCCTGCCTGCGCCCAGCCGTCCACATGCACATAGAGCGGTCCCGCTCCGGCCCGCGTCAGCTCGCGGACATGCGCCGCATGATCCGCGAAGGGAGTGAGGTGATCGTTTTTTCCGGGATTCTCCGGATCAAAAAACCGCGATTCCCGATCCACATGCGTTTTGACGCTTTTGTGCAGGAAGGAGCATCCGGCCAGCGTGCGCACAGAGGGAAGCCGCACCGCTTTTTCCTCCAGCGTGACCAGCCGTCCCTCCTCGCGGACCATCCGGCGGTACGCTTTGCACAGATCCGTGTAGGTGCAGCCGGAGAAAAGGAGCAGGCGGAACCGCCGCGCCGTCATTTCCCCCAGACTGCTTTCCAGCCACACGCCCACGCGCGTGGGCCCGCCCTCCCGCTGGAACACCTCATACCCCGCGTTGGCCGGGGTATCGCACACCAGCAGATAGCCGTTCCCCTCCCGGATCTGCCCGAACCAGGGCAGGTAAGCGTCCGCTGTGCCGAAGCGTCCGCCGAACGGAAGACGGCTCAGCGGAGACGGCCAGTCGTTGGGGATCAGAAGCCCCTGCCGCAGGGGCAGGATCGTCTGCCAGTCCGCTCTCGCTTCGTCAAACGCCATCGGCCCCGGCCAGCAGACGCGGGCGACGTGTTGTTGTCCCGCAATCGGAAGGAATTCCAGATGCAGCGCGCCGGACGCTTCCTCCATCCAGATCCGTGTCTCAAAGACGATCTTCCGCTCCCCCGGAAAGCCGCTGTACCGGCTGACAATCTCCTGTCCCAGGCCGGTTTCCCGGCGGGTATGCTCCTGTTCCAGCGCATCGGAAAAAAGCAGACGGTTCCCCTTTGCGGTGAAAAAGCCCGGCTCATAGTCCGAAGCCCACGCCCATTCCGTGTCCTTGTGGGAAACCCGGATTCTCCCCGTCACGGGATCCAGGCTCACAGCAGTTTCCTTTCCGGTGATACGGATGGGTTTTCCGTTCCCTTCCATGGTATTCTTCCTTTCCTTCCGGCCCTTCTCTTTCGAAAAGCCGGGGTATTTTCTCTTTTTCGACGAAATCTTTTGTAAGTTTTCCGGATTTATGCTACTATGATCTTACATCATTTTCTCTTGCTCCGCTTACACTATTGTCCTGAAATTGTACAGTATTTCCGCTATTTTACTCGGGGAGGGCCGCACATGGGATATGAAAGCACGCGTCTCCGGCGCGAATTTCAGATTGACGAGCTGGTGACGATTCATTACTTTGAATACCCGCTGAATTTCGTATTCCACGGCGAAGCGCACGGCTTCTGGGAATTTCTCTATGTGGACCGGGGCAGCATCCGCGTGACGGCAGGCAATCAGGAACGCACGCTGACGGCGGGGCAAGCCATTTTTCACGAGCCGTGGGAATTCCACGCCTTTCGCTCCGTGGGAAAGCGCCCGCCCAACCTGGCCGTTTTTTCCTTCCTGTGCGATTCCCCCTATCTGGAATTTTTCCGTGGGGCGGTGCTGACGCTGTCCGGCGAGGAGCGGGGGCTGATCTCCAAAATTCTGGCCAATGCCGTGGAATGCTTCTCCACCCCGCTCCATGTTCCCGCCGTGGAAAAGATGGAGCTTCGACCGGACGCTCCGGCCGGCTGCGCGCAGGCGATTCTGCTCTATCTGGAGCTGTTCCTGCTCACCGTGCGGCGCGCCCGGACACAGACAAGCGAAAGCCCGCACATGCTGCCGCCGCTGGAAGAAAAACCCGGCGATCTCCCTCCCCGGGAGCTTTTGGCGCAGGTCCTCTCCTATCTGGAAATCCATATCAACGACAGGCTGACCCTCCCCGAAATCTGCGAGGCCTTTTCGATCTCCCGCTCCCGTCTGGAACGGATCTTTCACGCCGAAAAGGGATGCGGGGTGATCGATTACTTCATCAAGATGAAGATCGACCGCGCCAAGGAGCTGATCCGAAACGGCGCGATGAATATCACGGAGCTTTCCTATCATCTCTCGTTTACTTCTCCCCAGTATTTTTCCCTGCGCTTCAAGCGCTGCACGGGCATGTCCCCGCGCGAATTCCAGTCCTCCGTCAAGGAGCTGGCGCTGCATTTCCGGTGACAGTATGAGGCATTTTCCAGATAAATGCAAGAAAAAATCAATTTCGTCTTTTTGATCCCTTTATTTTTCTAAAGTTTCGTCGATATATATAAAAG
>OERR01000110.1_pt1 | contig 21220 bp, 18 predicted proteins | sample 1540051 | NCBI WGS metagenome assembly OERR01 (sample SAMEA3891884, study PRJEB23780) | metagenome | biome: terrestrial biome; feature: animal house; material: Caecal content | place: Italy | collected 2015-05-05 | reverse complement strand
AAGAAAATGGCCGCCAGACTGCACGCCGCAAACACCGAGACGATCGCTCCCGTGCGGCCGATTGTTTCGATTCCTTTCCATGCCGCATAGGAGGCCGACAGCGCCGTGACAATGGCGATCAGCGGAAGGGAAGCGTGCGGTTCCATAATATTGGCCATGAAAAGCTGAAGGAGAGAGAGCAAATAGGCGGCGAAGAACAAAAAGTACAGCGCGTAAAGCGGCAAAAACAGAAAACCAAAACGACCGAGAAGGGATTTTGCCGCCTGCAACAGATTTTGATCCGGCCTGCGGCGGTGCAGCAGCCACAGCGGAAGGAACAGAAGAAACTGGAGAAGATAGGAGGCCAGACAGGATGGGATCAGCTCCTGCAGGGACTCCCCTCCCACCAAAACCGTATTCATCGACAGCAAAAAGACAACACGCCCCACAAACAGAGTCAGGAAAAGCTGTCCCGCTCCGATTTTATTCACACCAGCCTGCTGCATCGTATCCGACCTTTCCCGGATCCGTTACGGGTCGAGCGTCGAGCCCGGCAGATCCTGTATTTTTTCCACTCGTTTCCCAAGCTTTTTCCAGCCCGCACGCAAGACCGCGTCACGCATCGACGCTTTGCCAAACGGCGATACCGGCGCGCCGAACGGAACCCCGAACGAAGCCTCGGAACACAGATTCGCCGTCATCAGGAACATAGCCGTCATCAGCCCCCAGAATCCGATAGTTCCCCCGATTAAAATGAGAATCAACCGGCAGATCGCCACCGGTTCATACAGAGACGGCACCAGATAGGAGGAAATGGCCGTCACCGCGATCACCATCAGCGTGGGAGCCCCCACTAAACCGGAATTGACCGCCGCGTCTCCGATGACAAGCGCGCCGACAATACTGACCGCGTGCCCCAGCACCTTGGGGGCGCGCAGACCGGCTTCCCTCATGATTTCATAGATGATATGGATCACAATAGCTTCCAGCATAATGGAAAACGGGGTATTCAGCTCCGATTGGGCGATTTTCAAAAGAAGCGGCTCCGGGATCAGCTCCGGGTGAAACGTGGAAGCCGCCACATAAAAGCCGGGAAAAAACATAGCAAGAAAAAAAGCGATCAATTTCAAAATGCGGGTAAAAACCGCGTAAAACGGCCGGTTGGCATAATCGTCAAAGCTCTGAAAATTTTCCAGAAACAGATGCGGAAGAATCACCACATTCGGCGTGCCGTCAATCAGCAGCGCCACGCGGCCTTCCTCAATTTTTCCGCACACCGTGTCGGGGCGCTCCGAAACGCCGACCGTATTGAACAGAGAGAACGAGCCCGGCCTGCGGAAAAACGGCGTGACATATCCCGCCGCCAGCACAGCGTCCAGATCCATCTGCGCCACCTGCCTGCGGACGGCCCGCACAAGCTCCGGCGACGCCCGATCGCGCAGATAGCAGAGACAGAGGAACGTGCTGCTCTCCCTCCCCGCCATCAGCTTTTCAAATTTCAGCTGCGGCGTTTTCAGGCGGCGGCGCAGAAGCGTCATATTGATCTGCACCGGCTCCACAAATCCTTCCCGCGCGCCGTGCTGCATGCTCTCGTTCTGCGGCTCCCCCACACTGCGGAAGGAATATCCCTGCAAACCGATGGCTAATACGCTGCGGCAGCCGTCCAGAAGCAGAATGGCAAAGCCGCTCATGAGCAGGTTCAGCGACTCTGTGTACTCAAACACCTCCTTCTGATCCACGGCGGAGAGCACACAATCACGCAGATAAGCAAATTTCTCCGGCGGATCCCCGCTGGGAAACGCAGCGTTCATCACCGGCGTGAGCACGCTCTGCGCCGCAATCTGTTTGCTGACCATACCTTCCATGCTCAGAAAGGCTGCCTCCACCCCCGCGATCCGCAGGCGGCGCGTAATAAAATCAATGCTTCCGTCAAAATCAGACTGAAAGCGTTCCAGATTCTCTTTCAGGGAAACGGCAAACATCCTCCGACCTCCTCCTTGTTCCGGCCATGGGAACGAAGCTTTTTTGTAATGTTCGCCGCGCGGCGCTGTTTTATGCGGAATAAGCACAATTTCACGGGAAAGAATATCCTCAGAAACCGGCTCTGCACATTGCAAAGGAGGACTTTCCATGACAATCTCCCTGATTCGTACGCTTCTGCTCTACGCCATCATTCTGGGAGCGGTGCGTCTGATGGGAAAACGGCAGATCAGCGAGCTGCAAACCAGCGAGCTTGTGGTGACGCTGCTGATCTCCGATATCGCCGCGATCCCCATGCAGGATACGGGACAGCCGCTTTTGAGCGGACTGCTCCCCATCGCCATTCTGGTATTCTGCGAGATTGTCACCTCCGTCATCATGCTGAAAAGCACCCGTCTCCGCAGCCTGATCTGCGGGCGGCCCATTGTGGTCATCAACGACGGCGTTATCGTACAAAGCGAGCTTCGCCGCCTGCGCATGACAACGGAGGATCTCTGCGAGGAGCTGCGGCAGAAAGATATTTTCTGCCTGGAGGACGTCGCCTATGCCATTGTGGAAACCAATGGCCGGATGAGTATTGTGAAAAAGCCCGGCAAGGATGTTCCCACCGCGGAGCTCTGCGGTCTGATCCTGCCCGACAACGGAATCGAAGCCGTCGTCATCAGCGACGGTGTTATCTCTGATTTTTCCTTGCAGCTAATCCGCAAAAGCCAGGGCTGGCTCGAAGGAATCCTGCGCGGGAAAAATCTCTCTGCCAAGGATGTTTTTCTGATGACGGCAAACACAGCCGGTCAGTTCTATATTGTCAAAAAGGAAGGGAGGAACCGGGAATGAAGCGTCTCTGGGCCGCGGGTATTCTTTTTCTGTGTGCCGCGGCACTCTGCTTCTGGCAGGGCTGGCACACGGGGCGAACAACGGATCTTTTGGAGCAGGAGGTGCGGGCCGCTGTTGAGGCAAGCGAACAGGGAGATGCTTCCCTCGCGGAAGCGCATACGCTTGCCGCCATACAGAAATGGGAATCGGCGCGCGGCCCGCTCTGCGTGTATACGGCGCACACACGGGTTGAGGAGCTGGGACGCACTCTCAGCGCCCTTCCCCCGCTGGCCCGGTACGGAACCTTCGATCAACTGATCTCCGAATGTGAGCGCGCCTTGGCACAAATTGATTCCCTGCGCCGGATCGATCGTCCCACACCGGAAAACATTCTGTAAACATTTCATTTTTCGCGGAAAGCTGTACAAATTTCTCAAAAACAAAATTGCAAAAAAAGCGAAGATATGATAGAATGAGATCAAACAAAAAACATCTGGGGCTGTGTAAATTCGTACCCGCAGAGTGTCTGTCATGGCGCCCGTTTTTCGTCCGCACAGCGGCCGCAGGCGCGCGAAATGCCCACTGCAAGGCGTGTAGGGCAGGAAGGAAAAATCATGAAATGTCCATATTGCAGCTATGAAGAGAGCAAGGTCGTCGATTCCCGCCCTACGGATGAGGGCGAACGGATCCGCCGCAGACGAGAATGTCTGAAATGCGGAAAACGCTTCACCACCTACGAGGTGGTGGAAACCGTCCCTGTTGTGGTCATCAAGAAGGATCGGTCGCGGGAAACCTTTGATCGGAACAAGCTTCTCAACGGCCTTCTTCGCGCCTGCGAAAAACGCCCCGTCTCCCTTGACACACTGGAAAAGGTCGTTGACGAAATTCAAAACACACTGCAAAACTCTCTGGAACGCGAGGTTCCTTCCAGCCGGATCGGAAAGTATGCCATGGATCGGCTCAAGGATATCGACGAAGTGGCTTATGTCCGCTTTGCTTCGGTTTACCGCCAATTCAAAGACATTCACAGCTTTATGGAAGAATTGAGCGAGCTGATCAAGAACAAAGGCGAAACGAAAGCTTGAATTTAACAAAATAATTTGGGGCCGGATGTCTTTGATGACATCCGGCCCCTTTTTGGAGACTCTGTTTCAGATTACAGCTGATTTGCGTCGATCCAATCGCTGACCGCTTTGGCCACCGGAGCAAGGGAACCGTCTGTAAACGGAACCACCAGCCCCGCGCTTCTGACCAGATCCGCATACGTCTGGGTTCCGGCCTTGTCCACCAGAGCCAGATACCGCTGCCAGGCATCCTTCGGATCCTTCAGGAACGCGGCAAAGAATTGCAGCGCCACCGTCTGCGCCAGGCAGTAGTCAATATAATAGAACGGATACTGATAAATATGGAGCTGACGCTGCCAGCCCGCGCCGCGGCCATAGAAGGGCATCCCCTCCATGTTATTCCAGGGACGGTATTTCTTCTCCAGCTTCAGCCATTCCTCGTTGCGCTGCTCGGGGGTCAGCTCCGGATGGCTGTACACAATGTGCTGGAACTCGTCCACCATGCAGCCGTAAGGCAGGAAGCCCAGCGCGTCCTCCGCATGATACAGCGCATACTTACCGGTCTGCGGCCCGAAGAACAGATGATGCCAGGGAGTGGTCAAAAACTCCATGCTCATGCTATGGATCTCACAGCTTTCCAGACCGGGGCCCTGCAATTCACCGGGGAGATCCTGCTGCATGGCACGGTACGCCTGGAACGCGTGGCCCGCCTCGTGGGTCAGCACATCCACATCCCCGGAGGTACCGTTGAAGTTGCTGAAAATAAAGGGAGCTTTCAGCGTCGGGAAATGGGTGCAATATCCTCCCGGCGCTTTGCCCGGACGGCTCAGAACATCCAGCAGTTCGTTGTCCATCAGGAAATCAATAAATTCCGCCGTCTCGGGGCTCAGCTCACGGTACATGGTGCGGCCGGCCGCCAGAATCTCCTCCGGGGTGCCGGTGGGATTCGGGTTGCCGTCGGCAAAATACAGGGCGCTGTCGTAGAATTTCGGATCGGTCAGACCGCAGCGCTCCGCCTGCCGCGCCTTCATGCGGGCCACCAGCGGCACCACGTCGCGCACCACCTGATTGCGGTAGGCTTCTACCTCCTCGCGGCCATAGCCGAGACGCTGCATTCGCAGATAGGACAGCGGAACGTAGTTTTCATACCCCATCGCACGGGCCTGCTCGTTGCGGTTCTCAATCAGCTTGGTATACAGCTCATCAAATTCCGCCTGATGATCGTCGAAGAATTTCCCCTCCGCTTCATAAGCGGCTTTGCGCACCGCGCGATCGGTGCTCTGCTTGTAGGGTCCAAGCTTCGGCAACGGCAGGGTCTGCCCCTCAAATTCCACCATCGCGGAAGCATACAGCTTTTGATACTGGCTGACCAGAGCGTTTTCCTTCTGCATCAGCGGCAGAATCTCCGGGATGGCACAGCGCACGCTCTGCTCAAGCTTATCCAGGTAGATCTGGCCATACCGATCGGCCAGGGCCTGCTTGTGCGGATTGGCCAGCACCGCACGGGAGAAAGCCAGCCCCTTGTCGTTGAAGCGGGGACTGTTTTCATCGTAGAAGTCATTTTCCTTCGCGTAGAACTCGTCCTTGGTATTGATCGAATACCGTACATAGGACAGGCTGGAATCCGTCATAAACTGCTGGCACAGCTTGTCACATTCGTCACAAACCGCCAGCAGCTCTTCCCCGCTCGCGGCATTGGCAGCCTGAGCTGTCAGCTCATCCAGACGGGCAAGCATTCCTTCCAGATCCGGACGAACATACTCAATCTGAGAAAAAGGTTTCATGATACAAATCCTTTCCGGCGCGGAATACGCGCCTTGTGATATCGCTCTTAGTTATAGGGGCAATTCACGCACGCATCGGGCAAACCCGACACCCGGCTGGTGTGGGTCCGTGAGCGCTTCGCGCAAGACGGCTCAGCGGGCTGTTGTGTGCAGGTTCAATCTTCCTGCGGACATTATACCATGATCCTTTTATAAAGGAAAGAGCATGTTTATTTCTTTCTCTCCCACGCCGCTTCGATGAAGGAACGGAAAATCGGATGCGCGCGGTTGGGGCGGGACTTGAATTCCGGGTGATACTGTACGCCGACAAAGAAGGGGTTATCCGGCAGCTCAATCGCTTCGACAAGACGGTGATCGGGCGACATGCCGCTGAACCGCAGTCCCGCCGCCGCCAGACGATCCCGATACGCGTTGCTGACCTCATACCGGTGACGATGCCGCTCCACGATGGATTCCTGCCCATAGATCTCGCGAAGGCGGGTTCCCTCCTGAAGCTCGCACGGATACCCTCCCAAACGCATCGTGCCGCCCTTCGGCAGATTGCCGCGCTGATCGGGCATCAGGTCGATCACCGCCTGCTCCGAGGCGGGCGCGAACTCGCGCGAGTGCGCTTCGGTCAATCCGGCACAGTCGCGGGCAAACTCGATCACGGCAATCTGCATGCCCAGGCAGATTCCAAAATATGGCACGCCTTTCTCCCGCGCGTACCGTGCGGCGGCGATCATACCTTCGATTCCCCGCTCGCCAAAGCCACCGGGGATCAAAATTGCGTCCATGCCCTCGAGCACCTCCGCGGGCTCCCGGTCTTCCAGCTCCTCGGACTCGATCCAATTCAGATTGACCTTGATACCGTGCTCATAGCCGCCATGGCGCAGCGCCTCCGCGACAGAGAGATACGCGTCATGCAGCTGCGTGTACTTGCCGACAATCGCCACGGACACACTCCGTTCCGCGTTGGCAATCCGCCCGCACAACGCGCGCCAGTCCTCCAGCGAGGGTTCCGGCACATCAAAACCGAGCCTGCGGCACACAATCCCGTCCAGCCCCGCTTCATGCAGCATCAGCGGAACGTCATACAGGCTTCCCAGCGTCTGATTTTCGATCACGCACTCCGGCTCCACGTCACAGAACAATGCAATCTTCTGACGAATCCCGTTTTCCAATGGTTCGTCACAGCGCGCAATAATGATATCCGGCATGATTCCCATTCCCTGTAGCTCGCGCACGGAATGCTGCGCCGGTTTCGTCTTGTGTTCGCCGGAGCATTTGAGATACGGGACGAGGACAACATGGAGAAACAGGCAGTTATGCCGCCCGACCTCGCGGGAAATCTGACGGATCGCTTCCAGGAACGGCTGGCTCTCGATATCGCCGATTGTGCCGCCGATCTCCGTGATGACCACATCGGCGTCCGTCATTTTCCCAAGCCCATAAACGAATTCCTTGATTTCTCCCGTGACATGCGGGATCACCTGCACCGTGCTGCCGAGATACTCTCCGCGCCGTTCCTTGTTCAGCACATTCCAGTAAACGCGTCCGGAGGTCAGGTTGGAAAGCTTGTTCAGATTCTCGTCGATGAAGCGCTCATAATGCCCCAAATCCAGATCGGTCTCCGCCCCGTCCTCGGTCACGAAAACTTCCCCGTGCTGATAGGGACTCATCGTTCCCGGATCCACGTTCATATATGGGTCCAGCTTCTGCGCCGCGACGCGAAGCCCCCGCGCTTTGAGAAGCCTTCCCAGAGACGCCGCCGAGATCCCTTTTCCAAGACCCGAAACAACGCCGCCTGTCACAAAAATATATTTCGCCATACCGTTCCCTCCGAACTTTTCGTTGCTGATTGCTTTATTATTTCCCACTGTCACCGTAATTTTTCAAAACGCGTGCCGACGGATCGTCCACACGGCAGCCCTCCCACTCCGGATTCGGCATCCAGAAGCCGGGGATCATTGCTCCCTGACCGGGATAGAACTGTTCAAAGATCCGGCGGTACAGCAGCGATTCCTGCGTAAACGGCGGAACCGGCGAGAATGCCTGACACGCGGCGTGCCAATCCTCCCCGTCTGTCATCTGCGCGGCATATTCCTTGAGATCGTCCACCATGCTGTGCCCCACCGCATCGCTGAACGCGGCTTTCTCTCTCCACAGGATCTCCTCCGGCAGCCAGTCGCCCTCAAAGGCCTTGCGCAGCAGATACTTTCCCTTTCCGTAATGGTTCCGTTTCTGCTCCGGATCGATGCTCATGACATAGCGGACAAATTCCAGATCTCCAAACGGCACGCGCGCTTCGATGCTGTTATCCGCGATACAGCGGTCGGCGCGCAGCACGTCATAGGCATACAGCTCCCGAACACGCTTGCAGCTTTCCTCCTGAAACGCCTCGGCGGAAGGGGCAAAATCGGTATATTTGTATCCGAACAGCTCGTCGGACACCTCACCGGTCAGAAGAACGCGCACGTCCGTCTTTCGATGAATTTCCCGGCAAAGCAGATACATGCCCATGCTGGCGCGAATGGTGGTGATATCGTAGGTGCCAAGCCGTGCGATAACCTCCGGCAAACTTTCCTTTACCATCTCAGGCGTCATAAAGAACTCCGTGTGCTCCGCGCCGAGGTAGTCCGCCACCTGCCTGGCATATTTCAGATCAATCGCGTCCTTTTCCATTCCGATGGCAAAGGTGCGGATCGGCTTCTTGCTCTTTCTCGCCGCGATAGAGCAGACCAGCGAACTGTCCAGACCTCCGGAGAGCAGGAACCCCAGCGGAGCGTCAGCGTCCAGGCGCTTTTCCACCGCCGCGATCAAACGGTCGCGGATCCCGCGAAGCAGCGCTTCCCCCGTATCCGGGCAGCGGCAGTCAAAAGCGGCGGGATCGCGGTAACGGTGAAATCTGCCGTTTTTCCAATAGCATCCTGGCGGAAAGGGCCGGATTTTTTCCACCCACCCCACCAGACTGCGCGCCTCGCTGGCCACCGCAAAGCCGCCGGACGCACTGTAGCCATAAAAAAGCGGCCTGATTCCGATGGGATCGCGGGCGGCAATCACACTATTGGTCTCTCCGTCGTAGATCACGCACGCAAATTCCGCGTCCAGGCGGCGAAACAGATCCGTGCCGTATTCCCGATACATCGGAAGAATCAATTCACAGTCCGAGCCGCTCTGAAACGAGTAGCCTTTTTCCTCCAGCTCCTGCTTCATCCTGCGAAAGCCGTACAGTTCACCATTGCAGATCGCCCAGCTGTTCCCCAGCTGAAACGGCTGCATCCCCTCAGGCGAAAGCCCCATGATCGCAAGGCGCTGAAAGCCCAAAAAGCCTCCCTGCGGCAAAGCCACCGTTTTGGAATCATCCGGCCCTCTCTCCTGCGTTCTTGCCAGATAGCTTTCAAATTCCTCCCGGGAAAGATCCGTTCCAAAATAAGCGAGTACCGTGCACATCTTTCTTCATCCTTTCCTCTCACCAGGCTGACTCGGGATGCACTTCGCGCCCTGCGCTCAGCCTTTTCTTCTGCTCCATGGCCGCCATTCAATGATCAAAGGCAATTACCGGATGGGATAGGAAAAAAAGAAGGTGTTTTCTCTCGCCGCTTCATGTTCCACCGCATGCGGGCTCCTCCTTCCGCAACGCAAAAAAGGCGTCCGCGAGAGCCGTTTCCGGCTTCGCGGACGCCTTTGTCCTGCAATAAGCTGTCCTTATTATAGCGGATTTCCCCGGCAGCGCGCAAGAGTATTTTGCAAAATCATTTCTTCCATCCTGCAAAAATTTTTAGAAACATACGCCAAAAGCATCATCCGACCCGCTCGAGATCGTGCCGCAGCCGCTCAATGATCCGCTTCTCCAAGCGAGAAATATAGGACTGGGAGATCCCCAGCGTATCCGCCACCTCCTTCTGCGTGTGCTCCTGCGCCCGCCCCAGGCCAAAGCGAAGCTCCATGATTTTCCGCTCTCTCGGCGGTAAATGGGAAACCGCGGTGAGAAGCAGGTTTCGTTCCACCTCCTGCTCAATGCCCAGATTGACCGCATCCTGATCGCTTCCCAGAACATCGGAGAGCAAAAGCTCGTTCCCGTCCCAGTCCACATTTAAAGGATCGTCGATCGAAACCTCGTTGCGAAGCTGGGAGTTTTTGCGCAGGAACATCAGAATCTCATTTTCAATACAGCGGGAGGCGTAGGTGGCTAACTTAATGTTGCGCTCCGGGCAAAAGGTGTTCACCGCCTTGATCAATCCAATCGTGCCGATGGAGATCAGATCCTCCATGCCCGCCCCGCTGGAATCAAATTTCTTGGCTATGTAAACGACCAGGCGCAGATTATGCGTGATGAGCGGTTCCCGGGCGTTTTCCACTCCCTCCCGGACACGCTGCATCACCTCCGCTTCCTGCGCGGGCGTCAGAGGCGGCGGAAGCGTCTCCGGCCCGTTGATGTAGTGAACGTCCTGTGCCCATCCCAGCCGCGCTTTCCATCCAAGAAACCGCCGCGCCAGCCGGCGCACCCACTCCAAAACAAACTGTTTCATTTCCCCTCCTTGCCGCTGCCGGTGAAGCGGCGTCCCACGGGGCCTCCGGCCAGAATCAGGCTCGGGACGTTCCTTTATTCCAAAAGAGACGGGTTCAGCAAAGCGCGAAATCCATCCTGTGAAACCGGCTGCTCGCTGACGGCTATGTACACCTGCGGCGGCTTCGTTACTTTTCCGGCGCACTCGATCATCAGGCTTTCCGGACGGAAGGCATGCAGCAAACCGCTGCCGGATACGGTATGGTAGGGAACCAGGCGGCATCCCTCCTCCTGCGGCGGAATCAGCGCGGCAACCGCTTCCGCGTCCGCGACAATGACGGGAGCGCCGGAAAATGGCTCGGTCAGACTGTTTCCCGTATCCACCCGCGCGGAAAATGAGACGCTTGCCCCCGCGCGGGTGGCGCTGACACGGCAGAGAAGGGCTTTCGGCTCCTCCCGTCCTGTCAGGCGCTGGATCAAGCGAACGGCTCCATACGCCAGGACGGTAGCCGCCAAAAAAACGACAGGCGAAAGATTGAAATAGACCACGGAATTGCGAATCAAAATCCCCTGTGCAGACGTCAGATACCAGAAGGCCAGCAGGAAACCGGCAAAAGCAAAATTCACCAGATAAAACGCCGTCACCCCGCGCAGCAGCAGTTTTGGCGATCGCAGCGGATACGCCGCAAGCATGATAATCGCGGAAACCGCCAAACGGCACAGCAGGGACAGGATCGAAGGAAGCGGCGGCGCCAGGATGGTGAGAGCATACAGCGCGCCGATGGCCGCCCCTCCCACAAGCCGGAGACGCCGCACTGTCAGATGAAGGAATCTCCCCACCGCCAGAAGCAGAAAATAATTGATAAACAGATTCAGCCCCAGCAGAACATCCACATACACCACCTGCACAGCCCCGCCCCCTTTGCGCTTCTCTTATTATAGGAGGGACACGGCATACATTTTGTCACAAAAAAGGCCGCGCGCAAAATTGTCCGGGTTTCCCCGTCCCTTTTGCGCGCGGCCCGCCGAACAGCCGCCTATGTAGCGCGGCGGCCGTTCCCGGCGTCAAGCCCAAAGCTGATTGACAGCGCCTGATCCACCCGATCCATACTGCCGGAATCCAATCGTCCCATCCGTTCCTTCAAGCGGTGCTTGTCAATGGTTCTCACCTGTTCCAGAAGAACAATCGAATCCCGGGATAATCCCGTGGTTTGGGAGTCAAGCAAAATGTGTGTGGGAAGCTTTGCCTTGCCCCTCTGGCTGGTGATCGCGGCGGCAATCACAGTGGGGCTGAAACGGTTTCCCACGTCATTCTGAACAATCAGCACGGGGCGAACTCCTCCCTGTTCGGAGCCAACCACCGGGCTTAAATCGGCATAATAAATATCGCCTCTTCGTATACTCACTTTTTTCACACTCCGCTATGCAAAGTTTCGTTCGAACGTACTCTTATTTTTGTCTGTTCTGTTTTCGATTATGCGGGGATTGAAATTCTTTTCCATCCCCACTGCTCCATAATATTACCCGCGGCGCGCAAATGACAATTTTCTCGTGCGGCAGAACAAAGCGCCGCAGGCTCAGAGGTTCTTCCGAGCCTGCGGCGCTTTTCAGGAATCATACTCATAAAATCGGGCTGTCAGGCCCACCTGCGGAACCGTCAGCTCCTGAAGCCGCCCTGTCTCCGGATCCGCCTCCACCGTGTAGGTTCTTCCCTCCAGACTCCCCTCAAAGGAGCCGGATGCAACAGCGGTGAGACTGCCCTTCTTATGGAGAGCGTCAAGATAACGGTTCAGCTGAACGGCAAAGCTGCTTTCCGGAAGCGGACAGCTTTCGCTGACCGACTCCAGCCCCGCGCAGGTCTGGGAAAAAAATTCCCCCTGCCAGTGATAGCCTATCAGAGGGGTGCGGACAGTGACAACGCCGGGGCCCTGCCGTTCGATACGGCAATCATACGTCTCCCCCGCGTATTCCACGGAAACACGGCAGCAAAAGGACAACAGCAGTTCCTCCTGTGTCATGCGCTTCTCTGTGCAGCCCGGAAGACAAAGCATCCCCAGCATCGCCATGAGCGCAAGCAGCCTGCGCATCCGCATCCCTCCCCGATCGTCTCAGCGCCCGATTTCCAGGAACAGTCCGGGCAGCTCCTCGATCAGATCGCCCGGCAGCATAGCCGTCTGCGACAGCCGCGCGGCACAGCGATCTCCCGCCATTCCATGCAGCCACACACCGGCGGCAGCAGCCTGTGCGGGTGCGCAGCCCTGCGCCAGCAAAGCGCCGATCAGCCCTGCCAGAACATCCCCGGATCCACCTCTCGCCATGCCCGCGTTGCCGGTCTGGTTCACCCAGGCATGCCCGGACGGCTCCGCTACAATCGTGCCCGCTCCCTTCAAAACCAGCACCACCTGATACTCCCGCGCGAATTCACGGGCCGATTCCAGACGGTGAAGCTGAATCTCCGCAACGCTGCGGCCCGTCAGACGGGCCATCTCGCCGGGATGGGGCGTCAGCACCAGAGGAGCCTGAACTGTTTTCAGTATATCTATATTCCGCGCCAGAAGATTTATGCCGTCCGCGTCGATGACGATCGGCTTTTCCGCCCCCATCAGGCACTGGCGGAACAGCGCCGAGGATTCGCGGTTTGTGCTGAGACCGCACCCGAGCACCATAGCGTCCGCCTTGCGCAGCGCTTCGGCCAGCGACCGCTGGGAATCCTCCGTCAGCGTTCCGGGAGCGGAGTAATCCAGGAGCGTGTAAATCGCTTCGGTAGCCTGCCCCGCGACAATCTGGTAAATGGAGCGCGGCAAAACCGCGTTGACCAGACCCGCGCCGCCCCGCAGAGCGGCACGCACGCAAAGGGACGCGGCCCCCGCCATTCCCTCGCTGCCGCACAGACAGAACAGTCGGCCATAGTCACCCTTGTTGCTCTCCGGGTTGCGGGGCTTGAGGGCTTGCAGAGCCGTCTCACGATCCGTCACCTCCAGCGGCGATTCCTGGGAATTGATCAGCGAAAGATCAATTCCGATCGGCACCACCACCACCTGACCGCAGCAGCCCTTGGCGGGCTGAAGCAGGTGGCCGTTTTTAAGCGTGGAAAACGAAACGGTATAATCGGCCATCACGCACGGCCCTTCCACCGCTCCGGTGTCGCAGTTCACCCCGCTGGGCACATCGAGCGCCAACGTAACGCCCCGGCTCTCCGAGGCGGCGCGGAACACCGGCTCCATAAACTCCGGCGCGCTGCCGTGAAAGCCCACGCCGTACACCGCGTCAAGGATAAAGTCGGAGGTTTCCAGCATGGACGGCAGATACCCGGAAGCGTCCTCATAGCGAAGCACCTTCACGCCGGTATTGTCCAAACGGGAGAGCATCTGCGCCGCGTTGTCCGTGGTCGGCTCCCCCTGCATGAGGATCACCACCACCTGCGCGCCGCATTCACGCAGACGGCGCGCGGCGACAAAGCCGTCTCCGCCGTTGTTGCCATGGCCGCAGAGCACCACGCAGCGCTTCTGCTCCAGATCGTATTTTTTGCGCAGGAAACGCACCGCGGCTCCGCCCGCGTTTTCCATCAGATCCAGGAGACTGGCTCCCGCCTGCACGGCCCGTTCCTCCAGACGGCGCGATTGTGCCGCGCCAAGCACTTTCATCATAAAAACTTCCTCCTCTGCTTCGGCTGTCACGCTGCGGAAAACTGCAAAAACGCCGGCCGCCTTACAACGGCAGCCGGCGCTCCCTCAGCTTTTTTGTTCCGCCGCGGCCACCACCGCAGCATAGTTTTTCGTATGTGTCACACTGACGGAAAAGCACAGCCCTCTTTCCTCTGCCATCCGCAGCGCGGATCCGCTCAGGAAAAGATACGGCCTGCCCGACGGCTCCCGAAGAAGCTGAACCTCCGTCAAAAGGAACCCCCGAATCCCTGTGCCAAGCGCTTTCCCAAACGCTTCCTTTGCACAAAAGCACGCCGCGGCGCTCTGCGCGGGAAAACCGCGCGCGGAAAGCTGTTCCCTTTCCTGCATTCCAAACACCCGCTCCACAAAGCGTGGATTTTGCAGCGAACGGCGGATCCGGTCAATCTCCAACAAATCGAGACCGAGGGCAATCATGTATCGGAAGACTTCCGGCGGCCCGCGGGACCAAAGACCTCAAACGCCAGCTGACGGGGCAGGAACGGACGGATCGAATCCAGAACACGCTCCTCCGGATGGAACACCACCAGGCAGAAGCCGCCGTATTTCGGGGAACGCACGGCGATATACCACGCGCCCTCATCGGAACCGTCATCCGCGATGGAGGTGAAAAATTTCTTGTCGTAGTGCTTGGACTGGTGATCGACCTCCTTGTATTTTCCAATCGCCTCGACGTCCTTGCAGTCGAAGGAAATCACGCGCTTGCGGCGCTGGCGGTTGATGATGCGGTCAATGGTCAAATCTCCGTTTGTCACACTGTACTCAAATTCCAGATTGCGCGATGTGATCAGCCAGTACGCGCCGTAACCCGCGGCAATAATCACGAGAAAACCAAACATCGGGATCACAAAAATACCGAGAAAGCAGATGATAAGGAAAGCCAGGGACAATCCCACATACATCAGATAATCCTTCCCGCTGTGTTTGCGTTGGATGATTTGTTCCACAAAAATGTCCTGATTCATAGCTTCCAGAATCCTCCGTGAAATAAAATGGACCGGCAAAAACGCCGTAGTGTGTTCATTGTAACACATCCCCCGGGACAATACAATTATTTTTGAAAAAAGTTCACAATACTCCCCGGGCATCCGGCTTCATCTTTATTCTTTGCCGTTCCAGCAGTAGGTGCACAGCTTGCACGGTTCGATTCCCACGGAAGCAATCAGGTCGTCAAGGCGCTGGAATTGCAGGCTGGTGAAATTCTGCACCTCGCGGATCTTGTCCACCATTTTCTTGTAGCACGGGCTGTCGGGATCGGTGTAAGGCGCGACGCCCTCTCCCGCGGTCGGACGGCCCTCCAGCTCGTTGATCACGCGGCGGCCAAAGAGCTCCATATCCGAATTGGAGCGGGAGAAATTCAGATATTTGCAGCCGTAAAGGATGGGCGGGCAAGCCGGACGGACGTGAACCGCCTTCGCGCCGCTGCGGTACAGGAATTCCGTTGTTTCGCGCAGCTGTGTACCGCGCACGATGGAGTCGTCAATCAAAAGCAGGCTCTTGTCACGGATGAACGCTTCCACCGGAATCAGCTTCATGCGGGCAATCAGATCGCGCTGCGCCTGACGAGGCGGCATGAAGGAACGCGGCCATGTGGGGGTATATTTAATGAAGGGACGGCCGAACGGAATACCGGAACGGTTTGCGTAGCCAATCGCGTGCGCCGTGCCGGAATCCGGCACGCCTGCCACCAAATCGCAGTCGGCGTTATCTCTCTCCGCCAGCTTTGCTCCGCACTTGTAGCGCATCTCCTCCACGTTGACGCCCTCGTAGGAGGAGGTGGGATAGCCGTAATACACCCAGAGGAACGTGCAGATTTTCATCTGATCCCGGGGTTTGACCAAGCGCTCCACGCCGCCCGACGTCACACGGACGATTTCACCGGGGCCAAGCTCTCCCCAGCAGGTATAACCGAGATTGCCGAAAGCGAAATCCTCGAAGGAAACGCAGTACGCCCCCTCCTTGCAGCCAATCGCCAGCGGCGTTCTGCCCCACCGGTCGCGCGCGGCATAGATCCCGTCCGCCGTGAGAAGCAGCACCGACATCGAACCGTCCACACGCTCCTGCATATATTGCAGACCCTCGACAATGGTGGATTTCTGGCTGATCAGCGCCGCCATCAGCTCTGAGGTATTGATCCGGCTTCCGCTCATTTCCAGAAAATGCGTGCATCCGTTTTCATAGACGGACCGGATCAGCTCCTCCGCGTTGTTGACCTTGCCGACCGTGGTGATGGCAAAGCTTCCCAGCTGAGACTGCACCAAGAGAGGCTGCGGATCGCTGTCGGAAATGCAGCCGATTCCCATATTTCCTTCCAGTTCCTCCACATCGCGCTCAAACTTAGTGCGGAACGGGGAATTCTCAATATTGTGAATGGCGCGGTTGAAGCCGTCCGGCCCATACACCGCCATACCACCGCGCTTGGTTCCGAGATGAGAGTGATAGTCCGTTCCAAAGAAAAGATCCAACACACAGCTCGACTCTGATGCCACTCCGAAAAAACCGCCCATGAAATCATACCTCCGTTATTTGTTGCCCGCCGTCCCGGCTGTGCGCATTTCTTTGCCGCACAGCCCGCGCCCAACCTAATAATATAGTTATTATACCATAGCAAACATCTTTTTTCACAGAGAAAGCTGCAAAAATTTGTCAGAAATTTGAAGGTTTCTTCTTCGGAAATCTGTTGCCTATCTCCCAGTCCACATATTTTGACAAAAAACGGGACTCTTCTTTCTCCGGTTGATGTTCCGGCAAAAGCCCTGTATACTAAAGGAAACATGTCTGAAACGGAGGAATTGTCGGATGCAAAAAGGAAACCCCTGGGCTCTTTTGCCCATTGCCGTTTTTCTTGTGGTCTTCATCGGATGCGGTATCCTGTTCGGCGATTTTTACGCCATGCCCGCCATCGTGGGCTTTCTCATCGCGCTGGTGACCGCTTTCCTGCAAAATCCCAAGCGCACCTTTGCGGAAAAGCTTTCCAGCGTCACGCGGAGCATGGGAGACGAAAACGTCATGATCATGTGCCTGGTGTTCGTTTTGGCCGGCGCCTTTTCCGGCGCGGTTCAGGCAGCGGGCGGCGTGGACAGCACCGTTAATTTCGGCCTGTCGATCCTTCCGCCTCAGATTGCCATCGCGGGCCTGTTCTTAATCGGGTGCTTTATCTCCACGGCAATGGGAACATCGGTGGGAACCATCGTGGCTCTGGCTCCCATTGCCGCGGGAATCAGTGAGAAAACGGGAATCGCGGGCGCGCTTTGCATGGGAGCCGTGGTGAGCGGCGCCATGTTCGGGGACAACCTCTCCATGATCTCCGACACCACCATCGCCGCCACCCGCACACAGAGCTGCGAGATGAAAGACAAGTTCCGGGAAAATATCCGCATTGTCTTTCCGGCGGCTGTCGTCTCCCTCATCCTGTTTCTGGTTCTGGCGAACGGAGAATATCACGTCACTGGAGATCTGAGCTACAACGTGCTTCAAATTCTGCCGTATCTTGTGGTGCTGGTGGGCGCGCTGGCCGGAATGAATGTTTTCCTGGTGCTTGTGATCGGCACGGTGCTCTCCGTCGTAATCGGCGTGGCCACCGGAATGATTGCCCCTGCTGAAATTTTCACGGTCATCGCAAAAGGGCCCGACGGCGAGGGCGGTGTGATGAGCATGTACGACATCACCGTGATTTCCATTGTGGTCGCGGGCGTGATAGGACTTGTCAAGGCAAATGGTGGGATTGACTTTGTGCTGTATTCCATCCGCCGCCATGTCCATACGCCGAAGGGCGCTCAGCTTGGGATCGCCGCGCTCAGCTCGCTGGTGGATATCTCCACGGCCAACAACACCATTGCCATCGTGATGTCCGGCCCGATCGCGAAAGATATTTCCCAGGAATACGAAATTCCGCCGCGCCGCACCGCCGCCCTGCTCGACATTTTCACCTCTGTGTGGCAGGGACTGATCCCATACGGCGCTCAGCTTCTGGCCGCGGCAAGCGCTCTGAGCGTGACTCCCCTTCATCTTCTCCCCTATCTCTTCTATCCCATCCTGATGGGGATTTCCGCTATCTTTTTTATCCTGTTCGGAAAAAACGCAAAGAAGCAAAAGCAGTGAAAAACTCTACCAGCGGATGAGAGTTTGGAGGTTTTCAAGGCATGGAAAATCTATTACCCATCGGGAAAATGGCAAAGCTCAACCGGATTTCCATCGCTACCGGATTGCGGGGGACTACATCTGCGAGGTCATGACCGGCTTCCCCGTCTTTGACAGCAACCCGCGAAGCATGTTCCTCCGCCTGCAAGTTCCTGTCCGCTTCCGCAAATAGCGGCATCTCGAAATTCGCCTTCCTTTTTTGAAAAGAGTTGACTCTCCTGCCGTATGAGGGTTTATACTGAGGGTATCCTAAAGAAAGGGAATGGGAGTCCAGACGCTTTCGTCTGGCTCCGCCCATCACAGAAAGGGAGGCTGCTTCATGGAAAAAATCAAGGTCGTCCAGTACGGATGCGGAAAAATGGCAAAATACACCCTGCGGTATCTGTATGAGCACGGCGCACAGATCGTCGGCGCTATTGACGTAAACCCCGAGGTCGTGGGAATGGACGTTGGAGACTACGCCAATCTCGGCGTCAAGACCGGCATTTTGATCTCCAACGACGCGGACAAGGTTCTCGACGAGTGCGACGCGGATGTGGCGATTGTCACCTTGTTCAGCTTCATCAACGACATCTATGACCATGTGGAGAAGTGTGTCTCCCGTGGGATTAACGTCATCACCACTTGCGAGGAGGCCATCTATCCCTGGACAACAGCGGCGGCACAGATCAACCGCTTGGACGCGCTGGCCAAGGAAAATGGCTGCACCATCACCGGCTCCGGCATGCAGGATATTTTCTGGATCAATGTGGTCGCCATGGTGGCGAGCGGATGCAACAAGCTGACTAAAATCAAGGGCGCTTACAGCTATAACGTGGAGGACTACGGTCTTGCACTGGCCAAGGCGCACGGCTGCAACCTGACAACGGAGGAATTTGAAACGCAGATTGCGCACCCGGCGGAATTTGAACCTTCCTATGCGTGGAACGCCAGCGAAGCCATTTGCAGCAAACTGGGGCTGACCATTCGCTCCATCACGCAAAAGCATGTCCCATGTATTGTGGATCACGACGTATACAGCGCCACACTGGGAGAAACTATCCCGGCGGGCAAATGCATCGGCATGTCCGCTGTCGTCACCATCGAGACGATGCAGGGAATTACCATTGAGGAGGAAACCATCGGCAAGGTGTACGGGCCGGATGACGGCGACCTGTGCGACTGGTGGCTGTCCGGCGAGCCGGATACGGAATTCCACATCGTGAAGCCCGCCACGGTGGAACACACCTGTGCCACGATCGTCAACCGGATTCCCAGCCTGCTGAACGCTCCCGCCGGATATGTAACCTGCGATCAGCTCGAACCTCACTCGTATCTGGCGTATCCCATGGAATACTATCTGTGAGATATGAAAACGAATCTGTCGCCTGACACTCTGAAATAAAGAAACAAGGACGTTCCTTCCCTTTCGGGGAGGAGCGTCCTTGTTTTGTGTCTCGTGTATTTACCCGTTTGCACCGGCGGCCGGAGCGGCGGCTGGGGCCGAGTGTGTATGGAACCAGGTGCTGACCGCTTCGGTAATGACTTCATGACGGCCTTCCTGACCGCTGGCATTTTTGAGCACGGAATCCCGAATGGCAATCCATTGGGACAGATCATGAAGCTGAACCAGCGTTTTATTTTCATCCAGCACATAGACGCCCTCCGGCAGCTCATTGAGCGAACCAAGGCGATAAGCTTCCTGCGTGGCCGCATCGGTAAAAGTAACCCGATGCGCATCTCTCTGCTGGCTGGAAGCCTGGCGATCCACTTCCGCCAATCCCACGGAATGCGCGTAGGGCGTGAGGATAATGCGGTTGGTATTGGCAACCTGCTGCGGCGTGAAGAACAGAGAGTGCTCCGTATGCATGGAGTATACCACTGTGGTCTGCGCGGAATCCCCCAGCGCCCGCATCTTCTTGTTCTGCTGTGCCTGTGTATCGTTTTTCACATCTACCTTTTGATGGGTACCGCTGTTCGAGCCAAATCCGGGAACCGGATCATACTGCGTTAAATCAAATTTGACGCGATCCTCATACTGCGGATAATTCTCATGCAGCCACTGTTTGATCATCATGGCGCCCTCTACACTGGCCACACCACCGCGGCTGTGTCCGCGAATTTTCAGCCAGATGTCATGCGGCTGCGCGGTCGGATCGGACGCCCAACCTCTCATAATATTTCGCAGATAGTCCTGTCCCATGGCAAGCATGTATTCCCGCAGATTCTCGATGCTGTACTCTCCCGCGTTCCGCATCCCCTTCATGGAAAGAGGACCTGCCATAGTAATCCGCGTCTTATTCCCCTTGACCACTTTTCGGATGTGCTTATGTTTTTTGGTTTTGCCGCCTATCGTTACACTCTGAGAATCTCCAATACGGCTGTTCCACTTTTTCAAAACCTCTACATTGTGCAGTGCATCCTCAGACAGCATATCTTCGCTTATCGCACCTGCGTTCAGCTTTCGCAGATTGGACTTTGCTTTCAGCTCAGCCTTCTTTTTGGAATTTGACCGAAGAATACGATTAACCAAACTGCCCCCAGGAATCCACTCCAGTATTTTAGCCAAGCGAGACTCCTTATATTTCATGTAGTCTTTCGCGGAAGAACCCTTTCCTTTAAAACCAAGATGCTCTGTCCGAAACTGTTTGAAGCTGGAACCGGCAATATCAAATTCCAGAACCTTTCCCTGCGGACCGCTTGTCAGCTGCGTCCCTCTGGAATGATGCAGCTTCGTGTGGCGCTGCGATTCATTTTCTTCCGCCCGAACCTGATCGATCATATGATAAGCGTTCGGCATCACCTGCTCGACGGCATCCCGCACACTTTGAAGCTTGGTTTTCTTCATCAATGCGTTCCGTCTGTCCTCAGCATAATCGTCTTTATGTATATACTCCTGTGCGTAATAAGCTCCCTGCTGCTGTTGCTGCTGTTGTTGCTGCTGCTGCGCTTGAAATACGGGCTGCGCGGTCTGCTGCTGCATCTGCTGATTCATGGCAGCTCCCTGCTGTGTATCATTGGGCAGCATAATATCTCCCCTTTCTCTTGTTTATTCTTCCGTTTCGGCCTCTTCTTCTGCTGCTTCGGTCTCTTCTTCCATTTCCGGACCTTCAGGGCCGTTATAGTAGCATCCTCGCCTGACCAGAAGCGGGCTGGCATCCGGGAACATTTTATCAATTACATTTGCCATGGCTTCCAGACGGCAGACAAAATGCACCGGCGTTTCCGGGGAATATTTCTCCACAGCCGCGCCAAGGGAATAGCGGGCCAACATGCCCATATTCTGCTGCTGATTGGACAACGCCCGGA
>OERR01000107.1_pt1 | contig 21357 bp, 21 predicted proteins | sample 1540051 | NCBI WGS metagenome assembly OERR01 (sample SAMEA3891884, study PRJEB23780) | metagenome | biome: terrestrial biome; feature: animal house; material: Caecal content | place: Italy | collected 2015-05-05 | reverse complement strand
ACTAACCATGACAAAAACCATGATTAAGAAGTCACTTAGAGCATACATCTCCGGCTCCCAGTTTAAATTTCTTATACTGGGAAACCGCATAACTTTCCGGGTTTCTGGCTTCCAGTTCCTCGAACATATAGTCAACGCTTGATTTAAAATTTTCATCCTCCTCTTTGGCCATAGACTGATTCAGCAAGCGGACAAGAGAGGGAATATTCCGCTGCTCTGGTTCGGCGGTTTCAATCAGGTATGCTATGTGTGCCATGAACCAAAGCCGTTCCGCCTTATCCCAGAACTGTTCACCACTTTGGGGATGGCTGGTATCTCCGCTGGTATTCGTCATCAAGACCTCAACGAATTGGCGAGTATCCAGTGGCGTCTTACAGTAACGCAGGGGATTAAAGCGCATAGTCCTGCCTTCCGTATTGTGTACTCGTCGCCGTGGGCTGTCCCAGCACCATCTCCGGGTGATCTATAAAATACTGATTGACAGTGAAGCCTTCCGGAGTCTGACCGGTCTGCGTCCATTCCGGCGCAATATCAATCCGGCGGTCGCGCTTCTGGAAAAAGATAATGTCGGAAACGACATCGGTTCCGGCGGTTGCCCGGAAAGCGTTGTTCGGCAGGCGGATAGCTCCCAGCAGCTCAGCGCGCTGGGCAAGATACCGGCGCACGGTGGAGTCTTTGGCGTCCATCGTATACCGGCTGGTGACAAACGCCACGATTCCGCCGGGACGCACCTGGTCAAGCGATTTGGCAAAGAAATAATTGTGAATGGAAAATCCCAGCTTATTGTAGGCTTTGTCGTTGACCTGATAGTTGCCAAACGGGACGTTGCCAATGGCGAGATCGAAGAAATCCCGCCGATCCGTCGTTTCAAATCCGGATATGGTGATGTCGGCTTTGGGATAGAGCTGCTTTGCAATCCGTCCGCTGATGGAATCCAGCTCAACACCATACAAACGGCTTCCGGCCATGCTCTCCGGCAGCAGGCCGAAGAAATTACCCACGCCACAAGCCGGTTCCAGAATATTTCCTGTCTGAAATCCCATGGTTCCAACTGCATCATAGATTGCCTTGATGACAGTGGGGCTGGTGTAGTGGGCGTTGAGTGTGGAGCTTCTGGCGGAAGCGTATTCCGATTCGGTAAGCAGATTTTTCAGTTCGGAATATTCCGCCGCCCATGCCGGTTTGTCTGGATCAAAGGCATCTGGAAGTCCGCCCCATCCAACATACTGTGAAAGGATGTGCTGCTCCTCCGGAGTGGCGCGACGGTTCTCCTGCTCAATCTGTTTCAGTGCAGCAATGGCCTTTGTGTTGCGCCAGAACTTTTCCTTCGAACCGCCTGTTCCAAGGCTGTCATCTGTGATGCGGAAATTCTCAGGTACAGGCTGCTGAAGTTGTACTTGCTCCGGGATGGCCTCCTGAATCTGTTCCCACATTGCATCGGATACGGTTATGTCAATCGTACGAGATGGAGAAGAATCCCCTAGAATATCTTCTTTGTAATTTTCCCAATATTCATCAGCCATACGTTCCGATACAGACACTATTCTTGAAAAAAGATCTGCTTCATAGGAGTCACTTTCCAAGCTCTTGGCAACTTGAGTGATATTGGAATTATTTATTTCCCAAAGCTTGATATCTTGGGAATTATAGCGGGATCTAGTGTCTGATATATCAAAAACGTATCGGATCTTTGCCTGTCCGTTTACATCCACAAGCAGACCGATTCCCTTTGCTCCGTTTCGTATGGAACGGTTAAGCTGCCTGTTCCATGTCTGAAAATCTGCACATGCAGTTGCACCTGGGCGTTGGGCGAAAATCAAAACCTGTTCTGCAAAGCTGTATTTGTAATTCCATGAAGCAGTTTCCAAATAGTTCATCCATTGCTTTCCAGAGCTGGTGATAAGTTTTTTAGTCTCAATCGTAAGTTCGCGATATCGGCCAACATTTTGTGCCAAGTTTTCCCCTCCTTTCTTATGCAGCAGTTTTACGATATCCTTATCTTCTGCGTTTCTTTCTCTTCTTTGGAAACAATTGCATTTCTGCACCGACTACAGATACTGTACGCCCCATGGGAAATCAGACCTTCCGTGCTGCCGCAGAAGATGCAGCTGCTGTTAAGTTTGCTCAATACCAGTTCGTTACCGCGTTTTGCGATTTCCAGGTCATCGTGCAGGTTAATGTGCAGTTCATCTCTTAGTTCCTTGGGAATAACAATCCGTCCAAGCCCATCAATATGTCTTTGCATTTTTCTTCACCTCCTTATACTTTTCAGGATGAGGAAAAGGAACCTGTGCAGCAGATTCCCCTTCCTCATCCTGAAAAACGGGCGCTGGTTTGAAACAGCGTCCGTTTTCAGAAATGAGATTATTGGTTTAAAAAAGCGGACACGTGTCCGCTCGGGTAAATCTTAATATCCGGTTGTCGGATACTTGATAGGTGGTGTAATGATCTGAGTGACCCAGGTATAGTCAGACGTGAACCACTTGTCGTTGTACTTGCCGCCGACATCGGTGCGGTTGGCGAAGCGGTAGCCGTTGGCCAGATTCGGAAGAACGGTGACAAGAATCATCGGCCTGTTTTCCTCCCGGAAACCGGCTTTGACGGTGCCGAACTCAAAGCGGAAATCGGTGATATACTCGTTTGACGCCAGACCAAGACGGGACGCGCTGCAATCCAGGTCATACGACTGCGTGGACAGCAGGCCGGTTGCCAGGTCACGATAGGAGGAATTGAGATTCGTCTTATAAGTGACCTTGTATGTCAGTCCGGGCTGGTTCCAGGTGCCGGTGTGGATAACGTTCAGTCGAACGGCATCGGTCGGAATCTGGTCGTGCCAGAAGAAGTTTTCGAGCGGAACGTTGGACAGGTTGCAGATATCCCAAAAATCATACCGCATTTGCTGACCAGGTGTGACGGTGGTGTTGCCCTGCTTCTTGACGCTGGTGGAAATATTCGCCGTGTTGTTGAGCACTTCCACCTGTACCACGTCGTTCGGAACCTTCAGCTGCACCTCAAATTCTGTGGTGTTCAACTGGTAGTAGTCCGGAGCGGTGATTTCCCGGATTTTGTAGCGTCCAATCGGGAGCGGGCCGGATGCGGCGACGCCGCGATAGTCGCTCACGATACGATCAACCACAACGCCCGTATCGGCGCGCGTGATTTCAAAGATCGCATCTTCCAGCAGACTGCCAGCCGGTTTGCCGGTGATGGGATTGTAGTCCGCCGACTTTTTGATGATCTGGATTTGTCCCTGTGTTTTAGAATTCTCCCAAAGGATTTCCTCCGTGCTGCCGTTCTTTACGATAATACGCTTGACGCGGTCATCCAGTGTGTAGCCGTCCGGAGCCTTAATCTCACGGAGATAGTACACACCGTCCGGAATGTCCTCATCCAGCTCGGCATAGCCGTCCCGATCCGTGACAAGCTGCGCAATGGTGTGATAATCCTCGTCCATCAGAAGAAATACCGCGCCGTACAGGCCGCGATCCGTATCGGCGTCAATCTTGTGGATGACAATGCTGCCAAGACGGTCGTTCTCAAATTCCAGTACGGTGGTTTCGTTTGGCTTGATTTCCACGGTGCGGGGAGTGGAATCCAGCTTGTAACCGCTGGGAACCCTGGTTTCCCGCACCACAACGGTCTGAGGCTCCAGCTCCACAAAGATTTCGCCGTTGGCGTCGGTGGTGTACTCACCGATGAGCGCGCCGTCCGGCTTTGTGATGCGGAACGTAACGCCTTTGAGGGGCTTGCCGGTCTGTGTGACTTTTTTCAGGATTTTCAGCCCGCCCTCATAGTCATTGACGAAAGTCAGCGTGGTGGGCTTCCCGGCCACGACCTCCACTGTCTGCGGTGTGGGATCGAGAATCACACCGTCCGGCACGGCGATTTCCTGCACCTTGTAAGTGCCAGGCTGCATGTCGGTCAATACGGCAAGGCCGTCACTGCCGGTGGTCACTTTGGCGACTTCGGCTCCGGCCAATGTAGAAATCAGAAAGGTAACGCCGCCAATCGGCTTGCCGTCGCTGCCGACTTTGCGAATGGTAAATTCTTTTACATATTCATTGACAAAGGTCAGCGTGGTGGGCTTCCCGGCCACAACCTCCACTGTCTGCGGTGTGGGGTCGAGAATCACGCCATCCGGCACGGCGATTTCCTGCACCTTGTAAGTGCCTGGCTGCATGTCTGTCAGTACGGCAAGGCCGTCACTGCCGGTGGTCACTCGGGCGACCTCAGTGCCCGCCAGTGTGGAAACAAGGAAGGTAACGCCGCCGATTGGCTTGCCGTCACTGCCAACCTTACGGATTGTGAAGTTTTCAATGCGCTTGTCCTCAAAGACCAGCTCCACGGTTTCTCCAGGCTTGACGGTTACGGTTTTGGGGCCTTCGCTGATTTCAAAGCCGTCCGGCGCTCTGGTTTCCGTGACGATGTAGGTTTTCGTGGGGTCGAGACCGGAGACAAGCACCGTTCCGTCCGCGCCGCTGGTGTAGTTGTCGCCAATCAATGTTCCGTCTGCCGTTGTCACCTTAAAGATGGCTCCTGACAGCGGATTTTGTGTGGATGCGTTCCGTTTCTTGATGAGAATCGAGCCATACGGTTCATTTTCAAAGACAAATTCCACGGGATTTTCGCCATCCACCAGCTTGGTCTGCGGCGTGGGGTCGAGCACATAGCCGTCCGGCACGGCAATTTCGGTGACAGTGATATAGCCGCTCGGTACGTTGGTGAGTGTCGCGCGGCCGGTGGAGTCTGTAACCACCTCGCCGATGAGCGAACCATCCGCTCTGGTCACGCGGAACCGCACGCCGGGAACGCCCTTGCCGGTTTTGGCGTCCAGTTTAAGAATGTAGACAGGCGATTTCGCCTTGTTCTCGAACTGAACGGTTGTCACCTTGTTGGCTTCCAGCGTAATCTGCTTGGGCGTCTCGTCGAGAACGTATCCGGGCAGCGTGGCGATCTCCCTGATGGTGTAATTGACGCCCGCCTGCAGGCCGGTGACAAAAATCTCGCCGTTCTCGTCCGTCACATAGTCGCCGATTTTTCCGCCGTCTGTGACACGCACCTCAAAGGTCACTCCCTCGATGGGGCCTTTGGTCACGCTGTCTACCTTGACGATGCGCAGCGTCGGCTTGATGCTGTTGCGCAGGGTGATTTCTCCAATCTTCCCGGCTTCCAGTGTGACGCGGTGAACGGTGCTGTCCACAACATACTGCGGGGGAGCGGAGATTTCCTGTACGTCATAGGTTCCGGCTTCCAGATTCGGAATGAAAATGATGCCGGATTCGTCCGTGGTATACTCGCCCACTACCTGACCGTCCGTTTTGCTGACCTTAATCACCACGTCGGCAACGGGATTGCCGTCCGTGTCAATCTTGCAGATTCGCAAGCCGGGCTTGGAGGTATTCTTAAAGGTAACATCCGTGCGCTCGTTGGGTTTGAGCTGCACGGTAACCGGCTTATCGTTGGCAATGTAGCCGGGAGCCGGTTCGATCTCCTGGATGACGATGGACGTCACGTCCAGATCGTCGAGGAAAATCACGCCGTTGTTGTCCGTCACACGGGTGTAGACAGTTTGTGTACCGGGGATGGTAAATGTAAACTTCGCGCCCATGATGCGCTTGCCGGTGTCCGCGTCCACCTTGGTGAGCATCAAACCGGGCTTCTGGTCGTTGCGGATGGTAACGGTGGTTACGTCATCCACGATTTTGACAGTCTGTGGAGTGCTGTTGAGGACATAACCGGCAGGGGCTTCCAGCTCGGTGATAACCCAGCTTGTGCCGGTTTCCATCGTGTCAAAGGTAATCTGTCCGTTTTCGTCCGCCTGATAGATGCCCTCGCCGCGCCCGCAGTTGCCGGGGCCAAACAGGTCGCCGTCCGGCGATTTGATTTCAAAAATCATACCGGGGACAAGCGCATTGGTGACGGAATCGCGCTTTTCGATAATGAGCTGTTTTTTGAGCACGTTGGTCAGTTTCAATTCGTAGGTCTGTCCGGGTTTCAGCTCCACGGTGTGGGGCGTGGGGTCGATCTCCACATTGTCCGGTGCGTCCGTCTCAGTGATGACGTACCAGTCGGCGGGCAGCTCGATTTCTGCTTCGCCGTTCTCATCCGTGACAACAGACCACTTCTCCGCACCGTCGCGGCGTTTAATCTCGAATGTGACGCCCTCGAGCGGTTCGCCGTTGTTCTCCGCTGTCTTGATGATCTTGACGGTTCCATTGATCGGCTCGTTCTTGTAGACAATCATGGGAACTTCTACTTGATCCTTCTGAATCTCAATGGTCTGCACGGGATTCTCTGCGGGCAGGTAGCCTGCCGGAGGTGTTTTCTCTGTGATCCTGTAGCTGCCGGGTTCCAGTCCTCCAAGGACGCACAAACCGTTATCATTACTTGTCACGTCCGTGGAGAACGTACCGTCAATCTGCTCGACGGTGAACACTGCTCCAGCCAGCGGTTCGTCCGTCAGCGCGTCAAGCTTCTGGATTTTCAGGCCGACGCTTTTGCTGTTTTCGATCTTAATTTCAACAGCTTCTCCAGATTTGGCTTCCACACTGTATCGCGTGGATTCCAGTTCGTAGCCGGAGGGGGCTTTGGTTTCTTCGACGTAATACATGCCGATGGACGGCACATCTACTGAGATAGAACCGGATGTTCCTGTTGTTACATTGGTTGACCAGCTGCTATCAGCCTTTGTGACTTTGAACTGCGCTCCGGCAAGATTTTTGGAGCCGTCAGCTTTGCGAATAACGAAGGATGCGTTTGTCGGGACGCGTTCGTCAAGTTTTACTTCGGCAGAGACGGCTTGCAAACCATTTTCTGGGACGAGCGCATAGTTTTGAACTTTAGTCGAGCCGGAATATTCCGCAATGCCGTATTTCAAACCGCCGGTGTGCAGCTTTCCGTTGATGGTAGCGACTGTTTTTTCTTCACCGAAAGAGCTGGGATCTGTGCCGCTTTCCGCAACCAGACGGAACGGTTCGCCAAGCCATGCGTTGATATATTGGGACTGCATGGTGGTTGCACTCTTGATTTCCGTACCGTCCAGTTTTTCCAGATGAAAACCTTCGGGCAAACTTCCCGGTGTAAGGGTATATCCGCCAGCCGCCATATAGACATGTTCGGAGTCCTGCACCTTGCCGTTGCCGAAATATCCGGTGGTTACTTCCCATTCCACATATTTCTCACCGGGGCCGGGGCCATCCTGCCACATTTCGCCTTCACTGTTTGTCTTTTGGTTGACATGGATTTCATCGTCCACCCAGTCATTCCAGTTGTTGGCCGATCCCATAATCTGGTTTAAACTTTCCAACAGATACTGGTTGCGGGAAGCATCGTATGTCGCGGTGGGATTTACGCTCCATTTGCTCGCGTCCGACTGACCGACAGAAAGCGTCCACATGGCAAACTTGGTGACGCCATAAGCTTCAAAGCGATTGTTGAACAGCTGCCTGCTGCTGCTCCTGATTCTCAAAGCGGTGGCTGCGGAGTCTCCGCCGCCGGTATAACCACCAGAAGCAAGAACGCCCTGCATATACATGAGGATATTTTTGTCGTTGATAAATTCCTCATTGCTTTGCAGAGCAGGATCGTCCAGCTCATAAACCTTGACTCCGTATTCTCCAATAGAAGGGCTGTCTCCAGAGCCATATCTGTCATGATTCAGGCAATACGCAACATAATTCACACCGTCAATGGTGACGCCCATGATTTCCGTAGGATAAGAGCCATGATATCCGGAGATGGGTTGTTTTGTGGCCCACCGCAGGCCGTCAAAAGGATTATCCTCCAGCTTCTTGATGATGCTGCCCGCAGCAAATGCGGGCATGGTCAACCCGGCAATTTGCGGGAAAAGAATAAGAAAAGCCAGAAAAACGGCTACCACACGAAGCAGGGAATTTCTGATTTTTTGATGCATGATCGGCTTCCTTTCCAAAAAGGAAGGGCCGCTTCAGGTCTGCACTGCAACCTAAAGTAGCCCTTCCTCACAGAATGTATTATTTAGTTTTGCGTTATTTCTCCAACAGAGGATTTACAGTGATGGGGTTGATCAGTTCGTTGGTACTGCTGTCGAAGCACTGTACCCAGTAGATGTTGCCGTTTTCCGCCACATAGCAGCCGACGGCCATGGATGTGGCATTCGGGTTCAGAATGTTAGCTCGATGACCTTCGGAGTTCATCCAGCCTTGTACAACACTTTTCGGATCGCCGTCGATTCTGGTCAGTATACGCTGACCGTTTTCATAATGAACTCCTACGGACTCACCGGCCATGCTGATATTTTCCCAAATGGTGGGTTCGCCGTTAAGACGATCGTGGCTGTAGTATGTGGAGATTTCCTTGGCACGGATCTGAGCGTTTTCCGTCTGGTATCTCGACCATACCAGCGGTTCAAGCCCAGCTTTCACGCGTTCTTCGTTGGTGTATTCGAGCACGCCCTGCTCATACTCATGGCTCCAGTCACCCAGCGTCAGACCGGCTTCTACCGAAAGCCGCTGTGCTTCTGTCATATTTGTGGTGTCCACATTCGGTTTAGAGGGTGTCTCCGGTGTGGTAGGCTGGCCTGTTGCCGAGCTGCTGCCGCCCGCGACGGTTGCGACACACAGCTTCGTGCCAGAGCTGCCTTCATAGGAGACATAAATTCCAGCCGCTGCGCCAGGCGTTCCGACAGCCGTGATTTTGTAGTACACCGCTCCGGCTTCCTGGCCACTTTTCTGGATGGTGAACACGCCAGGCGTGCCGAACCAGACGTTGAGTGCGCCGGGGTTGGAGGCTGTAAACTTGAACTGGTACGTCTTACCGGGCTGCACTGTAAAGTCGGAATTCGTGTCGCTCGTCCAGCCGGAAGAAGCTGTGGGCTGAGAGACGGACGGGGTGGAGATTGTGTTCTGGGTGTTCTGAATGACGTTGCCGTTCTTATCCTGCACAATGATGGAGCCATCCTTCATATGCCAGGTAGTATTGCCGGTCGTGTCATCGTACTGCATACTTGACCAGCCGCCCGTGCCGGGGCAGGTCAGCGATAGCGCGCTGGCTCCCATAGCCGGAAAGGTGGTCAGAATCATGGCCGCTGCCAATGCCGCCGAAATAATCTTTTTCATAAAGTTCATCCCTTCTCTAAATAAATTTGTCTCCTATGATTATGATAATGGATCCGCTGTCCAATAGAAGCTGCTTGAAGCGTTATTCTTCTTTTTGCAGATATTCCCGGGCGGTGTCCTCGGACAGATTGAATTTTTGCATAATGCGTTGGAGAATTTCTTCTTCCGGAAGGTTCAAATCACGGCACATTTCAATTGCACCCTGAATTTTACCCTTCTTCATGCCCTTCTGGATTCCTCTGTTCTCAATCCCCTGGCTCAAATTACACATAAGCGACACCTCCTCATCCAATTGCTGCGTAATGGGAATCTGAAATTCCTCGTTCAGGATCTTCAGCTTTTCTTCCGCGCTGAGTTCCTCAGAGAGAAGGGAACTCAGCAGCTCCAGAGCCATGTTCTCCTTCTTATCCTGGGGCTTGCCCAAGCAGAGAATCAGCGCCGTCATTACATCGTAATGCTTCTTTAGCTCTCTTTCTTTTGTTTGCCCGGCGAACACATCCTCCGCAATGCGATAGCGGAAGATACTGTTTTTCCTGTTTTCCGGCACTTCGGAACAGATCCAGATGGAATACACCTTCTTGATCTTATCGTATTGGCCATGCGTGAATTCCCTGCCATACTGCGAAGAAATCAATCGGCAGCAGTAGTACAGGGCGCGCGTCACAATAGGGTAGCCCGGATAATAGCTGTTCTGCGCTTCCAGATTGATGATCAGCCGGATCGGTTCTCCGGTGGAGGGGGCCAGCGCCGTGAAGCGCACGTCGTAAACCACGGTTCCTTCATGCATGGAGCTGTCCTCATTGCTCATCCCGTGGATGCGGGGCGCTTCATCCGGATAGACCGGCTCCTCTCCCACCTGGGGCGTCCCTTCGATATACTGTTCCGCAATTTCCTGCGGCGTGCAGTCCCGGTATTCCTCCAGGCAGCTTTTCATGATCCATGCCAGGATCCGCTTTTCCGAGAGCAGCCGTTTGCAGGATGCGTCCATCCGGGCCTTCTCTCCCGCCGCCCGCAGCCCTGCCGCCACGGAAGCTTCCATATCCATGTTCATCACCTCACGATTCAATTTTATTCTAGCATAATGCTTTTGAGAATTCCAGAGATTCAAGGAACTCTTCTGGACTGGCCAGCATCTCACAGTATTGACCGTTTCGGAAATTGTTGTAGTAGTCAGCGTCTATTTCTGCTGTAGCTGCTGAAATAGCACTGGTGATTTCAGATAATCCCAATTTCATAATTTCGCCGGTGCGAAAGGGAAAGAAATATCCTGTAATCCCCACCATTTTCAGCGGCTCGCGCTCTCTTTTTGCAATTCCCCATACAGTGATAATCCCATCAGCATTTTCAAAATAATCCAGAAGATACACTGCCCTGTTACGCCAAAAAGCAATTCGGCTTTGTGGGAGCACCTTTGTTTCATACTGTAAACTTTGCAGGGCATTTTCCAATTTCATCTGTATTTTAATTAATGCTTTTGCAGATAACGCTTTTCTTATATTCACATCTTTGTGACTCCTTTCCTTCTATTGTTTTGTTTGATAAAATAAATGGGGGTGTAATAATGAAAGAAGCTTTTTTACCTGGATATGGTTTAGTTTCTGCTTCACAGTCATACAACACAAAAATAGAATATAACTGCCCGTATTGCGGGATACCTTTAAAGCTAAAAAGTATTGACGGAAAAGTATCTCCGTATTTTGGAAGAAAGACTAACTCGGAAAAACATGACTCTGATTGCCCATATGCAATCTCTTATAGCACGATAGAAAATAGTCATTCTTTGATAAAGGAATCATTGGAACACATTCTGCAAAAGAAGCAAAAGGCAACATCTACAGTTTCACATTATTCCGATAATTCTTCTGAAACGAGACAAATGTACATAAGGACTCCAAAACAGCTTTACAATTTCTGCCAAAGCAATACCTGTCAAACCGAATATCGGGATGGATTATTAATTGACGATATCTTACTAAGTAAAAGAAACATTGATAACAATTTCCGAATTTGTGGTGTTACAGGCATACATCTTGTTGTTGGAATAACATATCGGTTTGATACGAGATGCGAAAATCCCTATATAGAAGGCCTTGTGAACAGCAATATGAGAAAGGGAAATTCTCTTCACTTCAAAATATATTTTTTAAACAAGAAAATGCTCCAACCGTATATTGAACATATTTTTTCTGAACAACCAGGAAAGTTTGCAAACTTTCCCATTGCTGTATTAGGAAACTGGAAAAATCCTAAAAAGCACTTAATTACTACTGTTTTGGAAAATCGAAGTAACTTGTTTTGTGTCAGTAAATAAAGGAAGCAGAAAACACTTCGGAAGGGAAAGCCGCTCTGTACGGAATGCTCTCATCCGCTTCGGCCAGAACATCGTCCTGAAGCAATTCAGATAACAGCTTTCTGAGATTTGAAGGTTCTGTAAAATCTTCTGCTGGTATCGGGCAGCAATAGACCCGATAAATCCTGTTTTCTGTCGGTGAGAATTTAACCAAAGAAAATGTGCCATAGAAGATACGAGAACCATCTATGCGACCAAACTGAAGAAAATATATCCTTTCTTTTTTCCAACAGCGAATTTCATGAAACGGGTCGGAAAAACGGCTGCGAGGTTCTGTTACTGCGTTGTAAATCTTGGTTTCCCAGCCCATCTTTCCCAATTCGTTTAATATGGTGTCATAAAGAGATTCCATTTAATCGCCCCTAAATTTCCCGCGCTGTCACAATCAAGCGGACGGAGGGCTGATTGGCAAGACACGTCACCAACGTCAGCATGTTTTCCATGGAGCCGTTGAGCGGCGAGAGATCATTGACGGAAACAATGCGTGTTCCGGTCACTTGATACGTCCTCACGCCCAGGGCCGTGCTGTAAGTGATAATGTCGCCGTAATTCAGCGAAATCAGCTGGGAAAACCAGGCGTTCGGCCCGCGATTGTGTCCGGCAAGACAGACGTTGCCATCCCATGCGCTGGTTCCGGTGAAATGGCCTGCACCATACAAAAGGGTGGTATCGTCTGTTCCTTCATAAACGGTTATGCTGTGTCCTTTGATGTTCAGCCGTCCCAGGACGCCGTTATATTGGAGGATAGAGCTGTCTGTGTAGCTGCCGCCTCCGCTGGTTCCGCTGCCCTGCCAGCCAGGAGGGGCAACGGGATACCCGTTGTTGTCCGTCACTGTACCATCCGTATTGCCGGTGCTGGGAGGAATAACGGTAATCACGCCGTCCTCAGAGGAAATGATTCCGCTTCCGGACGTCGTAAAGTTCCCGTGGCCGTCATGGTAGATGATGGCGGTGGATTCCGGGTAGAAATAGGGGAATTCCTCCGCCTGTACATAATAATCGTAGTAGTATTCGGGGTCATCCCAGGCTGCGGAAACCGGAGCACACATGGATGCAGCCAGCATACCGGCCAGGGCGATACACAGTATTTTCTTATTCACTTGCTTCGTTCCTTTCTTCTTTTTCTTGCGTTTCTTCTGCCGGGGGAATCACAGATTCCTGTCTTAACCTCCTCCTTCCTCTGAAATACAGGACTGCCAGCACAATACTGGCTCCCAGGCTTACAGCAAAGATAGCTGCGAGCGTCCATACAACCCAGCTCCTGTCCGGCTCCGGCGGGGGGATCGGCTCTCCGCTGTAGGTCAGGGTGTACAGGATATCTTCCGTTGTTAAGGTAACATCACCGCTGTATCGCGCGGTGGTGATATACCCTGTCGCGTAGCGCGAATTAGCTGTGCGCGAATCAGGACAGCTTGACCCAGGACAGTGTCACTCAGGTTGGCATCCGTCAAATTAGCATCCATTAGATTAGGTCAGCACGTTTGCCTTCCTTTTTTTTATTAAGCCACATTTCATGCAGGCGTAGAATTTCTTTCAGTCGTTTCTGTTCCATAATTATGACCATTCCTTTCCGCTGCGCTCCAAGGCACCAAAGGGAAATGAAACACAGTGCCTCTAACGCAGTAAATCGAAATTTGTTAGAATGGGCTTGAGAAACAGGCACACTACAGAGCACGCGAAGGTGAGTAGGTTCAACCTTGCGTTGGACTGAATAATTATGTGTGCCGGATGCTCTTTCAAGCACCAATGAGTAGGGCATAGAATCCTGTAACCTTATCTTTGGAGAGACGGACTACTTCAATCTTTCAGTGAGCGTCCAGTCCCTGCCTGTTCCCTCAAATATTGTTTAGAGGGGATGTGTTATGCTCAAAATCGTTTACCCCATCTGCTGTGGGATGGATGTTCACAAGTCCTTTGTTGTTGCCTGTATCGCTTCCACCAATGAACAGGGTGTAACAAGCTACAAAAGTAAGCGGTTTTCCACCTTCTCCGGAGATTTACGCCGGTGTGCGGATTGGCTTTCTGAGAACAACTGCAAGGATGTGTGCATGGAATCTACAGGGAAGTATTGGATTCCCATTTACAACATTCTGGAATCCACCTGCAACATTGTCCTTGCTCACCCCAAGTATGTGAAAGCCATTCGGGGTAAGAAAACGGACAAGCGGGATGCCAAGTGGATCGCAGACATCTTCAAGCACGACCTTGTCGCCGGGAGCTTTATCCCTCCGGCAGATATCCGCCAACTTCGAGACCTGTTCCGTTATCGTTGGAAACTTACCAGCTTCACCACCGGTGAGAAAAACCGGGCGCAAAACTGCCTGACTGTCTCCAATTTCAAACTGGATGACGTGTTCTCAGATGTGTTCGGTAAGGCGGCCTCCGCAATCACTGCCCGTATTCTGGAAAATCCAACGGAGAAAATTACGGATGTTTCTGGCTTCCGAACCAAAGGCATGAAAGCGACCAACGAACAGGTGCTTGCCGCCGTGGATGGAGAGATGTGTGAAGAACAGGCTGAAAAGCTCCGCATCATCCGTTCCCACATGGACAGCCTTGAACTGTGCAAGCTCAATCTGGAATCGCTGATTCTGTCCACTGCTGAGAAATATCTTCCTCAACTCGAACTTGTTATGACGGCGCCGGGTATCCAAGCCTTTGCCGCTATTGGCATCATCTCTGAAATTGGAGTGGATATGTCCGTGTTCCCCTCCTCGAAGCATCTTTGCTCCTGGGCCGGGCTTACGCCGCAGAACAACGAAAGTGCCGGGAAGAAGAAAACCACCAGAATCAGCCGGGCCGGAGCCTACATCAAACCGCTGCTTGTTCAGTGCGCCCTCAATGCGATTCGTGCCAAAAAATTCCCAGAAGTCCGCAATCGCTACCTTGCTCTCAAAAAGCGCCGTGGCCACAAGAAAGCCATTATTGCCATTGCCAGAATGCTCCTTACGGCTATCTACAATATGTTCAAGAAAAACGAGCCGTACAACCCTGAGCTCTACCGCAAAGGTGACCGGCCACCTGCACACCGGGAGGTTTCCGTGGAAGAAGCCATCTTCATCCTCCAGCGGCAGGGCTATCTGGTAACAGCTCCACCGCCCACTTAGTTTTTAAGCTCAACTTCAATCTTCGCCCTCTTTTAGGGGGCTTGGCTTTGTGCGTCCTTTTTCGGAACAGTACTTAAATTACAATGTTTCAACCTTTCTCCTATTCTTATGATAAACTGAAAAGGTAGCGGACACGTGTCCACTCCCTTTTGTACCAAAGTTTAAGACCTGTTCTGCATTTGGCGATAACAGAACAGCGTTACCCTGGCATCCTCCAGGCTGTCATATTCGAGAAACGTACATCCGTAATATGCCGCGCAGGTACTGAGTGATTGCCACTTATAATCTTCATAATAGTCTGACCATTCCCCGTAAATGGGAGCAAACTCCTGCATTACATCAATCGTATGAGCAAGAGTTTACGCCCGCTTGAATTCAAAAAGATGGGCAACGATGCAGTGTTGAGAAGAATCTCTCAGCTGACGGACATGCACGGGGAGTTTACATTTGCAGTGGAAATGGTCGCGTCTTATGGTATGCCCGTGGGTCGGGAAGTCTTTGAAACATGCTTTTGGGCCGGGATGTTCTGGCAGGCGGCGAATGTACAGGATAGACGCTTGATTTACAGACTGGACGAAAAGCTGAATCTCTGCCACGACAGCCGCGCGAAGGATGCAAACATCCGGCAGGCGTTGATCGATCGATTTGCATCCGGCACGCCAAACGGAGGAAAGGGCACAAAGAAGGCTCCGGGCTGGTTCTACGGCTTCTCTGCCGACGTGTGGCAGGCATACGCCGTGGGAGTGACATGCGCGGACATGATGGCAGGGAGGTATAAGAGAAGTGAAAGCCAGGGTGCAAAAAGGGCTGACGGCTGAAACGAAAAAGCTTGTGAGGGAGTACGTGGACGGGTACGAAAAGGAAATCATGCGCCGCTTTATCAAGCTGTCGTGCGCGGCATTGCATGATGATGAAATCGATCCGTTTGGACCGAAAAAGCTTGCGCGGTACATCAAAAAGATCACACAGCTTGCGGAAACGCAAGACGAGATCTTGTGGTGGCATCTGGATCAGCTTTTGATCGACAAGCTGGGGCTGCCTTTTGAAAGAGAGAAAGAGGGATGAGTAGAGAGGATTTCGGATACCAAATTTGAGGAAAGCAGAAGAGGCCCAGAAATGACAAGCGAACAGAGATACGCCACCGGGAATATCAAAAACATCCCGCTGCACCGGCTGGATACGTTATGCCAGGCCTTGCAGATGCACCCGATGGACTTTTTAGGGATACTGTAAAAGGGGGGGAGAAAGTGAACATTACCAAAAGCGATATCGCTAAAGTTGCCCTGCTCACAACCAAGATAGAAAACATGGAACTTTCAACACGGGCGTACAGCGCATTAAAACGTTGGGGATGCGATACTCTGTTAGATGTTGTAGACCTGTATCCTAACGAAATAAGAAAAGTTAGGTCCCTCGGGGAAAAGACAATCGCAGAAATTACCCGCAAACTGGCAGTGATGGGGATACACTTTGATGACTCTGGGGATTGCACGGGCTGCCGATGGAAAGATAGACCGCAGAAATGCAACTGCTGCCGGAGAAATCAGAATCTCAAAGACTGCTATGAGGAGGCTCAGCCATGACGCGGGAAGAAGCGATTAAGTCACTGAAAAACATCGTTGAATACTGGACATATAAGCCAACAGAGGTTGAGGTCGCTAAAATGGCCATTGCCGCCCTCCGCCCCGTCAGCCGGGAGCAGATGGAGAAGGTGTGGAGGAGTGAGTGGAACCAAGATGAGCGTGGGCGGGTAGTGTGCAACCGATGCAACTCTATTGCCGCCATTGGAACGGAAAATGCACTGCATAATGCAAAGAAATATGACCGGTTTTGCTTTTACTGCGGCGCACCCATGACGGACGAGGCCGTGGAGGTGGTGATGGAGAGATTGGAGGAGCAAAATGGCTGAGTATATCGAGAGAGAAAAGATTCTGGACGCGATAAGCGAACAAAGGATATTCTACTTACATGAGAGAGACGGGGAAACGGATATGGAGAAACTATATCTCCTGTGGGGTTCTGATAACGCTTTGACTACAATGGAGGATATTATGAGCGATATTCCCGCCGCTGACGTTGCCCCGGTGCGGCATGGGAGATGGGAAAACAACAAAGATGAATATCCTGAGTGCACAAATTGCAGATATATGCCCGCTTATGACTCTGCGCTTGATGATATCTATTATTCGCCATATTGCCCGAACTGCGGTGCAAAGATGGACGGAGGGGAGAAAGAGAATGAATAATCCTGAAACCAGAGAAGAATGGGAAGCATGGGGGAATAGTCTCGGCCCCGGAGACAAAGTAATTGTAAACGGATGGGGAACGTACAATCTTGATCAAGTAAAAAAGAAAACTCCGTCCGGGTGGATTGTAACTGAAAAGCATGGCGCTTTTTGGCAAAGAAGCTGGACACCTGGATATCGCCAAAGAGGAGGATTCAAAAGTCTTATTCCTGTGACAGAAGATCTCGAACGGCAAGCCCGAGAAGCTGAGGAAAAAAGAATTGAAGCTGAAAAAATTTCTCAGGTTATCCGAAAAGCGAGGGCAATAGCTCAAGATTGGGCGTTTAATTTGTCAAAAAGCGAATACGACACTGCACAGAAAATCATTGAAATTTTTGAAGAAGGGAATAAAACTGATGAATAAGCAAGAAGCCCTTACAATCGCCCGCAGAGAGGTTGCAAATGCAGAGCTGAACCTTTGCCGGGCGCAGAAAAGAAACGCCACACAAGGCGAGCTGGGCGGGCTGAAAAGAAAGTTGGAGTACAAGAAGTACATCATGGAAGCGGTGGAAAAATACTATGAAAACAAAAGCGATTCTGTATCATGACAATTTCCAGAATTACAAGCGGTACAACATTCCGAAAGCTCAGCTTGTGATTGCAGACATCCCCTATAATCTTGGAGCAAATGCCTACGCTTCCAATCCCATGTGGTACATAGGAGGAGACAACAAAAACGGAGCTAGCAAAAAGGCCGGAAAAGCGTTCTTTAACACGGATGTTAATTTTCGAATTGCAGAGTATATGCACTTTTGCAGCAGGCTTTTGAAGAAAGAACCGAAAGAAAAAAGTCAGGCTCCGGCTATGATTGTGTTCTGTGCTTTTGATCAAGATCAGATGGTGATCGATTATGGCAAGAAATACGGGTTCATGCACCACTATCCGATTTTCTTCATCAAAAACTATTCTGCGCAAGTTTTGAAGGCAAATATGAAGATCGTCGGAGCGACGGAGCACGCGATCGTTTTGTACAGAGACAAGCTCCCGAAATTCCGCAACAGCGGAAAGATGGTGTTTGATTGGTTTGAATGGAGAAGAGACGGGAAGGAAATACCGAAAATTCATCCAACGCAAAAGCCGGTGAACCTATTGAAACGGCTGATTGAAGTCTTTACGGATCCGGGTGATGTTGTGATTGACCCTTGCGCCGGAAGCGGCTCCACCCTTCGCGCAGCGTGGGAGCTCGGGCGGCCGGCCTATGGATTTGAGGTCGACAAAAGCATTTACACGCGGGCGCAAAAGGAAATGCTTGCCCCTCTCAAAGAGAGAGGAGAGCAGATGAGGCTGGGGGTGTAACGAGAAAGTGCCGGAAAGCATTGCATACAATGTTGACTGTATGGAGTACATGAAAACGCTACCAGATAAGGCGTTTGACCTTGCTGTGGTTGACCCGCCGTATGGGATTTCCATTACAGACAGCGGAAGACTGAAAAAATACAACAAGAATAAGAAAAGATGGGATGACAAGACACCACCACAAGATTATTTTCAGCAGCTTTTTAGAATAAGCAAAAATCAAATTATATGGGGAGGAAATTATTTTCAACTTCCGCCTTGCAGGGGGTTTCTAATTTGGGACAAGCAACAGCCAGAAGAAGTTTCCTTTGCAAGCTGTGAATACGCTTGGACATCTTTTGATGTTTCCGCAAAGACATTTTATTTTTCCGCTTTGCGAGATAACGCAACCTGAATCCACCCAACCCAGAAGCCCGCAGCTCTGTACACCTGGATTTACAGCAGATATGCAAAGCCGGGCGATAAAATCCTTGATACACATTTAGGCAGCGGAAGCAGCCGAATAGCGGCATACAATGCCGGATTGGACTTTGTCGGGTGCGAAATCGACAAAGATTACTTTGAGGCGCAGGAAGAACGGTGGAAAGCATACACGGCACAAATAAGGCTGGAGGTGTGAGATTGAAAAAACAGGATTTAAAGTCTCTCTACTGGCTCCGCAAAGAGATCCAGCGCGAAAAGCGCATCCTCGCAGAAGGGCAGCGCATGAACGAACTGCAAAGCAAGTATGACGCGATTTGCGCGGAGATCTACGCGGTTAAGGATTCGCAGGTGCGATTGATTCTGATTCTCAGATACATTGACGGAATGAGCTGGCAGAAAGTAGCCAACAGAATGAACGCTCCCGACGAAAGCACTCCGAGAAAAATTCATAATCGATTTTTTCAAAAGTTGTCCGAAATTTCCGAATTTTCTGACGTATCATAAAATCAAACACAGAGTACAAGATTGTTTCCTCCTATCAAGAAAGCGGAGGGCCAGGCTGCATCCTCCTGGCCTTCCGTTTTTGCTTTTGAAAATATGTTTGACTATACATCTGCAAAATGGAGAAAGAAAAGAGAAAAGATTCTAAAGCGTGATGGATATCAGTGTGTAAGATGCAGGCGCTATGGAAAAAGCGTGGAAGCTAAAATCGTGCACCATATCAAAGAAGCTGACTTGTATCCGGAATTAGCTTGGACAGACAGCAATCTTGAAAGTGTGTGCATGGCTTGCCACAACAAACTTCATCCTGAAAAAGCAGCAGCGGCAGCCAGAAGCAAACCCTGAACGCGGATCCCCCCCCTTACCGAGGGATGAGGGGCCGGGCCTTCCAAACTGGCGGCGGTAAGTTTTTCCAACTCTGACTATAAATTTGACAAGGAGGGAACCGAATTGACCAAAAACAAGTGGGAAAAAATCGTGTTAGGACAGTTTTCGTCACTCGGAATCCTCCCTGATGGGTATGAACAGGCAATCAAAAGCCTTGCCGCTATTTTGGAGCAAAGGGACAAGACTCACAAAGAGTTTATGGACTCCGGTGGGAAGTCGGTGATTGAGTACACCAACAAAGGCGGCTCAACGAACCTGACAAAAAATCCTCTGCTTGTGCTGTGGGACGATCTCAATAAAACCGCACTCGCCTATTGGAGAGAGCTGGGATTGACTCCATCCAGCTACAAAAAAATGACAGGAAGCGACAACAAAAAACCAGACGCCAAGAAGGGAATCGAGGCCGCATTGGAGGGGATTCCGCTTGACGATTAAGGGGAAGAACTGGCCGGTCGTGTTGGAGTATGCGGAAAGCATCCGAAGCGGGAAAAAGATTGCTTGCATCGAATTGCGGCAGGCTGTTGATCGTTTCTTTGCAGACTTGGAAAATCCCGAGTATGAAATGAAGCCCACGGATCCGGAATTCTGCATTCAGGTGATTGAAAAAACGATTTGTCACCAACAGGGAGAAATGCTGGACGGAACTCCGCTCCGCGGAAAGCCGTTTCTGCTGGAACCGTTCCACAAATTCATTATTTACAACCTGTTAGGATTTAAAATCGCAGGAACAAACATCGTTCGATTTCATGAAGCTTTGATTTTCATTCCGCGAAAAAATATCAAAACCAGCTTTGCCGCTGCGCTGTCGTGGGCTTTATCTCTGCGATATCGCAAATCAGGAGCCAAAACATACATAGTCGGCGCGGCTCTTGTGCAAACACTGGAAAGCTTTAATTTTCTCAAATACAACATCGACCGAATGGGCGAGAATGCCAAAGACGGCGGGACTGTGAGAGTAATTGATAACAATAACGAGCACAGCTTATCCGCAACGCTTTCAGACGGTTCGTTTTATGTTCGTGCGTTGGCGGCAAATCCCGACGCGCAAGACTCGCTGAATTGTAATGTGGCAATCTGCGACGAAATCCACGCTTATAAACAGCCGAAGCAATACAACCTGTTTCGCGAAGCAATGAAAGCCTATACCAATAAGCTTTTGATTGGAATTTCCACCGCTGGAGACAATGAGCAGCTTTTTCTGGGACAGCGGTTGAAATATTGCCGAAAGGTTCTTGACGGCACAATCAAAGACGAACAGTATTTTATCTTTATGTGCTGTGCGAATCCTGATGAAAACGGAGATATCGACTATACAAATCCAGTTGTTCATGAAATGGCGAATCCTGCTTATGGAGTAAGCATCCGGCCGGAGGAAATTCTGAATGACTCTTTGCAGGCCCAGAACGATCCGCAGCAGAGAAAAGATTTTTTTGCAAAATCTCTCAATGTCTATACCAATGCAATCAAAGCATATTTCGATTTGGATGAATTCCGGCATAGCGATGAAAAGTATTCCTGGACGCTGGAACAGCTTGCAAAGCTTCCGATCGAGTGGTACGGAGGCGCGGATCTTTCCAAGCTTCACGACCTGACAGCTGCGGCGCTTTTTGGACAATACAAAGGCACAGATATCATCATCACACACGGATTTATTCCCGTTGTAACTGCCCATTTGAAAGCTGATGAAGATGCTATTCCGTTTTTTGGATGGGCGGAAGATGGATGGCTTACCTTGTGCAACAGCCCAACAGTCAATCATGCGGATGTTGTAAACTGGTTCGTGTCTATGAGAAACATGGGGTTCAAAATTCGTGAGGTAGGCCACGACAGAAAGTTTTGCCGGGAATACTTCATCGGGATGAAAAGCGCCGGATTTCATGTAATTGATCAACCTCAGTATTATTACAAAAAGT
>OERR01000106.1_pt1 | contig 21712 bp, 17 predicted proteins | sample 1540051 | NCBI WGS metagenome assembly OERR01 (sample SAMEA3891884, study PRJEB23780) | metagenome | biome: terrestrial biome; feature: animal house; material: Caecal content | place: Italy | collected 2015-05-05 | reverse complement strand
TGAATAACCCTGAGCCATCCCAGAGCACAAAACTCCGGGATGGCTTTTACTATGTGCTGCTAGGTTTGACGCTTACTATAGCGACGTAGATTTTGACCCAATGGCAGGTAAATACCGCTTAGCTTCCGGATGCTCCACCCTCTTATTTCCTTTGTTGTACTAAATAGACTGTCACCATTTTTCCCTGTCTTTGGCACATCTCAATGACAAACTTTGTCCCTCGTGATTTTCCATCCCAAAAAGCGATCACCTCGTCTGCATAAGTAATGATCTCCAAATTTCGCCGTAACGGTGCGCCACGGCCATACCTGCGATATTCCGGCAGGAACTCTGTCAGCTTCAACCCCTTTTGATGGGCATACTCTCGGGCGCAGGTGTCGATTCCCTTTGCTCCACCGGATACAATCTCAGTCACTCCTTGGGGCAGATAATCTTCCAGATTTTGAATCTTCAAACTTCTTGAACCTATAATTGCGACTTTCATAGCAACAACTTCCATCTAAAAATTTAGTATACTTGATTTAAGTATATTTTTCCCATTATACCTCAAAATAATCTTAAAATATACTTAAATTAAGATTTTTGAGGGAAGCTATGCGAAATAAAAACAATAAGCATCTGGGAATCGAAGTAGATCCAGTACTTCACTATAAACTTCGCTATATTGCCAAATATGAAGGCCGTTCTGCCAACGGTCAGATTCTCTATCTGATTCGACAGTGTATCAAAGAGTTTGAAAACCAGAATGGGGAAATTGACATGCCTGCAGAATTTCCGGTATCAGAAGCCCACCAACAAAATTAAAAATTGAGTGCTGGAATATGGAAAATAAATTTTTGAGATACACCTTGCGGGTCGATCGTGTCCTCTTTCAGAAATTTCGCTACATCGCTGAAGTAGAAGGTCGCTCTGCAAACAAAGAGATTGAGCAATACCTCAAAAAACGTGTAGCGGAATACGAAAAAGAATTTGGGAAAATTGAAACAGATAAGAATTGATGGAAGTGGTGCTTCTTCCCATCATCATGGAAAAAGCCGATATCCTTGAGCCATTTGGCTCATAAAACCACTTTGTTTGTTCCCCTTCAAGACTAAAAGGGAAAAGAGGTCTGCGCGACACATTTTATCCGAGCGGTGGTTTTGGAACAAGGTGTATTTGCCCACATGATAATGACGATTACCTGTGTTGCAAACCGTGAAGAACAATTCCGAAAATCTATAGATGCAAAGGAGAAAGCCGACGCGAAGAAAGAACTTGCAGCAAAGCGGCGGCAATTGACACATGCTGGGCCACTATGACGCGGGCTTCCCCCTCCGCACTTACACGCATGCCACCCGCCAGATGCAGGAAAGCGCAGCGGAGAAGAAGGGGAGCTTTATGGAGCAAGTACTGTGAGCACACGCAAAATCACCGGAGAAAAGAGAAGGCCCTTCCTCTCCAGTGATTTTATTTTTCCGACTGGGTCAAAATCTATGTCGCTATATTGCGGCTCAATTTTTGACTAGCCTAGTAAACGCAAAAACCCCGCAAACCTTACGGCTTGCGGGGATTTCTGGAGCTGGCAATGTGACTCGAACACACGACCTGCTGATTACAAACCGAATTCAATACCCTTCAATAAGGTGGAAAGGGCGTCTTCAGGTTTTTTCACAATGTTTGAAACATCAGTTGGCACTGCTTTCTTATGATGTTTTTACCTATTTGCTTTCTCATGTGAGTCAAAGATTTCTATTTTTTAGAACATAATATTAACATTTCTAATGCTTTCAATGCCTATTTCATTGGGGAACTGATAATGTGCAAACAGATTCACTTTTTTCTGTTGGCTATCTGAATGGTTTTCGTAGAAGCTTTTGGCTCCAAACCTATTTCAGGCTTTACCACAGGTTTTACTGCCGCCAACTGACGGGCCAACTCATCTTGAGAGTGAACTGCGATTTTGCGCAATGTCCGATAATAACCAGCATCCTGTGCAGGATAAATCCGTGAAGGGATAATAGCCAAACGAGCAGCCCGCTGCTGTTCGGCCTTACGCATTTTTTTGCTTATCATGGCAATACGCTGTGCTTTCGTAAGGTACAACGGTACTCCTCCTTATGATGTGTCCTGAAGACATTATATCCTGTTTTGCTTGGAAGCGCAATCTCTCTTCTGTAAAAAAAGTGAAAAGTTGATGTTGAGAAAAAAGAGTGTAGAAGAAAATACAGGGAAAATATAGGGGAAAGATAGTGAAACAGAAAAATAGAGGTAGAAAAAAAGGAGAAAATCTTATATAATAAATTCAGACATTTTTACCTGTTTTACCCAAAAAAGAAAAATTTTTTATTACTGTTTGACACGGGAGGGGAAAACATGCATGCGGATTTTTATACACGGGAGAGTCCCAGTCAGAAATTAGGAGTGAAATATTTAGATGATATTCAATTAACAAATAGCTTCCCAGATTGGAAAGCTTTGTTTGCGCGGATTGAAGAGCAGAGGAAAATCGCCCTGTATGCATCCACTCATTACAAGATTTGCGACAGTGGACGTTTTCCTCAGATGTACGATAATATTTATGCGATTTTGGGTGGGAGAGGAACTGGAAAAAGTTCTGTGGCGTTGACAATACGGCAAAAAATGATTACCAGCGATTGTACGGATATTCTTTTGCCTATTATTACTCCGGAGGTTATCAGTGAGCAGGAATGCTCCATCCTGGGCTGGGTGCTTTCTGCCACGGAAACAGTTCTTCATCAGTTAGAAAATCGTATGAAACAATTACACGCCTTTTCTCAAGGAAAAATGCATGGCAGCTCTTTTTTGGATGAATTTTTTCAGGATTGCCAGTTTCAGCGTGAAAATCCGCTCTGGAAAAAATACCGGGAGCTTTTTAAGAAAAGTGTTCAGACAAGCGGAGACTTGCGAACAGTGGAATATTCTGAAGAGGACGCGACGCTGTTCCGTATGCAGCGTTCCAAACGCCAGTATCAATTGATTCAGGATCTCAATCTTTTTTGGCAGCAATTGACGGATTGCTGGATGCGTACTAATGGGGAATTTGCCAGTTTGAGTGGATTGGATATATCTTCTGTGAAATATCCGCTTATTATCCTTGTGTTTGATGACATCGATCTGGTGCCGGAACGAAGCATGGAACTGCTGAACATTACTTTTCAATATTTTACAAATCCCAATATTGTTATTTTGATCACGGCGGCCGAAAAAACCCTGAAAGAAGTCATCCGTTTGAAGATGTTGGATAGGATGGTAAGTTCAGAAGCAAAATCACTCCTGATCGATGTGTTTCCGAGGATCGAGGTGAAGCAGGAATTTAGCTATCAGTCAGAGCGTTTTGCATCCATTGAGAGAATGTCAGATGAATTTTATAATAAGGTTATTCCTCCTTCAAGCCGCTACTACCTCAATCGCTATACCAGTATTTCGGAAAAACTTTTATATTCCTATTCAAGCATAGAACAATCTTTTATTGCACCGCAGGGCGTCCTTTCCACCCCGTTGGATCAATTTTTGATTGGGCAGGTGAATCGTCTGCTGAAAGCTTTTGATAAGGGAAAAGCTGAAAATCGGGAAAATTTTTTGGTCGATCGTACACAGGAGAACAAGTTTCGCACCTGTTATTTGATGCTGTTTGGGAATAAAAGCCGTAATATTGCAAATGGCTGTCTTGAGATCTTAAATGCGGTAAACCGGCTTGTTGCTCTGTCCAACCATACTTCTAAAACCGGTAAGTGGACACATGAGGATAGTCTGGAAATTTACCAGACGCTGTATCATCTTACACAAGCCCTGATGCTCTCCAATTCCGCTTTAAGAAAATATGTGTCCAGAGAGAGGGAATTGATTTGCCTGGTGGGAAACGGTATGCGGATTCTGATACAGTATCTGTTTATTTGGCAGGAGTATCAAAAGGAAAGACAGGAGATTCTGGATGAATTCTTTGATAAGGAAAACGCTCACAGTAATACGTTGCAGATACAGAGAAAATTCAAGGAAGCACAAAAAAGAGCAGCGTCTCTGCTGATGCTTTCGTTTTTCGTTGAAGGTTTACTGCAAACAGTTCAGTCTCCAACGATCCGTTTGCATGGAGAGCAGACACTCAGTAAGCTTGTCAATGCGGATGTGATATGGGAAGGAAACTCCCCGGCTGATCAGACGCTTTTTCCACGATACAAAAATGTACAGGACTTTATGGATTCCTTTCCTCATGTGCTGGAACATTTGGATCAGTATGTGGGAGTGGATCTGTATAGCTTTTCTTTTGCGGAAAAATATTTGGAAGACCTCTTTCTGTATCGTCGGGAAACAACACATGAAGCGTTTCTTGAAATTTTGCGAAAAGAAATCCCGTATAACCAGCGCTGGGTGGCAAGCGTTTTTTTGGAAATGAGTGTTCGATATAGTGGATTTTCTCTTTTGAAAGAGGATATGTTTCAGCTTTCAGATGAAATGCGGCGTGTTTTCCAGCTGTTTTCCTTTACCGAAAATATTATGGAGGAAAAAGAGCGGGAAATTGAAGCTTTTTTCTCCAGCAGCAACCTATTGCAGCAGAGTACAAAGCTGCTGGACTATTTTGAAAAACAACTACTGTCCCATTCACAGGAAAGCAGCTCTTTGCCCCACATATTGTTTTCAGAGAAATCCAATGTTCCCCAAGCCGGGGATCCGATTACTATCTGGAACGATTATTTCAGCGCAATTAAAAAAGAAGAGAAAAACTATTTTACATGGTTTCTTTCTCTTTATTTGCGGTCCCGCTGGAATGATGCGCAGGAAACCTATTCCGGCGCACGAGATTATTTTGGTGATAAAATCTTGAGCCTTGCTTATACGCTTTCCGGATTTATTGATTCGCTTCTCAATAGCATTTTCCATTCCCTCAAAAACAAGATGATGATTGTCAGTACGAAATCACGTTTGCGGGAATTGCTGCAGTACGTCGAACAAATTGACAGTACAACGGAACAGATCCGTATCCTTCATGGACGTTTTCTGATTCAGCTGCGTCGACTCCTGCGCGCAGCGAAGGACAAAGAAGTAATCCAGTTTCCAGCTGCACTGTTTCTGGATTATATGTTTCATCTGAATGTTGAGATTGACAAATACCAGATGGGTTCTTTCACCGATTATGCCTATTTGGATATGCCCGATTTATCGGGATATTATAAGGCGGTGGAATATCTGGTCATTGCACACATGCCGGAAAGTGGGCAGGAAAAAAAGGTGGGGAAGTGGCTTATTTGCCCTGCTGCCGCCTTTGTTCTGGATATCAATCTTCTGGAAAATCTGTGGCCGTTCTATTTTGCGGCCCAGATTCTGCTGGAAGCGGAGGAGCAAGGCAAAAATGATTTGTATCGCAGGGAGAAGACTGAAAATCAGCAGGCTCCGCTTCGCAAGCTTTATGACCAGCTTACCAGCAGGCTTGCGAGCATCCATATCAATCCGGATAATTGCTTTACCGCCGCTCTTCCTAGGGAAAAGCCAAAAAAGAATCTCACAGGGTTAGAGAGACTGATGCAGATAACCCAACAAACTATGGCGGAACAGTTTGTTGAAATGGTGAAGGAGAAGCAGCAAAATGAATAGGAAGCAGAGAGTGGCTATGATTGTGAAGCTTCTTCTGCTGCCTTTAACACGAGAGCCTTTCCAGCAGAAGGATCTTCTGCTGGAAAAGGCAGTGGCATATCAGAAGCTGCTGATCAGCGATAATCTGAGCATGGAAGAAAATCTTGCGGCTTGGGAACGGGTAAGAAAACGTTTGATTGCTTCCATTGAAGATGAGATCAAGCCCGACAAGCTCAGCGAGATGAGTGAACTTCTGGAGATGTTCTATCCTGAACGGACATTGGCACAGATAGCCGTTCAGACGGAGGCGCGGAACAGACGCGGCGGTTTGGAATCATACTATTTTGATGTGATTTTGCGTTTGGCTGTGGAGTTTGTCGCATTGCGTGACGGGCGTGTTTCCCTGAAATTATGGGAGGACAACCTCAAGAGAAGCAGCAATTTTTTCCCGCAAAGCAGTGGTTTGTACAAAGTGGAGCTTTGGAGTGAAATTGCACGGACCGTTACACCGGATCTCTTTATCGCGGGGTATTTTGTCCGCACCGGCATTCGGGACCCCGGACAGTTGAAAAATCTGCCTGACCATGTTTTCCTGAGTGATTCCCTGATGGCGCGCATCAATGCGCAGGGAATTGCCGAAACGCATCTGCACTTCAGTGCAGGAATGAGCTATCTCTCTGTCTGGGAAGCTGTTACAGATCCTGCCGCTCTCCGTATCACAAGCGCCAGATCCCTTTTCCAGCAGCATCAGAAAGAGGAACTGCGGGAGCATCGGTGCCTGATTTTAGCCGGGTGGCTTCGGCTGATGATGGCAAAATATCTGCAGATTACACATCAAGCGCAGCTTCAGCGGGAAAAGTGTGCGGATATGCCAGAGTTCTTCTTTTTCGATCTGCGGAAGGAACAGGACTATCTGGAACACAGTATTCTTCGATATGTTTTGGGAAACAGGGAAGAAGCAGGCAACATGCAAGAACTACTGACAATTTTAGAAAGAAAAAACGAAAGATGTCTGTCCATTTTGTATTCTGACTATCAGGTTAGCCACGCACACAAAGCACTTGATGTCCTTATGCGGGGCCTTTATGCTTCCTATGCGTATTTGGGAACCTCTCCTGAATTGCTCCTTTTATTTTTTGCTTTGCATCACATTCAAAGCTATCCGGAGCACAATGGATTTCAAAAGGTTTTTCTTTGCTATCTTCGGATAAAAAACCAGTATTTCAGCAATAAATTGCAAGCGACAGGTATGGGTGGACTTACCTTTTTTCGACGATATTTTGCCAGTGCGGCTTCTGCCATCTATCACCGAGGAGGAGAAGATTTGCAAAAAAGCCGGCTGGCTTTTCGTGCTTCCATTCGAAATCAATTCCATTGTGACAGTTTGAAAAAGCTGGAAATGAAAATTTCTCCACCGTTTCTTCCATCCTCGGCTTTCTCTGATAGTCAGGAATCTGTATTTCCTGTTGCACGTCAGCTTTCAGAGCTTTTTCTGGCATATCGGGAGGTACTTGAGGAATTTTTCCCCCAGGGAAAGGATCATCAGGATGCGCCTACTCCTGGATTTGTCTACCATCTTATCCGTCATAATATTCAACGTTCTCCCGTTTCCATGTGTTGGGCTGTTTCCACACCAAACGGGCCGGATGATCGGATTAGTCATGTGCGCAGGCAGTGCAATCATTTTCTGTCTACACTTCAGTTCCTCCGTCAATCCGTTCCTCTCCTTTCGGAATATGTGGTTGGTCTGGATGTGGCCAGTGAAGAAATTGAGACAGAGCCTTGGATTTACGCACCAGTTTACCATCATGCCCGAAGCAGGGAAACCACGGTTCCGATCCAAATTGATTCTGGCCGTGAAATACAAAATATTGGCTTTACCTACCATGTGGGAGAGGATTACCATCACATCCTTTCCGGATTACGACATATTGATGAAATTCTGACACATTTTGGATACAAACCGGGGGATCGCATTGGTCATGGGCTTGCTCTCCAGATTGATATCCAGGAATGGATGAGTAATAATGAGGTGGTTTCTCTTCCCATTGTGGAACATCTGGAAAACCTGGTTTGGTTATGGTCTCTGTGCAGTCAGAATACAACTGAGCTTTCGACACATCTGCCTGTCTTGGAACGGGAGATTTTAAGCCTTGCAGAGGAACTTTACGGAAACCTCAGAGGAATTACTCCTTATATGCTGTGGCGCGCTTACACACGGAAGTTTCTTCCACTGGAATCTTCCTTTTGCGAGGAAATGAAAAAGAGGTATTTCAGTGAGCAGCCGTCCCAGAACTGGAATGGTTATCTGTCTCAGCGTACTTTTTGTTCGCAGGTTAAAGGTTGCGAGGCAAATAAAGAGAATGATTTTATCTGGGATGCTGATAAGCTTCTTCTTACGCATTATTGCCCTGTCTATATGCAGCGCTATCAGGAACCATATTTCACAGCCAATGGAAGGGAAAAGCTGGCGCTTTTTTCCACGGTACAGAAAATCATGCGAAACAAAGTGGAACAAATGGGAATTTTTGTGGAGGTGAATCCAACCTCTAATATGATCATTGGAGATATCCGTGGTTTGAGTGAATATCCCATTACAGAGTTGAATGCGCCTGATTTTTCTTCTCAGAAAAATTTTATCCTTGTTTCTATCAATTCAGATGATCCGCTGGTATTCAGTACAAATGTGGAAAACGAGCTGGCGCTGATGTATCATACTCTGACTTACCGTGGATATAGCAGAGAAAAAGTGCTCTTCTGGATTGACAAAGTCCGGCAGTATGGGATGAACAGCAGCTTTATCCGTCAAGTAAAACCAGCAGATCAACAAAAACAAGAATTAGAGAAAATGATTACCGAATTAAAAAATCTGATAGAGCGTTTATAAAAGGAGGAGCACATGGAACATTTTGTAAAAAGCTTTACTATCATAGACTTTCTCGGCATTTTTTGTCCTGGAGCTGTCCTGGTTCTGGCTATTCAATTTTGGCAAAACAGTCTTACAGAACCCTTTACCCGCTTTTTTGGTGAAAACGATCTAATGCTGGCTGTTTATTTTGTTTTTCTCAGCTATCTGTGCGGGACAGTCCTGCACGATTTAGGTTCGCTGCTGGAAAGTGCCCTGACTAAAATACCGCATATCTCAAAAAAAAATATGCATTCTTCACATTGGAATAACGAGAGACTCTGTAAAAGATATCAAGAAGTCATAGGTCTGAATCCGCCGGACATGATAGATAGAAAAGCAGTCCTGAAAGCAGGAAAGAATGTTTTTCATTATATCCAGAAAAAGGAAAGGCCGCAGAGAATCTTAATTTTCAGTGCGTTTTTTACCATGAGCCGGACCTTCTTTGTGGTGCTGATTCTCATAATGGTTTTATATTTTCTGCAAATACAAAGTGCCGCGGAAATCAATGTACCGATCGTTTTTCTTTTTCTTATATTGCTGGCTCTGTGTCTGCACCGCTGGATCGCTTTTGAGAAAAAATGTGTGGAGGAAGCCTATCTTCTTTTTCTTTCCGAAGAAAGAGGAGCGGAGAAAAAAACATAATGTTTCTTGGGCTTGATAGATGACAAAAAGACATCAAATTGCCAAATGGTTTGCTACGGTATCACCCCTCTTGCCCTGATAAAAAGTCTGAATCTTTTCTGTGTTCTCTCAGACATGTTTCAGAAATGGGTTTCTAGTCTTGCTCTCCTTGTTTCCCAGAGAAAAGCATATGCAATCAGGCCAACACTTCAGTTTATAGGAAAAAACATACTCTGTTATTCCGGAAAACCAGAGGGAGTCCGACATACTTTTACAAGACAAAGGAGAGCCAGCCGCCTTTTTTGAGTTGTTCCAGAAGAGTTCCAAGCTGCTGATAGTAAGCGGGATCGTCACCGCTGCGCAGCCTTTCTCCCGCAGCCTCATACTCGGCCTGTACAGAAGAGTAGTCCCGTTCAGCTTGTGGCTTTTCGTTCTCTTCCGCTATGTATGCGAGTCCCCGCAGAGCGTGAGGGAGATAGGACTGTGGAAAAGCAGTTTCAAATTCCGTAAGTGTTTGCTGTGCTTCGGAAAAGCGAGCGGCTTCATAGTCGCAGAAAAACAGCCGCACATAAACAGCTTCCGTTCCGGCGCCAAGGGAGATCGCTTGCCGAAACGCGGATGCGGCCTGGAAAAAGCTTTCATTGTTTTCATTGATCTGTCCGGCTTCATAATACAGACGTCCCAGCAGATCCTGCAAAATGGCATTTTCGCTTTGATTGTACCGTACCATTGCTTGTGCCAGATAGGCTGCTCCTGCTTCCGCTGGAGCAGCGATGGGGGAGGAGCCGGATACATCCAAGGCGGCGCAGGCAAGGTACAGCTCCGCAAGGGACCGCAGGGAGCGCGCTTGCAGAACGCGATCCTGTGTGGATTCCAGGACGAAAAGAAAGCCATGCTCCGCTTCGCTGTAGCTGCCTTTTGCAAGATCTGTCTCAGCCTGTACATAGTCGAGCAATTCCCCGGAAGCGCCTGCCGTCCGCATTTCTTCCAGTACCTTATCCGCCGCGTCCACGTCCCCAAGACGGCCCAGCGATACGGCATAGTCGCGCATCTCGTCGATGGTGATGTCGCCGCCTGCAGTGCTCAGCCGGAAGAAAGAAGCCGCGGCCGCATAGTCCTCCTGTTCAAAGTATGCTGCGCCGAGAATGGCCGCAAGCTCGCTCTGAACGGTTTCGTCGTAGGATTTTCCCAGAGCGAGGTCATTTTCAATGTAGGAAATACAGGATTCATATTCGCCGCAAAGGTAGAGCGTGTAGGCGTAGGAGAGATACGGTTCGGGCGCGTCCGGGCGCAGGGACTGCGCGGCAAGAAATTTTTCTGCTGCCTGCTCCGGCGCGTCTGAACACAGCGCCGTGCCTTCCTTCATCAGGGCGAGATAAGTCTGTTCGTTCTCCTGCTGCACACGGCTGCTATTCCAAACAAACAGCCCTGCCGCTGCGGCTATGACAACGGCAGCGGCTACGCCCGCGAGAAGCGCGGGCTTTGCGCGTTTTTTCTCCTGTTTGCTGCTTGGCGTTTTTGGAGGGTCAGACGGAGAATGGAACACGCTTACGGTGCCGGAGTCTGTTTTGCTTTCCGCTGCATGGCTAAAGATGTGAACCGTTGCATCCGTATTTTCATTTGGCTGGAAGGAGGATTCCTGTCCGCCTCCGAACACGGGGGAGGTGTTTTCCTCCTTTGGCAAAGAGATTTCGCGGGAGGAGGCGGTCGGAAGATACTGATTTTCCGAGAGCGTCAGCTCGTCTCCGTCAGGGTAGATCAAGGCCGCGTCCTGTTCCTCGTAGAGGATAGCTTCCAGATCCGCGCGCATCCGGCTGGGGCTTTCATAGCGGTCGTTGGGATCAAACGCGCACGCCTTAAGGATAATCTCCCCCAGACGACCCTGCGCGTGCACCGGCACGGGCAGGGCCTTGCCGCCCATGCGCAGGGCGAGCGCCTGTTCCCGCTGACGGTATGCGATCGGCTCCGGAGGCGCGGGGAGAAAGGGGAGACGGTTGCGGTTGAGGAGACGGTACAGCACAAGGCCCAGTGAATACAGATCCACAGAAAAACCATACGCTTCGCCGCGATATACCTCCGGGGCCATGAAATTGAAGGTGCCCTTTTTAGAGAGACCGGAGACGGTGCGATCGATGCTTCGGGCAATGCCAAAGTCGCCCAGCTTGAAATCCCCGTTTTCAGATACAAAAATGTTTTCGGGTTTCACGTCGCGATGAATGACGTTGTATTTCTGGCACAGTTCAAGCGCTTTGCAGACGTCGATGCCAAGGCGAATCACGTCGCGCCGTGCGAACGGGTGCGCGTAGGCATAGGGGAGCAGCGGCGTGAGCAGCTCCATGCGGATCAGAATATCCCATCCGATTCCCTGCGTGTGACGGATGACCTGGTGATCCTCGTAGCCGACAACGTTTGCGGTGCCTTTCAGCCTGGCCATAATAGCGAATTCGCGCACCACGTCCTCCACAACGCTGTAGAAATATTCTTCCGCCTGAGCGGCTGTCATCCCTTCCTCAAATGCCGCTTCCAGCTCCGCCTGACTCTGCGGCACGGAAATGACCTTGAGCGCCGCGCGGTAGGTTTCGCCGAAATCTTCGCGCCGAAGTTCAAACACTTGACCGAAGCTGCCCTCTCCCAGCTTATGATGGATGGTCCAGTTTCCAAAGACAACCGCGCCGGGCTGCATCCGTTCCTGCATGGTTTTCCCTCTTTCCTTCGGTTTACCAGATTTCTTTTTCCGCCGCTTCCGCCGCGCTTGCGTACTGTATGTCGAAGAGACTCACAAAATCCGTTCCCTCCGCATACGTTTCCTCCCAGCTGTTGGAGTCAGAGCCGTAAAGATTGCTGTCACTCTCCGACAATGTAGTGAAGGTTCCTGTGCGCAGGCTGTTCTGCATTTGGCCGGTTTCCGTTTGGAGATTGATTTGCGTCCACAGCTCCCGCGAGACGGTTTCCCCGCGCAGATATTGCTGGGAGGTTTCGGTGGAAATGGTGCGCGACAGCGTCATGCTGCCGTTCCACTGCCAGTTGGAGCAAGAGCAGGAAGCAGATTCGGAAATCGTCTGCAATCCGAGATCAGCGCCGACAATATCACCGGTATCCCCGTCAAAGACAGGGTTAATGACTCCCTTGGTTGTCTGGTAGTGAAGGAGGAAGCCATCGCCCTCCTTGGGTCGCAGCTCCACGAGCAGAGAGCGGATATGCTGCTCCAGCCCGTCAAGCGCCGGAGCGTCGTAAGCTCCGGTTTGTACCATATCGGTCATGCTTACCCGGATTTTATATCCGTTGTGTTCCGTCTGAAAGTTGCCGCCGTTCCAATCGATGGATTCAAGAATCTCCGTGAGATCTCCGCCGGAGAGAGCAGTGTCCAAAAGATGGTCCGCAAGGCCTTGCTGCTCCTCGGGCAGATCGTCGAAGGCGGAGTAGCCGTCCTGATTTTGGAAAGCACTTTCCCCGTTCGGAGCGGTTGCTTCGTTCTCCGCGGTGGAAGATGGATCGTCCGTTCCGCCGGACAGCTCGTCCAGCTTTTCCTGGATGGCATTGGAATTATCAATATTCGAAGGGACGTTTTCGAGAAGTTCTCTGGCTTTGTCAGCTTCACCCGCCGCAAGATACGCATCCGCCAGGGCAAGGTACGCGTCGGCGCGCTTGGGATCGATCTCAATGGCGGAAAGCAAGGCGGGAATAGCCTGCTCCCAGTCACCGTCCGATAAAAAACGCATGCCAAGTTCGTACTGGCCCTCCCAGTCAGGAGCTTTTGCGGGGGAGACGCACGAGACTATAGGGAAGCAAAGCAGCAGCGCGAGCAGAAGGGGGAGCAGTCGTTTCATACGATATCGTCCTTTCGTTGGCTTGCGCGCGTTTCAAAGAGCGTTCCCGGACAACGTTCTTTGAAATGTGCGGAACCGGAAATGGGGGAGCAGGCAGCGCCTGCTCCCCTGCTTTGGTTTACAGGAAATTCTGGATGGTGCGCTTGTTGGCGTTCACATCCTGCATGGCACTTTCCGCGCGCTGACGCATGATCTGGCCATAGTTTTCGATCAGCTGCAAAAAGTCCGGCAGAGTGCGCTGGCGCAGCTGGGCGTATTTCTCGCTCATGAGCGCCTGTGCGTCGTCGATCCACGCTTCCTCCAGCGAGTTGACCAGAGCGGTAAGACGATCCAATGATGCGGTGAGTTCTTCATGGATCTGCATGACATCCTGGGATTTTTGCTGCAGCAGGTTCGGACTGACATAATTTTTTTCGATTGCCATAATTGGTTCCTCCTTTATTTTGTCCATACGGAACAGTGTTTTTTGAAGAACGAAGGCTCAGCCCGGTGCGGCCGAGGTTTCGAACGCGTCTCGCATTTCTTCCATACGGGAACGGAGCGATGCGGCAGCCGCCGGGTTGCGTTGTTCCCCCTCCGCGGCACGTTTGAGCGCGTTGATCAGCAGCAGTGCTTCCTCATTGCGGCCGGTTTGCCGCAGAACAGCGGCGCGAAGCGGAGCATACAGAACGGCGAAATGAGGAGAGGAAAGACATTGAAAGCGCTCCTCAAGCGTTGTGAGCTCTTCCCTGGCTTCCTGTTCGTGTCCGGTCATGCGAAGCGCTGTGCTGTGCAGCCAGAGCAGATACGGAGCAAGCAGGGAACGGTATCCAAGGATCAGATGCTCGGTCAGCGTGCGTACTGCCTGCCAATCCTCTCTGCGGAGGGAGGCACAGACCAGCAGTGTGCCGCTTCGGAAATCGCCGTTCTCGGCAAAGGACTGTCTCCATGCTTCCTCGTCCCAGCCTTCAGGCAGAACGTTTTCCTTTGCTTCCACGTACTTCCCTCCCTTATTGCTTGTTTTGAATGGCATTAACGTCTTCCTTCATCTGACCTGCATTCTCCAGTGTGCCCATGCCTCCCTTTATCATCTTACCCGGCATGGTGTGTTCCGCGATGGTCTGTATCACGCCCTTTTCTCCGACTCCCTCCGCGTACTCCAACCCCGTCTTGAGATTTTCAAGCGAATCGAGTGGATCGGAGCCGGATTTGAAGCCCGTTGCGGCTTCAAAAATTTCGCCCAGGGATGCCTGATCCGCTTTGACCGCCGTGGTAAAGCCGGCCAATTTTCCCGCTCCGATCCCCGTTTTTGCACCGCTGTGAACGGTGTCGGTCAGATCCACGACAACAGCCAGTTCGTCCAGATCTTCGCTGCGAAGCACATCCGCGAGACCATCGTTTCCCGCCTGTTCCCGTGCCTGATTTTTCCAATATTCCCGATCCTCTCCGGTGAAAAAGAAGCTCATGCCTTCAGCAAAAACAGCACTCATACTTCCTCCCATGGCGAAAGTGCCGTTCATAATGTCGTACAGATCAAGCGCTGCTTCCCCCCAGTTCAGTGTCACGGCGTTTTTGAAGAGAGAGCCGGTATCGCAGATAAGACCAAGCCCATCCATGCCGAGATCAAACAGGTAACCCGCCATATCACTATGGACAACATCATCCCACACGTCGCCGATATAGTCGATGTTTGAGATAGTTTGATCCACCCATCCGGCAGCGTCTCCGATCCGATCGTCCGCCCAGCTCAGAGCGCTGTCCGCCTTGTCTGTGACCCAGGAAATGGCAGTTCCGCTGCCTGTTCCGGCTTCACGGAACAGATCGTGTACGGCAGCTTTCTTTTCCTCCTCCGAAAGGCCGCGATAGGGAAAAATGTCCTGAAGCATTTTTTCAATGGAAGCACGCGATTGGAGTGAAAGGGCGAGCGGGGAATTTGGATCCTGCAAAGCGGACTGCACGGCTTCCAGAGAGGAGGCAACAGAGGAGCGGTTTTGCGCGCCGATCGAGGTGACAAGCGCGCTAATGGAGAGACTGGAATCGGCAAGGCGGCGGTTTTCTTCCACGGACTCTTGGTGGCGGCGCATGGCGAGCTCCAACAGATCCCGATACTCCGTGAGCCGTTTTGTCTGTGCCTTCGTTGAGCGGAGCAGCTCCGTCAGCCGCTGCTGAAATTTTCCGCGTGAGGAAATGTCGCCGCTCAGGTTGTTGAGCGCGTGACGCAGAGATTTTTCCGTCTCTCCCAGTGTGGCGGCGATGCTTTTCAGAGCGCGTTGCAGCTGTACCATGCCCTCGTAATCCATTTTTTGTGTTTGGAACACCGCCATTCCCCCTTACTTTCTGCCCAGCAGAGCGGCAAGCGCTGCGGCGGCACGGTTTGCGGCGTCCACCGCACCGGCGGCAGCTCCACCGGAGGCCGCCGTGCCGGATACCTTGGTTTTCATCGTTTGGGAAACGGTTTTAGCCACGGACGAAATGCCGGATGCAACCGTTTTCTTTTCGTGGCTTTCTGTGCGAGCGTTGCTCTCCGCCGCGTCCACTGCCAGCAGGATTTCACGGCTCAGCGATTCCATATCCTCCGCCAGGGAAAGAGTTTCCTCCCGCCATGCTTTTACGGCGGCGGAAAAGAGATCCGCGTCCTCGCCCTGCCAATACAGCGAGATGGAGGAGCGCAGACGAGCCGCTCCTGCGGCTGCGTCGCGGCAGGAATCCGCCGCCCGTTCCGAAAGATAGCGGGCGCACGTTTTGTCTGCATCAAAACTCATGGCGTTCCCTCCTTTGCAGGGCGCACCGTCAGAATACTGCCGTCCCACAGGCCAAGCGAGGCAAGAGTTTCGCCGTCTGCAAGCACACGCTCTCCGTCAAGAAGCTCGATGGCGGAAACAGAAAGCCACTGTTGCGGACGCAGAGTATGCAGCGCTTCCAAAAGTTCCCCGCGCAAGCGGCCAATCGGAACAAAGGCGGGCATTTCCAGGTCCAGTTCCGTCTGACGGATCGGTTCGCGCACCGTAACTATAACGCGGTTTACCTGTATCATGTGGTTCCCTCCTTGCTTGGCGCGGTTTCACACAGCCAGGTGGTGCAGATTTTACGCAGGCGGTTCGGTCTTGCGAAGGATCTGCAATGACCGTTTTCTTCGGATGCCGCGACAGAAGCTTCTGTTTTTTCAGTTCCGACGGATATGACGCACCGCGTTCTGTGAATATGATTGAGAAGCGTCACCATTCCTGGCGTGAGCGGAGTCCACACGGGATTCTCCGTTGCGTGCTCGATCGCGCGGATCGGATCCGTTTCCCGCAGGATGACAGAATCGCCGCCGTCCCAAGTACATTCCGTCCACAGACCGCTTTTTTCAAACAACAGAAGCCGCTGAGCGGCGGGATCGGACGGGAAAAACAGGAGACTTCTGTCGGGAAGAGCGCAGCAGCCCGTGAGGCGCAGGACATTCCGGGGAATTTGCATTTCTCCGTCAAAGCCAAGAAGGATAAGCTTTCGTTTTGCAAGGGAAGCGGCCGCCTGTGCCATAGCGTCGGTGAGACGACCGCCCGCGAGATCGCTAAATGGATTCGGCACTCCCCACAGTGTCTGTGCGCCGCAGCAGGCGGCAAGATAGGCAAACTCCCGCAGTGTGATGGAAATGGAATTCACCGTATCACATCCTTTCCTCATAACCGGGAAATAGCCTGGAAACGAACGGGAATACCGTTCTTGCCGCGATAGTAACCCTCGTGCTTTCCGAGAGAGGTCTGCCGTTCGAGAGAGCGAAGCCGGAGCGGGATGCCGTCATGCGTTTCGGCGGTGCCGCCGAGCGCTGCTGCCGTTCCGTTTTGTGCCAGCTCTGTGATCAGAGGATCGCCCTGTGCAAACAGACGCGAAATCCGGTCGCATTCTCCAAGCACGAGCAAGCGTACGCCCAGTCCCCGCCCGAGGGCCGCAAGAAGATGCAGACGTGTCTTTGTCTGTTCTGAGACAGCTTCCCGGTATGCTCCCAGGTTAGCGACCGCGACTGTGATCGGTGGGAAGGAGGACGCTTCTCCACGTTCAGCCGCTTCCTTGCGTCTCTGCATCACCGGCATCAAGGCGGCGATTGCCGCGTCAAATTCCTCTCCTGTGCGGATCGTCCGAAGACCCGGAATTTTTCCGGGAAGCCCGGCGGGCGCGAAGCACAGAGCTTCTTCCTGTGTTTCCTGCATAAGTTGAAGAAGAAGAGCCGTCAGCAGCATTTCGCCGTCCGCGTCCGCTGTCTGCGAGATCAGGAGAAACGGCGTTTTTTCGGGATCCAGCGTGACAGGGGAGAGATTGTCCACCGAAAGTCCCAGCTTTACTCCGGAGCCGGGGATATCGTCAAGGGAAAGCTTCTCCGGCATCACGGGAATCGGTGCGGGGCGCTCTCCATGCCAAGCTGCATCCATGCGGGAAATTTGTTCGCGCAGGTTTTGCAGACGTTCGGTTTCCGTTTCGCCTTCGGTGGGAAGGGCCGCCTGGAATGCCAGCGGCGGCGTTCCTTTCCTGAGTCCGCGTCCCGGCAGATCCTCCAGATTTTGCGAACCGAAGCGTCCCACAATCGAATCGTAATCCAGACGATCGGGCATATGCAGGGCAAGAGCCCATTTGAAGTTCTGGGAGATGCGGAATGAGAGCGCGGACGGGTTTGGTGTGCTGACCAGCCAGTGTATGCCGAGCGACGCGCCGTCGCGCGACAGTTCGATGAAGAAGCGATCGAGATCGGGGTAGAGCGGCAGAACGGGCGCGAAATTGTCAAGGACAAGGAGAATGCGCGGCAGTATATGGCCCGAAAGCTCCCGATATGTGTCTATGTTCTTGGCTCCGCAGTCCGCAAAAAGACGGCGGCGATGTGCCAGCTCCTCTGTGATTAGGGCAGCAAGCTTTTGTATTTTTTCAGCGTCTTCGCCGGGTGCAATTCCTCCGCAATGAGGAAGCGCTTCCAGAACCGCCATCCCCCCGCCGAAATCCATCCCGTAGATCGAGAGCAGGGAAGGGGGGAGGGAGAGTGCGGCGGAGAGCATAGCCGTTATCAGAAGCGTCGTCTTGCCGCTGCCGGATGCTCCGTACACAGCAATATGTCCCTGCTGAACGAAATCCAGTACAAGCGGGAACTGCTGCTGGTGGGAGGGATCGTCCACAAGTCCCGCGACAGGTTGAAGATCCCCGCTTGAAGGCCAGTGTTTTCCGTCAAAGCTTTTTTCCAGGATGCTTGCGAGACAAAGCTTTTTCGGCAGTCTAGGCGTCCAGATGGGGCGCGGGCGTTTGAAGTCATGTTCTGCGGCGAAGCGGTCAAGATATGCGACAACCGTTTCCAGTTCGGTGCGGCTTGCTTTGATCGTAACCGTCAAATTGGTGTCCGCGCCTATGTGTCTGCCGTCGATTTCCACCAGCGAGATTTTTTCCTCCCCAGCGCTTCCAGATTTCCGCAGAGGATCGTACGGCGCGCCGCTCCAATAGGATTGAATCTGCTCGTAGATTTCATTTTCACCTACCTGAACGTAAGCACGGCCGGGGTTGGTCAAAAAGGCAGCGTCGGGAGTGTGGAGCATATCGCGGCTGTCCGCTGCACTCGCGACCTTCAAACACCACCGGAAGCGTGTGTTGGCGTTCATATTGTCTCCCACAACGTTTCCCGGTTTCTGCGTCAGCAGAATCACATGCACGCCCAGTGTGCGGCCAATCGCAAAGATACGGTTGACAACCGGCATGAATTCGGGAAATTGCTGCTTGAATTCAGCGAATTCATCCACCACGAGGAACAGGTACGGCAACGGTTCCCGCGCTTTCCCTTCCCGGTACAGACGCAGGTAGGATGAGATGCTGTTGACTCCGTGTGCGTCGAGCAATTCCTTGCGGCGTGTCAGCTCGCTTTCCAGCGAGGTGAGATTTCTTTCAATGTTTACGTCCAGATCAGAAATCACACCAGCCAGATGCGGGAGACGGCGGAAGGGCAGAATCAAACCGGTGCCTTTGAAATCCACCAGAACAAACGCAGCTTGTTCCGGGGAAAAACGGAGCGCCATGGAAAGAATCCAGGATTGCACCATTTCCGATTTACCGGAGCCGGTCATGCCCGCTACAAGGCCATGCGGACCGTGACGGCTTTCGTGGATATCAAAATAGAATGGTTCGCCGCCAGCCCGAAGACCGATCGGTACAGCCATGCTTTTGTCCGGTCGTCCGGTGTTCCAGCCAGCCGCGATGTCCAGCTCCTCCGGACGATGTACGCCATATCCTTCCAGAAACGTAACACTGCGGGGAAGCTCCTTCTGGCCCTCCTCGTCCAGCCGAACGGGTGCAAGCGCGCGGGCAAGTGTGTCATACAGCTCATGGTTTACCGAGTCTATGGTGAATGTCTGCGTCTGGTCCGCGGCGTCCCGTCGGAAGACTTTACCGTGTCCCGCTTTTACATCAACGATCAGGTTGCATTCCTTTGGCAGAAACTCCAGGCGGTCGGAAAGAAAGAGAGTGCATGCACCGAGCGATTCTTCGTTTCTGGGAGCAGATTCAGCAGTGGGCGCGATTGGAGATATTCCGGGGCCGCGCAGAGAAAGAGATAGTACGGGGAAAGAGCGGAGTCTACTTCCCGGCGCAGACGGGATTGCAGCGTCTCCTCCAGCAAGCTTACAAGACCACGGGCCGAGACGGCGTCGCGGGCAATGGTTCGCCGGTTTCTGTAAGCATCAAAGGAATGAGGGAGCCATTTGACAAATTCCCACAGCGGCCACTCTTCCTCCCGGCACAGTGTGACAATTCGCAGTTCATTGGCACTGTGGTGGACGGCAGCCTGAAGAATCAGATTTCGGGCAAGACGGATGGCCTGTTCCCGGTCTCCCACAATGCCTGCCGTCACATGGCGGCGAAGCTCCAGCACGACCGGAGCACCGCCGATTGTTTTATAAAGATTCGCGAGCTGTGAGGCGCGGGAAGCAAGAGGATCTTCGTCCAGAGTGAGGTGCTCGTGTGCCGTGTGGATCGTTGTTCCGGCGGGAATGCTTCCTTTGCCGAGACGCAGGGAAAGAAAATCCTCCTCCTGGGGACGGCGTTCCCACAGACGGCGCTGCATCTCCAATACGATGGGCAGGCAGTCCGCGGTTTCCGGATGAATGCGAGTGAGCACCTGCAGCTGCCGCGCGCCGCGGCGTTGCAGCTCCGTTTCTGTTTTATGCAGATAGTCCTCATATTTTTCCGTGCGCAGGCGTTCCGTTTCCGTATATCGTTTGCCCTGTGAACGGTAGTTGTGTATGGTAATGCCTGCGCCGATGATTGCGGTGGGCACGGTGAGCACCAGAGAGATGGGAGACATTCCCAGAAGCATGGTCATGATCAGCATCAGGGCAGCAGTGGAAAGGGAGGGGATCAGTACGCCCGCAAGCCCGCCGGTGGGTTTCGTGCTTTTTGGCGGAGGTGGTTCGATGGAGATTGCATCTCGATCGTATTCCTCCATCAAGCGGGGCGAACGGCGGAAAGCGAAGGGATAGCCTTTGCTCTCATCATAGACGCGCCGCTGGGCGGTTTGTGTGAGATGAAATTGCAGCGGGCCGGAGAAACGAACGGTGAGTGTTTCTCCAAAAATCAGTCTGCACAGGCCAATGTCGATCACGTCACCGGGATGCAGCGCAGATTTTTGCACCGTCTCACCATTATAATAGGTGCCGTTTACACTGCCCAGATCGGTGATTGTCCAGTCGCTTCCCTCTTTGAACAGGCAGGCGTGATGACCGGAAACCTGCTTGCTGCCGATTACAATCTGACATTCCGTATCGCGCCCGATCAGCAGACGCGTTTGGCCGGTCAGATCTAGAGCCTGCACACTTTCCAACTCCACAGTATAAAGCTGGAAAGCAACCCGCAGTTTTTGCAGAACGTAGATTTTTTCCGGCTCCAGTGTTCCGGAATGTTCCCCGGCGGTGAGAGGCTCACTGCTGGCATATTCCCATGATCCTCCCTTTTTGGCAAAGCGGAGCGTTCCTTTTTTCAGTCCTGGAATAGGAAGCAGGATATCGTCTGAGGGGTGACCGCCTGCTGTGATGGAGGTTTTGTCTGTCAGCTCCATTTCGTGCAGGCTGTGCTCTACATAAAACCGCAAAAATGCTGTCATCTTGTATCTGCTCCTCCTCGTTCGGCGCGATTTCGTCAAGCTGACAAATGTTTTTGCATAAAAGATAAAGGAATTATTTATTATTCTAATAGATATGGTTCTGATCTGTCAAGGTTTGGAGGAATTTCCTGCCTAAATTGAAGAATATAGATTGCTTGTGCTGTTTGATTTTGCTGCTTTCTAACACACGTTCACGACCGTTGCTCTGCAGAACGGCGTCCAACATGCTGGGTTACTACGATGCGGGATTTACCCTGCGTACCTATACCCATGCCACACGGTAGATGCAGGAAAGCGCGGCGCAGGCAATTTTATAGAGCAGATGCTGTGAACAGGTCAGGTAGAATAAGTTTCGCAAAAACAAAAAAGACATGGTTTGCAGATCTCTGGTAGAATGAAGTCGCGACACACCATTCGAAAGGAGACAGCAAACCATGTCCGAGAAGATTGTACAGCTAAACGAAGAAGTTATCAACGCCTCATGAAATGCCATCACAGCTGAGAATGAAAATATAGTCTGTGCGTTAACCGAAGGATTTGCTAAACTGAATACAGCAGGCGTAGTCCGGTTGCACCTTGGTGGATTTTCACCCCGTTTGTTCAACGTGGACGAGTTGCCCAAGAGAACAGCAGTATGTTGCGTCACATAAGTGAAGAGCACGAGTAGCAAAGTTCGGATACCCACCCGGGCAATTCCCAGCCTGCATA